>Ga0315273_10003369_pt1 | contig 19236 bp, 11 predicted proteins | sample YL17G02_0_MG_FD_205753 | JGI IMG/M metagenome (GOLD analysis project Ga0315273, IMG submission 205753) | Sediment microbial communities from Yellowstone Lake, YNP, Wyoming, USA - YL17G02_0 | ecosystem: Environmental > Aquatic > Freshwater > Lake > Sediment | place: USA: Wyoming | collected...
CCGTGACCGGGGGGGCGACGCTCGGCGTGTTCCTGCTGGGCCTCGTGACGAAGCGGCGCGTCAACCGGGGGAACGTCGTGGCGATGGTGACGAGTTCGCTGGCCATGGCGGCGGCGATCTACGCGTCCCAGGTGGGTATCGCCGGGTGGAAGCTCGAGATCGGCTGGACGTGGCTCATCGTGATCGGCACGGCCATCACGTTCGGGCTGGGGTACCTGTTCAGCCTGTTTAGCCGTCGCCGGTACGGCGACGAACCATAATCGCGGCCGTAATGGTCCACCGGATTACTCCGAGGTATACAGTAGCCACCTTCGCAGGCCGGCTTGTGGGCGCCCACCAGCGGCCGGCATTGAACCATCCCGCGACAGCCGAGAATTGATGATGAAACGCGACCGGCTTCTTGGGGCGGTGTTCGTGTTCTCATGGCTGGCGGGCTGGCCAGCCTATGGCGATCCGCCTGAAGCTCCTCTGGCAAACGTGGCGTTGTCGTCGTCAGGCGCTAACATCACGGCCTCCGATTCGTTCGGCAACGATACGCCGGACAAGCTGATTGACGGCGTGATCGATCACGCCCTCACGCATCGCTGGCACAGCGAGATCAGCAAAGGGCATCCGCACTGGCTGCGGGTGGAACTCGCCCGCCCTCTGCCGGTCCGCCGGATCGTGCTGCACGCCTCGGCCGTGGACTGTTTTCCGACGAGGATCGCCGTCGAGTACCGCACCGCTGATGGAGAGGTCCGATCGCTCGTTGAGACCGCGCTCGTACCCGCCCGCTCCGTGGCCATCGACCTGCCGGCGGTTATAACCGACAACCTGTGCATTCGCATTCTCGATGCCAATGCGGGGATCAAGGGGTACGTACAGCTCAACGCGCTCGAAGTGCTGGCGGCCATCACGTCGGACGAGGCGCGGGATCTCGCCCGCGCGGCAACGACCCCACTCAGCCGAACACCCCCGCTCAGCCGCGGGTGCTACGTGACGGCCGACTCCAACGGCGTCTTCGGCCGCAACGATCCGAACTACGGGCATCCGGACCCCGAGAGCTCGCCGCATCGCCTGACCAGCGGCGCCTGGGTCACCCAGGCCGGCGAGTGGCAGAGAAAGCGGTGGATATCGCAGATGGACCAGCCCCACCCGCACTGGGCCTGGATCGATCTGGGAAAGCTCCGACGCATCGACCGCGTCGTCGTGCGGTGCTCCAGCCTCCAGAACTACCCGACGGACCTGCGCGGCCAGTACAGCACCGACGGAGGTGTCACCGTAAAGGACCTCTTCACAGCAATGAACCTCGTGCCGAGCGCCCGGAAGTTGGCCTGGGAGTTCCAGTTCAAGCCCGTCGTGACCGACAATTTCCGGCTACTCGTCGAGAAGTCGGCCAGTTCCCACTCCACGAACTACACCCAGGTCAGCCAGATCGAGGTGTATGGCGAGGACGTGGCCGCCGGAGAGGCGACGGCGCCCCCGCCTGCGCCGACGGATTCCCTGAAGGACCTCCCTGAGAAGATGCTCGCGCCGTCCGCAGAACAGGACCTCAGCATTGAGGAGCGGGCCGGCGACATTGCGGTGCGGTCGCCCTGGCAGAAGGTCGTGTTCGACAGGAACTCGCCCGTGATCCGCTCGCTCTGCTGGGACTCGGTCGGTGCCGGACACTTTGAGCTCAACCTGCTCGGCAAAGAGAAGGTGCGCGGCATCCGGCCGCACGTCGAACCTGCGATTGGACCCGCGCCTCCCCTGCCGGCGGCGAAGGCGGTCCGCGACGGCAACGTCCTCCGCTATGGGCCATTTGCGATGGGGCGCGGCCTGGAGATGACATGGGAGGTGAAGGTCGGCGTCCGGACACTGGAGATGGCCGTGGCCACCCGGGCCGCGCGGGCGCTGGCCGTCCAGCCCGGCCTCGTCCGCTTCGAGTTTGACTCGGGCCAGACGCCCCTGGCGCCCTTCTACAAGCCGGGCAAGGTGGGGCTGGTCAGCCTTCCGGCCCTGCTCAACGCCCCGGATTGCGGCCCTGTGCTGACGGTGTCGCCCGACGGCTCGGTCGCCGGCTTCCGGTTCCACAGCGCCGAGTACGCGAGCGGCGCGTTCTGGTCGTACGCGGATCTCACCCCGGAGTTCCCGACGCGGGCCGACCGGCTGACGGTCATCCCCGCCGGCGTGCGCCAGGCCCGGATCGCATGGACGGTCGAAGAGGTCCGCCCGCTGGCAACGCTGACCGCCGCCGAGCCGCGTTTGAAGGAGCTTCCCCGCTACGCGCTCAACGGCCTCGCCTTCCGGCCTGATACGGACGTTCTCAGCAACTCCATCACGAGCATCGATTGCTGCTTCTGCATGTTCGAGTATGCCACGGTCGCGCAGTTCCTGCCACCGCTGCCGGGCGGGATCAATGCGACCGACCTCTTGCGCCGCTCAGAGGTTAGCTTCAACCGCTACGACCTGGGCCTTCCGAACTGTCTGGTCGAGATTCCCAAGCCCGACTACGTTACGGAGGACCGTTTCCAGCAGTACCTTAACGGCGGCGCGTCGCCGTGCTTCGCGTATTGGTACATCCAGGCCCTGTACCAGCGTGGCCGCCGCGCGGCCGCCGACGCGATCCTCTGGCCGATGGTTCGCTCGTTCGACGCGATGCTCTTCAACGGGGGTGTTGGCCTGGGACAGCGCCACCCTGATCGGCAGGAGTGGCACCGATGGGACGGCCGGAAGTCCGGCGGCGAGGGGTTCCTGACCGACAGCTACCTGACGCTGAACGCCATCTACACCGGCCATTACGGAATTACCTTCGGCCCGCGGGGGTACGAGGTCGCGCCCTGGTCGCCCTTGAAGGGCAAGCGTGTGCCGGTGGGCCTGGAGTACATGGGCAAGGTTGTGGATGAAACGGAATGAGCCTGCGAGGCTGAAAGGAACCCCATGAATCCGCGAAACTCGATCACCCGCCGTTCGTTCCTCGGAAGACTCGTCGCCGGCGGCGCCATGGCCGCGGCCGGGCCATACCTTCTGTCATCGCCGATGTTCGGCGGCGAGCCAGCGGTGAGCAAGCTCAACATCGGGTGCATTGGCATGGGCGGGCAGATGCACTCCCTCGTCAAGGAATTGGCCTCGCTCCGGCAGAATATCGTTGCGATGTGCGACGTGGATGCGAAGCGCATCGAGACCTTCCGGAAGGAGATCGGCGAACCCCTGGCGGGCGCCAAGGTGTACAAGGATTTCCGCGACCTGATCGCGCAGGAGAAGTCGATCGACGCCGTGGTGGTCGCGACGCCGGACCACTGGCACGCCCTGATCTGCAAAGCGGTGATCCAGGCTGGCAAGCACGTCTACTGCGAGAAGCCGCTCACGCACCTTCTGGCCGAAGCGCGCGAGATCCGGGAATTGTCGCGGCAATCGAAGGTGATCACCCAGACCGGCAACCAGGGCAGCGCGTCGTCCAACATTCGCCGCAGCATCGAGCTGATCCAAGCCGGTGTGCTGGGTCCGGTCAGGGAAGTCCACGCCTGGCATCCGCCTCACGGGTGGCCCTGCGGCATAGACCGCCCCGCGGGGGAAGACCCGATCCCCGAGGGGTTCAACTGGGACTTCTGGATCGGGCCGGCGCCGATGCGGCCGTACAAGGCCGGGGTCTATCACCCGGGCGTCTGGCGCGGCTGGTATGACTTCGGCGGCGGTTCGCTCGCCGACTTCTGCTGCCACGGCTTCAACCTGCCCGTGCGAGCCCTTGCGCTTGATTATCCCGAGAAGATTGAGGTCTCCGGCAAGGACATGGGTAAGGAGAGTTTCCCGACCGCGTGCAAGGTCCGCTACCGTTTCCCCGCGCGTGAGGGCCGCGGGCCCGTCACGCTGACCTTCTACACCGGCAAGGACATGATGCCGCCCGCCGAGGTGACGGCGGGGATGCGGGAGACGTTCAACAATGTGCCCACGACCGGTTGCCTCCTCGTCGGCGCAAAGGGCACGATCTCCGCCGGCCTCTGGAACAACGAGTGCTACCTCAAGATGAAGGACGAGCCGAAGTTCCGGGGCGGAGACAACCACGACGCTGGCAAGGCCGTGCCGAAAACCTTGCCGCGAGCGCAAGCCCACATGCGGGAATGGGTGGACGCCTGCAAGGGCGGACCCAGGACGTTCTCCGACTTCGACATCGGCGGGCACATCACCGAGATCGGGCTGGCTGGCATCGTCGCCCTGCGGCTGGGGCGCGATATCGAGTGGGATGGCTCGAACATGAAGGTCAAAGGTGTCGCCGAAGCCGACTCCATGATCCGGAAAGAGTATCGTAAGAAGTGGCTGTTGTAGCGCGTCGGGAACCAGAGGCAGGAGAGAAGCATGGGAAGCTGATCATCGAGGCGGGGGATACGAGCTGGATCTTGATGCCCGGATGATGAGAGTGCTCGAAGGTAACGAGACAGTTGATCGGGCTCCGAACAAGGGGAAGCAGGACTGATCGCAGCCCACCGGCACCTTTGCCTGCCGTGCGTTGGGCAGGACGGCCCACGGCGCTATCGGATTCGACCTATAGGAGCAGGTGTGGCGGACTGCTGGGCTACGTCAAAGACGCCGCCCGGCCCCCACGTGAAAGGCGGCAGGAGCCCGCCTGGCGGTCGTGGGTTGATGAGAAAGCGTGCCCCCGCTACCACGTAAGTCTCGAAGACACAAGCTCTTACGCTTGTGCCTTCTTTTCGCGCCACCAAGGCGCTGCAACTAAAGTGCAACTACTCGGGTCCGGGGAACGGCAAACCAGTCGAACGAGGCTGCATCGTGGTGGCTCCATATCATCGGTTTTCCGGCGGCAATTCAGGGTTCCGGGGCGGCAAGTGCAACGTCAACAGCACCTTGTCCGGCGACCTTCGGGGCCAGACCCCGAAGGTTGTTCAGGAGGTACCCGGCGCCATTCTTGGCCTCATACCGCACGCTTACTTGCCGCCGTTCTTCTCGTACAAGACGATATGGCCTTGCGAAGAGCCCGACCAATCGAACCTGAATCTCTCGTGTTGCCGAAGTAGCGGCGTAGCGCCACAGCCTGGAACCCGGCATTCGTCCTTGCCCTTGGGGCATTGGCCGAAACGGCACAGTCGCCCGAGATAGCGATCCGTCCCGCGCTCCAAGAAGAAGACATCGACATGGTGATGAGCCACGCCGATGTTCCGCTCGGCCAACAGGTCATTGAGAGCTCCGCTACGGGCCTTCTGGAGGGCCTTCAGGCGGCCCATGCCGCTCACCCACACGGCTAGATCAACGTCCTTGCACTCATGGAATATTTCGATCCGCGCTCGGCGGAACCTGCGGAAACGCGGGACCTCCTTTTCCAGCGGTCTGGCCACGGAGCCGAACAGGGCAACCTTCTCAACTTCAGGCAACAGGCTCATGGCTTCGGCCACCGCCTCAGCCGCCACGCGGAATTGCCGCCGGCGACGCTGCATGGAATGGTCTTCGCTCGCGATCTCCTGCGGAGCGGGTTCGAAGTCGTCCCATGAGTCCCTAGCCATCCGGACCTCTTCGTCGGAAAGGTCGCCGATGGAGACCGCGTTGGCCGGTCCCCTGCGGCCGCGCCTGCGCCCTCAGTTGTTCAACGGCGGTTCGTCGTCCGTCTCATCCTCGTCGCCGCCCCAGAGTGGCGAGTCCAAGGGGTGAATGTCGAACTGGTAGCCCGCCCCGCCGCAACCCTCGACCGGGCAGGACCAGAATCCGTCGCGCCAGACAATCTGGGCGCTTGAGTACTCTTGGCCGCAGTGCATGCAACGGACAACGCACGGTTCCTCCGGCGGACGGAAAGGGTCGTCAATCGCTTCCTTGGGCAAGCCGGGCTCTGCCATGGGAATCCTCCTTCATCTCTCCAGCCGCATCCTGCGTTCGGCCGCACAAAGCGCTATCCTCTCTCCTCTATTCTTAACGTGGTGGTCAACATCGAAGATTGTAGGACCGAAGCCTCTGGGATGCTATACTTCTCCCGTTTCCTGGAATCGCCCAGCAGGAGAACAGTATCGTGACCGCCCCGAAACGAGTTCCCCACCTCCGCAAGCCCGATGAGATGTCGCTGGAAGTGTGGCAGGTGGCGCTTCGCCGGCAGTTCGCCCGGGAGCAGAAGTTCCGGATGAAGAACATCGGCGCCGAGCCGATCTTCTCCGAGTTCCACGTGACCAACCCTCAGACCGGCAAGACCTACCGCGTGGCCATCCGCGGCGAGCGGTTGGGCGACAACTACTGCTCGTGCCCGGACTTCGCCACGAACACGTTGGGGACCTGCAAGCACGTGGAGTTCACCCTGGCGAGACTCCGGCGTCAGCGCGGCGCGAAGGCGGCGATGGCCAAAGGGTTCCAGCCCCCTTACTCTGAAATCTACCTGCGGTACGGCGCCAAGCGCGAGGTTATCTTCGGCCCCGGCGCCGCCTGCCCGGCATCCCTCAAGGAGTTGGCGGCGGAGTACTTCGATGCCCGCGGCGTGCTTCGGCCCGACGCCTACGAACGGGTCCACCTCTTCCTGAAGACGGCGATGGGCGGCCAGCACGAGGTCCGCTGCTACGACGACGCCCTGGCCTTCATCGCCCAGGTGCGGGACGGGGCGGACCTGGCCCGGCGCATCGCGGCGGCCTTTCCGGACGGCGCCGACGCCCGCGCGCTTGAGGGACTGCTGAAAGTTCCGCTGTACCCGTTCCAGCGGGAAGGCGCCCTGTTCGCCGCCAAGGCCGGCCGGTGCCTTATCGCCGACGACATGGGCCTCGGGAAGACCATCGAGGCCATCGCCGCCGCCGAAATCCTGGCCCGCGTCGCCGGCGTCGAGCGCGTGCTGGTCATCTCGCCCACGTCGCTCAAGCACCAGTGGCAGCGCGAGATCGAGAAGTTCACCGGCCGCGCGGCCCTCGTCGCGGAAGGGCTTCTGGCCCGGCGCGCGGCGAAGTACGGCGCCGAGTCTTTCTACAAGATCACAAATTACGATGTGGTGTACCGCGACCGCGATGCGATCGCCCGCTGGCGGCCGGACCTCATCATCCTCGACGAGGCCCAGCGGATCAAGAACTGGAAAACCCGCACCGCCAAGGCCGTCAAGGACCTCGGGTCTCAGTACGCCCTCGTCCTGACGGGCACGCCGCTGGAGAACCGGCTGGAGGAACTGTACTCGATCGTCGAGTTCGTGGACCGGTTCCGCCTGGGGCCGATGTTCCGGTTCCTCAGCATCCATCAGCACGTGGACGAACACGGCAGGGTCACGGGGTATCGCAATCTGTCGAAGATTTCCGAGACGCTCGCGCCGATCCTGGTCCGGCGGACCAAGGAGAAGGTGCTCAAGGAACTTCCCGCGCGGCTGGAGAAGCGGTTCTTCGTGCCGATGACCGCCGAGCAGATGCGGCACCACGAGGAGAACCGCGAGATCGTGGCCCGGATCGTCGCCAAGTGGCGCCGCTACGGGTTCCTCTCGGAGATCGACCAGCGGCGCCTCCAGTGCGCCCTTCAAAATATGCGGATGTCCTGCAACAGCACGTACCTTCTGGACGGCGAGACCGACCACGGCGTCAAGGCCGACGAGTTCGCGACGCTCTTGGCCGAAGTCCTCGAAGAACCGGAGGCCAAGGTCGTCGTCTTCAGCCAATGGGTGCGGATGCACGAACTGCTTGCCCGCCGCCTGGCGCCGCGCCGGTGGCGGCACGTCTTCTTCCACGGCGGCGTGCCGGGACCCCAGCGCAAGCACCTCATTGACCGGTTCCGCGAAGACGCGGCTTGCCGCCTGTTCCTTTCCACCGACGCCGGCGGCGTGGGGCTGAACCTTCAGAATGCCTCGGTCGTCGTCAACATGGACCAGCCGTGGAACCCGGCCGTGCTCGAGCAGCGGATCGGCCGCGTCCACCGCCTCGGCCAGCATCGCCCCGTGCGGGTGGTCCATTTCATCTCGAAAGGAACCATCGAGGAAGGGATGCTCGGCCTCCTGGCGTTCAAGCGGTCCCTGTTCACCGGCGTTCTGGATGGCGGGCAGGACGAGGTGTTCCTCGGCGGCACGCGCCTGAAGCGGTTCATGGACTCGGTGGAGAAGGCCGCAACTTCCGTGCCGCAACCGATGCCCCCGGCGCCCGAACCGGCCGAAGCGGTGGGGGCAATGGAGGAGACGCAGGCCGAACCCGCGGCGGCAGCGTACGCGCCCCAAACGCACGGGCAGGCGCCGGCCGCGCGGCAGCCTCGCGAACCAAGCCAAGGCCCTGCCTCAGCCGAGAACGTATGGGCGGACATTGTGACGGCGGGCGTGTCGCTGCTGGAGAAACTCAGCCAAGCCTTGGCGGCCGCCGGGACGGCGCCGCAAGATGCCGCAGGCCGCGCTTCCGCGCCGTCCGCGCTCATCGCGCAGGACGCGAGAACCGGCCGGCCCTGCCTCCAACTCCCACTGCCCGACCCCGAAACGTTGCAGAGGATTTCCGACGCGCTTGCCGCCCTCGCCAAGGGCCATTAGAAGTTCAGGACTTCTCGGGGAACGGCCACTCCCTCACCGGGGAGTCTCTTGCCTCAGCCCGCCAATCCCGCCTCAACTCTACAGGTCCCTGACCGAGAAGTTGCGGCGACTTCGTCCCGGCCTCGACATCGGGCTGTGCCTCGAAGAGCGGAGCGTCTTCGACGCCCTCGGCCTGGCGGAAGCCATCGGCCGCTGCAACTGTGTTCTGTGAGCCATGTCCTTTAGGGCAAGGTGCGTATCAGCCTATTGCGGTAATTTACGGTACGCGGATGACTTCGATGCCGGCCCTGCGCAGCAACTCGCCGGTCACCCCGTCGCGGTCGCACGACGGACTGCCGGCCTTGAGATAGGCGCACTGGGCACCGATGATCTGGGCAATCTCAAGCGTGTGCCTGGCCCCTTTCACGTGGAACTCGGTCACGTCCTGGCCGGTTTCTGGGGCGATGAAGCGCAGCCGGCCATCGAGGACATCAGCCCCCGTGCCGCCGCAAAGCATCTCGCCGGTGCGCGGCGTCGGCATACCGCCCAACTGCTCCGGGTATAAGGGCACCAGGACAATCGGCTCTTCAGTCGCTCCAGGGGCGCATCCCGTTTGGCCGGTTGCCAGCCGTGCCAGCGACATGGGATACCGAGCAGGCACGCGCTGACAAGAACAGGAGGAAGGTAGGGGCGGCAGTCGCCCTCAGGCAGGAGATGGCCGGCTGCGTCCTTGGCCTCACGTCGCATGCTCGTTCTTCGTCACAATGACGCGGCGCCAAAACATGTGTTGCCAGCCCATGCAGAACTTCAGCCGTAGGCAGCGACCACACTGGATGCAGCCGTCGATCTGAAGGCTCTTTGTTCTCCGGTCAAACCGGCGCCCAGAGAAGCCTTCTACCACACAGAAGCCGCAATCGAGGCAATTGAGCATCCTCTTGATCACCGTGTCGGCCACCTGCTCCTCGACGTTCCAGAACCGGATCTCATTTCCCTTCTGGGCCCATCGCCCGCCAACAGGGCTCAAGTGCTTGACTGCGATCCAGGCCGGGGCGTGGATTCGGTAGATGGTGATCGGATGGGCTTCACCCGGCATGGAGGCGCACCCCGGGAGTCATACCGTACTACCGGCACAGACCGCGTCCGCCTTAATGAGCGGATCGCTACGAAGAGGGAGGCAATTCCCAGAGCAGCCGCGCGGTTTCCTGACCCCGGCTTTCCGGCACACGTTCGACCGCCCGAACCAGATGGCACCTGCCGCCTGCCACATCGGGATTCTTGCAGCCGCAGACGTGGACCTGAAGTCCACGTTCCGCCCCCAAGTGCGCCAGGCGATTGTAGGCCGCGCTCCGGACCGCCTGGGGTAAGGCCAAGCCGCCGCCGGCGCCGCCGCGCAGGGTAAAGCGGCACCCTTGCGCGTATGGCGACAGAATCCGCTCCACGAGTGCGCGATCCGCGATCTGGCGTTTCAGGCTGGCCGCGATGGGCGGCCGCAGGAAAAGGTAACTGACAGCCATGCCCGTAACGCCGCGTTCACGGCATGCGGCCATCAGGGCCGCGACGTCCGTATCGGCGTCCGTCACGCCGTGGATGAGGGGGTCGGCCCGAACCGACACGCGAACGCCGGCCTCCTTAAGGCGCGAGACGTTCAGGAGCCGTTCGTTGACCGGTGCAGCGCCTGGTTCCAGTGCCGCGCGGAGCGATTCGTCCAACGTCGTCAGCCCGATTTGGCCGGAAACGCAGCCGCGGTGCCGACGGAAGATGTCGAGGAAGCGGCCGGGGATAGCACCCTTGGTGACGAACTCCACGCCGACGCCGGATTCAAGGAGGACACGCATTGTTCGATCAGATTCTTCGAGTACGGCATCGACCGGCTGAAAGGCGTCGCAGGATGGGCAGAAGTAAACTGCCGCAGGCCGGCGGCGCTTACGCGCCAGTTCCTTCTCGACCCGCGCCGCGGTGTCCCGATACACAAGGACCGCGCGCTCGCCCGGATACTGCGAGTAACCTCGTCCGTAACAGTAAACGCACCGGTGTGCGCAGCCGACCGAGACGTTGACCGTCGGCACGCCCGCCAGACACGCAAGGCCCGATGGCGTCAGCACGGCTCCCCGGCGCTCGGTGAACCGGACAGTCACCATATCCGCCTCCCTGGCAAACACGGTGCCAACTCGCGCCGGCCGATGCAAAGCAAGTAGGCCGAATGCATGTGCCGGGCGTCGGTGGCGTCCGAAGCGGCAAGGCCGCCAAGATGATGGTGCTCAAGATGCCGTACTAGCCGTGGTGGCGCAAGATCCACGTCTTCAACCACAACCAGATCCGCTATGGCACAGAGACCCTCAAACAGGCTTGATCCATCCTCCAGCACCAACGCCTCCGGGTTAAAGCGACGCACCGGGAAGAACACCGCGGAACCGCCGTCAACGGTCTGCCCTGCGTCGCACGTCAGACGCTGAAGTGCCTCGAAGTAGTCGGTCAACGATAGTTGCCGCATGCTGCATCCGCCACGGAGAGCCACCTGCCCGGTGGAGACAACCAACCGCGAAGCCTGCATGGCGTCCGGGCGCAGACACTCCGCCGGGTGCCACAGCGCATCAGGCGCGGCTGGCAAGTACGTTCGTGCGCCCGCCAGCATGCGCTTCTCGCTGCCATCTGTGGTCCACTCGACGGAGAACGTGCTCAGGTTGTTCAGCAACCGGCAGATGAGAGCAACATGCCACTTGGGCGTGGCTGGTTCACGCGCCTCCCGCAAAGTCCACGAGCGATAGCCAGACTGTACGTACTCGACAAATGACATCGCGCCGCGCAGTCGGCGACTTCTTGTGTGGCGTGCTGGGTCCCGCACGTTCAGGTCGACGAACGTCCATGCGAACGGGCGTGCCGCCACAGCGTCTGTCCAGTCTTGCAGCAGGTGCTGGCAAAGGTGGCTGACAAGAACGCCTGATCCGCCGCCGACATCGGCGAAGGCAATCTCACCAACAGGAGGGCCGCGCAGCCTCGTTGCGCATGATGCAAGGAACGGACCGATGGCTCCATCGGCAATCTGTTTGGCCCTGCGTCGACTCCAGGGATCTGGCTTCGCCCGCAGTGCGGCTGTTAGCCACTCAATGGGCTCGAAGGAGACTGGCCGCTCGCTTAGCGAAACGGCCGGATATACAAGGAGCGAGATGCCTGCATCTGCTTCCAAGGAAATCTGCCGGTAATGGTAGAAAAGCCGCGCCGGCCAATCCTTGCCGGCCATACTTGGGGGTAGACATGCGAGCGGCAAGAACTGCGGGTCAGCCTGGGCACGCGGCCACCTGAGTCTGCCAAGCAGCCATCCCGCCTGGCGCACATTGATCGCTCCCGCCGCCAAGGGCTCTTCAGCCCAGAACCCCCGCACCCCAAAGACCTCAAGGCCACTCAGCGCCCGCAGAAACAGCGGACCAGGTTGTCCGATGGTACCGCACAAGGCGGACCGAAGCAGTCTGAAGTACCGATAGCCGTACGCACCTGCCTTGGCCAGATCAAATGCCGATGCGAAATACGCCTCGCGCGCATGCTGCAATTCATCAAGTTGCTGGCGTCCCGCCGTCGAGAGCCCCACATCATGCGGACGCCAGTAGGTTCCCCAGTCAACGCTCTGCGTATCCAGGTAGCCATCGCGGTCCGCGGTCACTTCAACAAGGGTATCCTTTGATCGCGCGGCTTCACGCATCCGTGACCGGTTTACCGCCTGCCGAAGAACAGACGCCTGGCCCAGAACCCCTTTCGTACTCATGCAGAGCCTCTTTCACGGGGGTCCAGCATTCCTAACATAAGCCTAACACGCGGCCGAAGTCTTGTCAACTCGAAAGACCGACACTCGAAAGACCGACTCGAAGAACCGGCACTCGAAGGACTGATAGGAGGGTTGACCCGATTTATTACTCTACACTCTACAGCAGTCGAAACACGCGTCGCGGAACAAACTTGCCAAGCCACGAAAGCGGGCGACAGACTCGGTGCTGTACTTTCACAATTGCCCTCTCTGCCGGTGCACCAGCGTTCGCAGGATGGCGTCGAGAACGTCATCGAGATGTACGCCCACATCTTCGGCCAGGAACCGCAACACGAAGTAGCCGTTCTCCTGCAATAGCAGGTCCTTACGCCGGTCACGGCGGTAGGCGTCGGAGTCGGCCAGATGTTGCGCACCGTCCAGTTCGACTGCCACGCGCGCTTCTGCGCACAGCAGATCCACTTCCATCCTGCCCCATCCATCGAAGGGAATCGGCAATTCAACATTCAGGCGGAACCTTCCGGCGGTTCCCGGCAACGTTTCCAGCCGGCGATACAGGAACGCCTCGCTCGCGCTTCGCGCGCGGTTCACGCCTTCCGCGTCGGGAGGAACATGGCGGGCCGCATGAACAAACAGGTTCGCCAATGGCGTGTCCACGCCGTCACGGACCAATCGACGCACGCTGGCGCCGTAGTCCCTCTTCCACGCTGGCTCTACAGGAAGCGGAACCTCGGCAGGCCAGCCCGGCACGGCGCTGGCCGGAAGCAAAATCGCATAGCCGATCGCCTCGTATCCTCTGCATCGTCGGTCGAACATCCTCGCCAGCATGGGGACATTGAGGTCGGCGTAATCGTACACGCGCACTTCGTGCTTCCGATCGTGCAGGCGATGCAGCCTGCCGGCGTACTGTGCAATGGTTCCGCGCCATGACACCGGCAGTGTCAGAAAAAGCGTATCCAACCGCGCGTCGTCGAACCCTTCTCCGAGGTATCGCCCGGTCGCCAGAAGTACCCGCTCCTCGTTCTCCGGGATAGCCGCCAGTTCCGCGATGACGGCGCTGAGTTCCTTCCGGCCCATGCCACCCCGAAGAACCACCAGGTGGCGAATGTCGGGCGACAATCGCTCGGCCAGGTGATTGAGATGCTCCGTGCGTTCCGTTAGTACCACGGGTGACCGGCCCTCGCGGACGGCCTGCACAACATCCTCGCAGATAAGCCGGTTGCGGGCCTCGTCTGCGATCAACTCATCATACAGTTCGTGAAACTGGCTCCGGACATCCGCGCTGGCCGTTCGCAGTGGACGAAACCCCGTGGGACGCACAAACACCGTGTGCGTAAAGGGGCGAGCGGCCGCCTGCTGCTTCGCGTCAACGCGGTACCGCACCGGCCCGCATTGCATGAAGACGATCGGATGGTGCCCGTCTTTTCGCGTGACGGTGGCCGACAGGCCCGTGATGAACTTTGCCTTCGCCCGCCGGGCGACCTGTTCGAAACTCTGGGCGGGCAGGTGGTGACACTCATCCACGACGAGATGGCCGTACTGCCCCACCCGGTCGTCCACTACACCCTTGCGCACCAGGCTCTGGATGAGCGCCACATCCAGAATGCCCGTAGGCTTCTTCCGCCCGCCGCCGATCCGACCGATGGCCTTTGCCGGCAGGCCCAGGAATGTCGACAATCTCTCCACCCATTGTTCCAGCAACTGCCGGCGATGCACGAGAACCAGCGTGCTCGCGCCACGCTCGGCGATCAGCCATGCGGCGACCACGGTTTTTCCGAAAGCCGTGGTGGCCGATAAGACCCCCATTTCGTGGGCAATCATGGCTTCTGCCGCGGCCTTCTGCTCCGGCCGCAACTCGCCGTTGAACGAAACGTCAAGGGGCTTGCCCTCGCAGCGTTCGTCTCGGATGACAGACTTGACTCTCAGGCCAGCCAGGAGTTCTCGCACGTCCTCCAGACAGCCGCGCGGCAAGCCGATGTGCTGCGGGTAGTCCTCGGCGCAGGCGATGATGCGCGGCTTGTCGTAGGTCGGCAGTCGCATCGCCTGGGCCTTGTAGAACTCCGGGTTCTGAAACGCCGCCAGCCGGACCAACCGATTGCGAAGCGCGGGGGACAACGCATCCTTGGCAATATAAATCTGGTTTCCGAGAACCAGTTCCAGGCTTTCGGGCAACGGCCCGGTGATCGGAGGCTCCTTCCGCCGGCGAGACGGCGCCGCAGTCCAAGGCGCCTCGTCGTCCTCGACGGTGAGGGCGAAACGTACCCCCACGATTCGGCCTCTGCCTTCCGCGTCCCGAACAATCCCCTCGGCCTCCGGCCGGCTGATTCTCCGAACGGTTGCCAGGAATGCCCACTGGTCCGGATAAGGATTGAACTGTTCGTCGAGGAAGACACTGTTTCCTCGCGCCCGCGGTTGCTTCTGCAACGGCAATGCGATGAGATTCCCGAAGCCCCCTTTTGGAAGCGTGTCCTGATTGGGGAAGAAGCGGTCGTAGGAATCCAAGCCGATGTCCGGGCGGCGTTCCATCGTTTCGGTCAGCATGTGCGAACCGAGTTTCCGCGCCAACCCGGCCGGGATGGCTTCATCGAAGAACAGCCAGATGTGTCCGCCATTGCCCGAACGGGACCGCTCCAATACGGCAGGCAGGCTCTTCTGACGGCATGTTTCCAGGAACGCCGCCGCATCCTCTCGCCATCTTTCCTTGTCGAAATCCGCGGCCAGAAGAAAGCACGTCTCGTCCTGGAGCATCGGATAGACACCCATGACAAGATCGCGGCCCGTATTGTCCCGGCCGGAAAGATGCCAACGGACGACTTCGTCGGTAACGGGAAGAAAGCGGCGGTTCGGGCACTCGGCGCACCTGACCGCGCGTTTATCGCAGAGGCCCCTGGCCCATTCGTTGGCACAGGCGGGCTGGTAACCAGACTTGCCGGTCTTGCGGCTCTCGAACCGGCGGGGATAAACATCGTCACGACCACGAAAGAGCGAGCGAAACAGCTCGATCTTGGCCGCGGGCGGGGAATGGTTATTGACGGGGACAGCCGTCCGATCCATTTCAGCGTCACCTCTGCCCCAGTCTGTCCATAACAGTGCGGCCGGGCCACGTTTCGTTCTTACCGGACATCGCCTTAGAGAACGTTGACCGATGATACTCTCGGCGAGGGAGAAACGCAACTCGTTGGCCCGACAACGCGTACAACCACTTGCCGCCACAGGGCTCACGGCTATCCCAATGGGGTGGGACAGCAACATCGGACGACCTGTCGTCCATCTCACGTTTCTTGTATACTGCTGCGGCGCCGGCGGAGAGCAGAAGAAAGGCTACCATGAGCGAATACCAGTACTACGAGTTTCTGGCCTTGGACCAGCCGCTTACGCCCAACGAGATGCAGCAGCTGCGGGCGTTCTCCACACGGGCCAGGATCACGCCGACGAGTTTCGTCAACGAGTATAATTGGGGCGATTTCCGCGGCAACGTCAACCACTTCATGGAGAGGTACTTCGACGCCTTCGTGTACTTTGCCAATTGGGGGACGCACGTGCTGCAGTTCCGTCTGCCCAAGGCCGGCCTGGACGTCGGCCTAGCCAGGCGGTACCGCCCTTGCGACTACGCGCATCTGCGTCTCGCCGGAGAACACATCATCCTGAAGTTCCTGTCGGAAGATGAGGAAGGCGGATGGGTGGACGACGAGGGTTGGATGTCGTCCCTGGCGCCCCTGCGGGCGGACTTGATGGCGGGCGACCTGCGATGCCTCTACCTCGGCTGGCTGCAATGTGTCGGCTGTGATGAGGTGGAGAAAGAGGAAGTCGAGCCACCGGTTCCACCGGGGCTTCAGGACCTGACGGCGCCGCTGCGGGCCCTGGTGGATTTCCTTCGGGTTGACGAGACGCTTATCGAGGTGGCCGCCGAGGCCAGCCCTCCTCTGGCGGCGGAGCACGATTCCGCCGAGGAATTGCGGTCGTGGGTCCAGGCACTTCACGGCCCGGACAAGGACTCGCTGCTATACCGGCTTACGCAAGAGTCCCCGGTGGCTGTGCAGCGAGAGATCCTGCGGCGATTCCGAGAGGCCCGACGTCCCCAACCACCTGTACCCGAAGCCGGCGGGCGCACCGTCGGAGAACTCCTCGGCGCCTGGAACCGGCAGACGCAGGAAAAGCAACGGCGGGCGGCCGAGAAGAAGGCCAGAGAAGAAGCCCGCAAAGAAAAGGAGGCCGCAACGGCCAGGCAGGCATATCTCGACGAACTGGCCCAGCGGGCGCCCCAGGCTTGGCAACAGGTTGAGGCCCTCATTCAGACCCGTCAGCCCAAGAGATACGATGAAGCCGTCCAACTCCTTCGGGACCTTTCCGACCTGGCCGACCGCCAAGGCAAGACCGCCGAGGCCCGCGCCCGCCTACAGGCTCTTCGAGACGCACATGCCAACAAGCCCAGCCTACTCCGGCGGCTGGACGAGGCTGGGCTCTTCTCTTGAAGGCGAGTGTTCAATCCCTGACGGCACCGGCCACACGGGACAGCCCATGTCCGCACAACGATGGCGGGGGCATGCGTCCACGTTGTCTGACGCCCCCCGGCGCTGCAACTAAAGTGCAACCAAAACCTTGCACATCCTGGCGAAACTGGCTATTCTGGCGATTGAAGAGCTGAAGCCTAAGAGATTGTCAATCCTATAACTTACGGATTGACAGGGGTTCGCGGGCGAGCCGTTGACGTAGCTCATAACCCGAAGGTCGCAGGTTCAAATCCTGCCCACGCTACCATATTTACATGCGACCGTCCATCAGGGCGGTCGCTCTCTTTATATCGTCATGCATCGTAGCTTACCGCTTTTACCGTGCACGTCGAAAGCGAGCCGTCCATCCGTTGGCCGCTGCCCCCCAAGAATCCCGTTCGCCTTATTCTGCAGGCACTTGCGTTTGTTGTCTGCCCCGCCACTCGCCGCTGCAGTTGAGGCATTCCAGCCGGCAGAGATGGCCTTCGCGCCGGAATCTGCCGTCTGGTTGTCGCAGGCAACACCCACTGACGGCTGTCACTCAACGGCGTGCTGCTCGGCGGCGCCATCATCGGCTCGGAGAAGATGACGGCCGAGAGCCGCCAAGGGCGAGGCGAGAAGGTCAAAGGAAGCCCGGACGGATGCGGCCGTGTTACACCCTTGGGGCAACCACGAAGATGGACCGCACCGGCTCGAGGCGCAGCCGTATTCTCGTGACATCCTGACCGCCTCGGGTCACGTAGGAGTATTCCGCCGGCGCGGTCTGGCCCGTGTGGGGGTCCCAGAGCTGCGGCTTGAGCTTGCCGCGCAGTCGGACGTGCGTGACCAGATCGTTATCGGAGGAATTCGCGATGAAGTAGACATCCCGGCCCTCGACCTCTTTGTGGATGTAAGAAAGACTGCCTCCCTTGAGAGCCGGGGCGTCCTCGAATTCCACGTCACAGACGGCCAAGGCATCGTCGAGCATGGCCTTGAGCGCCGCAGCCGTGGGCTGCTCTGCAAAGTAGGCCTTTCCGCCTCTGGCGCCGGCGTGGACGCGGAAGCCCCCAGGCTTGGCGGCCAGGTTGCGCCCCTGCCCATCGTAGACCTCGAACTCGGCAATGGAGACGCTGTCCGAGACAATGGTGTCGATCATAAGTCTGACCCGCGAAGCAGTCACGGGCCTGAACGTGTCGGTCTTCTGCGATCCGATCCGGTCTCCTTTCACGCCGTCCACCCACTTGGCGCCGTCCCAATACTGGACGCGGTAGGACGTGGCCCGGTCGAACGCCTCCCGGATGACCGTCTTGACGAACGTCTTGTCGGCCCCAAAGTCCACTTCGAGCCATTGCCCTCCCTTGGTCCCGTCTGCGGCGTTCCAGCGAGTGCCGAGGTCGCCATCCACGGCATGGCTCGGCTCATAGCCGCCGACCTGCCACTGGCTGGACGCGCTCGTCTTCGGATAGCCGTTCTCCTCTCGCGCGGTCGGACCGAAGATGTCCAGGACGGCCTGACGGACCTCGGCGTCCTTGCCGAACTCCGCGGAGCTCTCGGGCAATCGCGTCGTCGCAATGATCTTCCCGCCCTCGTCATAGAACTGCTTGAGCTTGCGCAGGCTGCTCCAGTGGATCGTCCGGGAGCCGGGAACTACGAGGACCTTGTACCGCTCCCGGTTGATCTTGTTGTCGAGCCGGATCTCCGCGCCTTCGACCGTGCACTTCTCCTCCAGGACCTCCGGGTGCAGGAAGGTGAAGTCGCGCCGGACCTGCAAGGCGAGCCGCTCGCCGATGTCCATGTAATCGGCTTCCCGGGGGATGACGCCGCCCTGGTAGGGCTCCCCAACGCCGAAGTAGTACCCCGCCTGCAAAGTCGCGATCGGATACAGGACACCGATGTCGGCGACGTGCCGGCCGCCTTGGAGCAGGCGCTGCAGCCGCCCCACGTAGCGGTTGTACTCCGGCAGGTGCGGACCGTGGGTGGCATTCCTCCCGGAGAGCTCCGGCGGAAACACGAGGCGCGAAGGATCATACCAGACCGCATGCGGCACCATCAGGTTGATCCCCTTGGCGAACTGGTCCATCGCCTCCCTGTACAGGTTCGCCACCGGCAGGTTGTTCATGGCCCCGTAGCACTCCGTCATCACCAGCGGACGATCGTAGTTGCAGGCGGCCGAGCTGACGACTTTGTAAGCCTTCGACGCGCGGTTGTACGCAAAGACCTGGTCAATGCCGGGGATCGCTTGGTGCTTGAAGGCCTTCATGAGGTCCCCGCACAGGCCCACCGGATTGACGATCTCCTCCTGGTCCACGTGGCCGGTCAGCTTGATCTTGTGCTCGGCGCACCAGTCATCCAGCACTTTCGGGAAGCCCGTGGCGTACAGCTCCGCCCGCAGGCCGAACAAGGCGTTCCTGGCGGCCGGGGTCTCCGGACCGATATCGAACCAGAGCGCGGGGTAGTAGATCGCCGGATCGAAGCCGTACTTCGCCCGGAACCGTTCATTGAAGGCCGGCGTCCACGCCCGGCCTCCCTGGACCCAGTGGAACGTCGGCTCGTCGTAAAACGCGCTGTCGATCGTCGTGCCGAAATGGTCGGAAAGTTTGTCGTAGTACTTC
>Ga0315273_10003370_pt1 | contig 19235 bp, 17 predicted proteins | sample YL17G02_0_MG_FD_205753 | JGI IMG/M metagenome (GOLD analysis project Ga0315273, IMG submission 205753) | Sediment microbial communities from Yellowstone Lake, YNP, Wyoming, USA - YL17G02_0 | ecosystem: Environmental > Aquatic > Freshwater > Lake > Sediment | place: USA: Wyoming | collected...
GCGGTGGACGCGCCCGATGGCATGATCGTGGTCGCAGACGCCCAGACGCGCGGTCGCGGCCGCGCCGGGCGCACGTGGCACACGACTCCGGGCAAGGCGCTCGCGCTCTCGGTCCTGCTCCACGAGGACTGCGACCGCCGCTCGCTGGCCCTGCTGCCGCTGGCCGCGGGCCTTGCGGTGGCTCAGGCCCTCGAGTCGCTGGGCGCGGCACCGGCGCTCAAGTGGCCGAACGACGTGCTGCTCGGGGGGCGCAAGGTGGCGGGCGTGCTGTGCGAGAGTCGGCGGATCCGGCCTGCGCCGGGTTACCCGACGTCTCCGCCCGGACGGCAAGATGCGCCCGCGGGGGCGCGCGACGCAGCCGTGGTGGGCGTGGGCGTGAACGTGGCGCAGGCGGGCGCGGACTTCCCGCCGGAGATCGCGGAGACGGCGACCTCACTCGCGCTCGCCGGAGTCGAGACCGACCGCGAGAGTGTGGCGGCCGCGTTCCTGGACGCGCTCGAGACCCTGTGGACGGAACTGCGGGAGGGCGGGCGCGCGGCGCTGCTCGACGCCTGGAGCGCGCGCGCGGACTTCTGGGGGCGCACGGTGACCGTGCGCGCGCCCGCGGGCGTGCTGCGCGGGGTCGCGCGCGGCCTGGACCCAGACGGGGCGCTGGCGCTGGTGCTCGAGGATGGCACCGAGACCGTGGTGCTGGCGGGCGACCTCGAGACCGGGCCGGCGGAGGGGCGGCCATGAGCGGAGACCTGCGGCCGACCGGGGAGATGAGCTTCCTGCAGCACCTCGAGGATTTGCGCAAGGTGCTGACCCGCTCGCTCGCCGCCTGCGCCGTGGGCGCGTTCGGTGGCTGGTGGCTGGCGCCGCGCGTGCTCGAGGACATCATCCGGCGCACGGTGAGGCACGTCATCGTGCTCGATCCGCTGGAGGCTTTCAACGAGCGCATCAAGCTGACGTTCATCCTCGGCCTGTGCATCGCCCTGCCCATCGTCTTCATCCAGATCTGGAGCTTCATCGTCCCGGGGCTCTTCAAGCGTGAGCGCCGGCTCATTCTGCCCATGGCGCTCCTCTCGATGATCCTCTTCATGGTGGGGGCGGCGTGCGCGTACTTCTACGTCACGCCGCTGGTGGTGCGCGTGCTGGGCGGCTTCATGACCACGAGCATGCAGGCGCAGATCCGCATCGGCGCCCTGCTCTCCTTCTCCTACAACCTGGCGCTGGCTTGCGGCATGGTGTTCCAGTTGCCGCTCGTCACCATGACGCTCACGGCACTCGGACTGGCGACGCCGGGCTTCCTGGTGCGCCAGTGGCGCTATGCCATCGTGCTGGTGTTCCTGGTCACGGCCCTCGTCACGCCCGGCGACGTGGTGACGGCCCAGCTCATCATGGGGGTGCCCATGCTCGGGCTCTACTTCCTGAGCGTCGGACTCTCTTGGCTCGTGGCACGGCGCCGCCGCGAGCGGGACGCCGGGTCCCGCGCCGCCATCGTGAAGGAGGGGGACCGTGCCTGAGCGGCGCGCACACCCGCGGCCTGGCCGCGGCAGCCAACTGCTGACCGTGGACATCGGCAACAGCGATACGGTGGCAGGGCGCTTTCGCGGCGCCGTGCTGGACGGGTTCTGGCGGCTGACGAGCAGGCGCCTCACGGCCGACGAGGCGGTGCTCCTGCTGGAGCGGATCTTTGGTGGTGGGCGGGCGGCGCGCCCGCGCGGAGCCGTGCTCTGCTCGGTGGTGCCCAACCTGACGCCGGCCTGGAGCGAAGCGCTCGAGCGCGTCACCGGCCGGGCCCCGCTCGAGGTGACGGCCGAGACGGTGCGCGACCTGCTCCCGATCCGCTACCACGACCCGTATGCCGTGGGCGCCGATCGCATCGCTAACGCGCTAGCCGTGCGCGCCCTGTACGGCACGCCGGCGATCGTCGTGGACCTGGGCACGGCCACGACCTTCGACTGCGTCTCCCGCGAGGGCGCCTACCTGGGCGGGGCGATCTCCCCGGGCGCCGGAACCTCGGCCGAGGAGTTGTTCCGTCGTGCTGCCCGCGTGCCGCGGGTCGAGTTGCGGAGGCCGCGGCTGGCGCTCGGGCGCACGACCGAGGAGTCGCTGCAGGCCGGCGTGGTGTGGGGCGCGGCCGGGCTGGTGGACGCGCTGGTGCGCCGGCTCGCGCGCGAGATGAAGGGAACGCCCCGGGTGATCGCGACTGGCGGCTGGGCGAAGGTGGTGGCCCCCGAGTGCGAGACCGTCGAGGCCGTGGACGAGGGACTCACGCTCAAGGGCATGAAGATCCTCTGGGAGGAGAGGTCGTGAAGCTGCGGAGGGCGCTGGCGGTGGAGGTGCTCCTGCTGGCCGCGCCGCGGGTGGGAGCGGCCACGGCGCCTGTCTCGGCACCATCCCGGACTTCTCGCAGACCGGGGGCGGCGTGCTGATCTCCGGCGTGCGGAAGGGGCGCCCGGCGGCGCAGGCCGGCCTCGCGCAAGGGGACGTGGTTGCGGAGTGCGACGACGTGCGCATGGACGGCCTGCACGATCGCGCCGACGCCCCGCGCTCGCGGAAGCCGGGCCATCCCGGCGGTCGCCGCCTCCATGCTCTCGGCCGCGTGCTACATGCTCCGCGACCAGGTCGAATACGGCGACCTGGGGGCCGACTGCTTCCACCGCCGGGACCGCACCCGCCTCGCCATCAACCTGGTGAAGCGCTTACGGCAGCTCGGCGTCGAGGTCCAGATCACCACCGCGGCGGCCTGATGGACGTCCGCCACGTTTCTTCCTAGATTGCTGCTTCCTGTTCGACCATCACGCGAGACCCTCAATGGATGCTGAAGTCCTCGCCGAGCTGCTCGGTGCGCTGGTGGACATCCCCAGTGACACCGGGCGGGAATCCGCCATCGCCGGCTTCGTGGCGGCGCGCCTGGAGCGCCGTGCCACGGGGGAGTGCCTGTGTTCAGGGGACGCGGTGGTCTGGTGCGGGCCGCGGCGTGGCCGGCCGCTGGTCGTGCTCGCGGGGCACCTCGACACCGTCCCGGCGAAGGGCAACCAGCGGGCGCGCCGCGACGGCGACCGGCTCTACGGGCTGGGCGCGACCGACATGAAGGGCGGCGTCGCGGTGATGCTCGGCCTCGTCGAGTCCGTGGACCCCGCCCGGCTGCGCTTCGATCTGGCCGCGGTGTTCTACGACGGGGAGGAAGGGCCGCACGAGGCCAACGGCCTGGGCCGGCTCCTGGAGGAGATACCCTGGCTGCGTCAGGCGGCCGTCGCGGTCCTGCTCGAGCCCACGGCCGCGCAGGCGGAGCTGGGGTGCAACGGCCTGATGAACGTGGAAGTGCGCGTCCGCGGGAAGAGCGCGCACGCGGCGCGGCCCTGGACCGGGGAGAACGCTATCGAGCGCGCCGCGCCCTGGCTCGCAGAGATCGTACGTTTCCCGGTCACGCCGGCGCTTGTGCAGGGCCTCGAGTTCCGCGAGACGCTGCAGGTCACGCTGTTGCAGTCCGGCGGGACGAGGAACGTGGTACCCGACGAACTCACGGCAAACCTCAACCACCGCTACCCGCCCGACCGAACGCCGGTCGAGGCCGAGGCGCGGCTGCGTGCCCTGGTGCCCGCGGAGTACGAGTTTCGGGTCGTCGACCAGGCCCCGCCTGGACTCGTGTGTCTCGACCGCCCGCTGGTGCGCGAGTTCGTGACGCGCTTCCAGTTGGAGGTGACGGGCAAGCAGGGCTGGACCGATGTGGCGCGCTTCACGGCGCTGGGTGTGCCAGCGCTGAACTTCGGCCCCGGGCTGCCGGACCTGTGCCATGCCGCCGACGAGTACTGCCCGGTCCCAAACTTGACACGGACCTACGACTGTCTGGCACGATTCCTCGCGGAGGGGGAGTGATGAGTCACGACGAACAGAGCGCCACCACCCTGGTGGCGCCACCCTTGAACCCGCTGCTCACCGGCGGTGCCGAGTACCCCTTCGTCATGCTGGAGCGCCGCCGGCGCGAGCTCACTCCGGCGGGGGTCGAACCCCTCGACTTCAGCATGGGCGACCCGCGCGAGGAAACGCCGGGGTTCATCCGCGAGGCGCTGCGCAGCGCGGTCCCGGTGGTCTCGAGCTACCCCGCGGTGGCCGGCCGGCCCGCCCTGCGGACGGCGTTCACCGGCTGGTTCGCGCGCCGCTTCGGCGTGAGGCTCGATCCAGAGACCGAAGTGCTGCCCGCGAACGGCGCCAAGGAGGCGGTCTTCCTCATGGCTCTGGCCGTCGTCGGCCGCGACGGGACTCAGCGCCGCACGGTCGTCATCCCGTCGCCCGCCTACCCGGTCTACGAGCCGTCCGCGCGCTTCGCCGGGGCGGACGTCCACCTGGCGCCGCTGCGCAGCGAGGACGGCTGGCGCTTCGTGCCCGAGCGCGTGCCCGAGGAGGTCTGGCGCCGCACCGCGCTGCTGTGGCTCAACACACCGCACAACCCGACCGGTTCCATGCTGGACCTCCCGGCGCTCGAGCGCGTGGCGGCGCTGGCGCGCCGGCACGGTTTCTGGGTGGCCGCCGATGAGGCCTACGCCGACCTCTACTTCGACGCCGCACCGCACTCGATGCTCGAGTGCGGACTCGAGAACATGGTGGCCCTGCACACGCTCAGCAAGCGCTCGGCCATGAGCGGGTACCGCTCGGGCTTCATCGCCGGCGATCCGCGCCTGATCGCCACGCTGCGCCGCTTCCGCCCCAACGTGGGCGTGGCCACGCCCGACTTTGTGCAGGCCGCGGCCATCGCCGCCTGGGGCGACGACGCCCACGCCGCCGGCCAGCGCGCGAAGTACGCGGCCAAGCGAGCGCTTTTCCTCGAGTACTTCGCGCGGCGCGGCTGGACGGTCGAGGCCAGCGAAGCCACGTTCTACCTGTGGCTCGCCGCCCCCGGCGGTGACGACGTGGCATTCGTCGAGCGTCTGCTGCGAATCGGCCTGGTGGCATTGCCGGGTTCGTACCTGGGCGGGGCCGGTGCGGGGTTCATCCGCTTCGCGCTGGTTCCGACACTGGCCGGCTGCCGCGAGGCCATCGCGCGTCTCGAGGTGGCTGGAGCGGGGGTGGAGCCGTGAGCGGGCTGCCGGTCGAGCGCTGGGCCGCCGTGGTCGCGGCGGCGTACGAGGGCCGCCGCCCGCTCGAGGACGGCGAGGTGCGGGGCGCGGTCGAGGGTGCGGTCGCCGCGCTCGACTCCGGCGACCTGCGCGTGGCGGAGAAGCGGGCGGTGCAGGAGGGTGGCCCGCCGGAGTGGCTCACGCACGGCTGGCTCCAGCAAGCGCTCGCGCTCTACTTCCGGCTGCGCGTTTCGCGCACCATGGAGGTCGGGCCCTTCGAGTTCCACGACAAGATCCCGCTCAAGCAGGGCCTGGCGGCCGCGGGGGTGCGCGTGGTGCCGCCCGGCGTGGCGCGCTACGGCTCGTTCCTCGAGCCGGGCGTGATCCTGATGCCCGGCTACGTCAACATCGGCGCGCGCGTGGGGGCCGGCACGCTCGTGGACACCTGGGCCACGGTGGGCTCGTGCGCGCAGATCGGCGCGCGCGTGCACCTCTCCGGCGGCGTGGGCATTGGCGGCGTGCTCGAGCCGCCGCAAAGCCGGCCGGTGATCATCGAGGACGACTGCTTCATCGGCTCGCGTGCGATCGTGGTCGAGGGGGTGCTGGTGGAGGAGGGGGCGGTGATCGGCGCGGGCGTGGTGCTGACGGCCTCGACCCCGGTCGTCGACGTGACCGGTCGCGAGCCCGTCACGATGCGGGGCCGGGTGCCGGCGCGCGCGGTGGTCATTCCGGGCTCGTTGCCGAAGGACTTCCCGGCGGGGACCTTCGGCGTGCCCTGTGCGCTGGTCATCGGACGGCGGCGTGAGTCCACCGACAGGAAGACCTCGCTGAACGACGCGTTGCGCGAGCACGGCGTACCGGTCTGATGAAGGACCGCCCGGCAGCCGCGCGGCGCGCCGTGAGGGTTGCCGCCGGGGCGGCGCGGTCCGGGATCGCCTCGCGGTGGTGGCCACGCTCCTGTTCGCCTGGGCGCTGCCATTAGGGCGACAGCTCCTTGCCGGGCGCGTGTTCGTGATCGCCGTCGCGCCCGAGAAGCCCTGCTTTGCGTCCAGCTTCGTCCTCCAGATGCTGCCCCGGACCCGGGCCGCGTTGAAGCCGAGCCGGTCCTTCGGTAACGCGATGCTCCCGGCGCTGCGCGGCCCGTACGTCTCGCGGTCGGAGCGCTGGTGGTGCGGGATGGGGACCTCTCCGCCGGCCGGCCGCTTCCCGGGTCGGCCCGCCGCACGCAGGCGCAGGTCTGGCCGTCGCGGGTCCGTCCATCGACACGGACGGGCTGGCGCGGCCCGGAAAGGGAATGGCAACCGGCAGACGATTTCGGTTGTCGAACGCAAGTGAAGTGACCGTGTTTGGCAGGTGAGCTGACCGCAGGGCGCTCCCGGCGGCTTGACCGCTCCGGAGGGCGCTCCTAGACTCCGGCCACACGAGCACCCGACCATTCCCGTGGCGGCAGCCCCGGCCCAATCCGCCTGCACTCCGTGCGGGTCGCCTGTGTGCCCCGGCTCGCCGCCCTCATCGTGGAGGCGCACTTGGCCATCGTCCGTCTCGAAGGCCTCTCGCTTTTCGGTCATCACGGGGCCCGTCCCTACGAGAAGGAAGCCGGCCAGCGGCTCGAGGTGGATCTCGAGATCGATCCCGTGAACGACGCGGCCGAGCACACCGACCGCCTCGCCGACGCGGTGGACTACGACGCCATCTACCGCACCGTGCGTGAGGTGGTGGAGGGCCGCAGCTTCCACCTGCTGGAGGCGCTGGCCGCGGCCACTGCGGAGGAGCTGCTGGCGCGCTTCACCATGCGCCGCGTCCGGGTGCGCATCGCCAAGCAGAACCTGGGCTGGACCACGGGTGGGCGGGCCGTCGTCGAGGTGACCAGGGAACGGCGCACATGAGGACCTTCATCGGGTTGGGCTCCAACCTTGGTGAGCGCGAGTCCATGATCCGACGCGCACTCGACGACCTGGCGCGCCTGCCGTCCACGACGCTGGTGCGCGCCTCGTCGCTCTACGAAACCACGCCCGTGGGAGACCCCGACCAGCCTGGTTTCCTGAACGCCGTGGCCAAGCTCGAGACCGGGCTCACCGCACGCCAGCTGCTCTGGAACCTGCTGCTGATCGAGCGCCGGCTGGGCCGCGTGCGCACCCGGCACTGGGGTCCGCGCGTGATCGACCTCGACCTGCTGCTCCACGGCGGCGAGGTGCTGAACCAGCCCGACCTCACGGTGCCGCACCCCGAGCTCATCCGCCGCTCGTTCGTGCTCGTGCCCCTGGTCGAGCTCGACCCGCTTGTCGTCCACCCGGTGACGGGGGAGACCATGCTCGCCCACCTGTCGCACCTCAAGAACGACCGGCCGCCCGTGAAGAAGGGCAGCCGGCTGTGGAGCTGACCCGCCCATGACCAGAATCCGGCCGCGGCTCCCATGACCGAGAATCGCTACATAGCCGTCGAGGGCGTGATCGGCGTGGGCAAGACCAGCCTCTCGAAACTGCTGACCGAGCGCCTCAAGGCGCAGCTCGTGATCGAGGAGGTCGAGGAGAATCCCTTCCTCAAGGACTTCTACAAGGACCGGGCGCGCTACGCGTTCCAGACCCAGATGCACTTCCTCTTCAGCCGCTACCAGCAACAACGGAGTCTGCGGCAGACGGAGCTGTTCAGCGATCGCCTGGTCGCCGACTACCTGTTTCAGAAGGACCGCATCTTCGCGGGGCTGAACCTCTCGGACCGGGAGCTGGCGCTGTACGAGAGGCTGGTGGCCTGGCTCGAACTGGACGTCGTGAGACCCGACGTAGTGGTCTACCTGCAGGCGAGCTCCGACATCCTCATGGAGCGCATCGGCAGGCGCGGCCGGGCGTTCGAGAAGGACATGGACCGTGACTACATCAGGCAGCTCAACGACGCCTACAACTACTTCTTCTTCCACTACGTGGACGCGCCGCTGCTCGTGGTGAACACCAACGGGATCGACTTCGTGAACAATCCGGACGACTTCGAGGACCTGCTGCCGCGCATCGTGTCGCACCGGGAGGGCACGGTCTACTACGCGCCGCTCGAGCACGGGACGGCCGGGTCGTGAGCGAGCCCAGGGGCGTACGCCCCACGAGCGGGCGCTGGACGGTGCCAGCCATCGCTGGGCTGAAGCGCCGTGGCGAGCTCATCGCCGTGGCGACCGCCTACGATTTCCCGACCGCGCGGCTCGCGGACGAAGCGGGAGTCGAGGTGCTGCTCGTGGGCGACAGCCTGGGCACCGTGGTGCTGGGCTACGAGACCACGCTGCCCGTCACCATGGCCGACATGCTGCACCACGTGAAGGCCGTCGTGCGCGCGCGCCCCGCCGCGCTGGTGGTGGCCGACATGCCCTTCATGTCGTACCAGGCAAGCGTCGAGCAGGCGGTGCGCAACGCCGGGCGCTTCGTGCAGGAGGGCGGCGCCGACGCGATCAAGCTGGAGGGTGGCGAGCGGGTCGCGCCGGCGGTGCGGCGCATCGTCGAGATCGGCATCCCGGTGATGGGACACCTCGGGCTCACTCCCCAGTCGTTGCTCGCCTTCGGCGGCTACAAGGTTCAGGGGAAGGGTGAGGGCGAGGCCGAGCGCCTGATCGGCGAGGCACGGCTGCTGGAGCAGTGCGGCTGCTTCTCCCTGGTGCTCGAGGGCATCCCGGCGGCGCTGGGGGAGGCGGTGACGCGCGCGGTCGGCATCCCCACGATCGGCATCGGCGCCGGGGCGGCCTGCGACGGGCAGGTGCTGGTGAGCCACGACCTGCTCGGCCTGACGCAGGGCCGTGTGCCGAAGTTCGCCCGGCGTTACGCCGACCTGGCCGGGACCATGCGGGACGCGTTCGCGCGCTACGTGGCCGACGTCAAGGCGCGCCGCTTCCCGGCGGACGAGGAGTCGCGTTGAGCCCGCGGCGGTCGCGCCCGCCGACCCGCCCGCCCGCGCTGCGGCGCGTCACGAGCCCCGCGCGGGTGCATGCGCACGTCGAGGGCTGGAAGCACGCCGGTCTGCGGGTGGCGTTCGTGCCCACCATGGGCGCGATCCACGACGGGCACCTGACCCTGGTGCGGCGCGCCCGAGTGTCGGCGGACCGCGTGGTGGCGAGTGTCTTCGTCAACCCGCTGCAGTTCGGGCCGGGCGAGGACTTCGCGAGCTATCCGCGTCCCGTCCGCCGCGACCGCGCGCTGCTGGCCGCGGCGGGGGTGGACCTGCTCTGGGAGCCGCGCGGCGCGGACCTCTACCTGCCCGGACACTGCACGCGCGTGAGGGTCGCGGGACTGGGGGACGTGCTCGAGGGCGCCGCGCGCCCCGGACACTTCGAGGGCGTGACCACAGTGGTGCTCATCCTGCTCGAGGCGGTGGCGCCCCACGTGCTGTGGCTCGGGCAGAAGGACGCCCAGCAGGCGGTGTTGATCGAGCGCATGGCGCGCGACCTGCGCCTGCCGGTGAAGGTGCGGCGCGGCCCGACGGTGCGCGAGCCGGACGGCCTGGCGATGTCCTCGCGCAACGCTTACCTGGCGCCCGCGGAGCGCGCCCAGGCGGTGGCGCTGTCGCGCGGCCTGGCCGCGGCGCGCGCCGCACTGGTGGCGGGCGAGCGCTCCGCGGCCCGCGTGGCGAGGGCGGTGCGCGCGGTGTGGCGCCGCCATCCGCTGGTGCTCGAGGAATACGTGGCGGTCGTGGATGCGCAGACGCTCGAACCGGTAAAGGACGTGCGCGCCGCGCGCCGGCTGTTGGTCGCAGTGGCCGCGCGCGTGGGCCCCACGCGCCTCATCGACAACTTCGAATGGAGCCCCCGATGAGCGCGCGGCGGATGGCGCCGGCGCAGGCGCGCCGAGGGACGGAAGCGCGCGCGTCGGGCGGTGCGCCGAAGCGGCGCCGGCCGGCCGGCGCGCGTGGCGCGGTCGAGCGGCTGTGGGCGCCGTGGAGGATGGCGTACATCGATCGGGCGCACGAGCGGGCCGAGTGCCTGTTCTGCCGGGTGGCGCGCACGTGCGCCGACGCCGACCGGGATTTCCTGGTCCTGGCGCGCCGGCCGCACGCCCTGCTGATGCTGAACCGCTACCCCTACACCGGCGGGCACCTGATGGTGGCGGTGAGCGAGCACCGGGCCCGTTTCGCGCGGCTCACGGCGGAGGAGCGCGCGGACCTGCTGGAGCTCGTGGGGCTTGCGGAACGGGTCCTGGAGACGGAGTATCATCCACACGGCATGAACTTCGGCGTGAACGCCGGGCGCGTGGCCGGCGCCGGCTTCCCCGGGCACCTGCACATGCATGTGGTGCCGCGCTGGGACGGCGACACCAACTTCATGGCAGCGGTCGGCGAGACTCGAGTGCTTCCGGAGTCGCTGGCGCGGACCTGGGCCCGTTTGCGCCGGGCCATCCGGACGCTCGAACAGGGGCCGGGCGGGCGACGGAGGACACGTGGCCCGAAGGAGTAGAGCGCTGGCACGCGCGGGCACGGCCCTGCTCGCGCTGGTCGTCGCGGCGCTGCTGCTCTCCTGGGTCTGGGTCCGCTTCGGGGCGGGTCGCGCGAGGGATGGCGCGGACCGGATACAGCCCCTGATCCGGGTGCAGGTGCTGAACGGATCGGGTGACGGGGGAGCGGCCGGGCGGCTGGCCTCCACCATGCGGGAGGGTGGCTTCCACGTCGTGGAGGTGCGGAATGCGGACCGCGACGACTATTTCGCCACGCTCGTGGTGGCGCGGCGCGGGGATCCCTCCGGCGCGTTGGCCGTGGCGCGCTACCTCGGGGGCCCGCCCGTGATCCGGCAGGCGTGGAGTTCCGATCAGGCTGATGTCACGGTGGTGCTCGGGAGCGACCGTAGCCGGCTCCGCCTCGGTCAATAGGCAGGTCTCACAAAGGAGGTCAAGGTGTTCGGATTCGGTCCCGCCGAGATGATGATCGTGTTCATCATCGTGCTCCTCATCTTCGGGCCCAGCCAGCTGCCCAAGCTCGCCAAGGGCCTCGGGAACGCCATGCGCGAGTTCCGGAAGGCTCAACACGAGATCTCCGACGAGCTGAACCGGGAGCCGACGGAGACCAGGCCCGACGCCCCGCCCCAGCCCGCGGACTCCACGCCTCCCGAGAACAAGCCCATCCAGTAGCGCAGCGCCGGAAACGGGATGGGCGGCGGGCTTCGCTCCCGCCGCCCATCCCGTTTCCGGTTCTCTGGCCGCGCTCGTTCCTCCGGCGCGGGATCCTGTTTGCGTCTACCGCGCGCCCAGGTAGCGCAGGTCCTGGACCTTCGCCTTCGTCCGCAGGTCGTCCATCCAGCCGTTGAAGAAGAGCTGCTGCCGGGCGGTCATGATCTCCTGAGAGATCTGAGTCTTCACCCTGTCATAGGTGGAATCCATCGGGGCCACGGTCCTCCGTTCCACGCGGGCGAAGAGCCAGCCGCCCGGACCGCGCAGCGGGCCCACGACCTTGCCCGGGGCTGCCGCGAAAAGCGCCCCGACCGTTTCGCCAGCGCCCGCCAGGCGCGGATCCATCTGGGCTCGCGTCACCTCCGTGGTGAACGTAGCGAGCCCATTCTGCCTTGCGGCGTCCTCGAGCGAGCGCCCCTGCGCGAGCGCCTGGGCGATGCGGTCGGCTACCGGCTTCGCCCGGTCCACACGCGCCCCGAGTTCCGCGATCTGGCGAAGGGTTTCCTTCAACGGTTCGAGCGGCACCAGGCCGCCGTCAAGACGTTCGGCCACCTGCACGATCGTGTAGTTGTCCATCCCGTCGAAGATCGGACTCACCGTCTTCAGCTTGGCGCCGAATCCCCACTCGGCCGCTTCCGGCGTGCCGGCGAGCGCGGAAACCGGGGCGTTCAGGTCGAAGAAGCCCGTGCGCGTCGTGGGGAGTGCCTTCTCGGTCGCCGCCTTGCCCAGGCTCTTCAGGGCCGTGGCGCGCGCCCGCAGCTTCAGCAGCTCACCGTATTGCTCCTGCCGGGCGGTGTCGCTGGGCCGCACGCGGACGATGATCTGGGCCAGGCGCAGGCCGGGCCCGGCCTGGCCGGTCTGCGGCACCCGCTCGATGAGCTTCATGATGATGAAGCGCCCGCCGGCCTGGTAGGGATTGCTCACCTGGCCGGGCTGCAGGTCGTTCATGTACGGCCCCAACTTGGGTCCCAGTTCGTCCGCCTGGACCACGCGGTCTATGACACCGCCCTGCGCCGCTGCCGGGCCCTCGGAGTAGTCCTTGGCCAGTTGGGCGAAGTCCTCGCCCTTGCGCACGCGATCGACCAGGTTCTGGGCGAACTGGCGGGCCGTGCGCACGTCATCGTCGCTGAACTTCTTCGGCACCAGGAGCACCTCGAGGTCGATCCGCGGGCTGGAGTAGAAGCGCCCCTTGTGTTCTTGGTAGGTCCGGTCGAGGTCGGCGGGCTGGGGCGGGGGCACCTTGGCCTGCGGGTCCGGCAACACGACGACGGCCGTGGCCGCCACGCGGTCGAAACGCTCGTGGTAGGTATCGCGCAACTCGGGTTCGCTCAGCTTGATCGAGGACAGCACGCGCTCCTGCAGCTTGCGGACCGGCAACTGGGATCGCACGAGCTCCTCGAAGTTTCCCCAGAAGGTGTTGTTGGGGTCACTGAGCGCGGCCCGGTACTTATCCGGATCGAACTTGCCGTCGGTCTGGAACGCGGGCTGGGCGATCAATTCCTGGGGGGGAGACGTCTGCAGTGCCAGCACCACCTCGCGATCGTGGGCCACGATGCCGGCCAGGCGGGCCTGGCCCGTCATCAGTCTCTGGTTCACGAGCACGCGCCAGGCCTGCGCCTCGGCGTTCTTCTCGTCGTGGTCGGCGGGGTCCGAGCCGTACCGGCGGCGGAACTGCTCGCGCTGGGTGGTGATGGCGGCCTGGTAGTCCGTTGTGCTGATGTGACTGCCATCCACGGAGCCCACGATCCCCCGCTGTTGCTGGCCGCCAAAATCGACCCCCGCGCCGAAGATGAACACGAACCCGCCGAGGAAGGTGACGACGATGACGACGGTGAGCAGCCACCAGATTGCCTTGGTGTGTTTGCCGCCGCTACGCAGTTGACGAAGCATTCAGGGCTCCCGGAACGGGCCGAAACGACCGTGGAGGAAAGTGACTCGGCATTCTACCAGCCGCCTCCGGTGTGCTCAACCAGCCGGTTTCCCCCGCCCGTGTCCGGGGCGCCGCGCACAATCCTCCGTGCCTCCTCCGTTGCCTGCGTGGGCGGCGTGTGCTACCTCTCCGCTTGCATCGCAGATTCCACCAGTGGAGGGCTGATGAGCACGCGCAACGAAGCCCCCGCCCGTCCGGCCGATTCCGAGCCCGCGCCGCGCCCGATCCCGTGGCCCACGCAGGTTCTGGACGCGCTGGAACAGGGTGTGGTGGCGCTCGATCGCGAGCGCCGCGTCACGTACAACAACCGCCGCATCGAGGAGTTGTTTGCCGTCGAGCCGGGTGGTCTGCTGGGGCTGCCGGCGGCCCGCCTGTTCCCCGGGTCCGATGCGCGCTGGTTGAAGGGCTCCTCGCGCGAGCCGCGCGAGTTCCGCATCGAAGCCGAGGGCCGCCAGTTGACGCTCAAGGCCGAATCCCTGCCTTTGCGCGACGAGGATGGCGTCCTGACTGGCTCGCTCGTGATGGCGGAGGCCACCTCCGAGAGCGAGGATGGCGAGTTCCAGAAGAACATCGACCGTCTGGTCTCGCTGGGCGAGCTGTCGGCCTACGTGGCCCACGAGATACGCAATCCGCTGACCGGCATCCGTACCACGGTCCAGTACGTGGGCTCGAAGTTCAAGCCCAACGACGCCCGGCGCGAGGATCTCGAAGACGTCATCAAGGAGCTGGACCGCATCGAGCAGATCATCACCGGACTGCTCATGTTCGCCCGCCCGCCTGCGGCCCGCCCGCAGTCGTGCGATCTGCGCCAGGTGCTCGAGAAGACCCTGGACCTGCTGGAGCTGCAGCTGGGGGACGCGCAGGTGACGCTCTTCAAGGACTTCGCCGAGGTGGCCGAGGAGATCCCGCTCGTCTACGCCGACCCCGACCTTTCGCAGCAGGTGTTCCTCAACCTGTGTCTGAACGCCGTGCAGGCCATGCCCCAGGGCGGCGAACTGCACGTCACGCTGGGGGTGCGGCGCTACCGCACCCGGCGCTCGGTCGTGGACGTCTCCTTCCGGGATACCGGTGTGGGCATTCCCAGGGAGCTCATGGAGAAGATCTTCGACCCCTTCTTCACCACGCGTTCCATGGGCACCGGGCTGGGACTGCCCATCTCGCTGCAGATCGTGCGCGAGGTGGGCGGCGTGATCACCGCCAAGAACAACGCGGGCGGTGGCGCGACACTGCGCGTCTCCTTCCCGGTCCCGGCGGAGCCACCGGGACCACCGGAGCCGCCGGAGGACTAGGATCGTGAAGAACACCGTGCTCGTGGTGGACGACGAGATCCTCATCCGCAAGTCGCTGTCCCGCGTGTTGCGCGAGAAGGGCTACCTGGTCGAGGGGGCGAGCACCGGGGCGGAGGGCCTCGACAAGGTCGAGAGCGTGCGGCCCCAGGTCATCATCCTCGACATGCGCCTGCCGGACACCGACGGCCTCTCCGTGCTGCGGCGCGTGCGCCAGATGGACGCGCTGGTCCAGGTCATCGTCATCACCGCCTTCGGCGATGTCCAGTCGGCGGTCGAGGCCATGAAGCTCGGAGCCTGCGATTTCCTCCGGAAGCCATACGAGAAGGAGGACATCGAGATGGCGGTCGAGGCGGCGGTCCGCACGTTCCGCCAGGCCAATGAACTCGACCTCTACCGCCGCAAGGAGAAGCGCCGGTACACGGGGGAGGAGATCATCGGCACCTCCGGGCCCATGAAGGAGGTGCGGGACCTCATCGAGAAGGTCGTGCGCAGCCAGGCGACCTCCGTGTTCATCACCGGGGAGAGCGGGACCGGCAAGGAACTGGTCGCGCGAGCAATCCACTACCGCAGCGACCGCGCCCAGGCCCCGCTCATGGAGGTGAACTGCTCCTCGTTTCAGGAGACCCTGCTCGAGAACGAGCTGTTCGGGCACGAACGCGGTGCTTTCACGGACGCCGGGGACCTGAAGAAGGGCCTGGTCGAGCTCTGCGACGGCGGCACGCTCTTCCTGGACGAGGTGGCGGACATGTCGATGCCGACGCAGGCCAAGCTCCTGCGCTTCATCGACTACCGCAACTTCAAGCGGGTGGGCGGGGCCGAAGACATCAGCGTGGATATCCGAATCGTGGCCGCCTCGAACAAGGATCTCGAGAGTGACATCCGCACGGGGCATTTCCGCAGCGACCTGTACTTCCGCCTCAAGGTCGTGAGCATCCACCTGCCTCCGCTCAATGAGCGCGGAGACGACGTCCTGCTGCTGGCGCGTCACTTCCTTCGCGAGTTCTCCCGTCAGTTCCAGAAGGGCTTTCGCGACATCGCGCCCGACGCGGCGCGCCTGATGCTGTCCTACCGCTGGCCGGGCAACGTTCGCGAGTTGCGCAATCTCATCGAGCGCGTCGTGCTCCTCGAGGATGGGCGGCAGCTGGAACTGGATCACCTGCCTGCGGAGGTCGCGGGCCGACGCCTGGCCTCCGATCACTCGATCGCGCTGCCGACCCTCGCGCAAATCGAGGCCGACCACATTGCCGAGGTCCTGCGGCTCACCGCGGGGAACAAGAGCCGCGCCGCGCGGGTCCTTGGCATCTCGCGGCAGGGTCTCATCGAGAAGCTGCGACGCTCGCGTCAGATCGACGAAGGCGGTGGTCGTCAAGTACCGTGACACCAGCAAGGAAGTGGACATTGACGCGCAATCTGTTGTCCTGCAGTTGATTGCGAATCACATTCTGGCTAAGTCGCCAGTAAATTGACGGTTAGAGCGCTTCGGTATGAAGAAGACGACGCGATGCAGGCCCGGATGGAGCCAGCGGCTTCTTTTTATGTCCATGTGCTGCAATGTGCTACACGATGATTGAAGCCACGCACGACTATGTGGAATGGAACGTGCTTCCGGCTAGTAGCAAGGCCAAGTGGGGTTCTCGGGAACTCCGCCAGGCCGCCGGGGCCGCGCTCAAGGCGGCGGCCAAGAGTGTCCCAGCGAGAAGTTGGGGACTCCACCCACGAGATCAGATCCAGGGAGGTGATTAGGGATGGCAGCGAAGAAGAAGGCAGCCAAGAAGAAGGTCGCCAAGAAGAAGGTCGCCAAGAAGAAGAAGTAGTCCGTTTCAGGACCTGGCACGTCCTCAGGGGATTGGTCGGCGATACCGGCCAATCCCCGTTCGTTGAGGGATGGTGTGGGTTTGGGGCTGGAGGTTCTGGGCTAGGGCTGGCCGTCTTCCTCCAGCGACCCGCGGCGGTTCGCTCACGGATGGGCGGGCCGTTCGCGTCTTCTGGAGCGTTCCCGGAGCGAGCCTCGCCGCCGGTCGTGCGTGCTATAGTCGCGAGGCTCGCCATCGCCGCGTGCCGTCCGCCGACCTGAGGCCCCCGTTGCCGGAGAACGCCACCGCGAGCGCCATCGAGATCCGCGGCGCCCGCCAGCACAACCTCAAGAACCTCGACCTCGATCTGCCGCGCGGTCGCCTGACCGTGATTACCGGCGTCTCCGGCTCGGGCAAGTCGTCGCTTGCCTTTGACACGCTCTACGCCGAGGGCCAGAGGCGCTACGTCGAGTCGGTCTCGACCTATGCGAAGCAGTTCCTGGATCGCCTGCCGCGCCCCGACGTGGACGCCATCCGCGGGCTGATGCCGGCCGTCGCCATCCAGCAGTCGGCTCCGGCCCGGAGCGGCCGATCCACGGTCGGCACGGCCACCGAGGTGAGCGATTACCTGCGCGTGCTCTTCGCCCGGCTTGGCGAGGTGAGCTGTCTCGAGTGTGGCAAGCCGGTCCGTGCCGAGAGCGCCACCAGCATCGTTTGCGAGGCGGCCGGCTGGCCCGAGGGCGAGGTCCTGCTGGTTCTGGCCGCCGTGCGACTGGCGAAGAGCCTGGGCTGGGAGGAGCAGGCCGGACATCTCCTCGCGGCTGGCTACACCCGTGTCTTCCTCGAGGGCGAGGTCCGCCCGCTCGATCCGCTGCCGAAGCTCAAGCGCGGCACGGCGGAGGTGCAGGTCGTGGTGGACTGCTTCACCTGGCGGCGCGGCGAGGAGGCCCGCCTGGCGGAGTCGTGCGAGCTGGCCTTCCGCCGGGGCGAGGGCCGGCTCGAGTTGCGGCTGGGGGAGCGGCCCGCCGAGCGGCGTAGCGAGCGCTGGGAGTGCTCTCAGTGCGGGACGGCCGCGCTGCGGCCCGAGCCGGCGCTGTTCTCCTTCAACAGCCCGCTCGGCGTCTGTCCCACCTGCCGCGGCTTCGGCAACGTGCTCACCTTCACCGCGGACCTGATCGTACCGGATTTGTCGAAAAGCCTGCGCGAGGGAGCGCTCAAGCCCTGGGCCGGGTCCTGGCGCCGGCTCGCCTGGCCGCGCATCGAGAAGTTCGCCCGCGAGCGGGCCATCCCACTCGACGAGCCCTGGAGCCAGCTCGAGCCGGAGCAGCAGCGCCTCCTGCTCGAGGGCGGCGAGGGCTTTCGCGGCGTCATCCCCTTCCTCGAACGCCGCAAGGAGAAGTCCTACAAGGCGGGCAACCGCTTTCTCGTCAGGAAGTACCAGACCGCGCTGCCGTGCGCCGACTGCGGTGGCACCCGCCTGCGGCGCGAGGCGCGCGCGGTGCGGCTGGGCGGCCACGACATCGCCGGGGTGAGCGCGCTCACCATCTCCGGGGCGGCCCGCTGGCTCGCCGGGCTCGAGTTCACGGCCATGGAGCGCGAGATCGCCAGGCCGGTGCTCGCCGAGGTCGAGTCGCGGCTGCGCTTCCTCGAGCGCGTGGATGTCGGCTACCTGACGCTCGATCGCGCGACCCGCACCCTTTCCGGCGGCGAGGCCCAGCGCATCGAGCTGGCCAACGCGCTGGGGGCGAACCTGACCGACACGCTCTACGTGCTGGACGAGCCCACGGTGGGGCTTCACCCGCGCGACACCGGCCGGCTCGTGGCCATCCTGGGGGATCTCGCGGACCGCGGGAACACCGTGGTTGTGGTCGAGCACGAGCCGCTCGTCATACGCGCGGCCGACCACGTCGTGGACCTGGGCCCCGGGGCTGGTGAGTTCGGTGGGCACCTGCTCTACGCCGGGCCCGGCGGTGCCGCCCTGGAGGCCGTGGCGACCAACACCGCCCGCTACCTGCGCGGCGAGAAGCGCGTCGAGCGGGCGCGGCGGTCGGGTCCGCCCGGGGACTTCGTCACGGTACTCGGCGCCACGCACCACAACCTCAAGGACGTGGACGCCCGCTTCCCGCTGGGCTGGCTCACGGCCGTGACCGGCGTGTCGGGCTCGGGCAAGAGCAGCCTGGTCGAGGACGTGCTCTACCGCGCGGCGCGGCTCGTGCTCGAGGGCGCGGGCGAGGATCTGCCGGGAGCGCACCGCGCGGTGACCGGGCTCGAGCGCCTGAAGCGCGTCGCCCTGGTGGATCAGTCGCCCATCGGACGCACGCCACGCTCCTGCCCGGTGACTTACATGAGCGCCTTCGCCGCACTGCGCGAGGTCTACGCCCGCCAGCCCGCCGCACTCGCCCGTGGGCTCAAGGACGGCGCGTTCTCCTTCAACACGCCGGGCGGACGCTGCGAGACCTGCGAGGGCGCCGGCTGGGTCACGGTCGAGATGTACTTCCTTGCCGACCTGCTGGTGCCCTGCGAGACCTGCGGCGGGGACCGCTTCCGCCGCGAGGTGCTCGAGGTGCGCTACCGCGGGGTGAACGTGCGCGAAGCCCTGGACCTGACCGTGGACCAGGCCTTCGAGCACTTCGCCAGCGAGCCGCGCTTCACCCGGGCCCTGCACATCCTGCGGCGCGTGGGGCTCGGCTACCTCAAACTCGGCCAGCCGGCGACCCAGCTCTCGGGCGGCGAGGCCCAGCGCCTCAAGATCGCCCGCGAGCTGTCGGGGCGCACCGGGGGGCCCACGCTCTACCTGCTCGATGAGCCCACCGTGGGCCTGCACTACGCCGACGTCCAGCGCCTGCTCGAGGTCCTGGACGACCTGACCGCGCGCGGCGACACCGTGATCGCCGTCGAGCACAATCTCGACGTCATCCGCAACAGCGACTGGGTCGTGGACCTGGGCCCCGAGGGTGGCGAGGCGGGAGGGAGGCTCATCGCCGAGGGCCCCCCCGAGGTCATCGCCGCCGCGGCGGATTCGTGGACCGGGCGCTTCCTGCGGGAGGCTGGGG
>Ga0315273_10003371_pt1 | contig 19233 bp, 17 predicted proteins | sample YL17G02_0_MG_FD_205753 | JGI IMG/M metagenome (GOLD analysis project Ga0315273, IMG submission 205753) | Sediment microbial communities from Yellowstone Lake, YNP, Wyoming, USA - YL17G02_0 | ecosystem: Environmental > Aquatic > Freshwater > Lake > Sediment | place: USA: Wyoming | collected...
CCGGCGGCACGAGTTGACATTTCGCAACGTCCGGCGGCAGAATGACTGCGTCCGGGAGGCAATCGGTCTGCTGGCCGGCGGGGCGGTTGACCTGGACGCGATGGCGACCCACCATTTCGCCCTGGGCGATTCACAGGCGGCCTTTGAAATGGTCTCCGATTATCGCGACGGGGTCATCAAGGCCATCATCCACGTGGCCCAATGACCGGCCCGCTGTTTACGACGATTGCCCAACGCTGACAGATTGGTTTCCCAAGGAGCAACCGCATGGTCGTGATTATGAAACCCGACGCCACCGAGGCCGATGTCAACGGCGTGGTGGACCGGATCAAGCGCTACGGGATGGACGCCCACCTCAGCCGGGGCAAGGAGCGGACCATCATCGGCATCATCGGGGACGAGCGAGAGATCGACTTCGACTCCATCGCGGCGCTGCCGGGAGTGGAACGGGCGCTGCCGATCCTACGCCCGTACAAGTACGTCAGCCGGACGGTGCATCCCGAAAACAGGATCGTCGCCGTGGGCGACGTGCGTGTCGGCGCCGACCTGGTGTTCATCGCAGGCCCCTGTTCGGTGGAGGAGGAGGAGACCACGCTGCGGATCGCCGAGGAGGTCAAGAAGGCCGGGGCGCAGATATTCCGCGGCGGGGCGTACAAGCCCAGGACCTCGCCGTGGTCGTTCCAGGGCCTGCGGGAAAAGGGCCTGAAGATCCTCTCCAAGGTTAAGCGGGAAACGGGGCTGCCCATCGTGACGGAGGTGATGGACACCGCCGACATCGCCCTGGTGGGGCAACACGCCGACGTCTACCAGGTGGGGATGCGGAACATGCGGAACTACGCCCTGCTGGCGGAACTGGGCAAGACGCGCAAGCCCGTGCTGCTGAAGCGTGGCGATTCCGCCAAGATCGAGGAATGGCTGGCGGCGGCGGATTACATCGTCCGCAACGGCAACGACAACGTCATCCTCTGCGAGCGGGGGATTCGGACCTTCGAGGATTTCACGCGGTACACGCTGGACCTCAACGCCGTCTCGGCCGCCAAGATGGAGTCCTGCCTGCCCGTGCTGGTGGATCCCAGCCACGGGACGGGGCGCAGCGACATGGTGGCGGCGATGAGCCGGGCCGCCATCGCCGCCGGGGCCGACGGGCTATTGCTGGAGGTGCACTTCGACCCCGACAAGGCCTGGTCCGACGGCATGCAGACCATTACTCCCGAGGCGCTGGGGAAGCTCATCGCCGCCTGCAAGGCGATACACGCCCTGGGCGGGACGTCTTGAGAGGGCCTCACGACGCCAGCGCCGCGGCCACGACGGGATTGACCGCCGGCGGGGGTCTGCGCCAGGGGCGGGAGGCGGTGTAGAGCTGTGCTCTGGCGGCAATATCGGCGGCGAAGTCGTTCTGCCCTGCCGCGCGGGCCAGTTCGACGGCCTTATTGGCGGCTTTGGCGGCGTCGCCGAATCGCCCCAACTCTGCGTAGGCGGCGGCCAGGGCGTCCAGTGCGTCGGCCCGGGAGTAACGGGTGAGCCGGCAGGCCTCCTCCGCCAGGCGGAGGGCCTCCGGACCGTTTCGCACGCCGTCGTCCGTGCAGGAGGCCAGCACCCTGGCGAGGGTAATCCTCGGTTCGGGCCAGTCAGCCTTGGCCTGGATCGCGCGGTAGTAGTAACCCAGGGACTCGCGCATCAATCCGTTGGATGCCAGCAGGAAGGCCAGATTGTAGTTGGCATTGGGGTGGTCGGGCTGGGAGCGGATGGCCAGGCGGAAGTGCCGGACGGCCTGGTCGAGCTGGCCGGCCTTGAGGTAGAGGATCGCCAGGTTGTTGTGGGCGTCCACATGGTCGCCCTTCATTTGCAGGACGCGCAGGAAGTCGTCCTTGGCCTGGCCCAACTGCCCCATTCGCGTACGCAGGAGTCCCAGTTGGAAGTAGCCCTCCGTAAAGTTGGGATCGTTGGAGACGATCCGGCAGTACTGCTCCACCGCCTCCCGGTCCTTGCCCTGCTTGGCCAGCAGACTGGCCAGAAGCAGCCGCACGTCGTTCTGGTCCCTGACCTCCAGGGCCTTTTTCCAGTGCTCGATGGCCTGGTCCTCGACGCCCAGGGTGTCCAGAACGGTCCCAAGATTGGATTGAGCGTCGAAGTAGCGGCTGTCCAGCCGGACGGCCTCACGAAGCTCCGCCAACGCTTCCTGGGCCCTGCCCACGGAGTGAAGCATGACCCCCAGGTTGCTGTGGGCCATCGCGGAGCGGGGGTTGATTCGGATGGCCTGGGCGTAGTACTGGGCGGCCTCCTCGAACTTCTCGGTCCTGCTGAGTATCGTGCCGATGTTGATGTAGGCCTTTTCGTGGCGGGGATTCAGCTTGATGCAGGTCTGGTATAGCGAGACGGCCTCGTCGGGCTGTCCTTTCTTGTCCAACGTGCCGGCAAGGTTGAAATACGCCATCCAGGCTTGGGGATACTTGGCGATGTTGTCGCCCCACAACGATTCCTTGGTCCGGTACACGCCGGCGTGCCGCCAAGTCAGCGCGCTCAGCGTGACTACCACGGCGACGGCCAATGCGCCTGCTGCCCACTGGACCGGCCTTGTTCGCCCACTTGCCAGGTGCCAGCCAAGCCCCGTCACCAGGGCGATCGTGCCCACGATGGCGACGTACTGCCAGTGGTCAGCCGCCAGCGAGAATAGCTGGTAGTACATGTCAAAAAAGCCCAGCACCGGAAAAAGGCTCACCAGCACGTACCCCATCGCCATCAGCGGCGGCTTGCCCCAGCCTCGCCGGTATCGCCAGAACAGCAGGAAAACGCCCACCAGCGCCAGGAAAGGCAGAAAAGATACGATGGACTTCGCATCCACCTGCCAGCGGGGATAGATCGCCGCCAGGTCTACCGGCAGCAGCGCCTTATAAAGATAAAACCACGGCGCCATGCCCGCGACGGCAAGCCGCCAGAAGAAACCTTCCTGCGCCGAATGTAGGACGGTGTTCTGTATGACGATGTGCGTCTGGAACCAGATGCCGATGAGGGACATGATTATTGCCAGGGCAAAGAACGGCCCCGTCAGAAGCAGGTCCCGCCGCGCGATGCGGTCCCTCCGCCACCACAGGCAGCCCAGGAGCACCAGCGGCGTCATGACGACCGAGGTCTTGCTTAAGAGGGCCAGGACGAACATGCTCAGGGAGACGCCGTACCATTTCCAGTTGCCCCGGCTGTCGAATTCTAAAAAGGTCAGGATCGTCAGCAGGTAGAAGATCATCGAAAGCGTGTTCTTGCGCTCGCTGATCCAGGCCGCGGAGGCGACGTTGACCGGGTGGACGGCGAATATCACCCCCGCCAGCCAGGCCCCCGGCACGCCCAGGCAGCGCAGCACCAGCCAGACCAGGATCGCGCTGATGGCGTGCTGGATGATATTGCTGATGTGATATGCGTTGATCTGGACGTTGCCAGGTAGCTTGATGGGCTTTTCCTTCCAGATTTGGTGTTCGATCCATAGGGAGGTCCAGGTCAAGGGGTAATAGTCCGGGTCGTCCCCGCCTCGCCAGAACTTGACGACCCCGTCCAACTCCTTCATGCGGGGGTTTTCCGATATCAGCCAGTCATCGTCCCAAAGGAACTCCCCCGACATGACTGGCAGGTAAACCGCCAGGGTCAGCAGGAAGATTATCGCGCCGGCGCCGAGGGTTTTTGCCAAGGCCACTTTGTCCATAAGCCCTTGTCCGATCCCGTAAAAGACCAACTTACCCGAAAAGCCAGTTGCCTTGGATAGCCAATTTCCGGGTCTTGCCTCGTACCTGTGGGCAGGGACGGGGAAAAACAAAGACCAACTGCTACTACAGGAGCGGCGGGTGTTTTGACGATAGAACCTAAACGGGGCACAAGAGGTAGCATCTATGATCGTCTGTGACATTGACAATATCACCGAGCCAATCGAGCCACCCACCAGGGAAAGCATCGAGCGCGACAAGAAGCGCCAAGTCGAGGCGCTGCGGGCCATCCGGCGGATGCTTACGGAGAGCGTCTTGTTGACGAGGTGACGGCCGGCGGTTTCTGTTTCGTGGGGCCTCGGCATGCGCCTCCAGGCTGTCCCGGCAGGCCGTTGCGGGGCTACTCAGCACCCGTCAGACTGACCAACAACTCCCAGCCGGTGGCGGTGGCGGCTTGGGACGACTTGGGGGGCGTAAACTCCGTTCCCGGATCGACCAGTCGCACGCGCACTTCGCTGCCCTCAAAGACGGTCCCCTCGAATACGTGCTCAAAGCTGTGGATCAGGACCTCCGATGTAACCCCGTGAAGCGTCCCCATCGTCATATCCAGTCGCCTGACGCGGATCAGACCCAAGCTCTTGGCGATGTCCTCCAGTTGCGGCAGAAGTTCCCTGGCCAGTCCGTGTTCGTGCATGTATCACCGAGTTTCGTCACCGTTTCTGCGGCATGTTTCTCTGACCAGCCCACGGTCAACATTGCCTGGCCGGTCCGCCCAGCATTTCCCCCACGAGCCTGACCCCTTCCTCGATCAGATGGCCCAGGGCAGCCTGCACCTGGCCGCTCAGTTCCTTGCCGAAGCCCACAACGCCCGGCTGGACGGCCAGGATGGCCACCGTCTCCGGGCCGCCGGAGGCCAGGCGACAGAGCCTCAAAGTCTCCTCAAACGACAGATCGTGAAGGCTGATCCTGTGTTTGCCCGTATCGGCCGCGAGATGTTCCTCGCCGATGACGCGGTGCTGCCCCGCCGCCAGGCCCATCTCGGCGCTATCGAAGACCACCAGGCGCCGCGCCGACTCGATGACGTTCAGCAATCCCAGCCCACCGGCGCCGCCGTCGATGAACTCGACGCCATCGGGCCATAAACGGGCGTCTCGGACGCCTTCCATCAGGCGCACGCCGATTCCGTCATCCCGCATCAGGGTGTTGCCGATGCCCAATACCGCCACTTCGGCCATAAGGGCAGTCTACCGGGGCCGCGCGGGTCGCCCAAGGGCAAATCACCGCAGGGGGTCAGAGCGTTCCCTTGGTGCTGGGAACCTCGCCTCGGCGGGACGGGTCGATCTCCTTGGCCATCCGCAGCGCCTGGGCGAAGGCCTTGAAGATCGCCTCGGCGACATGGTGGTCGTTTCCGCCGTAGGGGACGTTGACGTGCAGGTTCAGCCCGGCCGTCGCGGCCAGGCGGCGAAAGAACTCCTCGACGAGCTGCGTGTCGAAGGTGCCGATCTTTCCGCCGGAAAAGCGGGCGTTGAATACCACGGCCGGTCGGCCCGACAGGTCCACCGCCACGTTGGCCAGCACTTCCTCCATCGGTACCGACGCCGAACCGAACCGGCGGATGCCGGTCTTATCGCCCAATGCCGCCGCCAACGCCTGACCCAGGCAAATGCCCACGTCCTCGGTGGTGTGGTGGTCGTCCACCGCCAGGTCGCCCTTGGCCGCAATCGTGATGTCGCATCCGCCGTGCTTGCCGAGGTGGTCGAGCATGTGGTCCAGGAACCCCACGCCCGTGGCGGCGGCGACCTTGCCCGAACCGTCCAGGCTGATCGTAAGCTCGATGCTCGTCTCTTTGGTCTTACGGTTTATCTTGCCAATTCGTGGCTTCATGGTTGCCTCGCGGAAGTCGGCCTTGGTCCCGTCAATTTCGTCAATTCCCCGATCAGCGCCGCATTGTCCTGCTCCGTCCCCACGGAAATCCGCAGTTTGTCATCCAGCCGCGGCTCTTGGAAGTATCGGACCAGTATCCCGCGCTGCTTGAGGGCCTCGTAGAGCCGCCGGGCCTCTCCGTCGCCGGGACGCGCCAGCAGGAAGTTGGACTGCGACGGCCAGACGGCAAAGCCCAGCCGCCGTAATCCCGCGGCCAGCTTCTCCCGCGACGCCTTGACCTTCTCGGCGTTGGCGATCTTCCATGCCTGGTCCTCCATCGCCGCGGCGCCGACGGCACAGGCGACGGCATCGACATTGTAGCTGTCCTTGACCTTCGCCAGGGCATCCAGCAGCGGTTTTTGCGAGACGGCGAAGCCCAACCGCAGACCGGCCAGGGAATACCCCTTCGACAGCGTGCGAAGAACGACCAGGTTGGCGTGCTTCTCGACAAGGCCCAGGGCATTCTCGTCGGAAAAGTCCGCGTACGCCTCGTCCACCACCAGCAGGCCCGGAAGCTTGCCGGCAAGCTCCTCGAGGACGCTGCGGGGGGCGACCGTTCCCGATGGGCTGTTGGGGCTGGCCACGATGGTCATCGCCGCCGAAGCCGCCGCCAAGCCCCCGGCCGGGAGGTTGTAGTCCTCGTCATAGGGCACTTCGATGCACTCGGCGTCCTGCATCGCCGCCAACGTGCGGTAAAGCACGTAGGTGGGAGTAGGGTATGCCACCGCCCGGCCCGGACAGGCGCATACCCTAAACAGCATCGCCAGAAGCTCGTCGCTGCCGTTGCCGGCCAGCACCCAATCAGGCGGCACGCCGTACACCTTCGCCGCCGCACGGCAGACCGCCGCGGAGGACGGGTCGGGATACCGCCGCAACCGCTCGCCGTCGAGTTCTCGCAGAACCATCAGGGCTGCCGGGGAAGGCGGATAGGGATTCTCGTTGGTGTTGAGCTTGATGACCTTCGCCCCCGGCGGCGGCTGCTCGCCTGGAACGTACCCAGCCATCGCGTCGATATTGTCTCGGAAGTAACTCATGTTTCTGTGGTTCGCCTTGTTCGCCCGGTTCGCGGCTAAGAGCGGTCCGTATTCAAACCTCTTCAATAGCCACGAACAACGCGAACACCACGAACTTTTCGACCAACAATAAAGGCTTTCTCTGTGTTCGCGACGTTCGCGGCTAATTCCTCTTCCCGCGAACGTCGATCGCCGCGGCGTGGGCGGTCAGGCCCTCGCGGGTGGCGAAGTCGATCACGTCGGCGGCGTCTTCGGCCAGGGCGGCCGCGTCGTAGCGGATCACGCTGGATGCCTTGAGAAAGTCGTTGCAGCTCAGCGCGCTGAAGAACCGCCCCGTCCCGCCGGTGGGCAGGACGTGGCTGGGACCGGCGTAGTAATCGCCCAGGGGCACGGGCGTTTCGGCCCCCAGGAAGATCGCCCCGGCGTTGCGGATCATCGCCAGCACCGCGGAGTCCTCGGCGGTGACGATCTGGAGGTGTTCGGGGGCGAACTCATCGGCCACCGCGCAGGCCGTGGCCAGGTCGGCCGTGACGATGATCGCGCCGTAGGCCCGCAGGCAGGCCCGCGCTGCGGCCGAGCGGTTCAGGGAGGGCAGTTGCCTGGCGATTTCCCCGGCCACCGCCTTGGCCAGCCTTGCCGAGGGCGTGACCAAAATCGCCGAACCGGGGTCGTGCTCCGCCTGGGCCAGCATGTCGGCGGCGAGCCAGTCTGCTTTGGCGGTCTCGTCGGCGACGATCATCACCTCGCTTGGCCCGGCGGTGCTGTCGATGCCCACGCGCCCGAAGAGCTGGCGCTTGGCCTCGGTGACGTAGGCGTTGCCCGGGCCGACGATCTTGTCAACCGCACGAATGGTCTTGGTCCCCATTGCCATCGCCGCAATCGCCTGCGCCCCGCCCGCGCGGTACACCTCGGTGATTCCCAGTTCCCCCGCCAGCGCCAGCACCATCGGGTTGACATCGCCGTTGGCGGCGGGGGGGCTGGCCAGGGCGATTTCCCGCACCCCGGCCACCTGGGCGGGCACGATGGTCATCAGCATCGTCGAGGGATACATCGCCCTTCTGCCCGGGACGTACACGCCCACCCTGCCGATGGGCGTGTAACGGACGCCGAGTTCCCGCCCGCCTCGTGTCAGCACCGCCGGAGGCCGAATCAGGATGTGCTCCTGGTACTGCCGTATGTTGGCGATCACCCGCCGGGCCAGCGCCAGAAAGTCCGCCTCCGCCCCCGCCGTCGCGGCGCGGATGGCCCCCGCCGGCACGGCGAGGGTCTGGGCGGTGAGCCTGGCCTTGTCGAACCGCCAGGCCAACTTGACCAGCGCCTCGTCCCCGTCGGCTGCCACCTGGCGAATGATCGAAGCGACGGCGCCTGCCACGCCCCGGCCGCCCGCCTGGCTGGGGGAGGTCAACCCCCCGGCGCGGAGAACCCGGAGAAGCCGGACTACCCGCCTGTCACGCAGGGGATCGCGGGATTGGATGATCGCAATGCTCATCGTGCCCCTGAATCTACCGGGCCGGAGACGGCTTTGCAATCCGGCGTCGCTGTATTCAGACCTTTGAAATAGCCACGAACAACGCGAACTTTTCAAGCAAGAGGGAGTTTCCTGTTCGTGTCGTTCGCGTTTGTTCGCGGCTAAGGAAGGCCGGTATTCAGACCTTGGAAATAGCCACCAACAGCGAGATTTTTGCGAACACGGGGATTCCTTGGAGGTTTTTCCAGGGCTTAACCCATGCCCCGTTTGCGTGTTATGGCCATAACTTGTGCTTTCATAAGTAGTTAACAGCCAACAGCCTTGGGCGGCGCTGCCGGGTCGGCGGAAAAAACGTCCCGGCCTGGCCGGATTTTGGCCATTGACAGGAATTGCCGGATGGGGTAGGCTATAATGTGTCGTTTGGAGATGCCCCCTCCTCCGGTAGCCCACGGAGGCGGCAGGGATTACGGTACAGGCGAGGAAGGCTTGCGGCAGGATCGCCCGCACTTGGAGACAGGGCAGCACCTCAGACCCAGCGCGGTTTTATGGAAAATGTCCCTATTTCCTGATTGACAGGACCCCAAGGGGCAGGTATGATACGGAACTATAAGGCAGGGAATTACCCCCTACAAAAAGAGAGAGAAGGAGAAAAGACATGAAGAAGATCCTCGCAGCTACTTTGGTTTTGGGCATTGCTGCCATGGTGGCCAATGCTGCTGTCACGGTGACGTGGACGAAGACCGCTACCGTCACGCTGACGGTTGCCCCCGGTGTGCTGAAGGGCATCGACGTCTGGACGTTCTCGGCCACAAGCACTGGCGACCCGAATCAGAAGATCTCGGGCTATCAACTCTTCCTGAAAGGCCCGGCGTTCCAGGTATTGAAGGCTGAAGACACCGATGAGGACGAGGTGATGGATCTTTTCACCAAGACCCCGACCCTCGACGGTGCCGCTGTCCTCACTACCGCTCAGCGGAATGCGGATACCCACTTCCTGAACACAAACGCGGATTACCTGTCCACCCCCACAGCCCCGGATGAGACGAATGATCACGGGCTTGGTACCACAGGGACGAATCCGCAGAAGTGGTTTGGCCATGGTGCCGATACCATCGACGTAGGCTTGGCCGTCGACACGCAGGACCGGTCGTTTGTGGGCGTCTGTGCGTTGAATACGGAGAAGCAGGCTCTCACGCTGAGCTTCTTCCAACTGGGTATGGATGCGGGCACGAATATCCTCACTGCCTTTGCTGGTAGCTGGGGAGAAGTTGGTGCCGGGCCAGTCACGCAGAAGTTCTACATTCCCGAGCCGGCGACGTTGACGCTGCTTGGCTTGGGCGGTCTGGCGTTGATTCGCCGCCGTCGGTAGCTAATGCCCAAAAGAGGATCTGGGCATCGCAAGATGCTTGGATGAGGTAATTCCTAGAAAGGCCCCGGCCAACCCGCCGGGGCTTTTCATTTTCCCTAGTAGGCGTAGGGCGAGCAACGGTTCGGCTGAGCTCACCGTCGAAGCCTCACCGAAGCCTTGTTGCACGCGCAATGATTGAGTGTCAAGCGCGTCAAGCGCATGGGACTGCGTTTGTCAAAACGCGGAAGTCCGGGTAGAATAGTAAAGATCACTGACGGTAGTTGTCAGCGAGCAGTCATCTGGGAAATGGCGGTTTGCCAGAAAAGCTGTTCGATGCTGCGAGGCAAATGGGTTTTGAGGTTGAAGGCTGTCGAAATCGCGGCGGCAGGAATTGCCGGCCAGGCGATGGCGAGGGGCGTTTGCCCTTGTCTGCGCGGCCGGGGAGGTGGCGGGGGCCTTTTGTGTATCGTGGCCGCGCTTCTGTTGGCGACCGCGCCGCTCCAGGCAGGCACCATTCGCAGCGACCGCCTCGACAGCCAGTACACCAGCCTGGCCGACGAGCCGCTGTACGCATCGGTGGGCGAGTTTCAGTGGGTACAGTCCGGCGGCAGCTATCTGGCCAGCGGTACCCTCATCAACGACCAGTGGGTGCTGACGGCCGCGCACGTCGTCAGCGGGATCACCCCCGGCAACAGGAAGACGATGACGTTCACGTTGCGCGGCGTGACCTACCATGTCTCCGCAACGTACTATGATACAAGCTGGAATGGCGACACCAGCGACGGCAATGACATCGGCCTCGTCAGGCTCAACTCCGTAGTCAGCAACGTCACGCCCGCTTATCTCTACGGCAGCACCGACGAGAGCCGCCAGATCGCCACGATCGTCGGTTACGGCAGGACGGGAACCGGGCTGACCGGGGCCGTGTTATCATCGGGCACCAAGCGTGCCGGCACCAACGTGGCGGGGCTAGGCAGCGTGCTCAACAACATCTCCTGGACGGGTGGGGGCAATGACAACATGCTCGTCGCCGACTTCGATCCGCCGGGCGTCACGGGGGACCCTACGCAGGACCTGGCCGTGCCGACGGACCTGGAGTACTGCGCCGCCTCCGGTGACAGCGGCGGCGGCTGGTTCCTTGAGGAGGACGGGCAGGAATATCTGGCGGGCGTTACGTCCTTCCTGGCCGGCTACCCCGGCAACACCCAGTACAGCATGTACGGCGATATCTTTGGGGCCACGCGCGTCAGTTCCTACCTGAGTTGGATCAGCCAATACACCACCTACCTTCTGGTCCCCCCGCACGCCGGCGACATCAACAACGACGGGGCGGTGGGTTTCAGCGACCTGAGCGTCCTGAGCGGCAATTGGGACCAGAGCGACAAGAATTGGTTCACCGGCGACTTCACCGGCGATGCCACCGTGGGCTTTGCCGACCTGAGCATCTTGACGAGCAACTGGGGCTGGACCAAGCCTTCTGGCGCGCCCGTGCCCGAACCTGCCACGTTGAGCCTCTTGGGCCTAGGCATGGCCTTGGTCCTACGCCAACGCCCAGGATAGGCGCCCTTAATCACCTACACGCACCTCCAGTTCATCGACACGGCCGGCGCGGTGGAGGCACTCCCGAGCCTCGATAGGGCACAGCGCCAGGTGGAGGTGGAGACCGCGACCGGCACGTACGGGCTGGCCAGGGGCGCAACCACCGGTTGAGTGCCGGCTTGAGATCAACCCGGTCCAGCCCGGCGATATTCAGCCCTTTCAGGTCATATAACTTGGCGTTGCACTTGAGCCCAAGCATTGCGTCAGATGCAATACTCCGCAGTCTGCTGGCGGTCCAACGAGATCTCTCTCTTGGCCAAGTCGGCGAACGTCGCTCGGTCATAGACAGCCTCAACCGCAGCCTTGGCCTCTTCCCACAACTGAAGCAGCGAACAGCGATCCTTCAAGGGACAATCACGTTGATCCGGGCCCTTTCTGCAGCGAACGGGATCGAGCGAACCGTCCACAAGCCTGATAACCCGGCCCACCGTTAGTTGCTCCGGCTTGCAGGCGAGCAGGAATCCACCTTGGGCACCGCGCCGGGCCTCCACCAGACCTGCCGTCTTCAACTCGTTGAGGATGTTCTCCAGGAATCGCGCGGGGATGGCCTGCTTGGCGGCTATCTCGCCGCTTCGCATGGGGGCTTGGCCGGACCGCTTGGAAAGCTCCAACAAGGCCCGAACCGCATACTGGCACTTCTGGCTGATGCTCATGGAATACCCTCTTAAGTTCACTGGAACGATTGAGATTATTTCAGATTGGCCCGTAAGTTTCAAGCCATATTTCGACGCACATTCATTGTCATGTGGCACAAGACTCTATTATATAAGGATATACGATTATTTATGCCTTGGCAGGATATTTCTTCATTTATCCGATTGACAATGACGACTATTATAGTACACTATCTCGACCGAGTGGATGATGTATCATGAGGCAAACAGATGGCCACAACTGACACCAAACACCTCGACACCAGGATGAACCAGTCCAAGTCATCGCGGCGAACGCCCATGCAGTTGCAATCCATCGCGTCCAGGCAGCGTGCGATGGACTGATGGAGAGAACCATGTCCGCGATACTGAATGACATTACGCACGCCGTCGGCCACACGCCACTGGTGCAGGTTCGCAAGCTCATCTGTGGCGGGGCCACGGTGCTGGCCAAGCTGGAGAGTCACAACCCGCTGGCATCGGTCAAGGACCGCATCGGCGTGGCGATGATCGACGCCGCCGAGCGAGGAGGCAGGATCACCGACAAGACCTTGATCGTCGAGCCTACGAGCGGAAACACGGGCATTTCCCTGGCGTTCGTGGCGGCGGCGCGTGGGTATCGCCTGATGCTGACCATGCCCGACTCCATGAGCCTTGAGCGCCGCAAGGTACTCAAGGCCCTAGGGGCCGACTTGGTGCTGACACCGGCGGCCGAGGGCATGAAGGGCGCGGTGAACAAGGCCCTGGAGATTGCGCAGGCCGACAAGAACGTCTTCGTTCCGCAGCAGTTCGAGAACCCCGCCAACCCGGAGATTCACCGGCGCACGACGGCCGAGGAAATCTGGGCGGACACGGATGGTAAGGTGGACATTCTTATCAGCGGCGTTGGAACCGGCGGAACGATCACGGGTGTCTCGGAAGCCATCAAGGCCCGCAAACCGTCCTTCAAGGCCATCGCGGTTGAACCTGCGCAAAGCCCCGTACTCACGCAGACACTGTCCGGTCAGGTGGTAACGCCCGGTCCCCACAAGATTCAGGGAATCGGAGCGGGCTTCGTACCGAAGGTGTTGAACCTGAAGATCGTCGATGAGGTTATCCAAGTCGATCAGGACGAGGCTATCGAGTACGCCCGCCGAGCGGCCAAGGAGGAAGGTCTGTTTGTGGGCATCTCCAGCGGCGCGGCACTTTGGGTGGCAAACCTGGTGGCCGCAAGGCCGGAGAACAAGGGCAAGGTCATCGTCGCCATCGTGCCCAGCTTCGGGGAGCGGTATTTGTCCTCGGCCCTGTTCGCCCACATTACCGCATGATGGCGGCGGGCAGAAAGGAGTGTGATTGGCAACTTGAAAATAGCTGAAGTCGCACAAGTCGAATCGGTTCGCTGCAAACATCAAGAGTGCGCGAGGGTACTGGCCCGACGACCGCACGACAACCTGCCCTGAGCTTGTCGACGGGCAAGGTGCCAACGCCAGCCCGAGGTCGCGGCGGGCAGATTCCCCCGCGGCCAACCTGGGACCGATGCGGCCCGACAATTGGGCAAGTTCGATTTCCAAGTGGAAATCACCCGCCTGTCGGCCTCCCGAAAGTCCCTCTGACCGCAATGACACGAAAGGAATGCTGAGATGACGACTACCGCCAACTACCGTACAGGGACACTCGCGCTGCACGCCGGGCAGGAACCCGACCCCACCACCAACGCCCGCGCCGTGCCGATCTACGCGACAACGTCCTACGTCTTCAAGGACACCGACCACGCCGCGAACCTCTTCGCGTTGAAGGAGTTCGGCAACATCTACTCGAGGCTGATGAACCCCACCAACGACGTGCTGGAGAAGCGTCTGGCCGCACTGGACGGCGGGGTAGCCGGCCTGGCCTTCGCGTCCGGGCAGGCGGCGACCACCGCGGCCATCCTCACCATCACGCACGCGGGACAGAACTTCATCTCCTCCACGAGCCTCTACGGCGGCACGTGGACGCTGTTCACGCAAACGTTCAAGAAACTCGGCATCGAGGTGCGTTTCTTCGACCCCGACCATCCCGATGAGATTGCCAAGCTCGCCGATGAGAACACGCGGGCAGTCTACCTGGAAAGTCTGGGCAACCCAAAGAACGACGTGCCCGACTTCCGCAAGATCACCGACGCCGCCCACAAGCAAGGCCTGCCGGTGATCGTGGACAACACCGTCACGCCCCCGCCGCTGCTGCGGCCGATCGAGCATGGCGTGGACATCGTGGTGTACTCGACCACCAAGTTCCTCGGCGGCCACGGCGTGCACATCGGCGGGGCCGTCGTCGATAGCGGCAAGTTCCCCTGGGCCGACAATCCCAAGAAGTGGCCGGAGTTCACCGAGCCAGACCCGGCCTATCACGGCATGGTGTTCACCGAGGCGCTCAAACCTATTGGCAACATCGCTTACATTATCCACATCCGCACCCACTGGCTGCGGGACACCGGCGGCTGCCAAAGCCCATTCGGGTCGTTCCTAACCCTGCTGGGTATTGAGACGCTACACCTGCGCCTCCAGCGGCACAGCGAGAATGCCTTGGTAGTAGCCAAATGGCTGGAGAAGCACCCGGCCGTGCAGTGGGTCAACTACCCTGGTCTGCCGACCCATTCGCATTACGCCAACGCCAAGAAGTACCTGCCCAATGGACAGGGTGCGATCGTGGGCTTCGGCATCAAGGGCGGCACGCCGGCCGCCGTGAAGTTCATCAACAACGTCAAGCTGGCCAGCCACCTGGCCAACATCGGCGACGCCAAGACCTTGGTGATTCACCCGGCTTCCACAACGCATTCGCAGTTGACCGAGGACGAGTTGGCCCAAACGGGTGTGACACCGGATTTCGTGCGGCTGTCCATAGGCATCGAGGACATCCAGGACATCATCGATGACCTGGACCAGGCGCTGAAGGCGTCGCAAGGCTGATTGGACGGACCATCATGGGTAAGAAGAGTGAAGCGGATCTCCTGCGACGCACGGCAGGCCGCTTGGATGCCGAGGGTCTCCTGGGCCACGCACGGAGCCAGTTCGGGCAGCGCGTGGCTCTGGCGTCCAGTCTGGGCGCGGAGGATCAGGTACTCACCGACATTCTTGCGCGGATCATGCCCCAGCCGCACATCTTCACCCTCGACACCGGGCGACTGCCGCAGGAGACCTACGACCTGATCGACGCCACGCGAAAACGCTACGGAATCCGAATCGAGGTGCTGTTTCCCGATGCAGCCGAAGTTGAATCGCTGGTCAATCGCGGCGGCGTGAACTTGTTCTACGACAGTGTCGAGAATCGCAAGGCATGCTGCCACGTGCGGAAGGTCGTCCCGCTTCGCAGGAAACTGGCCCAACTGGACGCATGGATCACCGGCCTGCGGCGCGAACAGGCCGTCACGCGGGCCGACCTTTCGTCGGTGGAGTGGGACGAGGCCAACGGCCTGACCAAGATCAACCCGCTGATCGATTGGACCACCGAGGGGGTGTGGGACTACATCCGCCGCCACGGCGTTCCCTACAACGCCCTGCACGACCGCGGCTATCCGAGCATCGGCTGCGCGCCCTGCACGCGGGCGGTCCAGCCCGGCGAGGACATCCGTGCCGGGCGCTGGTGGTGGGAGCAGCCGCAGCACAAGGAGTGTGGGCTGCACGTCGTCGATGGGCAATTGGTCGGCAAACGACTCAACGAACTGGCGAAGTCAAAGGAATGAGCATGGGTCCGTTGAACGAACAAGTATCCCCGCACGCCCCTGCACAAAGCGTGGCCGTGGCGCTGCCGGCAGAGTTCCAATTGTCGCCGGCGGCGAGGATCGAATTCGCACATGTGGCCACGTGGCTGATCCTGGCGGTCGCGGTTGTGGCCCTGGCCATTCTGGACGGTCGAGCCGGCTGGCTGGCGGAGTTCTCCGGCGTACAACCGGACCTGGCATACTGCTCGCTCTGGATAATGCTGCTGGCACTGGCATGCGAGTTCATGGATGCGAGCATTGGCATGGGCTACGGAACGACGCTCGTGCCCCTGCTCTTTGTGCTGAAACTTCCGCCGGCGGTGAAGGAGGCGGCGCTGCTGAGCCAACTCCTGGCCAATATCGCGGCCGCGTTCTTCCATCACAAGGTCGGAAACTTCAACCTGTGGAAAGACCATGCCACCCGCAATACCGGCCTGCTGATGGGCGGAATCGGGTTTGTCGTGGCGATCCTGGTCGAAGTGGTAACCATCAAGATGCCGCAGAATCTTCTGCGCACGGGCATCACGATCATGGTCATCGCGATTGGCGTATTCATGCTCCTGGCTGGTGCGTTGAGGGTGCGGCTGCGCATGCGAAACGTGGCCATCCTGGCGGGCATCGCGGGCTTTAACAAGGCCTTTAGCGGCGGCGGATACGGCCCCCTGGTGGCGGGCGGGCAGGTCCTGGTCGGGCTGCCGGTGCGAGCGGCGGTGGCCACGACGGCAGTGGCCGAGGCGATCGTCTGCTCCGCCGCCGTCGCCACCTACTATTTGCACGGCAAGATGATACCCATGTACCTAGTGCTGCCGATGTGCGTGGGCGCGTTGTTGAGTACGCCGCTATCGGCCATCACGCTCCGCCGCCTTCCGGTCAGCCTGGTGAAGAAGATCATGGCGCTGGCCATCATCACCTTGGGCGCGTTCGCACTCTACCAAGGCAAGGGAATCTGAGAATGAGGTAAAGATGGACCGCCTGAAGGAACTGGAATCGCAGAGCGTCTACATCCTGCGAGAGGCCTACCGCGACCTCAAGCAGCTCGTGATGCTCTGGTCGATCGGCAAGGACAGCACGGTGATGCTGCACCTGGCGAGGAAGGCATTCTTCGGCCACGTGCCGTTCCCCCTGATGCACGTGGACACGCACTACAAGATCGCCGAGATGATCGAGTACCGCGACCGCCTGGCGCTGGAGTGGAAGCTGAACATGGTTTACGGCGAGAACCGCGACGCCCTGGCCGCCAAGGCGACCTTCCCCGACGGCAACGCGACGCGGTTGCAGTGCTGCGCCGCCCTGAAGACCGAGGTGCTCAAGAACACCCTCAGTGGCGCCTGGCCGCGGTGGGTGCTGGACCACGCCACCGGCCAGTATGTCAAGACCGAAGGTGGCGAGGCGTACACCGGCGTGATCGTCGGCGCGCGGGCCGACGAGGAAGGCAGTCGCTCGAAGGAACGCTACTTCTCGCCGCGCGACCAGCACAGCGAGTGGGACGTGGCCGACCAGCCGCCGGAACTGTGGAACCAGTTCAAGACCGACTTCGCCCCCGGAACGCACATCCGTATCCATCCGCTGCTGGACTGGACCGAACTGAACGTCTGGGAATACATCGAGCGCGAGAGCATTCCGGTGGTGAGCCTGTATTTCGACCAGGGCAGCGGGAAGCGATATCGCTCGCTGGGCTGCTACCCGTGCACCAAGCCGGTGGACTCGACGGCGCGGAACGTTCGCGAGGTGATCGAGGAATTGCGGAGCGGCAAGTTCGTCAACATCGCCGAGCGCAGCGGGCGCGACCAGGACAAGGAAGACGGCTACGGCCTGGAGACGCTACGGCGAGACGGGTACATGTGATGAACGCGACTGGGATTCTCAAGAAGATATGGAAGTGGTTTACGAAAATGCTGGCCGCGATCGGGCGGATGTACGAAGAGGTTCCGCAATGACAACGCAAGGAATAGTTATCGCCAACTCCGTCGGCGAGACCTCCCAAAGCGCGGGCGGGCGGCAGAAGATGAACATCGTGGTCATCGGCCACGTCGATCACGGCAAGAGCACGCTCATCGGCCGGCTGCTGGCCGACACGGGCTCGCTGCCCCAGGGCAAGCTCGAATCGGTGCAGGCCCAGTGCCTTCGCAATGCTCGGCCCTTCGAGTACGCCTTTTTGCTGGACGCGCTGAAGGACGAGCAGGCCCAAGGCATCACGATCGACTCGGCCCGGTGCTTCTTCAAGTCCGCCCGGCGGGACTACATTATCATCGACGCCCCCGGCCATGTGGAGTTTCTGCGGAACATGATCTCCGGCGCGGCCCGCGCCGAGGCGGCGCTTCTGGTGATCGACGCGAAGGAAGGCGTGCAGGAGAATTCACGCCGTCACGGCTGCCTGTTGGGCCTTCTGGGCATCCGCCAGGTGGCCGTGTGCGTCAACAAGATGGACCTGGTCGGCTATGACAAGGGCGTATTTGAGACCATCGTCGCCGAGTACAGCGAATTCCTCCGGCAGGTGCGGATCGAACCGGTCGGCTTCATCCCCATCGCCGCGATGGAGGGCGTGAACATTGTCGCCCGCGGCCCGCAGATACCGTGGTACGACGGCCCGGCTGTTCTGGAGATCGTCGACCGGTTCCAGAAGGAGCCGCCGCCGCTGGACAAGCCCCTGCGCCTCCCCGTGCAGGACGTCTACAAGTTCACCGAGGCCGGCGACGAACGGAGGATCATCGCCGGGCGGATCGAGACCGGCAGCGTGGAGGTCGGCGACGAAGTGATCTTCCTGCCGTCGCTCAAGCGGTCCACCGTCGCGAGCGTCGAGGAGTTCCACGGTTCCCCGCCGCAGCGCGCGGAAGCGGGCCTCTCGACGGGCCTGACACTCTCGACGCAGGTTTACGTCCGGCCGGGGGAACTGCTCTGCAAGGTCGGCCAGGAGCCAGCGAAGGTCGCCGGTAAGTTCCGTGCTTCCATTCTGTGGCTGGGGCGGGCTCCGATGATCCAGGGTAAACGCTACAAGATGAAACTCGGCAGCGCCCGCGTGTCGGTTTGGCTGACGGCGATCCAGTCCGTGCTGGATGCCGGCACGCTGACGCGCGAGACAGGGCGCCAGCAGGTCGAGCGACACGAGGTGGCCGAGTGCGTCCTGGAGACGCTTAAGACAGTGGCCTGCGACGCGGCGGCGGACATCCCACAGACCGGCCGTTTCGTGATCATCGACAACTACGAGATCGCCGGTGGCGGGATCATTCTGGAGGCGATGGCTGACGACAGTTGTTTGATCGATCGGCAGGTCGCTCAGCGCGACCACGCCTGGGACCGCAGCGCCATTGCGCCGGAGCTGCGAACGTCCCGCTACAACCAGCGGGCAACGCTGGTCCTGATCACGGGCCCTGCTGGCGTCGGCAAGGCCCGGCTCGCCAAGGCCCTGGAAGAGCGGCTTTTTTCCCGCGGCAAGGCGGTCTATTACCTGGGTCTGTCCAATGCCCTCGGCGGAGAGGCCGGGTTGAACGATTCCACCGAGCGCGACGAGTTCCTCCGCCGGATCGGCGAGGTGGCTCACTTGATGACTGACGCGGGGCTGATCCTCATCGCGGCCGTTTCCGACCTCGATGATGAGGAACTCAAGATCATCCGCACGCTGAACAGCCCGGGCCGGTTGCTGGTCATCAACGTCGGCGAGAGTCGCTTCGCGCGCACCGAGCCGGACATGGAACTCTCCTCGGCGCTGGAAGTCGAGGCCGGATTGTCGGCGCTGGAACAACTGCTGCAATCGAGGAACTTCTTGCCGGAGTATTACCTGTAGCAACTGGCCTTCGGCTAACATGACCTTCACGCCAGGTGAATCAT
>Ga0315273_10003373_pt1 | contig 19229 bp, 9 predicted proteins | sample YL17G02_0_MG_FD_205753 | JGI IMG/M metagenome (GOLD analysis project Ga0315273, IMG submission 205753) | Sediment microbial communities from Yellowstone Lake, YNP, Wyoming, USA - YL17G02_0 | ecosystem: Environmental > Aquatic > Freshwater > Lake > Sediment | place: USA: Wyoming | collected...
GCCGCCCGACGTCCCTGAGTAGAAGGAGGCGATAGAGTTCGATGTGAGCGAGAGGGACCAGTCGCCCTCTCCCGTGGATGACCAATCAAAGGTCGCGTCGGGCACGAAGTTGCCGAAGGCATCGTATGCCCGCACCTCGAGGTCAATGAAGGCCCCTGTATCCAGGACCAGTACCGCAGGACTCACGACCAGCGACGCGACGGGCCCGGGGACCACGACCACATGCACGGTGGCATCGATCCCTCCGCTGGTCACTGTGACCAAGCCTGTACCGATCGAGTACCCAGCCTGAAGCACCATCTGGGACCGGACTCCGGTTGGCAGCAAGCTTCCGATCCCAGTCGTCCACGAGAACATCGCCTCGGGCAGCTCGTTCCCGAAGCTGTCGTATCCGACGACCGTGATCACCGCGGTGGTTTGGGGCTCCAGCCGCAGCTCGGATGGCGAGATGGATATGTTGAACAATGCTCCTGGGAGGACCGTGATCGCCACTTCGGCCGTCAGGCCCATGCAGGCCGCTCTCACGACCCCGGTACCCGCGGTGGTGCCAGCGACGAACATCCCGTTCGATCCTATCGTACCGATCGTCGAAGACCAGTTCATCTGACCACCGTATATCACGTTCCCAACCGAATCTCGCACGGTCGCCGAAAGTGCCAAGGATCCTCCCACGCCGACCGTGACCTCACGCGGCGCGACGGTAAGATCGCGCGGACTCCCTGGAAGGGTTTCGACCGATGCGCTGGCATTGTGGGACCCGATGGAAACCATGATCGTCGATGTCCCCGAGATCAGACCCGCGACGAACATCGCCTGCTCCCCCCTCTCGCCAACCTTGAATATCGTCCCGGAGCCGCTCTCTACGGACCAGTCGAAAGTCTGGTTGGATAGTGGATTGCCGTACCTATCCTGGACTGACGCAGAGAAGGTCCTGCTTCCTCCGATAACGACCGAGCCTGACGCCGGGGCAAGAGCAAGGTTCGAAGGATCTCCCGCGCCAGCGAACGAGAACCTGGTCAGTCCTCCCGTATTGTCGGTCACGTAGAGGTAGCCCTTCATGAGCGCTGGAGGGTTCTTGACTCCGTACGGATGCACCAAGAAGGAAGCACTGGGGGTTCCACTTGTCGAATCATACACGTAGAGGATGCCGTCTTCGCCAGTGGTGAAGAACAACCCGCGGTCGACGACCAACGTGGTCCAGTAGGTCACCGTCGGGCGGTGGCTCCACAAGGAAACGCCCGTGGTGCCGTTCAGTGCGGCGACGATGGCGCCGGATACGTAAAGGATCCCTTCAGAGTAGGAGAGCCGCAGCTGACGGGAGCCATCGCTCAATCTCACCTTCCAGATCTGACTTCCAGTCTGCGAATCCAAGGCATACACCGACCCGACCGCGTCGCTGAAGAATACCCTCCCGGCGCCTCCGACGACAGGACCGTTCACGGGTGCGTCGACCGAGCTCTTCCACGCTACATCGCCGTTCATCGCGAGGGCGTAGACATCGTTCTCGAGGGTCCCGGCAATCAACAGGCCGTCGACCACGCTCGGGCCGAGCTCAACAACCCCGCCCAGCATGCGCTCCCACTTGGCCGTGCCTAGGTTCGGGTCCAACGCGTAAAGCACGCCTGTCCTGTCCGCGACGTAAAGCACACCGTGCTTGAGGACCGGAGTCCCGAAGCCAGCGGCACCTTCTGTGTAGAAAGTCCAATCGACGAGTCCGGTCTGGGTGTCAATCCCGCTGAAGGATTCGACTCCAACAATGGATGTGTACCCGATGAACAGGACGCCGTCTCCAAGGGTTGGAGAACTCATCGACCGGCCAATCAAGCCAAGCTGAGACTTCCATTTCTCCTGGCCCGTGATCCGGTCGACCGCGGTCAGGTCGCCGTCGACGGACCCGTAGTAGACGGTGTCCCCACTAGCGACAGGGCTCGTGCTTTCGTAGTACAGGCTACCCCCTCCGTAGGTCCAGCTCTTTGACATCGGCAGAGCGAAGCTCGCCGGGGCCGCGCCGGTACGTTCGCTGTCGTGCTGTGATGTCGGCCAGTCATCGGTTGGAGGCCCTGGCAGCTCGACCGTGAACAGGACTTTAGCGCTGGTGTTGACATCCCGGGTCGAGGTCGCCATGACGCTGTCCTCTTCCATAGAACCGAGTCCCGGATCTGACGGGACCGTCACGGACACAACTATGGTGTGGTTCCCGAGACCGGGCACGGGTCCGGTATCCGTCACTCCGTTTCCGTCACTATCGGTGAACGGGGTCGTGCCGTCTGCCTGCATTAGTGTGGTGGTCCATCCGAGCGAGGATGTCACGCTCAGGTCGAACACATCGACGAGTGCTCCCGTGTTCATGAGATCGATGATCGCCTTCTCAGTGTGCCCTGGGGCCGAGGCGTTGTACGAGTTAGGGGACATGGACACGCCCGGCGGAGGCACGAACGTGATGAGGCTGACGGTCTTCGAGATCGTGGGGTCGTTGCTCGAAGAGAATCTGATGAGGGATGTCTCAAGATCGTTCACCGCGGATGATGATGGCACACTCACCTTGGCCACGATGGTCGTCGACGAACCAGTGGGGAGGGAGCCCGTGTCAGGCAGCCCGTTGGAATTGTGGTCGCCCAGGGGGGTCGATCCGTCCGACCCAAAAAGCTCTACCGGCCAGCTATTCGATCCAAGACTTACTTCAGCATCGAAAACGTCGGCGCCTGATGTGCCGGTGTTCTTGATGTTGACTTGATATTCAACGGTCACCCCCGGAGAGGCGTCCTCGCTCAGGAGGATCGGAGTCACCTCCAGCCCGACCTGCACCGTGCCGAGGAAGCCGAAGGTCTTGCCGTCATCACTCTCCAGCCAGACCCACCCGTCCGAGATCGCCGGACTGGAAGTTGACATCGAGTAGGTGCCTAGGTTCAATGACTGGACGATCTGGCCCGTGGAGGCGTTGACGACCCTGAGGTAACCGAACAACGCGGAGTAGAAGAGATAGCCGTTGGCGTAGGCCAACGAGCTCTCGATCATGTCACTTGTCGAGAGCTCCCAGATTATTGAACCATTCGCACTGTCGAGCGCGCAGACTGTACCCGAGGGAGTCCCGAAGAAGACGGTCGTGCCGTTGAAGGCGGGCGTGCTGTGCAGGATCTGTCCCCACCCACCAACCTGCCAGACGATCGAACCGTCCTTTTGGTCCAGGGCATACATCGTGCCCCCTAGGGTGCCCGCGAAGACGCATCCGTCCACTGCCATCGGAAACCCAATGACCGTCCCATCGAGGGACTGGGTCCAGAGGAGGGCTCCTGTGAACTCGTCGAGGGAGTAGATCTCGTTCGAGGTCGTCGTCGGGACGAAAACGCGGCCATTCCCGACGGCCAGACCGCCCGAGGAAGTAACGTTCGTCTCGTATGCCCAAACGATGGTCCCGTTCAGCGCACCAAAGGCGATGACAGCATCCGGACGTGTGTAATTGTATCCGCTGGGGCCTTCTGTACTGATGAACACCAGCCCATCAGCGACCGTCACCGCGTTCCTGATTATGACGTTGAATGCTTCTTCGTTCCCTGCGGACCAGAGCAGCTTCCCCGTCAGCTCGTCGAGCGCGAACAGCTTCCCGTAGTAATCGAATTGGCCGGCGTCGGCGAAGGTTGCATAGACCACGCCGCCTGCGACCGCTGGTGTCCCACACTCATTGAATTGCACTCCCAGCTTTTGACGCCATATGATTGAGCCAGTGTGCGCATTGCGCGCAGTTATCGAACCGTCGAAGGCGGTCGTGAACAATATCCCATCCGCCATCACAGGGCTAGCGTATGTGGAACGGGAACTCTGGTCGGTCTGCCATTGCTTCACGAGTGGAGGGGACATGCGGCTAGGGGACAGGCCCGATCTAGCAGGATTGTTGTGGAAGGTGGGCCATTCGTCGCTTGTCGGTGTCGTCGGAGGCCTAGGAGAGGTCCTGAACCAGTAGAAGAGCGAGGAGTTGTCCGCGATTGCGGCATTCCCCGCCTCGTCCGCCGATGCGACCGAGAACCAGTATGTCACATTGCTCTGGAGTCTGGAGAGGGGCATCCGGTGTTCGAGTATCAGCCTTGCGTCGATGACTTCCGTCCCAGGAGGCCTCGATGTATCGAGTGCCACGGTCGAATCGGATGGCTCGTCCGTGACCCACTGTATGATCGCAGTGGAATACCTCACCCCGGTGACTGTCACGTTCCCAATCACGGGAGGGGAGTCGTCCACGACGGCCGTATCGTATACGTAGCCTCCGCTACCAGTGCCGTTGTTAGTATCGAGATACCTCACTGTGATGTCGTCCCCGTTCCGCACTTCGAGCTTGCCGTTCCCACTCACTGGTACGGGACTGTTCCTGAGAGGGATGGAGCTGAGGAAGATGGAGCTATTAATCGCCGTCTCTGTGACCGTCAGAGTCTCCCAGGTCGGTTCAGTCGTGCTCGATATGCCCACGGTCGCGGAGTCGATTGCGTTCGGGTCGAGGTTCAGGCCCGAGTCCGCCACCGTCACGTCCACGTTGGCGGATGACTGGTAGTGCCCCTTATCCAGCTTCACTGACCCCAGATCGCTCACGAGCCCACCGGTCGCGACGATCGCATACGGTTGTGGGCCATATGGCACGTTGGATCCGGACACCCGTATGTTCCAGATACCTGGGCTAGCGTCGCTGATGACCAGCACGCTCTCGACGTTGTTCACATGATCCACTCTTGTCGAGTCCGGCTCTGACCGACCGGGGTTCGAGCCGTAGTAGGCGTTCCCGAGATAGACGGTCCCCGACGGGCTCGTCACGGTCAGGTCGAGATCGTTCACAAGGTTCGGGCTAGTGAATGTCATGCTTGGGTAATCGCTCCATACGAGAGTAACTTCGAACGGGATAGAAGGATCCCCGACTGAGATCCGGTACTCGTGCGATGAGCCTGTGCCGAGCCCGGAAGCGTTGTCGTCGAGGAACAGCTTCCTCGAATCTCCCCTGAAGTAGAGCGCGTCATCGAGCGTCACCCTTCCCCAGCCCTGCTCGTTGTTGGGATAGGATTTCTCGCTGTTCCCGTAGGCCCCATCGCCCGTCATCTCGCGCGCGCTGTTGATGACGGTGGCCTTGACGAGCGCTGCGGACGGTACGAACCCCTTCGTCAGGTCCCTTGTCCCAGTCGGGTACCAGCCCGTCATGTAATACTCTCTGATGAGCGCGACCGACCCGGCCACTGTAGGCGTCGCCATGCTGGTTCCACTCAGCTTCCAGTACTGGTTCAGGGGCGGGGACGGGTCTTCGCCCTCGGCCGACCAGATGTCGACCCCGGGTGCCATCACGTCAGGTTTGATGCGGCCGTCCGCGGCCGGACCCCTGCTGCTGAAGCTCGCGACGTTCTGGAGGTCCTGACCGTTCATGCTCGCCCCGACGGAGATTATGTTCTTGGCCACGGCATTAGGGCTCAAGGTGGCGAGACCGGGGCCTTCGTTTCCCGCGGCGAACAGGACGATGAAATCGCGATTGTCCCAGATGAAATCGTCCGTCGCCTGGGCGTCTTGACCATACAGGTTCCCGATAGACCCCCAGCTGTTCGTGTGTATGTAAGAGCCTCTGTCGAGGGCAGCCTGGAACATGTTATGCAAGTCGCTCGGCGGGTTCAAGGAATAGCCATCTGACGACATGTCCTGGATCTGCAGGGTCGCGTTGAACGCCTGACCATCGTGGGGTCCGGTCGTCGCGTTGGAACCGAACGGGTCACCGTCATACACATGCCATGTGCCGTCATCACCGGCGACGGACCCCGAGACATGGGTGCCGTGATTGATCCCGTTGTCGAAGAGATCGCCAGATGCACCTGTCGGGGTGTAGTACGCAGTCACTTTCCTGTGGTCGGAACCCGGGATGGAATGATTGGGGTCGGAGAAGTCGCGTTGGTCGTAGTCCAGACCCGTATCACCGATCGTCACCGTCTGGCCAGTGCCGTATATCCCGTGGTCGTGTATCGGTGTCGAGTATCCTGCGGTGTCGCCGCTCTGGACGACCCATCTGGCGATGTCGTTGTAGACCTCGTACTTGTCCTGTCGGTCGATCCACATCACCCCCGGCTCGCGGGCCAGCTGGGCGAGCATGTTCCTGTCCATCCTTGCTCTGACCATCCCAGACGAGTTGTGCGACCATGCGATATCCGACCCGCCCAGCATCGAGACCTTAGACATTACGCTATTCAGCTGAGAGGGCTCGAACGCCAGGACCTGGACATCGATGTTCTGTTCGACGTTCCCCTTGATCCGGGGCGTAGCCGCCGAGGAGATGCCTTTCATGGCATCCTTCTTCTGGAGCAGTTGGTCGAACTCGGACGAGAGCCTTGGGCTGAGCTTGTACGCCGGTTCGAACGTCCCCACCCATCGGACGGCCTCGAGGTCGTTCGCCCTCTCGATGGAAGGACCATCCGCCCTGACGACGAACGCGTTGTAGTTCACATAGCCCAGGATCGAAGCCCCTGTCCCGGAGAGGGCGGCCTTCATCTCGCTCGTGATCGGCCCTTTGAACTGCACTATGTAGTATGCGGGCACCGTCGAAGAAATCGAAGAATATCTCAAGGTCGATGGTATGCTCGGTCCCCCAGCCAGTGGGTCGAATCTGAGATCGTTGACCTGTATGTACTTCATGTACTCGGGAGTGGAATCATCGCTCGGGTGCGCCTGAAGGCCCGGAACGTTTGAACTGGCGTGAGCAGACGGAAGAAGCGTGGGCATCATCGAAAGGACCAGGACGCAAATCAGCAAGACCGATGCCAATCTCGCTCCGACTGGACCTCGAGCGACGACCCCCACTGGCTGAGCCGACTCCCTCATGCACCTGAGCTAACCCCGTTTGCACTATATAATTGGATTCCAGATTCGCCACGCCGTCGCCCAATTCCGGGTTGGCTACGGTCGCCCGTGATGATGCTCTGGTCGCTCGAAGTTCACGGGCGTGAGCTTACCGAAGGCGGATGCGACGGCCTCCGATAGCGCCGGGTGGATCACCTGCGACCTTGCCAGAGGCTCGTAGGTCTGGTCCTCGGCGTTCATCAGGAGAACGATCTGCTGGACGAGGGTCGAGGCTTGAGGCCCGACGACCGTGCCTCCGAGGACCCGCCTCGTTGGATACTCGACTATGACCTTGACGAAGGCGTCGAGGTCACCGAAAGCGAATCCCATGGCAGTATCGTGGAACTTGGCCACGCCCACCATCACCTTCGTGTTCCCCTTCGCCTCTTCCTCTGTCATCCCGACCGCCCCCACTTGGGGATCGGTGAAGACGGCGTGCGGGACCGCATGGAGGTCTATGGCCGACCTCTGTTTACCGAACAGGTTGTTCCTCACTATGGCGGATTCGTAGTTGGCCGTGTGCCTGAACATGTTCCTTCCCAGGGCGTCCCCGAGGGAGTATATGTTCGGCTTGGAGGTCTCGAGATACTCGTTGACCATTATCCAGCCGTTCTTGTCGGTCCTCACGCCCGTGGCCTCTGGCTTGTACCAGTCGGTGTTCGACCGGACGCCTGCGGCCACCAGGAGCATCTGACCCTGGACCGAGTGCTCGCCCTGCGCGTCCTTGACCATGACATGGAGGTCGCCGTCCTTGCCATCCACGCTCATTCTCTCGACCCCTGTGTGAACATTCGCGTGCTGCGACAGCCGCTTCTTGACGAGGGCGCGGGTTTCGGGCTCCTCGCCTGGCAGGAGCTCGGGGTTCCTTCCGAGGAGCGTGACCTTGGTGCCTATCGCTGAGAAGAAGTGGGCGAACTCGCACCCTATGTATCCTCCGCCAATGATGATGATGCTCTCGGGCTGCGTCTCGACATCGAATATGGTCCTGTAAGTGTGGAACTCGACCTTGTCCAGGCCTGGGATGGTCGTCGGGATGCTTGCCCTCGCACCCGTCGCCAGCACTATCTTAGGGGCCTTGATGGTCTCGGTGCCGACCTGCATCGTGTAGTCACCGACGAACTTTCCGATCACAGGGTAGAGGTCGATCTCCTTCGCGGACTTCACCGCGTCCTCCAGCTCGTGCCTGCCCGAGAGGACGATGTCCCACATCCTCTTCTTGAGAGCGCTGTAGTCGACCTTCTCCAGCTTGTACTTCAGGCCGATGCGCTCCGCCATCTCCGTCTCTCGGATCACATCGGCCGCGTGGATGAGGACCTTGGAAGGGATGCAACCCCTGTTCAGGCAGGTGCCACCCAACGGCCCTTCCTCCACGAGCGCCACCTTGTGGCCGAGCGCGAGAGCGGTGTCGATCACGTTCATGCCCGCGCCCGATCCCACCACTATCAGGCCGTACTCCTTCATCCCGTCATCCTCTTGACCGGGAGTGTAATCCTCCTGAATAGTTATTGTTTCGACGTCCTAACGAGCCTCTCGACCACCAATCAGGAGATAAATCCTTAGACCCGGCAGATGAATCATCCGACCAGGGCACGCTTCTCAGCTCCATGAGGGCGGTCCTCTCCGGGCTTGCGCATTCCGGGACATCGTCTCAGGAGGCCAGGGCGAGGTCGCAGCATCAGCAGCCTGGGTTGATACAAACAAGGGGGTCTTGAAAATGGGAAAACTGGAGCTTCCCCTGCCGCAGCTCGGCAAGGGCAAGCAATCGCTGGAAGTCATCGCGAAGGACATGCAGAATAAGATAAGGGCTCTGGCTCCGAAGGACATGAGAGAGACCATCACCGTGAAGCCGTTCACGAAAGGGAAGCAGACGGGGCTCTCGATAGAATACGACGACCGAGCCGAGAACATCGTTTACATGGCCATGGAGTATCCGAAGGGAGGAGGGAAGAAGGAATCTGTCGTCCCCCGTTAGGAGCCTCTTCAAGCTCATCAGGCCACAGTTCCTAATCGCAGGTGTATTTCTAAACCTGCTCGGCATAGCCTTGGCCATACACCTTGGCACGACCATTGACTGGGTCAAGGCGGCCATGTTCCAGGTGCTTGTATCATCAGCCCAGCTCGCCGGCGCTGTCGTGAACGAATACTCGGATGTTGCGACAGACTCGATCAACAAGAATAGGACTTGGTTCTCGGGCGGGAGCGGGGTGTTCGCAAAGGGGTTTCTCAGAAGGAACACGGTGATAGCCCTGGCAGTGTTTCTGACCATCGTCAACATCGCTGCTATGATGACGATCACATTCGTCTTCGAGGCCGGACCCCTAGTGCTGACCCTCATGGCCATCGGGCTGGTCCTTGCTCTGGGCTATTCTCTGAAACCGCTCAAGTTTTCATACAGGGGCGTCGGGGAGCTAACCATGGCGGGCATGGTCTCTTTCCTTGCCCCGACCACATCGTTCCTTGTGCAGCACGGATCGTGGGACGGCTCAGCATTGTCGCTCGCAGTCCCAATTATGTTGCAGATGCTCGCGCTCATGATGGTCGTCGAGTACCCCGACTACGAGGCCGACAAGACTGCGAACAAGCGGAACCTGGTTGTGAGGCTCGGGAGGGACAGGGCCTGGAGGCTGGGGCTTGGATTCCTGGTTATGGGAGCAGCGGCCGCCCTTGCAGGTATCATGTTCGGCCTGAACGCTTCGGTGTCTTTGCTGGTGGCTGCGATCCTAGGAGCTGAGGCCGTTCTCTTCTGGATGCTGGAGAAGAGGGTAAGGGCGAACCCCGCATACTGGTGGGCCACCGCTGGCACGGCGGGTTTCTACATACTCGTGCTCGCATCGGCTGCGGCCGTCCTGGCAAGCAACTGACGCAGAATCATTTCTTCTTGTGTATGGGACACGTGATCCCGAGCCTGCAGTACCTGCACTTCTCCTCGGTAACAGGCATGATGGACTTCACCATGTGCCCGTACTTGCGCCTCGGCATCGCTCCCCGGTCACTCCGAGTGTCAAAGTCTTAGATAAAACTGAGGACTCGCCATCGTCAGATGGCCTTCGGGAGCAGCATGTTGAAGACGCATCCCTTCGTGTAATCCCCCGGGACGATGTCCCCGACCCACATGCTCCCAGAGTACCGGTCGATGATGCCCTTCGCTGCGGCCATCCCTATCCCGAAACCTCCTGCGAGCTCCGATTTCGAGATCTTCACCATCCTCAGCACGTCGCCTTTCAGGTTGGGCGGGATGGCCCTCGAGGGCTGCGCCACCTTGACCCACCAGAAGACCATCTTGCGCTCCTTCCTCTCCTCGGCTGAGATCAACAGCCTGGTGGTCTCCTTCTGCTCGGTAAGGGCGATGCTGTAGAACAGGTTCACGAAGATGTCCCTGAGCAGTTCGTCCGCCGAGACGAGCATCGCGTCCTCCGGCAGGCTGACCTCGAAACCGACCGCTTTGGAGTCCCCGAACAGCTTGACGTCGTCTATCGCGGACTCGATCGCCTTCCTCAGATCCATCTTCTTGAGGAGCTTAGGAGGGCCTTCCCGGAGCCTGGAGATGGTCCTGACCATCTCTATGAGCCTCATGATGCTCTCCGCCTGCTGCGAGGTCCTCTCCACGACGGAGGCGACCTGGGGGTCCAGGTCGCGCCTCTTCCTGAGAGTCTCGAAGTAGGCCATGATAGGCGTCGCGTAGTTCGCGATGTCGTGGGTGAGCAGGTCCATGTGCAGCTCGATCTGGTCCCTGACGGAAGTGAGCTCATTGAACAACTTCGCGTTCTCCAGGGCGACCGAGGCGTGATTGGCGAACAGGATGGCGATCTCGAGGTCCTCATGAGAGAATCTGTTGGGCGCATACCTCAGCAGCTCGATGACCCCTATGACCTCCTTCTGACCGATGACCGGGACCGCGAGCATCCTCGTGTGCGTCTTCGGGGTGCCAGGTATGTATTCTGCTCTCTGGTCGTCCTCGACGTCCATGACGACCTCGGCCTTCCTTGTCTTGCCGACATAACCGACCACACCCGCGTCTGCGGAGAAATCCCTGTCCGCCATCGTCTCAGCGGCGTATGGCCCCGTGGCGTAGACCGGGTTGCAGATATTTCTCTTCCAATCGAAGACATAAAATGCGAGCTCGTTGCAATGAACGAGCTCCGAAAGCCTGGTCGCAACTATCCTGTATATCTCCTCGGATTCGATCTCCTGCTGGAGCGAGGCCGCGGTGTCGATCAGCACCTTCTGCGCCCTGGACCTGATGTTCAGGGCCTTGAACAATTCGCTATTCTCCAGGACGCGGGACACTTGCCTCGACAGGTCTTCTGCAAGGCCGACCTCATCTGGTGTGAATTGCATGGCCTTCGACGAGTCCCCTATGAGAAGAACGCCCACGACCTGTTCCCCTCTGGTCATCGGCGCGCAGATGGTGTGTGCGAAAGCGAGCTTCCCGATGATCTTCCTCTTCTTCGAGGGCTCCCCGTTCGCGTCGCCAACATAGATGGTCTTCCTCTGAGCTATCGCTTGGGCTGCGGCCGGGAAGGATTCGAGCATGACGGTAGAGTCCTTCGTCAGCGCAAGTCCCTTCGCAGAGCAGGCCTGGCAGACAAGGTCGCGCATGTCTGGGTCGTATCTGAACAATGCCACAAAATCGCTGTCGAAGTAATCCATCGCGCTCCTGCAGAATCGAGCGAGGGCTTGGTCCAGTGAGAAGGTCTCGTCCTCTCCGGGAAGGGACCTTGAGAGGGCCCCGCGCATCTCGCCGTACTCCTCCATCGTCGCAGCAGTGGCCTCGATTCCTCGGTCGATGATCGCATCGAGCGCCATCTTCGCCGTGGCCCTTGATAGGTCCGGAAGGTCGTGCTCCACGACATAGAGCATCGTGTCCCTGAGCAGGTTCTGTTTCTTCACCATGCCAGACAAGCTCGAGCTGCGCGCGTGTTCGGCACGGATCGCGCTCCTGAGCATCTCCTGGGCTATCTTCGAGGTCGGGTTGTCGGCCTTGGCCATGAGCGCCTGGTAGAAGACCCTGAGCCTCTCGACCCGGACCTCCTCCGGAACGTTCAGGTCCGCCCCTTTCAGAAAAGCTGACTTGGAGGATTCGTGCGACCATGTCTCGATGATCCTTCCCGCGTTCGCCTTGAGCACTTCGATGATCTTCTTGTGCTCCAATGACGAGGATGCGGACAGCGTGCGTTCTACCATGGACGGTTGAGCTCCTCCAGCTTTGCTTGGGGGGCGGTCAATCCTATGGCTGTTCGAGATTAAATCGCTTTTGACAACGTTCAAGCCGTGATAACACCCGGCCAGCAATCTTGGAGTTCAATCCGTCGTCCCCCCTAAACCCTTTGGCCATTTCCTCCCCTAAGGTTTCTTCCGAGGCGAGGCTCACATCGTTTCGTTCTCTTGTCTCGCCCAGGCTACAATAATGGGGGACTCCAATCGGTGAGAATGACATAGAAACCGCCAAACATGACCATCACAGCGAAAAGAATCCAAGTTCCGAGAATGCTCTTTGCACCTCCATAATCTCCCGCGTAGAAGACCGTGATCCCCAAGAAGACCAGCGCAGTTCCGATGGACAGAAAGGTTGCGAGAATCAGAACAAGGACTATCCTTCGAGTGTTTGTCGCTATTTCCACTTGCGCTTGCAGTTGTCCCCTTCCATCCGGAACTCCGGCAGGTTGCTGAAAGGACCGATAGTCAGCACCGCAATAAGGGCACACGGCCATGTTCCAATCAAGTGCTCTACCGCAATGTGCGCATGCCCTTTGGTTCTGTTGACCTGGCACCATCACGAACTCCCCATCCCCAATCCCCCCTCCTACCTAAGGTCTTTTCCGAGGCGATGATCTAGACTTCTCTTCTTCCTCTTGATGTAGAGCTTCCTTCGCAAGCATGGGAGGACCATACTCCAGACTCATTATGGACCGTCCAATCCAGAGAGCTGCCACTCCAAGAAATGCGGCTCCGGTCAGGAACATAGCCATAGCGGGGATCAGGCCGAGGCTAGGTCCATAGAACCCCCACATTAGGAACAATGAGATGAAGGCAACACCTATCACAACGAGCAATGCATTCATTGCCAGGTATCTCCTCTTCCACCCTGGAGTTCTTCCCTCTACTACGTCCTGGTAGTAGTCCGGGCCCGTACTCATGTAGCCTCGAGTGCCTGGAGACCACGAGCGGTCCTTTTCCTCTAGAACTGAGGACTCGACAAGTTTCATCCTCGCATTGTGTCGTGTCTCTTCGGAAGGGTCCATTCTCCCACTCTAAGACCTCTGTAGGTATCTCGTACTATTAGGGAGGTTGTAGGAATCCCATGCGTCTTTCCTCCCCTAAGGATGTTATGATGAAATCGTCCCTTAGCATCCGCGGGATACGAATAGTCGAAAGACCATACGATGTTCTAGTCACGGATCCAACCCCGGGAAAAGAGTGCACTTCGAGTGCGTCCTAAGGATTGGGGCATATCCCTGACAAAGGGACGAAGTGACCATAGTGCGGGAAAACCGCGAATAGAGGCATGTCCGACAGCCCCAACGAATCCGTGAGATCAGGGGAATTCAGAAGAAGATAGCTCATAGCGAATAGGAATCGAGGGACATTTCAACATAGAGGTCTTTTCCGAGGTTAGGCTGAAATCGCTTTTCCACCGATATCCCGCACTTCCGCAAAACGACGTTATCTCTCGGACGGATATGGTCAGTGCGTCGGGCCTTTCGGTTGTTAGCTCCTATATGCTTATATTACAGCTTTAGAATCCAAGGCGTCGGAGTCATGGTATCGATGCCGTCACAGCACGCAAGTGTGAGAACACTCATTCTGACAGGCAAGCAGGTCAAGAAGTTGCTCGATATGAAGGACGTCCTCGGCGCGGTCGAGAACGCATTCAAGCACAAGGGGCTTGGAAAGGTCCAGATGCCTTCGAAGGTCTATCTGTTCTACTCGAAATTCGACGGGGACCTGAGGACGATGCCCTCGTATGTCGAGGACATGGACATTTCCGCCGTGAAGATCGTCAACGTGCATCCGCAAAACCAGAAGAACTTCGGGATGAGGACCGTGATGGCGGTGCTGGTGCTCATCAACCCCCACACCGGAGCGCCCCTGGCATTCATGGACGCCACGCACATAACGGACATGAGGACCGGCGGGGCGAGCGCGATCGCCTCGAAGTACCTCGCGAGGAAGGACCCGAAGGTATTGGGGATCATCGGAGCAGGGAACCAGGCAAGGACCCAGATGCTTGCGCTCATCACTCAGTTCGGACACTTCGACGAGGTGCGGGTCTACGACATGTACCCCGAGAAGACCAAGCAGCTCGTGCGTGAGTTCAGGCGGAAGTACAAGGAGCAGGTGGGCAAGTTCAAGGTGGTCCAGACGGCGAAGGACTGCGTCGTCAACTCGGACATCGTTGTCACGGTGACCTCGGCCCGCTCTCCCGTTGTCCTGGACGAGTGGGTCAAGGACGGCACGCACTTCAACTGCATGGGAGCCGACGCCCCGGGCAAGCAGGAGATGGACCCGAAGATACTGAAGAGGGCGAGGCTAGTCATCGACGACTGGGAGCAGGCCAGCCATTCTGGCGAGATCAACGTCCCGTTGTCCAAGGGCGAGATGACGAAGGACGACGTGGACGCGGAAATCGGGCACATCGTCGCAGGGTTGAAGCCCGGCAGGGAGAACGATCAGCAGATAACCGTCTTCTGTTCGACTGGCCTCGCGATACAGGACTGCCTCACAGCGAAGCTCGCCTACGACGCCGCTGTACAGCAGAAGATCGGAAGGTCGATGCAGATCGTCCTGTGATCCCGACCAATCCAAACCATTTCTCTTCTTCTTGATCTTCCGACATGGTGCTACCTCTATCAACCTGAGAGAGACGCCGCCAAAGGCCCTCTTCACATGCGGCCTCAATTCCGGCCGGACCACTCAGCCGAAGAAGATGGCTCAACATTCCAGAATAGCGCCTCGGAAGGTGTGTGCCAGTGGAGGAGCGCTCAGAGTCGCAGAGAGGAGTCACTTGCTCAGTTGCCGTTGAGCCAAGGGTTGTCCATTTGCGAGATTCTCCCTGAGATTGTATATGGAGATTGTCAGATCTCTTCGCATTCGAGTGTTCAGGTCAAGGAAAGACTTTAAAGACTCCTCATACCAATAGCTACAAACTGGCACGTGGGGCATTGCGGAGCTGGACGCAATTCCTGATCATGTTGCCTGTCCCCCCGGACCTGATCTGATAACATGACTCCTAGTGATAAGAAGCTCAAACGTTGCCCCACATGTGGCATGAGTATTCAGGGCCGCAAGGCTGCGTGTCCCGGATGCGGCACGAAGCTGAGAAGCCCCCCAAAGTCGAAGTGTCCTTCCTGCGGGGAGCTCATCCCCAAGAATTCGAAGAAGTGTCCGATCTGCAATGTGGACATCCCCGGAAAACCGATCAGAGCCAAGTCCAAGGCCGTCAAGAAGCCCGTGGACCAACATATGACCGACCTCGTCGTCGTGACCGAGCCGCCCCAGACGAAAGTGGAGGACGACAAGCCTGCGTGTCCCAAGTGCGGAACCATTCTCACTGGAACGGGATCGAAGTGCCCCAAGTGCGACCAGGAGCGAGCGGGTGAGTCCGGGATCCGGTGCCAAGTGTGTGGAACGACTGTCAAGGAAGGACTCAGGGAATGTCCGAACTGCGGTTTCGCTATCGACAGGCCTAGCGATGTCGCCAAACCCATTGTCCCTCCCGATTCCAGATCCGAGGACAAGTCACCTAGCATGGTCCCCACTAGGAAACGTGTGGACTCGCAACCGTGTCCTTCCTGCGGAGTCCTGATCCCAACGAGCCTTCAGAAATGCCCGGTGTGCCTCGCGAGCATCGTCACAACGAAGCCTCCGGAAGAAGCTGCGAGGCCTGAAGAGGAGCTGCCCGAGGTTCAGCGCACCGGGCCAACCGATCCTGCTTCGGCCAAGGTCGAACAGGTGGCGATGAGGCCGGCCAAGAAACGGACGCTGAAGGCGGCGAAGGTCGCCGCCCTTCCAGTACCGGCCCTCAAGAGCGCTGGCGGTCGCACCAACGGTGTTGGCCATGTGAACGGGTTGCGCAAGACTAGCGGCACAGACGCAGTTAGAGGCGAATCGTTCGTGAACGGTTCCGGAATCTCGAACGGCTTGGGAGCGCGGTCGAAGGGGAGCTCGGCAGGGCGAGCATCATTCTTGACTCGGTGGCAGTTCCTCGCAGTGCTGGTTGCGCTCATCATGGTCATCTCGACATTCGTGTTTCTCTCATACTCGAACAACTCTGAGAAGTTCTCGATCGACGGCGATTTCGCTGACTGGGCAGGCGAGACGACCTACGGGTCGGTGATCCAATCGGCTGCGCCGGCGACCAACATCACCGAATGGTCAATAGCCACCCAATCGCCGGATCTGTTCTTGTACCTCAGGACACAGGCGAACATGATGAACTCTCCCAACGCCGAGAGCTACTACCTGTTCGTCGATTCAGACGGTTCGAACGCGACCGGCTATGTTATGGAATCGATCGGAGCAGACTACATGCTCGAGCTCACAGGGTGGGATTCGGCGGTCAAATCGAGCTCACTGTCCCGATACTCCTCGAGCTCGGACCAGTACAACTGGACCGCGTGGACATCGATAGGCTCTCTCTCTCACTCGTTGGACAATGCGCGCCTAGAGGCAAGGGCCACCATGCCAGAGGCGCTCAGGCAGACGGCGATGTTCGTCTTGGTTTCCAAGGACTCCGCGGACAGAGGTTCGGTAAGCTGCACTGCCCCGCTCAAGGGAGGCGTTCTAGTCGTCGAGCAAGTGCCGTCCGTAGATGTTGCGGCGACCGGAGTCCTACCGAAATCGGCCTCAGTCACGATGCTCACTCTGAAGTTCAAGTGCGAAGGCCAAGGAGGCAGTGTCGACAATGTCAATCCGACCGTGACGGGCGCGCCCCTGGCCAATCAGGCGCCCGCGTTCTCCCTCGGAAAGGGGGAGAAGCACGAGATTACTATCACCGTCGACACATCTGCAGCGCCAGACGGTCGGGTCGTGGCGGTTGAGATGCTCGTATCAGGCATCGTCTCTTCCTTCGCCCACGTGGAGGTCATTGGCAGCGGTGCGAGCGCGTATGTCGGTTCTCCTCCCCCCGTCATCACGATCGATGGCGCCTTCGCCGACTGGGCGGGGAGAACCTCAGTGGATCAGGACCCGACACCCGCCACCAGCCCCAGCACAGACATCAACCAGGTCGGAAACGTGAACACGACCCACGATTCGTACTTCTATGTCAGCGTGATAGGCGAGATGTGCAGCGGGACTTTCGTACCGGCCACGGTCTCCAAACCCGCGGGAACCGGAGGCGGAGGGACGGTGATCCCGGCAAGACGAACGGCCGAGGATGTCCTGAGGATCTATATCGACAGCGACAAGTCCACTTCCACGGGTAAGCCGATGGCTCTCAACTCGAAGATCATTGGCGCCGATCATATGATCGAGGTGAAGGGCCTATTCGGAAGGATCACGTCAATGAAGGAATTCAATTACCCCTCATCTTCGGGCAACTGGGTTGCGATGACAGATCAAGTAAAGGCAGCCAAGGACACTAGGAGGATGGAAATCGGGGTCAGTGCCGCGAGCATCGGCGGGAGCACCGACATTGACTTCATCGTCGAGACAACGACCTGGAATGGACGGAGCGACCTCGCGACGTTCGACCCGGCATCGATAAGCGCCTCGACGAAGACCTGGATAGTGGATCCGTCCACGGCTTCCCCGTACGCCACCTCGATGTCGTACCAAAGGAAGACGTTCTACGACGGCACGAACTACTGGAGCTTCTATTACGACGGGACGAACACCGTCCACAAGTACAGCGTGGACAACGGCCAGACCTGGACGAACAATGGACCTGTGTTCGCTACCACTGGGGTCAACGAGACATCCATATGGTACGATTCATTGAATAGCACAATATACGCGATCGGCGACACCTCCACGGCAACGAACAGAGTATATGTCCAGGTGGGGGGCGTCAACGCTGCCGCGCACACGATCTCATGGGCCGCGAGCGACGCAGGCTTGAAGACATCGACCGTGGCCCTCGCAGGAAAGAACACCTACATATCCAAGGATTTGAACGGCTACCTCTGGGTGCTGTCAAGCAACTGCACGGCGCTCGGGTCATACCAGCTCTCGGCTTTCAGGAGCTCTGCCGTCAACAACGCAAGCTCCTGGGTGTTCACGGGACAGATGCTGGCCGCTGCCTCGGCATTGGATAATGTGAAGGGGTCAATCGTTCCGGCAGGGTCCGGAAGCAACGTCTGGGCGATATACGCATACGCTGGGAATGTAGCTGGCAAGAAGTACACGGGCATTTGGTCAGTTCAGGCGCTGATTTACAATTCAGGCGCGCTCAAGGTTAACACGGACAACTCACCACCTTCAGTGGTCGTCGACGGAAAGGGAGTGGTGCATGTCGTCTACGGAACAGGATACAGGTGGGGCCAGAACTCGATCCCAAGGCTTCAGTACTCGCATAACAACACTGGTCTGACGACATTCACGCCCGGCTTGGAGCTTCCGGATCCGCTCGAGCCTTACACCGTTGGCGACTACTACCCGACGATATCCCTCGATGCTTCAACAGGCAATCTATTTGTCTTCTGGATTCGAGGCAACAGCACCTTCGTGCCGATAACGGTCATGGGCAGTATGTGCGTCTCGGGCACTTGGTCCTACATTAGCTTCGAGCCGCAGACGAACTTCACGAAGCAGTACCTAACCTCGGTGTACTCGGTCTCGGGCGAGTCCAAGATATGCTGGCAGTGGACCCAAAACACGACAGCACCCTCTGAGGTATGGTTCGATGATATTCAGGTCCCCGAATTCAGCATGATGCCACTCGTCATACTGGTCCTCCTCGCAGTGATCGTGCTTTCGGTTGGGACGAGGGGAAAAGGAAGATCGCGACCCTGAATGGTCGCCCTTCCATCATTGCTACCCTTTGAGGGGGAACAAACTCATTTCTATCCGCCACGCGATAAGGTGGCTCGATGATCTGTCTCGGTATTGAGGGCACGGCGCACACGATCGGCATCGGGATCGTCGACCAGGACTGCAAGGTCCTGGCGAACGTGTCAAAGATGATCGACGGTTCGAAGGGCGGCATCCACCCGAGGGAGGCGGCCAATCATCACGCCGAGAACGCCGTCCCGATGATGCATGAGGCGGTCGCCAAGGCGGGGATAAAGTATAGCGACATCGGGCTGGTGGCCTTCTCGCAGGGACCGGGTCTCGGGCCCTGCCTCAGGACCGCAGCAACGGTTGCGAGGGCTCTCTCCCTGACCCTCGGGGTCGACCTCGTAGGAGTGAACCACTGCGTCGCGCACCTCGAGATAGGCAGG
>Ga0315273_10003374_pt1 | contig 19229 bp, 16 predicted proteins | sample YL17G02_0_MG_FD_205753 | JGI IMG/M metagenome (GOLD analysis project Ga0315273, IMG submission 205753) | Sediment microbial communities from Yellowstone Lake, YNP, Wyoming, USA - YL17G02_0 | ecosystem: Environmental > Aquatic > Freshwater > Lake > Sediment | place: USA: Wyoming | collected...
GATGGCCTACTCTGAGGCGGACGATGATTTTGTCTATTTCGACCAGTTCGGCGGGCCGGACCAACTTACCAACAACCTGTCGCTTTTGACCAACGAGCAGCCCTCATGGACTGCTTCGAGCGGCAATAGCGGCAGCGGCTACTCTTTAACCATCGTAACCTTCAGTGGCTTTACGAGTGGCGACTCCGAGGTAGGGTACTTGGCTGACGAAACGGGCAACTTGACGGTCTGGAACCAAGGCGACTACAACGGCGACGGGGCCGTCTGAACGCTAGATTCCGCGGGAGAAAGCCCCACGCGAGGAAACCCCATGCGAAGAAGCCCCACGCATAAGCGTGGGGTTGGATTGAATGGCCCACCGCTTGGCAGCGGGGGCTTGTGGGAAGTGATATGGGCGTGAAGGCATACTTCCTGACGTGGACGACCTATGGGACATGGCTTCCGGGCAATTTGCGCGGGTGGGTAGATCGGCACCGCACACACGGGGAAGTTGTGGAGCCACCCGACCCCAAGCGGGAGGCCGCCGCGCGGCAAGCAATGATGGGAGAACCGGCAGTCCTGGATCAGAAGTTGCGCGAGATCGCCAGCAGCGCCATGGTGGAAACCGCGGCTTATTGCGGTTGGACTGTACACGCAATGGATGTACGGTCCAATCACGTCCACGTCGTCGTGACGGCGGCGGATAGGCCGCCCGGAGACGTAATGCGCATGCTTAAGGTGTATGCCTCGCGGGCGATGAACAGGATCGCACCAGGACACAATGGACGATGGTGGACCTGCCAGGGCAGCAAGAGGAACCTGTTCACGGATGATGCCGTGGCCGCGGCGGTTCGATATGTTCGGAATCAAGATACGGCGTGGATGAAGGAATAATGAGAAGAACAATGAGAAGCCCCACGCGTAAGCGTGGGGTTGGACAGGGTCTTATTGGCCCATCGGTGTCAACACAGAAGCCCCACGCGTAAGCGTGGGGTTGAATTGAATGGCCCCCCGCTTGACAGCGGGGGCTTGTGGGCGGGGTGCTTCCGGCGGATCATGGCCGCTTAGTGATGGCGGTTTCCTCCTGCCGTTGGGCAGGTTCCTGTCGGTTGACCATCCTTCATTGTGCGCGGTACGATTGGGCTTCCGAAGCGGTCGGGTTTGCGAGATCGTGGTGGTCGACGCCCGTGAAATACCGCACAGATAAGGAGCCTCATGCCGCCGGTGACGTTGTTGATCGTCGGAGCGGGGGAACGGGGGTTCATGTACGCCGGATACGCCAAGCGGTTTCCCGAGGCGGCCAAGGTCGTCGCGGTGGCCGAGCCGCGGGAACATCGGCGCAGCCGCTTGGCGGCAGAGCACGGCATCGACCCCAAGAACGTCTTTTCCGACTGGCGCGACGCCGCAACACGAGGCCGCCTGGCCGATGCGGTGGTGATCGGCACCCAGGACGCCATGCATGCCGACCCGGCCGTGACGTTCGCGGGCCTGGGCTATGACATGCTGCTGGAAAAGCCCATGGCCACCACGGAGGCCGACTGCCGCCGTGTTGCCCGCGCGGTAGAGAAGGCGAGGATCATCTTCGCCCTGGGGCACGTGTTGCGGTACACCGCCTACACGCGGCGGCTCAAGCAGATCGTCGATTCCGGCGCCATCGGCGAGGTCGTCAGCATCCAGCACCTCGAACCGGTTGGTTACTGGCACCAGGCGCACGCATTTGTCCGAGGCAACTGGCGCAATACTCGTGAATCCAGTTTCATGCTCCTGGCCAAGAGCTGCCACGACCTGGACTGGATCCGCCACGTCATGGGCGCCGCCTGCCGGCGGGTCTCGTCGTTCGGTTCGCTGCGACACTTCCGGCGGGAGTTTGCCCCGGCGGGGTCCGCCGATCGCTGCCTGGATTGCTCGGTGGAGAAGACCTGTCCGTACTCGGCCATGAAGATTTACATCGGCCAGGTGCGGGCGGGGCGCAAAGGCTGGCCCGCCAGCGTACTGACCGACGACCTGACGGAGGAAGGCGTAACCAAGGTGCTACGGGATGGGCCTTATGGCCGATGCGTCTACCGCTGCGACAACGACGTGGTGGACAACCAAGTGGTCAACATGGAATTCGACGGCGGGCGGACGGCGACGTTTACGATGACGGCGTTCCATCCTGGCAGTGACCGCAAGACTCGAGTCTTCGGTACGCGAGGTTATCTGGAAGGCGACGGCAACATCATCCGGCATAGCGACTTTCTGACCGATAAGACTGAGGTCATCGACGTCAACGTCGGCGCCGATGGCACGATCAAGTCCGGCCACGGTGGCGGGGATTACGGATTGGCGCAAGCCTTCATCGAGGCCGTGCGGGACAAGGACCCGCGGAAAATCCTGACCGGCATGGCCGAGAGCCTGGAGACGCATCTGATGGTCTTTGCCGCCGAGCAATCGCGCCTGGAGAGGCGCGTTGTGGAGGTTGTCCTATAGTCGCGGCGTGATGCCCCTTGGCTGTGTGAGTGTTTACCTTTACTGGGCGGCCTGCCGCAGTATGATGCCATGTTCATGGAACACCGAACCCGCCCGGCAATGGCGAGAATCTGAGGAGCATCCGATGGCCGTCAAGAAAAGTCCTAAGAAGACAAGCCCCTCCAAGCCCGCGGCGCCGCCGAAGTCCGTCAAACCCACCTGGCCCGCCTGGCCGATGTACGACGCAGCCGAGCGGAAAGCCGTCCTGGAAGTCCTGGAATCCGGCCAGTGGTGGTTCGGTCCCAAGGCCAGGGAGTTCGAGGAGAAGTTCGCCGCCTTCCAGGGCGCCAAGTACGGCGTGGTCGCCAACAGCGGTTCGATGGCCTTGGCGGCGGCGTTGCTGGGCATGGGCATCCAGGCCGGCGACGAGGTCATCCTCCCGCCGTACACCTTCATGGCCTCGGCCTCGGCGACGGTGATGGTCAACGCCGTCCCGGTCTTTGCCGACATCCTGCCGGATACGCTGTGCATCGACCCCGACGACGTGGAGCGGAAGATCACGCCCCGCACCAGGGTCATCATGCCCGTCCACCTGGCCGGGTATGTCGCCGACATGGACCGCCTTCGCGCCATCGCCAAGAAGCACAAATTGATGATCCTGGAAGACGCCTGCCATGCCTGGGGCAGCCAGTGGCGAGGCAAGGGAACCGGCGCCCTGGGCGATTGCGGGGCCTTCAGCTTCCAGTTCTCCAAGAACATCACCAGCGCCGAGGGCGGCATCGTGCTGACCGACGACGAGAAGCTCGCCGACGCCGTCCGCAGCCGCACCAACTGCGGAAGGACCAAGAACTCCGCCTGGTATCAGCACGACGTGCTGGGGACCAACTGGCGGTTGACGGAGTTCCAGGCGGCGATCCTGCTGGCACAACTTCCCCGGTTGAAGCAGCAGACCCTGAAGCGCCAGGCCAACGCCAAGATACTCGACAAGGGCCTGTCGGGAGTTCCGGGCATCATCACCATGAAGGGCGACCGCCGCATGACCCGCCGCAGTTACCACCTGTACGTCTTCCGCATCGACGAAGCCGCCCTCGGCATGTCGCGGCAGCAGTTCATTCAGTTGCTCAACCAGGAAGGCGTCCCTGCCGGGGCGGGCTACACGCTGCCGCTGTACCAGTATGGTTTCTTCAAGAGCGTCCGCGATATGACGCCATCGTTGGCGCCGTACGTCGCCCAGCACGTTGATTACAGCCGCACGTTCTGCCCGGTGTGCGAGCAGGTCTGCCGGGACACGATCTGGTTCGGCCAGTCGGTGTTGCTGGGAACCCCCGCCACGATGCGCCAGATCGTCAAGGCGGTGCGGAAGGTGTGCAGCCTGGCGAAGTGAACGCCCAGCCCACAACGCTGACGGCCTCAAGTGGGAAGGCGGACCTGGCGCCGCCGGCGGGGTGCTGGCTGGCCGGGTACGCCGCGCGGGTCGAACCGTCCGTCGCCCTGCATGACCCCATCGGCGCCAGGGCGGTCTTGCTGGACGACGGCATCAGCCGGCTGGCAATGGTCTCCTGCGATCTGATCGGTTTTTCCCCGCGAACCGACGCGGAATTGCGCCGCCGCATCGCCGCTGCCGCGTCCATCCCCGCCGAAGGTGTCCTGATCTGCTGCACGCACACGCATTCAAGCCCGGCGTCCATGGCGCTTTCCGGCGTGATGGGCAAAGTGGACTTGGCCTGGTCGGAGGCGGCGGGGGAGCGGATCGTCAAGTTGGTCGCCGGCCTGGCCGACAAGCTCGTCCCGGCCCGGCTGGCGCATGCGGGCGCCACGGTCGGCGGCATCGGATACAACCGCCAAGACCGCAATCGCCCGTTCAATGAGGAGTTGGGCGTCGTTGCGGTCCAGGCCCCGGACGGGGCACCCATTGCCACCCTCATCAACTACCACACCCACGCGGTTGTCCTTGGGGCGGATAACCTCCTGATCTCGGCGGACTTTCCCGGTGCGGCCACCGTTTGCCTGGAGAAGCTTCGCGGCGGGGTGGCGATGTATATCCAGGGTTCCTGCGGAGACGTGGACCCGATAGCCGCAACCCAAAGGCGCTCCTACGCGGACATATTCGGCGAGGTCGAACGGATCGGCCGCCGACTGGCGGAGGCCGCCGCCGAAGCCCTCAGGGGCGCGGCGTTTTCGGACAGCCCGCGGATTTGCGTGGCCGCCAAGGAAATCGCCGTACCGTTGGCCGCGCTGCCGTCGGCTGGGGAAATCGCCGCCGCCGAGGAGAAACACCTGGCGATGATCCACGACGCGCGGGCGAAAGCCAACAAGGCCATGGAGTCCTGGGCGGCGATCACGCTGGACCGCCTGGCCGAGCAGAAAAAGGCGATGGCGATGGGCAACGCCCCCACGTCGATTCCCGCCCGCCTGACAGTTGCGGCCGTCGGCGACCTTCGGGTGGTGGCCATGCCCTTCGAGACCTACGGGGATGTCGCGGCCGCCATCGGGCAGTCGCTGCGGCCGAGCCGGACGATCTTCGCCGGTTACGCCAACGGCCTGTACGGGTACGTCTACCCGGCCTGGGCCTGGCGGCAGGGCGGATACGGTCCGGCGGAGTCCCACCGCTGCTTTCCCGACCTGCTGACCCCCATTGCCCAAGGGGCGGATGAACTGCTGATCCAGGCGGTTGGAACCCTGGCCAAGGAACTGTAACCGCCGCCCGGCGAGCGACTCCCGCCGCCGGGGGGGGTTGTCAGTGCGGTCAAGACGTGGTATGTTCTCATCCATCCCGGGGCGTTCAGGCGGGCATGACAGGAGCGAACGATGGAGCCTCCGCTTAGAGATCAATCCCCCGACGGTCTGCTCAGTATGTTCAACCAGGCCTACGAGGAGACCAAGCGGTATAGAGACTTGGAATGGAAAACGGTCTATTGGACGGTAGGTCTCCTGGCCGCTATCGTTACTGCATCCCGCCTAGCCCCTATTGTCCCCGACCATAAGGTGGTCATCCAGACACTCCTGTTCCTTTTTATCCTCGCGGTCACGGGGTACGGTGCGTGGCATATCCACTATATCCATCGCAAACTTACCTGGAATCGCAATATTCGCCGCCGTTGCCAGATCGACTTGGGCCTCTTTGACCTTGCCATGTCGGACGGTCGGCCCTGCCTGCCGGCGGAACTCCGCAAACGGGTGTCCTACTCTCTCGGGCTTACGCACCTCATTTCCTGGTGGGGGCTTATGGCCCTGACCGCAATTTACACGGGATATTGCGTCATCTATATGAAGTGACGGTGTACAGACAGGCGCCGCCATTCCGTGGGACAGTCCCCCGCCCGCGCGTTCGCGAGTGAACCGCTTTAGTGGTGCGGGTCGTGGAGTTTGTTGCGGATTGTGAAGTAGTCTTCTCGTTCGATGGTCTTACCCATGGCCCCGGCGGCCTCGACGATCTGGGCGGCGTTCTTGATGCCCACGATCGCGCAGTGGATGGCCGGGTGTGTCAGCGTGGCGGCCAGGCAGAGTTGCGTGATGGTCAGGCCGTACTTGTCGGCCATGGGTTGCAGGCTGCGGATGTTCGTCGCCAGCCTCTTGAAACGTTCGCCCTTGAATCGCGGGCTGCCCGCGCGAAGGTCGCCAAAGGTCTCGCTGCCGTCAAACTTGCCCGTCAACATGCCCAGGGCAAGCGAGCTGTAGACCAGCACGCCGATGTTCTCGGCCGCGCAATAGGGCAGCAGGTCCAACTCGATGCGGGGGTCCAGCAGGTTGTAGTACGGCTGGCAGGTGGCGTAATCGCCGTACCGCCGCGCCAGGCGCAACTGCTCGACGCTGAAGTTGCTGACCCCGTAGCAGCGGACCTTGCCCGCCTGGCGGAGCCGCTCCAGCACCGCGGTAGTCTCCTCCAGCGGCGTGATGGGGTCAAAGGCGTGGAGTTGGTAGAGGTCGATGTAGTCGGTTCGCAGCCGCGCCAGGGCCTCATCGCAATACTCCGTGACGTACTTGGCGGACAGGTCGCCGTGCCGCCGGCCGTCGGGGTAGAAGTGGTGGAAGACCTTGGTGGCGACGACGATGCGATCTCGGGGGACGCCGGCCAGCGCCTCGCCCAGCACGGATTCCGCCCGGCCTTCCCCGTATGCCCCGGCGGTGTCAAAGAAGTTCACGCCCGCCTCGTAGGCCCGGCGGATGGCTGCGGTAACGTCGGCGGCCTCCACGTTGCCCCAGAACCGTTCTGAGAGTTGCCAAGTGCCGAAACAGATCGGCGAGACCTCCAACCCGCTGCGGCCCAGAGTGATACGAGTGTTCATGTTCGCCTCCTGGGTAAAAAGAAGTCCGGGCATTATGCGCTGCGGCAGGGGGGAAGGGAAGGGCATTGGCGATACTCCCGCATTCTGGCGGCAACCCAGACCACAGGAACGACAGTCACACCGGAGTTTCCCAGGCAACCCGCCCCCCATTCAGCGCATCTTGGCGACGCAAAAAAACCTCATCTTGGCTAGGAAATACAGGATTCCGTGGTATAATGGCCCGTAGCTTGTCGCTCGTAGGGCCGCAGGCCTGGTTGGCAGGGTGACGGCCGGTGCAGAGATGCTCTTACAGGAGGAGCGTTACTGCCCCTTTTGGCCCCGTCTGAGGGCAACTGCTGTGTCTTGCAGTCGTTGCTGATTCGGAGGCTCGGTTCCGCGCTCGGATCGTCGGTTTGGCTCCGGTGGTTGCTCGCCCCGGGGACTGTTCGCGACTCTTGAGGAGTCTTGGAGAGATTGCTGGTCGCCGGCAAGGTTTGTTTGGGCGACCGTGATCGCAGGAGGAGGCAGACAATGCAGGCTTACGCGGTGCGGACTGCGGTCCGCCGTGTGGCGCTGTCGGTGAGTGTGGTTGCCGCCGTCGTGGCCTTGTTGGGTTCGGCGTGCCTGGCGCAACTACCGGCCTTTCCGGGCGCCGGGGGCGAGGGAATGTACGTCACGGGCGGACGGAGTGGGGACGTCTACCATGTGACCAACCTTAACGATTCCGGGTCTGGGTCGCTTCGCTATGGTCTGACCAGCGCCACCAAGGCACGGACAATCGTTTTCGACGTCAGCGGGGTGATTAACCTGTCGGGATACCTCTCTGTGAGCAGGCCCAACATTACCATCGCGGGACAGACGGCTCCTGATGCGGGCATTGTTATCCGAAACTATGGCGCGGGCATCGGCGCCAGCAACGTGATTATGCAGCATCTTCGCATCCGGCCGGGGGACGCTCAGAAAGGTCCGGGGAAGTTCACCGAGGACTCGCTGAACATAGGAGCCTCGCATGTGATGGTGGACCATTGTTCGACATCCTGGGGAATCGACGAGAACCTCAGTTGCAACGCTGGCAGCGCCCACGACATCTCCGTGCAATACTGCGTCATCGCCGAGGGGCTGGACCAGACGGGTCTCTTCCATGGAGCATGGGACTCCGCCTACAACCCCGGCGGGACGGGACACCACTCCATGGGCAGCCTCATCAAGCCCGGCAGCGGAAACGGCGTTGTCTCGTACCACCACAACCTTTGGGCCAACAACTACAATCGCTGCCCGGCCGTCGGAACCTACGGGAGCTCCCAGACCCTCAAGGTCGATATCCGAAACAATGTCATCTACAACAATCGCCAAAACGGGTACAGCAGCGGGGATAGCCTCTGGGTGCAGATGAACTACGTCGGCAACTACGTCCTCTCCGGGCCGGAAACCAGCTACGGCCAGGCCTTTACCGCCTATCAAGCCAATCACATGACCATTTATCAGTCCGGCAACAGGATTGATACAAACCGTAACAATGTCCTGGACGGCGTGGACAGCGGTTTTTCGATGATCAGCGGTGTGTATACCCGCTCGGAATCGCCGATTGCCATGAGGCCGGTGGCCACCCAGACGGCCGACGAGGCCTACGATGGGGTCCTCTCCAGCGCCGGGGCCTTCTTTTGGAACCGTGACAGCGTCGACGAACGGATCGTCAACGACGTGGTCAGCGACACGGGCAAGATTATCGACTCCCAGGAAGAGGTGGGCGGATACCCCGTCCTGCCGGTTGTCAACCGCCCGGCGGACTGGGACACCGATATGGACGGAATGCCCAACTTCTGGGAACTGGCCAACGGGATGAACCCCAGCCTGGCCGACAACAACGGCGACCTCGACGGCGACGGATACACCAACCTGGAAGAGTACCTGCACTACGCAGCCATTCCCGAACCGGGGACAATCAGCCTGCTCCTGCTGGGTGCCGGGATTGGGCCTTGGACTAGACGGCTGCGTCGGCGGGCAAGTGAAGGGTGAAGGTAGCGCCCTGGCCGGGGGAGCTTTTCAGCGTCAGCCTGCCGCCCAGGAGGTTGGTCAGTTCCTTGGAGATGGCCAGCCCCAGCCCGGTCCCGCCGGATTCCTTGGTGAGCGACCGGTCGCCTTGGAAGAACTTCTCGAAGATTTTCTGCTGGTCGGCCTCGGACATGCCCGGTCCGGTGTCCGCTACGGATACAGCCAGTTCGCGCACGGTAGCCTCGCCGCGCTGAAGGGTTTCAAGTTTGGCCTCCAGGACCACCTTGCCCCCCGGCGAGGTGAATTTAACGGCGTTGGACAGCAGGTTGTAGAGGATCTGCTGCACCTTTCCCGCGTCGGTGGTGATGACGGGCAGGTTCTCGTCCAGGCGGGATTCCAGTTGGAGTTGCTTCTTGTCGGCCAGGGGCTTCATCAGCGCCACCAGCGTCTGGCAGGTGTCGATGATGGAGACCTTGTCCAGGCGGACCTCTGTTCTTCCCGCCTCGATTCGGGCCAGGTCCAACAGGTCGTTGATGATGGCCAGCAGGCCCTTGGCCGAGGTGGAGATGTTCTGGCCGTAGCGACGGATTCGATCGTCGGGGGAATCTCCCAGCAGGTCGGCGAAACCGATGATGGCATTCAGCGGCGTGCGAAGCTCATGCGAGACGTTGGCCAGGAACTCGCTCTTGACCTTGTTGGCCTGAAAAAGGGTAACGTTGGCTTCGGCCAGTTCGTTGAGTTTCAAGTCCAGCGCGCGATTGGCGGATCGCAGTTTTTCAGTCTGGTCGGCGACGGCGGAGAGCATCTCATTGAAACTTTCGCCGAGGTGCTGAAGTTCATCCCCGGTCTTGATGTTGCATCGGCCGGTCAGGTCCCCCTCGGCGGCCTTCAGCGCGACGTTCCGCAACTGTCGGACCGGCCGCAAGATCAGCCGCTGCGTGATCACCGCGAACAGGATGATCGCCAGCATCGTCGCCAGCGCCACTCCCACCACGAATGCGCCGCGCGTCCACCAGATCAGCGTTCCGGGGGCGGCCTGGCCGGGCATGGTCACGTCAAAGATGCCCACGAGTTGGCCCGGCTGATACTGAAGGTTCGGCGGGGCGGATGGACCGTGGCACCGCATGCAGGTGGGCTCGATCCGCACGGCGCGAAAGCTGCGGTAGACGGGGCGGCCTTCCTCGTCCTCAGCCTTGAAGACGGCCAGGTTCTGGTTGGGGCCGATCACGAAGGCCTTCAGCGCCTTGCGGGCGTAGGAGTCCAGCGGGCCTTGGGCCTTGTGGTCGGCTGAGAGCTTGATGAAGGTTGGTCCTTTGCATCCCTCGGCTTGGCCCCCAGGGGCATGGAGGGAAGCGACCGTGTTATCGGCGGCGGGATTCTTGGGCGGTTCGAGCAGGTGGGCGTTGACGGCCAGGCGGGTCAACTCCGCGCCGCTCTGCTGGACGGTCTGCTCGGCCAGCATTTCCATGAAGCACCAGGGCACGACCAGGGCGGCGGCAATAATCACCAACACCGCCGCTCCGAACAACAGGCGTAGCTTCATCGCCAACGTGAGACTGACGAGCTTCCTGGCCATGACGGGCAATTCTACATGACTTCCGCAAGGCCTCCAAGCGCCGCCGCGGGCGGGCTACCGCTGGCGGAGGTAGGTCTCGCGGATCGCCCGCAGGGTATAACCCGACCGGTTGAGGCGGCGAATCAGGCGTATGCGCTTGATCAGCTCCTCGTTGAAGTACCGTCCATTCCTGCCGGGGGGGCAAAGCGGGTTGACCAGCCCCAGCATGACGTAGTACTCGATGGTCTGCTTGCTGACTCCGGCGGCCTCGGCGGCCTCGGAAATGCGCATCAGGGCTGCTTTGCCGGTCTTGCCTTTGGGCATGATTGCGATCCGAAGGAATTATCGCCCCCGGCGTGGGCAAAACTTTAGGCCACGGCCGGTCCGGCGGGTGGTTCGGTGTCTTGGTTGCCGTTTGGCCCTGCCATTTCCACCCGGGGCGGCTAGAATCCACGGCATGGAAACGATCCGCGCAAATTTCTTTGAGGACCCGCTGTACGTTTATATCGCCTTGGCGTTTGTGGAACTGGTGCTGGTGGCCATCTGGTACGAACGGCGGACAAGGGCGTGGGCGATGTGGCTGCTGTCGCCGGCGGTTGCCGGGGGGCTGGTCTTGGCCGTCTCCACCCTGGTGGTGACGGACCGCGAGCAGATACTCGCCGCCGCCGGGCGAATCGCACGCGACCTGGAGGCCGGGAGCCTCGCTGCCGCCGGGGAATACCTGGATGAGGGTTACCACGGTTTGGGAGGCGACAAACAGGGTGCTCTTGCCGCCGGCCGGGCGGCCATCCAGGCGTATCGCATCCAAAGTATCCGGTTCACCAAAATGAACGTGGAGGTCACTTCCCGCCAGGCACGGATGCACGCGGCCACGATTATCGAACTGGTCAGCCGCGAGTGGGGCAGCGGCGGGGCGGCGTTGGTATGGGATGTCCGCTGGGTCAAGCGCAAGGACGGGTGGCGGATTGTCGACGTTCAGGAACCCCAGCACCGTACGGAATTCTGATAGGGACTCTTATAGGCCCAGCAGGGCGGCAGCGTTGTCGTGGAGGATGCCGCGGGCCTGTCCGTCGTCCAGACCAAGACGGGCGAAGTTGGCAAGCTCCGTCTCTTGCCTTGCCCACGGCCAATCCGTGCCGAAAAAGACCTTCTCCGTTCCGTGGGCGCGAATCATTTCCGCCCCGGCCGGGCCAAGCTCCTCCAAGCTGAAGGAGGTCTCCATGCATACCCCTTTTCCCAACAGGTGCTTTCGCACCTCCTCCCACATCCGCCAGCCGCCCATGTGCGTACAGACCAGTTTCAGCGTCGGAAACCGCCGGAGGACATCCGCGAATCGGACGGGGCTGGCGCGGTCGTCGTCGGGCGGGAAGGCGATGTCCCTGCCACAGTGAAGGGAGGCGAACAGCCCCGCCTCGGCGGCCGAACCGTAGATCGGATCCATCCGTGGATCGTCGGCGGGGAAGTCCTGGTACATCGGGTGGAGCTTGATGCCGGGGAAACCGGCCTCGGCGATCCGCCTCACCCAGCCGGCGGCGTCGGGGGTGTCGGGGTGGACGGAGGGAAGCGGCACGATTCGCTCGCAACGGACCTTGCCGCACCATTCCAGGATTCCCTTGGGCTGGTCGGGCTTGGTGGCGATGGTGCAGAGCACGGACAACTCAATTCCGGCGGAGTCCATTGACTCCAGCAGGGCCGAGACAGTGCCGGCGGCGACGGCTTTCCAGGGGCTTTCAGCCTGTAGCTTGGCGATCGCACGGGCGGCGATTGCATCGGGAAACGCGTGTGTGTGAAAGTCGATTATCTTCATGGCCGCCTTGTACCTTCGGGCTTTCCGTCAAGCCTTCCTGCCAGCCACCCAGCGAGTCACGCGATCCAGGAATGCCTCAATTTCCTGGGCCTCATGGGCGCCACGGACGTCGAACCACGCGCCTTTCGGGCGGATGTTCTCCATCACGGCCAAGGCGTCGGGGATGTCCTGGCAGCAGATCTGCGCGCACTTACCGGCAGCCTGGATTCTCTTATAGACGTCAATCCATTTGGCCGCTGGTCCGCGGGAAGCACCGTAGATCCACTGCACGCCGTTCAGCTCTTTGACTTTCAGGAGAGCCTCCAGGTGCTTCAGCGCGCCGGGACCGTCCAGGTGGAAGATGTTTCGCTCCAGGAAACGCATCTCCTCGACCAGCGCCGGCAGGATGGTTCGCTGGAACATTTCCGGGGAGATCATGCAGATGAAGTCGCAATTAGTGACATAGCTCCTGCCGGCATGCAGGACAGGCGTCCAGGTGGTGCAGGGCTGCCCCGCGGCCTGGATAGGCTTCCAGAGGTCGTCGAACATCAGGGGGTAGTGTTTGGTCACGTGGTCGCAGGCTGCGCGGACGCCGTCGATGTCGTCGGCCAGGTCCAGGCAGAGGTTCTGCGGATCCCGCAGCGAGGCCAGGAGGTCGCCATTGGTGTGCAGGTCGGCCAGGCCGGTGATCCACTTCCCGGCCCCGGCCTGCAAGGAAAGCTGGGTTCCGTGGCGGATGGCGTTCCAGTAGGGATTGTCCAGGTCGGGCTTGAGCGAAAGGATATCCCTGCAACTGCCCGCAATCGGTTTGGAATAGCTGGTGACTTCGGCGAACTCCAGATCGCACCCGAAGACTGTTGAGCAAATCTCCGGTCCGACATTGGGAAAAAAGAGGGGGAAACTGTCAGCCGGGAAGATGGCGTCCCGTATCGAGGCGGCGAAGGTTTCGACGGCATAGTCCATGTCCATCCAGCGGTCGCGCAGCGTTGCATGGGTCTTCCGAGGGACCGCCTGACCATTGCGTTGCCTCTGCCGGATGGTCACCACCGGCCGATCGACGATCTGGCAGTGCCACCATGCCTCGAACCGCTGCAAGGTCTTGCCGAAATCCGGTTTTGTCTGTAGTTCCATGTTACTCCCGTACTTATCCTGCATTGAAGGATGGTTCGTGCAGACGAAGCGTATCCTCAACCGCTCTGGGCGTCAACTTGCAGCAGGGCTGGATCCTCCGGGTAGAGAGTCCCTATCAGTGGGCAGGGACCAGGGTGATTATCTTTTTGTTTGACATTCCGTGGGAAGTTGATAATAGGGTCTGCCATAGGATCGCCTGTGCCCTTCCGGCATAGGAGGAAAGCGCAACCTGTCGTCGGCTGATTGATTACGGAGCAGGCGGCAGCGCCGGTGGCGGGCGGTCCGTGAAGATAGATACATGACAATCAGCGGACGTTCCTTGCTGTTGAACCAGCCTCTGCCGGAGGACCTGGGGGGCCTGCTCAGGAAAGAGGGGATCGACCCGAACCTGGCTTGGTTGTGTGTCCAGACGGATATCAATCTCTCGGGCCTGTATGAGCCTATCTACCTGCTGGTCCTTCCGGAGCGGTTAACGACCGTGGGGCAGCCCGGCAGCAACGGGCAGGGGGTGCTCCGAATCGACCTGAAGCGAGCCGACATCAAGGAGTTCCGCACGCGCCAGGGCGTGGGCGGGGGCTTCATCGACGCATTGGTGGACGGGGTCTATGTCGAGGTCCTGGCCTACTCCAACGCCCGGGCGGACCTGTTTCACAAGGTCGCCGGGAAGCTGAAGGACTGGGCCGAGAACAAGGAAGTCTCCGTCACCGCCGAGGACGACAAGAATCCCCGCAAGTGCCCCGTCTGTGGTCTGACGCTGGAGTTTCCCGGTGACGTCTGCCGCCGCTGCGTGAACCGAGGTGCGGTCTTTGTCCGCGTGCTGAAGCTCATGAGGCCCTACGCCGGCAAGGCCATCATCATGATGTGCCTGGTGCTGGCCAGCATCGGCATCTCGCTAATCCCCCAGCACCTGGTCCGCCTGTTGATCGACAAGGTCCTGGCGCCCGAGCAGGCGCATAATCCGGCGCTGGACCCGGAACAGGCCAAACGGTGGTTGCTGGGGCTGGTGGGCGCGCTGTTCGGCACGCACCTGCTGGGCGCGGTCATCGGCATGTTCACCGGGAGGCTCGGAAGCTTCGTCGGCACGCAGGTCAGCTACGACATGCGGTCCCGCGTGCTCAATCATCTCACGCGCCTGGAGGTGGCCTACTATGACCGCTACAACGTCGGGCAGCTCATGGCCCGCGTCGCGGGCGACACCGAACAGATGCGGGGTTTCGTCCACCAGCTTACAAGCGGTTTCCTGGCGCAACTGATCCAACTGGTGGTCGTGGGCGCGATGCTTTTCAGCCTCAACTGGCGGCTGGGTTTCTTCACGCTGCTGCCGGCGCCGCTGGTGTTCCTGGCGGCGATGTTCTTTTGGAAGAGGATATATCCCCGCTTCTACCGCGTTTGGGACGCCAACAGCAAGCTGCACGGGACGCTGAACACAATCCTGTCGGGCATTCGCGTGGTCAAGGCCTTCGGACAGGAGCGCAAGGAGCAGGACCGTTTCGGGGTGTCCAGCGCCTACATTCGCGACAGCTCGCGAGGCGTGGAATACACCGTTTCGGCGTTCAACCCGGCCATCGGTATCATTTTCCAGTTGGGCGGGCTGATCGTCTGGTACGTCGGAGGCCAATGGGTCTTGCAGGACAAGCTGCTGCCCGGCGACTACTCCGGTCCGCGGTTCACGCTGGGCATGCTGATGCAGGTGCTGGGCTACTTGTGGATGTTCTATGGCCCGTTGGGCAGCCTGACGCAGTTGACCAGTTGGTTGACGCAGTTCCTCACGGCCACCCAGCGAACGTTCGAAATCCTCGACACGCCGGTGCAGATCGTCGAGGCCAAGGATGCCAAGCGCCTGCCCGCTCCACGCGGCGCGATCGCCTTCGAGAACGTTGCCTTCGGTTACAACCGCCACGAGCCGATCCTCAAGAACGTCTCCTTCGAGGTGCGCCCCGGCGAGCATCTGGGGATCGTGGGCAAGAGCGGTTCGGGCAAGACCACGCTGACCAATATCCTGGCCAGGTTCTACGAGGTAGACGAGGGGCGGGTGCTTCTGGACGGCGCCGACGTGCGGGAGATCAATTTAGCGGACCTCCGGCGGTGCGTGGGCATCGTGTTGCAGGAACCGTTCCTGTTCCGCGGGACGATCTACGCCAACATTACCTACGGCCGGCGGGACGCCACGCCGGAGGAAGTAATGGCCGCCGCCAAGGCCGCCAACGCCCACGACTTCATCATGCATCACCCGCTGGGCTACGACACCTACATCGGCGAGCGGGGCGCGGGCTTATCCGGTGGGGAGCGTCAGCGGGTCTCCATCGCGCGGGCCTTGCTCTACGACCCGCCGGTGTTGGTGCTGGACGAGGCCACCAGCAACGTGGACACCGAAAGCGAGCAACTCATCCAGCAGGCCCTGGCCCGCGTGACGGCCGGGCGGACGACCATTGCCATCGCGCACCGCCTCAGCACCTTGAAGAATTCCGACCGCATCGTCGTCATGGACGACGGGCGGATCGTGGAAATGGGCACGCACGAGGAGCTGATGGTCTTGGGAGGGCTTTACCACCGGCTGGTCAAGATTCAGACCGAGCTGTCCCGCGAACCGAGCGTGGACGCGCTGGTCGTGGAGGGCAAGAAATGACCGACCGGGGCACACCGGAGGCCGTCATCGGTCCGGACCCGACGAAGGTCCGGTTCCTGACCCCCCACATGTGCCGCATCCATCTTGGCTCCCACGGCGCACTGCACGTGACGGTGGCCAACGAGCGGATCTACGGCGGGGTCTATGCGGCGTATGCCTTTCCCGTGGCCTATCCCGACAAGTACATCGCGCTGATCCACAGCGTCGGAAGAGGCCGCGACATCGAGATCGGCATCATCCATGACCTCAACGAATTCCCCCCCGCCGATGCGGACCTCGTGCGAGAGGCCCTGGCCCGGCGGTATTTCGTGCACACCATCACGAAGCTCACGAGCATCGGCTGGAAGTACGGTTTCATTGCCGTCGAGGCCGAAACCGACAAGGGGCCGGTGGACTTCCTGATGCGATGGCAGTACGACCGCGCCGTGGACTACGGCCAGGACGGAAAGGTCCTCATCGATGTGGATGAGAACCGCTACCTAATCCCCGACCTCCGCCAACTGCCCCCCGGCGAACTGGCCGACCTCCAGCGTTACATCTACTGGTAGCGGACAAGCCGGGCCTGGAACATAGGTTCTTTGGGAGCAAGTGGGCAGGGCAGACATTTTGGCTGTGTGCGGGAGTAGTGCGGCAAAGGTTCCGGCTGCCGAACCTTTGCTCCGCAAGGAACCTGCATGCCCCGCGAGACTTCGATTGGCATTGCCCACTGTCAAAACGCGCCTTGGGTGTGCCGCCTTGTGCAACCTTGGCAGGCGGACGGGCCGGCGGGGGCATGGGTCTGAAAAGATAACTCATTGCAAGGTCGTGACTTAAGTATAAAGGCACGACGGTTGCTGAAAGTTTGACTGCGGTTGCTCTGGTGGTCTGTTGATGGCCGTATCGGCCCGCAAGCCGGAGCGGCCCGCCGCAGCGCTGCTGGTAAGTCCTTGATTCAAAAATGGTAACGACACTGGAAGGAGAAGCCCCTTATGGTGGCCAAGCAGGTAACGATGGAGACCCAGGCCCGAAAAGCCCTCTTGAAGGGCGTTGAGAAGCTTACCCGTGCGGTAAGGAGCACGCTGGGGCCACGCGGACGCAATGCCATCCTGTACAAGAGTTGGGGCGCGCCCACGGTGACCAAGGACGGTGTGACGGTGGCCGAGGAAATCGAACTGGCCGACAGGAACGAGAACCTCGGCGCCCAGATGGTCAAGGAGGCGGCCTCCAAGACCTCCGACGCCGCCGGCGACGGTACGACCACGGCCACGATTCTGGCGGCGGCCATCTTCCGCGAAGGCTACCGCAACCTCATCGCCGGGGCCGATCCGATGTCGCTGGCCCGGGGCATTCGCCAGGCTGTCGAGGCGGTCATCGACGAACTCAAGAGGATCGCCATCCCCGTCAAGGGCGACGGGGACATCCGCAACGTCGCCGCCATCAGCGCCAACAACGACCCGGAGGTCGGCAAGATGCTGGCCGAGGCGATGGCCAAGGTGGGGCGCGACGGCGTGATCACCGTCGAGGAGGGCAAAGGCGTCGAGACGTCCGTGGAGGTTGTCGAGGGCATGCAGTTCGACAGGGGCTACCTCTCCCCGCATTTCGTCACGGATCCCGAGAGCATGGAATGCGTGCTGGAAAAGCCGCTGATCCTGCTCCACGAAGACAAGATTTCCAGTGTCACAACGCTCATCCCGCTGCTGGAGAAGGCCTCCCAATCCAAGCGTCCGCTGTTGATCATCGCCGAGGACATCGAGGGCGAGGCGCTGGCGACGCTGGTGGTCAACAAGCTCCGTGGAATCCTCGCGGTGGCCGCGGTCAAGGCCCCCGGTTACGGCGACCGCCGCAAGGCCATGATGGAGGACATCGGCATTCTCACCGGCGCCAAGCTCTTTACCAAGGACCTGGGCATCGATTTGGAGAGCATCTCGCTGGCCGACCTTGGCACGGCCAAGAAGGTCAGCATGGACAATGATAACACGACGATCATCGAGGGCGCCGGAAAGACCGCGACAATCCAGGCCCGCATCCAGCAGATTCGCAACGAGATCGAGACCACCACAAGCGACTACGACCGCGAGAAGCTCCAGGAGCGCCTGGCGAAGCTGACCGGCGGGGTGGCCCAGATCAGCGTCGGGGCGGCCACCGAGAGCGAAATGAAGGAAAAGAAGGCCCGTTTCGAGGACGCACTGCACGCCACCCGGGCAGCCGTGGAGGAAGGTGTCCTGCCGGGAGGCGGCGTGGCGCTGATCCGGGCGCGAAAGGTGCTGGACAAGATCAAGTCCAAGGGCGACGAGGCCACGGGCGTCAACATCGTCCGCAAGGCTCTGGCCGAACCCCTGCGGCAGATCGTCGGCAATGCCGGTGAGTCCCCGGCCGTGGTCCTGCGGAAGGTGGAGCAGGAGGAAAAGAACCTGGGCTTCGGCTTCAATGCCGACACAATGCAGTACGAGGACCTGCTGAAGTCTGGTGTGATCGACCCGGCAAAGGTGACGCGGACGGCGCTTCAGAATGCCGCCTCGGTAGCCACCCTCCTGTTGACCTGCGGCGCTGCGATTACCGAAAAGCCCAAGGACGAGGACGAGATGTCTCACGCCGGTCACGGTCCCGGGCCAGGCGGCATGGGCGGCATGGGTGGTATGGGCGGCATGGGAATGATGTAATTGGCGGTGGAATCGCCAGTTGCGAATAGGTTGTGTTTCGGCAATTGGCGAGATTAACCGGTGATAAGAAAAAGCCCGATTTCATAAGAAGGAGCAAGCGAACATGTCAGTGAGACCTTTGGACGACAGGGTGCTGATCAAGCAGAGCAAGGCGGAGGAGAAGACCGCCGGCGGGATCGTCCTGCCGGATACCGCCAAGGAAAAACCCCAGCGGGGCAGGGTTATCGCCGCCGGGCCAGGCAAGTTGCTGGACAGCGGCCAGCGTGCCAAGATGAGCCTCAAGAAAGGCGACGAGGTCTTCTACGGCAAATACTCCGGCACCGAGGTCAAGATCGACGGAGAGAACTACGTAATCCTGAAGGAGTCCGACGTCCTGGCCGTCATTGAGAAGTGACGGACCGGTCGGGCTGCAAGAAGACGGACGCGCCGGCTATCCTGACAGTCGGCCAGGCCGCCAAGGAGCCAACGAATGCCTGCCAAACAGATGCTATACGACATGGACGCCCGCGCGGCGATGCTGGAGGGCGTGTCCAAACTGGCCGCGGCCGTCAAGGTGACGCTGGGGCCTACCGGGCGGAACGTCCTGCTACAGAAGTCCTTCGGTTCGCCCAAGGTTACCAAGGACGGCGTGACGGTCTCCAAGGAGATCGACCTGCCCAGTCCCTTCGAGAACATGGGCGCTAAGATGGTCAACCAGGTGGCCTCCAAGACCTCCGACATCGCCGGTGACGGTACGACGACCGCCGTCGTGCTGGCCGAGGCGATCCTCCGCGAAGGTTTCCGTACCGTTGCCGCCGGGGCCAATCCG
>Ga0315273_10003375_pt1 | contig 19225 bp, 14 predicted proteins | sample YL17G02_0_MG_FD_205753 | JGI IMG/M metagenome (GOLD analysis project Ga0315273, IMG submission 205753) | Sediment microbial communities from Yellowstone Lake, YNP, Wyoming, USA - YL17G02_0 | ecosystem: Environmental > Aquatic > Freshwater > Lake > Sediment | place: USA: Wyoming | collected...
ATAGTCCTGAGGGCGGCGATGGCAAGGTCGCCGGTGCCGTAGATGACGACGGGGTCTTTGCCCTCAAACTTCTCCCGCGCGAGTCTGTTGAGCAGCGCGAACGAAAACCTGGAGACCACGAGCAGGGTCATCAGGAAGTAGAAGTCGAGCAGGAACATCCTCGTCAGACTATCCGAGACACGGAGCCCCAGGAGAAGATAGAGACCTGCCCCAATGAACAATGAGATCGCGACCGACTTCATAATGCGGACGGCATCTTCGACCCCCGCGTGGCGGAGGACCCCCTTGTACACGCCGGAAAAGAAGAACACCGACATTTGCAATGCGGTCACCCCCAGGAGCATCAGGCGGAAATCTTCGACGCCCGGATCGGGCAGTGCCGAGTCACGGCCAAATGTATAGGCGAGCAGGAATGCGGCGATCGTGAACCCTGTGTCGATAGCTCCCTGGAACCACGGGCTCTGTGTGAACGGGTGGCGGTAGATCGGAAGGAGCGAACCGCTCCGGAGGATCGCGAACTCACGATAGCGCAGCCGGTGGACCCCCGCCATAATCGCAACCCCGGCCACGGCGATGATGAGTACGCCCCCCACATGGTTCACCAGGGTCAGGCCGTAGGCGCTGCATCCAAGGCCGGAGGCGACGAAATAGAGCAGAACCACCGCCTGGCGCTGGGAGAGCCCGAGCGCGAGCAGCCGATGATGGATATGGTCCCGGTCGGGCAGGAACATCGACCGCAGACGGCGAAGAGTTGACTCCCCCTTCCCCTCCATTCGTATGATCGGCCGAAGAAGCCGGCGGACCATCGAGAGGATCGTATCGAGGATCGGCAGACCGAGGGAGAGTGCCGGGATCAGGAGTGCGAATGCGGTGGACCCTTTGGTCGACCCCCTGATCGACAGAACCGCCAGGACGAAGCCGAGGAAGAGGCTGCCGGAATCCCCGAGGAATATCTTCGCTGGGTTGAAGTTGTATCGGAGGAATCCGAGGAGGGCACCTGCGAGTATGACCGCGACCATCGCCGTCCCTGCGTCTTCGAACTTTGCAAACGAAATCGCAGCGATGGTGATGGCAGCCACCATGGCGACACCGGAGGCCAGGCCGTCAAGGCCGTCGATCAGGTTGAGGGCATTCATGATGCCGACGATCCAGAGGACCGTTGCGGGATAGCCGAGCCAACCCAGATCGAGGAGCCCTCCACCCAGGGGCTGTGAGACAATCGAGATGCGTACGCCGGCGATGTAAACGATACTGCTCAGCAGGACCTGGAACAGGAATTTCTTCCCCGGGCCGAGTTGCTTGATGTCGTCCCATATGCCGAGGGCGAGGACGAGCAGACACGTGATGACGAGAGCGGCGCCCTGGAGGGGGTCTCCCCACGGAGGCCGGACCATGTCCGAGCGGGTAACAAAGATGAAGGTCGCGGTGAGAAGGAAAGCAGCGCACACCGCCGCTCCGCCGAGTCGCGGGATCGGGTGCGTGTGTATCTTCCGCTCGTTGGGCTGGTCCACCGCCCGCACATGGTGCGCGAGGCGGATAACGAGCGGTGTCATCGCCAGGGCGGCAGCTGCCGCCACTGCAAACGCGATGAAGAACTGCATGATCATGAGAACTGTCCCCTTACCGAAAGCCTGTGAAACACATGAGCAGATGCGTGCTTGACGAGGTCCCCCCGGACCTCAGCGGCCGTCAAACGTAGGCTCGATTTGAAGAGCAACTGAAGGTGTTTCTTCTGCATCCAACATACGTCTGCGGCAAGAAAATGTCAATACTCTTCAGCAAAATTCGGTCAAAACATCGTATCTAACAACGATTTGGTGAGAGTCATCACAAGTCTCGCAACTTTTTGTGGATTGACCGCCGTCAAGTGACATAAAATGAACACCCCGGCCCGCAAACGCGAACCGGGGTGTGACAAAGATGATAAACGAGAGACTTCTTACTTGACGAGCGTCATCTTCCGGACGAACACCTTGTCACCGGTCGAGAGGCGGTAGAGATATACGCCGCTGGAGAGGTTCGCCCCATCGACCCGGACGCGGTAGAAGCCCGCCTGGCGGACGTCATCGACCAGCGTCTGGACCTTTTGTCCGAGGAGGTTGTAGAGCTCCATCAGGACGTGCGAGGAGCTGGGGAGCGCAAACTCAACAACGGTCGTCGGATTGAAAGGGTTCGGATAGTTCTGCTCGAGGGCGAAAACCGTCGGCTTCTGCTCTTTCACGTCGGTCGTGGTGGTCGGCTGGACCGATTCGCTGTAGCTGGTAGTCCCATCAAGGTCTATCTGCTTCAGCCGGTAGCCGGTTGTACCCGCCGGGTTGGCGTCAACGTACGAGTACGTGTGTGACACGTTGGTCGTGCCGTTTCCGGGGACGAAACTCCCTGGGATCGACTCGAAGGACTTCCCGTCCAGCGAACGCTGGACCTCGAAGCCGTAGTTGTTGATTTCGGAAATGGTCTTCCACTCCAGCCGGACTTGATTGCGATCGCTTGCCAGCTGTGCAACGAATGAGCTGAGCGTGATTGGAAGAAGTGAATTATCCGACCCAACTGTATTAGAAGCAACGGAAGCTGCCGGAACTGAATTTGTAACTCCCGTGTTGAGGGCGTCCCATGAAAGACTCGCGGTCTGTGCCGGATCCGTAATGTGCATCCTAACGGTGCACAAGCGTTCCCCGTCTGGGGATGCGGTCGAGAGTAGAGATCCTGTACCACCCCCCCCGGCCGTAAATGTCACCGTCACGCCAATTTTACCTCCCACAAGTTGGACCGTCATTGCATCGTAGTCGGTGGTTACCCCGTCACCCGTATAGTTTGGATTTATGTTCGTTAGCGTCGGCGTGTCCATCCCTGCGCTATTATAATTGAAGAAAAATGAACTGGTTCCTACCCTTATTGCAGTCACACCGGTGCTGCGCGCCCAGACATCAAAAACGTAAGCGATGCCGCTATTCCCCGCATTCTTGATCGTTAATGTGGCCGTCCGTTGTGCAAAAGCCGCACCGGCAAGACCTACGAGCAGGCAAATCACAAGTACATTTTTTCGCATATGGTTGTTCCTCCTGGTTTAAGGACAGTTTAGCTTAAGTTCGGTGATGTGAGCTTGGGCTCTTTCACAGATCATGGTACCTTCGTTGCGGCATTCAGGTTCGTGAATACGATATTGGCATCGCTCGCTGTTACGATTCCACTCAGATTTCCGTCCCCGATGAAATACCCTGCCTGATTAAGGCTGCCGAAGACTACGTTCGCATCCTGCGCGGTGATAATGCCTGACGCGTTCCCATCCCCGCTGTACATGCAGAATTTCGTCCCCACCTGTATCATCGCAGAGGTTCCGAATGCTTTTGTCTGGCTGGTGGTAAAGTCATAGAGCGCGCCATTGACATCAAGAGCCACGGTGGCGCGACTCATGATCGCCAGATGATTCCGGTGACGGACAATGACGAAATAGGATCCAGGAGCCACCGTGTCGATATCGACATAACTCTTGCTCGTGTCGGTGACGCTCCTGAGCGTCCCGTTCTTTGTTATCCAGGCCGGTACGAATCGCCGGAAAGTCGCGCTCCCGGGGCTGGAATTGTCGCGAACCTCAATATTGACACTGTCCACTGTAGCGGGGGGGAACACGCCCGCGCCAAAGTGGGAGGAAAGAGCGCCCCCCGTGTTCAATGCATTGGCCATCGAATCGCCTGCGGAGGTATAGGGGCCCTGAAGAATTGTTTTAAGATTCGCGCGGACATAACCATCCGGGATCAGATTCCGCATGATGGTAACGGCACCGCTGGTGAAGCCGGGAACTGCGAAATCGGGATGGCCGTCACCGTCGAGATCGCCAACAGCGACCCGGATGGGATAATCCGTCACCGGGAAATCGACTCTCGCCGCAAATGATCCGCTTGTGATGCTCCCCGGGGAGCCGGTATTCCTTAAGATCGACACCGTGTTGTCAATCGAGTTCCCGCACAGCAGATCGGGGCGTCCGTCGCCGTTGAGATCGGCGATGGTGACCGCCCCTATGCCAACCCCTCTTCGAAATATGGCCGGGCTCGAGAATGAGTAATTCGAGGTGCCCGAACTGATGTTCCGGAGAACATACACGTTCGGGGCGACGGTCGCCGTGTCAGTGACTGCAAGGTCAAGCCTTCCATCACCGTCAATGTCCCCCATGGCGACAAACAGGGGGGCGGCAAGTGAGTCAGGGACGGTACCACGAAAGAACGAAACTCGAACCGTGTCTGAGCCAAAGGCAATATTCCCAGAGCTGCTGACATTCTTGAAGATTGTTACCTCTCGCGAGTCCGGGTTTGTCACTGCAAGATCCGGCTTTAGATCCCCATTCAGATCGCCTATGGCAACGGTGTGAGTCACTCCACCGGGACTCAAAAGGAGGGGGGGCGTCGCGAATGAAATCGCTGCCCCGACCGTTGTGTTCCTTAGAACAGAAAGGGTCCCGTCAGTCTGATTCGCAACGACAATATCTGGTCTGCCGTCGCCATCAAGGTCGGCGACCGCAATACCTGACGGGCTACGACCCACACGGAAGTTCACCGAGTCAGCAAATGAGATGACTCCGAATGTGCTCGTATTTCGCAACACCGAGATCGTCGCTGGCGCGTTCGTCGTGTCGAAATTTGATACAACAACATCGATCAAGCCGTCCCCATCGATATCTCCAACGGCAATTTCGTTGGGGGCAACGCCTGTCGTGTCGATGATGGCATCGCTGAAACTCATGAGGCCGGGAACGCTGGTGTTCGGGAGCACCGCCAGGATGTTGGCGTTGTAACAAATGGTCGCGACGTCAGGTTTTCCGTCCAAGTCGAAGTCAGCGATAGCCGTCGCCTCAGGACCTGTTTTCAGGATCCGATCGATCCGACCGCCAAAGGATCCCGCCGAAATGCCCGCACTGGGATTGAACGTGACACCGAATGGCATAACGGAGTATGCGGTGCGGTTCGTTGTGAGATTGGTTACCGTAACCGGTCTAAAAGACGCCTGCGGCGGCGCATTCACCCTGAGGGAGGTTGTTGTGGCCGAAAGCACAGGTGCGTACGCCCCACCAAAGTAGACTCTGTTGTTGGCGGGGGTCGCATCAAAGTTCGTCCCGGCGATTATCACCGTTCTCCCCATTTTCCCGGAGCCGGGCGACACCGACGTAATGGTGGGTTGTGCAAATGCAATCTGTGCCAAAACCATCCCCATGATTGCAACCGCAACGCATCCTTGAGCGAACTGTTTCATTCTCCACCCCGTTTTCTTAGATTTTTCCTGAATGAGATTGATGTCCCCTCTGCGATCTCAGTGTCCGGCACCGCTCCAGAGTTCTTACTCCCCCGTATTTGAAAGGAAACGGCGGACCTTGTCAATCAAAACTCGAGCGTCGATCGGCTTCTCAATGAACTCCCTGGCCCCCTGCTCCATGGCCTGGCTCTGGGTCACCGGCGATTTGTATCCGGTGATGATCACCACCAGAGCGTTCGGATCTATCCGCCTGATCTCCTTCAGGACCTGCAAGCCGCTCATGCCGGGAAGACCGACGTCCAGCAGCACCAGGTCCGGGTAATGCTCTTTGTACATGTCAATGCCATGCGGCCCGTCGGCGGTGGCGACCACGGCGAATCCCGCGTCCTCCAGCAGCTTCCGCATGAAGACAATCGTCATCTCATCGTCATCGATGAGCAGAATCTTGTGCATGCCCCTCACCGTCTCTCGAAGACTCGCGGGTTGTCCGGATCCATTCGCTCTCACGCTTGCCCCGCGTGAGTCGTGCATACAACGCGATCTTCCAGAACACGTACCGCGGCAGATGCAGCAGAGCCGTGTACTGTCCCCGGTCCGCCCCGGACGCCGCAAGTCCGACAAAAAGATGAACCAAACCAAGGAGGGCCGCAAGCCCCCACAACATCGCGAACGTCAAGCTCCCGGAGAACCCCGCCGCGACCAGCACAAGGTTCCCGCCGGCGAAAAGAAGTGTCAAGGCAAGCATGTTCACCAGCGCCGGGGTGATCAGGTCGACCAGCGCATCGGCGTGGACGAATGATCCGCCTTTGACCGCCTTCCATGCAAGCGCCCCCGCGTACTTTCGAATCAAGGGGATCCTCCCCCCCTCCCAGCGAGCCCGCTGCGTCTCGGCGTTGCGCGACTGAACAGGCATCGTCGCAAGCACTCTCGCCTCGGGAGCGAAAGCGACCCGGGTTCCGTCCAAAAGAAGCCGCAGTCCGTACTCGAGATCTTCGGCGCGCGTGAACGCATCCCACGGATGCGCCCGAATCGTCGCGGCCGTAAAACACATGCCGTTGCCCCGGAGCCCCGCGGAACCGCCGAGTATCGACCTCCCGAGGGGACGTGCGTGGTTGTACAGGGTGAACCCGATCCTCGTCATTTCCGCGCTCCACGCACCCGGCTGCGGTTTCACCATGTCGCTGCACTGCACCACGGCGGACCCCGCGGCGAGATACCGGTTCATCACATCAAGAAAATCGGGAGCCGCCTCACTGTCCGCATCGATGACGATGAAGGCATCGTAACCCGGATTCCGCGCAAGCAGAATATCCATGCACCACCGGAGCGCATATCCCTTCCCGCGCAATTCCCCGTCACTCCGCTCGAGAACCTCCGCACCCGCCTGCCGCGCGATCTCCGCAGTCCTGTCCGTGCAATTATCCGCTATGACAACAACGCTGTACCACGGGCGAGGATATGATAATGCCCGGAAACTCTTCAGCGTTCCCCCGATGGCCAGCTCTTCATTGTGCGCCGGGACGATGATGGCAAACCGCCGAAGATCCGTCACGGGGGGTGGCGGACGTCGTCGAATGACCAATGCCAGAAGACTCAGGAACGCAAGGTACCCGAGCAAGATCCCCATAGGGACCAGCACCAAAGATTGCAGGACGTTGATCAGCATAATCGGCACACACCTGCGTGATGACAATAAGGCTCTTATATAAGGAAAATGCAAGCCCTTCGAACGGTCCAACCAGGGGAAGCCCCGTTTTTTACCGTTTTCTAAGACATTTGCTGGGACAATGTGACCTGGGCCACGAATTCCCCGCAACGCCGATTACTATCTACTCATCGCAACAATAACATTCTCCCGACCGAAGAGTGCCCTCCCCCCTTCAGCATACAGAAATAGACACCCGACCCGACCGGCATGCCATGATCATCTTTTCCATCCCACCGGGCTGACAATGTGCCCGGAGCGCGTTCTCCGTCAAACAACATCCGCACACGGCGGCCGAGCAGATCATAGATGCCGAGTTCTATCCTGCTCCTTACTGGGATATCTGCGGTAATAGTCGTTTCCGGATTGAAAGGATTTGGATAATTCTGATGCAACTTGAAGCGTGACGGAGGCGCGGCTGTCTCGTCCACGCCGGCCGTCGGGTGCCTGTAGAGGTAGAGTATACTCTCCCCGGAGAAGGGAGGATTGAAACTCTGAGTCGATCCTGCCGTCACGGTCGTGCCTGTGATGGTTGTCCCATCGAGCGTATTGAACCATTCAACATTCAGGTCGCCGCTCACTTTCGACAGGTTCACCGTAAAACTGGCTCCGACCGGAGAGTATGCCAGATAATCAACCCAGGTCGTTCCGGTGGGCTCAAGGCAAAAGCCGGTCGAGCTGGTGGACCCATTGGGAATTGTGTGCTGCAGATCCATCCGTAACGAATAGGCCCGCGTCTGCCCCATCGCCGCCCGCAGGCGTTTCCAGACGACGAGTGATGTGTCGAACCCTTCGATGTTGTTTCCGTAGGCAGACCCGTCATAGCCGTCCATGAAGAGCGTGTTGAATCCCTGGCAGAAACTCTCCCAGACCCATACTTCGTCCCCGCCGATGCCGGCGGTATGGTCCGTGTCATAGACGATCACTTTCGCGCCATCGGCGTCGCCGCTGTAGTTGGCGGGGGCCACCCAGTCGGCATGACTGGCATAAAGCACCTGATCGCTCCCGCCGGGATACATGGCGCTCATCCCCACCGGATGTTGCATCGGTTTCGCCTGTTCATATGCCTTGACCGAATCGATCATCAGATACTGCCAGGCAACAGCGCCGGCGTCGCTCTCGTTGCTGATTTCATACAGCACGTTATCCAGATCGTTCACCTCATCAATCACGCGGTGGACGTACCGGATCTGGTAGGCGGTGACCGCGGCATTCCCGTCCCCTCCTCCGCTCACAAGATGCTGGATTTCAATCCCGCTGCTGTCGCCATTGGTATCGCCGTCGATCCCGTTGACGTTGTTGTCCTTGTTGAACGGATGCCCCTTCCAGGGATTGTTGAGGCCGACACCCCCTTTGGCACTCGTCACGTTCCAGCCGTTGAAGAGCATGATCGACACATACATCCCCCGCTCCCCCGCAAGCACGACATGCTGACGCACGCGGGCGAAGTAAGAGTCGTCAAGACTGTCCAGATTGAATCGGGGGAGGCTGTCATTCGCGTTCCCCGGTCCTGTCCTCTTGTACCACGGGCCCGGAAAGAACCAGTAGAGATCGTCACTGGTCTCAAGCGTCCACCGGGATTGCTCCATCACCCAGAGACGGAAGAAGTTGTGATTGTACATCTGCAGGAAATCGAGGTACTTCCCGTAATCGAACACAGGCGGAGGAGACGGAAACGTTCCGCCCTGATCCTGGAAGTTCGCCCAGGTGTGGGAGCCGGTCAGGTAGATCGCATTCCCGGCATCGTCCGTGAAATACCTGGGGTTCACGGTGCCGACCCGGAGAGGTCCATGAAATGGCTGCGCCATCGCCATGAGCGTGCACGCCGTCCATGCGACGGATCCGAGAAGTATCCGCCTTCTGCCGTGGGCATGAAATGCGTTCACAGCCCCCCCTCCGTTCTGATCAGAAACGGCTGGCGCCGGCCGTAGGTCAGCGACCGCCAGACCCACTCCGCAGGGCCGAACCGGTATCTTCTGAGCCACCAGTTGCTCGCCACGACCTCGAAGAGGAACGTGAGACAGGTGAGCACGCATCCCTGCGCCGCTCCCACGTAGCCGTACATCCCGAGCCCGTAGCTGTAAAAGACGCTCGTCCAGAACGCCGACTGAAACAGATAGTTGGAGAGCGCCATCCGTCCGGGGGCCGCCAGGGGCGCCAGATAGCGCTTCCAGCCCCCGTGTTGAAAAAGAAGGACGATGCCGGATGCGTAAGCGAAGCAGAGAAGGAGCCGGTTGAGCTGATGGATCCCCCCCCAGGTCACAGCAATGGCCGCGGGCATGGGACGCTCTGGTATGAGCCATACGGCAAGGTAGAAGAGCTCTGCGGCCCCCGAGGCTATACCGAGCCAGAACGCCCGTCTGAGCAAAAGTCTGTGAGTGCCGATGTCAGGCAGAATGCCGGTACGCCCCGCGTACAACCCGAGAAGGAACATCATGAAGACCTGGGGAATGGTCCCCCGCAGTTCGTCCAGACGGTACTCCGCCTGGAGATCGGTGAATCGCTGGGCCAGAATATCCCCCATTGATCCCGCTCCGTAGCGGACGATTGCCCGGTGGGCATCCTGGCTGTACTGGCGATCCCTCTCAATCGCATCCCGGTCCATCGCCGCCGCAACGGCGGGATCCCGCCGCTGAAGATCGGTGATGACGTGCGTCAGCGTCGATGAGGCGAACTGGAACATCAGCAATGCCGCCGCCCAGAACAAGAGGGTCCGCGGCGAACGGTTTCGGAAGAGCAGGAGGACAAATCCCGCCAGCGCATAGGTCACGAGGATGTCCCCATGCCAGATGAGTACCGCGTGCAGAATGCCGAAACCCAGGAGGATGAACAGTCGCCGGCTGAACAACGGCACGAAAGGGACCCCCCTGGCCTCAAGGCGGAACATCTGGATCGCAAGCCCCAACCCGAAGAGGAATGAGAAAAGGCTGTAGAACCTTCCTTTGGCGAAGAACGCGATGAAGAGGTCGGTGATCCGGTCCGCGGCGGTGTTCCCCACCGCGAGATGGGCGGGATAGAGGGACGGAGTAGCGAAGATCTCCATGTTGACAAGGAGGATTCCAAAAAGCGCGAATCCCCGCAGAACGTCGATGACCTCGATCCGCTCCCGGGGCTGTATCGGAACGCCGGCGATATGTGCGGATGGACTGCCGGTTGTCAGATCACCACCTTGCGGGCATAGAAGGCCTCCGCGAAGTTCTCGGGAGCGCACGACTCAAGTCCGCGAAGTCTTGCAAGGGCGAGGAATGTGTCCGGTGTAAACCAGTGCTTCGACCGTTGAGAAGCAAACCCGGCAAGGATATGGTCAACCTTCGTCTTGCAATCAGCGGCGCTCAGAGGAACGAAGAAATTCGGCGTTCCCAGATCGCCGTCATACTTCGCAATCTCGTACTCGAGGATCATGTGGTTCCGCCACGTGTTCCAGGTCAGTTCGGACACCAACCGGTGGTCCTGGTGCCGGTCCACGTCGTGATGCGTGAGGATGAGATCGGGGGCCACCGGCTTCAGCTCTTCAAAGAATTCCTTCACCTGTATGGCATAGTGCGGGAGAAACCCGTCACGGTAGTCCTTGATGATAACGTGCTTCTCCCGCACCCCCTTCAGGAACAATTCAGCGCACGCCTCCGCTTCCCGCTTCCGCTCCTCAGTGGAGCAAAAGACCACCCAGTGGACGGCGACATCCCCAAGCTCGCGTACCAGACGCAGCACGGTCCCGCCGCAGCCGATCTCGATGTCGTCACAATGAGCACCGAGACAGAGGATCCGGTACGGTCGAGCGTCCTTCCTTGCGAAAGTCAGTGTTTGCATGGCAACGCCGGGTCAGCAATATTTGCGGAAGACAGGTTTGACGGGGCGGCCGACGAGATATTTCCCGATCCCCTCGTCGAGCGCCTTGCGGTAGACGCGTAACGCCTCGTGGATCACATCGACGGTCCGGTCGATGTCCGCCTCGGTGTGCGAGTAATTTACGACCAGCGACGTGATAAGGATCCCGCGTTTGATGGTCTCCTGGAGCATAAGGGTCCGGAACGGCTGTGACGGCTTCTTATTCTCATCGCGCGTCGCATAGACCAGGCAGCACGGCTTGCCGAAGACATCGACATGGCCTTCGAGATGACACTCGGCGATGGCCTTGCGGAATCCCTGGGCGAGACGTTCCCCCCGCTTCCACAGCGTGTCGACGACAGGCTCGGTGCGATACACCTTCATCGTGGCAAGCGCCGCGGCAAGACTGTGCGTTTCCGCACCGTGCGTGTACGACATCAGGAAAACCCGCTCCTTGTCATGGTGGATGCCGCCGAGGTCCATGATCTCCCTCTTCCCTGCCAGGGCGGAGACGCAGAATCCGTTGCCGATCCCCTTCCCGAAGGCCGACAGATCGGGCGTGATTTTGTAGTAGGCTTGCGCGCCCCCGTTGTGCCAGCGGAATCCCGTGATCATTTCGTCCAGAATGAACACCGTCCCGTTCTTTTTGCATAGTGCCTGAACCTCCTGGAGGAAGTTCGCAGCGGGGGGAACATCCTTCTCAGCCTCAAGGATCAGACATGCAATCTTTCCCTGATGCTGCGCGAAGAGAGCACGGACGCTCTCCGGGTCGTTGAAGTGGAACTTCACGGTGAGGTCGCGGACCACCTGGGGGATCCCGCCGGGCATGGGGGTGCTTCCGATGAACCAGTCGTCCACGGAAAAGAAGGGATGTTCTGCACAGACGGCGATGAGATCCCGGCCGGTGAAGGCCCGCGAGAGCTTCACTGCACCGCTTGTGACATCCGACCCATTCTTCCCGAACTTCACCAGCTCCGCGCCGGGGACAAAGCGGAGCAGTTCCTCCGCACACTCGAGCTCGATGGTAGCCGGGCGGACAAAATTAGCCCCGAGAAGCATCTGACGGGTCGCCGCTTCCACCACGGGCTTATAGGCGTGTCCGAGCGTGACGGCACGGAGTCCGCTTCCATATTCAATGAATTCATTGCCGTCAACGTCCCACACGTGACTTCCCTCCCCCCGGACCATGATCGGCGCCATGGACTCGGGATACTGGTCGTCTCCCTTGGCGTACGTATGGGCCCCGCCGGGGATGACGGCGTGAAACCGGGCCTGCAGCTCTTTTGAATGTTCAAATGTCATGACGATTGCTCCTGTCGGGTCTTACTCAACGGACGCTTTTTTCCAGACTTCCCAGGGGGCTTTCCCCTGGTTGTACAAATCGGTCAGTTCCTGCTGTTCTTTGAACGTGTCCATCGCCCAGAAACGGTCATACTTGTACCCAGCAAGGAGGTCCTTCTCGATCAGGCGATTGAACGGCTGGATCACCAGCTCTTCACCCGGACGCATGTAGTCGAAGATCTCTTTCCGCAGGACGAAATAGCCCGCGTTGACAAGCACACCCGCCTCGCGCACGTACTGCAGCCGCTTGACGGAGCCGCCGTTGTTCATTTCGACCACGTGAAAGCTCTGGGAGGGAAGCGCACAGAGGAACGTCGCCACCTTCCCGCTCTTCGCAAACGGATCGACCATCGTGGGAAGATGAAGGTCGGTGAGTCCGTCTGAGTAGTTCGCCAGAAACATCTCCTCCCCCTCCAGGTACTTCCTGACCGCCCAGAGCCTCTGGCCTATGTTCGAGGTGAGCCCCGTGTCGACGAAGGTGATGCGCCAGTCGTGAATATCGCTGGTCATCAGCTGGAGGTCTTTCCCTCCGTTGGTCATGGTGAAGTCATTTGAGACATACTCGTTATAATTGAGGAAGTAGTCCTTGATCTTGTCTGCTTTGTAACCGAGACAGAGGATAAACTCTTTGTGCCCGAAGTACGCATAGTACTTCATGACATGCCAGAGGATCGGCCGGTAGCCGATGGGGACGAGGGGCTTGGGGATGCTGTCGGAGTAGTCGCGGAGCCTGGTACCCATTCCGCCGCAAAAGAGAACGACTTTCATGAAATTTCCCTCAGTGATGCGTTGAACATTCGTGTCAAAGGCCTACCGCGCCGCCGCAGCGGGTTTCCGCGGGTGTCCTTCGTGGTACCGCGCGTACGTCTCCGCCGGAAGATGAGCAAGGTCGGTCCCGCGGAGATAGTCCTCCATCGTCGTCCCGGTGGAATGGGAATCGATGTTCGCCGCGCCGTCCAGCGAGGCGACGTCGCCGACATGGACGGTCCGGAAATCGATGCTGAACCGGGTCTTTCCTGACGTATTCGGAACCGAGGAATGCATCTGCGCGGCGGAGAAAACGATGATGCCGCCGACCTGCGGAACCAGCCGCAGCTGGGGGTCAAGCTCCATCGGCTCCTCCGGCTTCGGCTGAACGCGCGTATCGGTCTTGATGTGCTGCGCCGCATTCTTCCTGCTTTCCTTGTTCCACTCCTGGTAGTTGTAGGCGGCCGAGCCGTTGCGCACGGGCTTGTTCCAGTAATTCGGATGAAAGGCCATACAGTTCTCTGGAACGATGTCGAAGATCGGCAGCCACCAGTTGATCTGGCAGAGCGGTGCCGAGTACCAGCTGTCGCGGTGCGGATGAAATGCGTAGGCGATTCCCGTCGTCAGGAAGTCGTCGCTCGTGGAGGTGCGCATCCGCGGAACGTCGAAATAGGTCTTCTCCATGTTGCATCCCAGCTCGCGCAGAATCCCCTGGAGAAGCCGCTTCGATTCGGGGTGATGGATGAACTTCGGCTTCATCTCAGCCAGGATTGCCGCGTACTTTTCGACCGGCATGTGGTATTGCGCTTTCTCCGGGTCGAGCTCTCCGAACGCCTCTGCGATCATGCCGCGGGCGAATGTCACCAGCGCCCGGGCGCTGGGCGGGGGGGAATACACGAACAGGTCCCCGCCGTAGACGAGCTTCCGGCGTTCATCATCAGCGAGAGTACGATCGACATAGACGGCGTTCATCACAAATTCCTCCTTTGGTGAAAAACAATGCGCTTCCGGTCCCGCTCTCAGATCACCTTCGGCTGCAGCAATCCCGTCCCCGCCAGAGCGTCCGCCGCAGCGGCGATAACGTCGAAGGAGAGCCCCGACCTTTCGGCGATCTCCAGAAGGGAGTGGTCGCCGTCCGACTGATTCAGGACCCACAACATAGCCAGTTCATTCACCGGCTCATCGGTTCTCCCCCCCATCGAGCGATACAGTCCCCGTTTCCCCAGCTGCGGCTCGCAGAAGGGATTCTGGTTGACATAGACCTGGTTCTCCTCCAGCACGCGCACCACCGCGAGGTACGTCCCCAGAGAATGCTCCAGCGATTCCGGCCGGATGAATCCGAGGTTGTCCGCCGATGTGTGGTACTCGGGGAACTGTCCGTGCGGGGTCCGCGTCAGCGACCCGATCGCCAGGTCGAACCCCGGCGAACAGTACTGCCGCTCGTCGTACCCGTAAGGGGAGAAGTCCTTCACGTCAAAGCGCCCCCCTGCGTGCTTCAGGACGTGGACGACCGCACGGTCGATCTCCGCGTCACCCCGCCTGCTCCTTTTGTACGTCATGTGCCCGCTGTCCCCCACACAGGCAACGACCAGTCCGTGCCTGACGCGCTTCGCCTCCTGCTGATGGAGCGCAAGCCAGGTGATCGATCCGACCGCCCCCGGGATGAACAGAAAGCGGTACGTATAGCGGCGGGTGACCTGTGTCAGGAGCCGGGCGAGCGTCGTCGCGACCACCATGCCGGAGAGATTGTCGTTGCACAATGAGGGATGGCAGCTGTGGCACGAGATCAACACTTCGTCGGCGACCGCGCCGGGTAAGACATACTCGCCGTAGGTCAGGCTCCCGTCGGCGAGCGTGGAGTCGATGACGACTTCGTAATCCCCCTCTGTGAGCGATTCCAGGGTCCTGTGCGTCAGGCAGAATCCCCAGTTCTCCTTGTAGTACGACGTCCTGTACGGAATCAGGTCGGGATGCTCCGGAATACTGAAGAGATGAGGTCGCAGCTCCCGGAGCGACATCGTCGCGCGCAGGGGCACACTATAATGCAAAATATGCAGGTTGGATTGTGTGAAGTCGATCACTTTTTCGCCGCGGGGATTCCGGACGTACGCATCTCGTATGTTCCACTCCCTCGGCACGGTCCAATCGAAGACCTTTGTCCCGGTCGGAACTTCATGGACAGCCAGCGGGACCTGCCCCCGGAGGATGGCAAGGGAATCGCGGAACCCCCGGCCGGTGATGCTCCGGCACACGGGGAACAGTTCGGCCGCCAGTGCGTGCATGGCCCCGCCCGTCTGAAGCCCGGGGAATGATCGGAGAATGTCTCTGGTCGTCATCTGGGCATGCTCTCCTGAAACTGCGAGGGATGTGCATCAGGATAGTCCCGGTCGCGGGGCGAGAGCGTCCGCGTTCCGTCCGGCCACTCGATGCCAAAGAGCGGGTCATTCCATCTGACCCCGCGTGCGGCGTCCGCAACATAATACTGCGACATCTGATAGAAGATCTCGGTGTCCTCCGCGAGCGTTTGAAATCCGTGCGCGCATCCCTTCGGGATGAACAGCATTTTCCCGTTGTCGGGCGTCAACTCGACTCCGAACCACCGGAGAAATGTCGCCGACGCGGGTCTCAGGTCCACGGCGACGTCGAAGAGTGCGCCCCTCGTACACCGCATGAGCTTCGACTCACCGTGCGGCGACGCCTGGTAATGAAGCCCGCGCAAAGTCCCTCTGGATTTGTTGAACGACACGTTGCACTGGACGAGCTCCGCGTCCAGTCCGTGTTCCGCGAATTCCCTCCGGCACCATGAGCGGGCGAAGTATCCCCGTTCATCCTCCATTTTCCGGAGCTCGATGACAAAAACACCGGGAATCTTTGTTTCCGCGAAGATCATGGTTCCGTCAGTTTCTCCACGATTGCCTCTCCGATCTTGAGTGACGCGGTGGCGGCAGGTGAAGGGGCATTGCAGACGTGCAACGATCGAGTGCTCCGCAGGATGACGAAATCGTCCATCAGCGTTCCGTCGTGCATGAGCGCCTGCGCCCGCACGCCCGCATGGGCCGGCTGGAGATCCTCGCCCGTCACCTCCGGGATGAGTCGCTGCAGGCTCCGGACAAACGCCCCCTTGCTGAACGACCGGACCATCTCCTTCATACCTTCCCGGTAGTTCTTCCGTGCGAGCGTCCAGAAACCGGGATAGGTCAGCACCTCGACCGTGTCACGAAGGCTGAAGTCCGTCTTCCTGTACGCCTCCCGCTTCAGACCGAGGACCGCGTTGGGGCCGGCATGGACACCGCCATCGATCATTCTCGTGAAATGAACCCCGAGGAACGGAAAGTCGGGATTCGGGACGGGATAGACGAGGTTTTTTACCAGCGAGCGCCTTTCCGGTTTCAGCTCATAGTACTCTCCCCGGAAGGGAATGATCTTCATCCCGGGTTTGACCCCGGCCATTTTCGCCACGCGGTCACTCTGGAGTCCGCCGCAATTGATGAGGAACTTCGTTTCGAACTCTCCCTTCCCGGTCTCGAGAAGGATGCCCGAAGGGCGGTCCGCCACCCGCGTCACCCCGGCCGACGGCCGGAGCTCCGCCCCGCGTGCCGAAAGGAGCTGCGCCATCATCGCGACAACGTCCAGGTAACTGACGATGCCCGTCGAAGGAACGTGCAGTCCCGCAATCCCCCGGACGTGGGGTTCGATCTCCCTGAGCTCCGCCGCCGTGATTTCACGGACGGCGATCCCGTTTGCCTTCCCCCGTTCCAGAAGGGTCCTCATCAGCGGGAGTTCCTCCTCCCCGGTCGCGACAACCACTTTCCCGCATACATCATGCGGGATGCCATGGGTCCGGCAGAATTCCACCATCGCCCTGTTCCCCTCCCGGCACAGCGCCGCCTTCAGGCTCCCGGGCTTGTAGTAAACGCCGGAGTGGATCACCCCGCTGTTGTGTCCCGTCTGGTGCACCCCCCACGAGGTCTCCTTCTCCAGAATGAGGAGCCGCGCCGAGGGGTACCTCGCGGTCAACGCGAGCCCGGTGGCCAGGCCGACAATTCCGCCGCCCACGACGGCATAGTCATAGGGAGTCATCAGTCGTATACCTTCACCTCGGGGATCGGCACGATGAACTTGCCCCCCCACTCACGAATGTAGGCCTGCTGTTCCATGATCTCATCTTTGAAGTTCCAGGGAAGAATGAAGACATAGTCCGGTTTTGTCTTCCGGATGTTGTCCGGAGTAAGGATCGGGATGTGCGTCCCCGGCAGAAACTTCCCCTGCTTGTAGGTGTTCCTGTCCACCGTGTAGTCGATGAAATCCGTCCTGATGCCGCAGAAGTTCAGGAGGGTGTTCCCTTTCCCCGGCGCACCGTACCCCGCGATGGTCTTCCCCGCACGTTTCGCCGCAATCAGGAACTCGAGAAGTTTCCTTTTCGTTTCCTTCACCTGCTGGGCAAAGTCGAAGTAATGGTCCAGCCGGAGGAACCCCGCGTCCACTTCGCGCTTGCGCAGTCCGGTGAGACGGTCAGTGACGGGACGCGAGGTGTCCTTCGCGTGCCGTGCGTAAATCCTCAGCGATCCCCCGTGCGTCGGTATCTCGTCGACATCGAAGATCGTCAGCCCGTGGGTCTCGAAGATCTTCTCCACGGACACCAGCGAGAAGTAAGAAAAATGCTCATGGTAGATCGTATCGAACTGGTTGTCCGCCATGAGGCGCATGAGGTGAGGGAATTCGATCGTGATCACACCCGCCGGCTTCAGCAGGATTGCGAGACCCGAGACGAAATCGTTCACGTCCGGGACCTGCGCCAGCACGTTCGCCCCGGCAATGAGGTCAGCCTGTTTCTTCTCACGCGCGAGCTCGCCGGCGGTTTCCCGGCCAAAGAACTTGACGAGCGTTGGAATTCCCTTGTCGATCGCGACTTTTGCGACATTCGCCGCCGGTTCAATCCCGAGGACGGGGATGCCCCGCGCGACGAAGTGTTGCAGGAGATAGCCGTCGTTGCTGGCCACCTCGACGACGAAACTCTCTGCGCCAAGACCGAGCCGCCGGACGATCATGTCCGTGTAGTCCTTCATGTGGCGGACCCAGCTGTCGGCGTACGAAGAGAAGTAGGCATACTCGGTGAATATGTCCGCCGCGCTTACGTACTCGTCCAACTGGACCAGGAAGCACTTTTCGCAGACGTAGGCGTGGAGCGGATAGAACGGTTCCATATGATTCAGCTTGTCCGCGGGGACATAACTCTCACATAACGGAGACATGCCGAGATCGACAAACGTGTGCCGAAGCTCGGTTCCGCAAAACATGCAGCCCCGGCTCAGTTTTCGTGGTGCAGTAGTCATCGAAAAGTTCCTTGTGTGGTTATCGTGAAACCGCGGCGGCGCCGACCTGCGTCCAGCGGAGGTTCGCATCCAGTTTTCCTTCGGCCATGAGCCGCTTGATGTTGTCGATCCGGCGGTATCGCGGCCCTTCAAAATCCTCCAGCTTGAGTCCCACTTTCTTGTAGGTTTCGTAAAGCTGCTGGGCTCCCTTGCGCGCGGTCCACGTCGGCTTGAAGTCGGGCAGGGCGGCGTGGATTTTCCCGAAGTCCGCGCGGTAACAGCGGAGATCGGGACCTGCACCCTCCGCGTACTCGATCACGCATCCCGGCACGGTCTCCTTGACGATATCGGCGATCTCTCTTATCCGGTAGTTTTCGTCGTTCCGGCCCACGTTGAAGGCCTTGTTGTGCACCACCTCCTTCGGGGCCTGGAGCGTGGCGAGGAACGCAGCGGAAATGTCCTCGATATGGACGATCGGCCGCCAGGGCGTCCCGTCGCTCTTGATCATCACCTGACCGGTGGTGAATGCCCATGCCACGAGATTGTTCAGGACGATGTCGAACCGGAGCCGCGGCGAGACGCCGTACGCCGTTGAGCTGCGGAGGAACGTGGGCGTGAATCGGCTGTCGGCGAGCTTGCACACCTCCTGCTCGGTCAACACCTTCGAACGCCCGTAGGCGGTGACCGGATTGAGCGTCGAGTCTTCGGTCACCATGTTGTCACCGGCCGCACCGTAATTGCTGCAGGACGAGGAGAAGATGTATCGCGGTACCCCCGCCTCCTTGGCCATCTTCGCGAGGTGGACCGATGCATGGAAGTTGATGTCGAACGTCAGGTCGGGGTTCAGATCCCCCAGCGGATCATTCGAGAGGGCCGCCAGGTGAATGACCGCGTCGAACCCGTCCAGGTCGCGCGCCTCGACCTCCCGCAGATCTTTGAATATCGTCGGCGTCTTCTGCACCCACTCGCCGAATGTGCAATTCCGGTAATAGTCCGTGTCAAGACCGACGACCTCATGACCGGCCGCTTCCAGAATCGGCACCATGACAGCGCC
>Ga0315273_10003376_pt1 | contig 19220 bp, 18 predicted proteins | sample YL17G02_0_MG_FD_205753 | JGI IMG/M metagenome (GOLD analysis project Ga0315273, IMG submission 205753) | Sediment microbial communities from Yellowstone Lake, YNP, Wyoming, USA - YL17G02_0 | ecosystem: Environmental > Aquatic > Freshwater > Lake > Sediment | place: USA: Wyoming | collected...
GAGCACGGATTGGTAATCGGTTCGCAACTTGTGCAGTACACGCAGGATCTTCTGGTGCTCGATTTGGCTGCCGACCACCTCAATCGGTTCTGAAATCACCTCCGCAGAATATCCGTCCATTTCCTCAGGGTCTTTGGTCTCCAGGTTGTTATTTTTGCGGTAGTGATCCACCAGTATGTTCCGGGCAATCTTAAATAAGAATGCCAGGAAGGGCACACCACGCTCTGTATATTTTGGTAAAGATCGCCAGGCTTTCAGGAAGACTTCACCCGTCAAGTCTTCAGCGTCCATCTGATTATCAAGGTGGCTTAAGAGGTAACGGAAAATAGCTGGTGCATGGCTTTCGTATAGATCACCGAATGCGTTAACATCACCTCGTTGGGCTTTCTTAATCAGCTCATGGTCGTTATCCAGCTTGCCTGGCATGCATTCACCTTATAGAACGTCAATATTAAGAATTTGTTACATCCGTTGCAATAATGTAACCAGGAGGGATTGTATTTCACCTCGTTCAGGTGGATCAGGGCTGGGGAGATGCAATGGCTATATTTTGGTGGAGAAACGACCAATGTTGGGGTGGTAAATAGATCAGCTCCGCTCGGCCGATGATATTCTCGAGAGGAACGAAACCCCAAGAGCGAGAATCTGACGAGTTATTTCGGTTATCCCCCATGACAAACAGCTGCCCATCAGGCACAGTCCAATCCCCACCCCGATTCGTCGATACAACCAGGTAGGGTTCAACCACTAACTGACCATTGACGGTTACTTTACCGTCGGCAATATGAATTTGGTCTCCAGAAAGACCGATGATTCGCTTGATATAGGGGATAGCGTCAGGGTTTGGCGGGTAACGAAAAACAATCACGTCGCCACGCTCCGGACTATGATTGAATCGATAAGCGAGCTTATTTACAATGACATAATCACCCGGGAATAGCGTGGACTGCATGCTGATTGATTCGACCCGAATACGTTCAGATACCGCGTTGATCGCCAGAAAAAGCACCAACGATAATAAGATTGTTTCAAGGGTATCGAGAATTGTCCGCCGCCAGCTTGCTTTTTGCTCCTCGGGCAGATTATCTGGGACAGATTCAGCATGCCAAAAATCCACTCAAACCTCCATGATCCAATTTACAGGGCATTCGAACAAAATTATACACCCATCAGATTGCCTGATGCCCGACCTCAGCAAAAGGATCTTCATGGAGAAGCTGCACTGCATGCGGCAGGACAGGGATAAGCACGGCTAGATTTTCCAATGCTCCCTTTGGGCTGCCTGGTAGATTGATAATCAAAGTAAGGGAACGGATACCTGCCACAGCACGCGAAAGCATGGCATGTGGGGTAATTCGTAAACTGGCACTCCGCATGGCTTCAGCTATGCCCGGGGTGAGGCGCTGAATGACAGCCAATGTCGCTTCAGGTGTCATATCCCGGGGACTAAAACCGGTCCCACCTGTGGTCAGGATGACATCCATTTCACCACTATCTGCCCATTGGGTCAGCGTGGCGATTAACTGGGTTAATTCATCAGGCAAAATCGTGGTGCGTGTGACCTGCCAACCTTGCTGAACAGCAGCATTCACCAATGCTGGCCCTGATTCATCGGGACGCTCTCCTTTCGAAGAACGATCGGAAACTGTGATAATTCCTATGCGTATAGACATATTAGAATAATAAGGAGTAAGTGTCGTATTATCCGAGGTCCTTCCCGTACACCAGGAGGTCCATCTGCTCCCACCTGTGAGATTCGTAAAAACGAATGGCGTCCATATTGTCACGCGTCACCAATAAATACATGCGGATACATCCTTTTTGCTTCATGCGCCTTTCAAGCTCAGCCATTAATGCGGTGCCAACTCCATTTTTCCGGAATGAGATATCGACCGCGAGATGATAAACCATCCCACGCCTTCCATCAAAACCACCCAGCACGCTACCAATGATGAGCCCACCTGATTCAGCAACCAGGAAGAGGTCGGGATCGCGCTGGAGTTTCTTGGTAATCTCCTCTTTCTCATCAGAGCGGCGGGTATGGATACCTGGACCGGCGTTCTGCCAAAGGGCGATCACCTGGGAATAGTCAGTGGATAATTGAAACTCACGCAAAACTAAAGCATCAGGAAGAGTTGGATTACTCCTCATCACCACCGACCAAGGCTTTCCAGCGACCATGAATACCGTCTTCTGTCACACCAAAATATAGACGATATCCTTTGTTTAAACGTTGGACGAGGTTGTAACGTACATTTTTCCCCTGGCGTTGAACTTCGAGCAGACCCACATTCCCTTGCCATTGGATTTTTACTTTCGAAAGATCGCTAGGGAGCTGGTCAAACTCGGTAATGGCATAATGCCATAGTCGGCGCGCAGAAACACGCGTGACATTCTTTACTTCGTTGCCATTTCTTAAATCGCGCATGGTATAGTAGGCAGTTCCATCACGTTCTTCAACCCTGACAACTTCCACACCCGTTCGAGGTGGTGATTCACTATCTCGCTCTACAATCACTGACATTTCCGGAGTTTCTGGTGCCATGAGCTGTTTATCGAGTTCCGGCTTTGCCTGAGGCAAGGGGTGGAAGGCGTTTGATCGTAGAACCAGGCTAACAATTTCATCGCGAACTGCCAAACCAGTTTCCGCTTCATCTCGCACATAGACTTTATTATCATCCACGGCATACGGAGGATCACCTCCACGTGGAATGAGAACTCGAAGAATTTTCTTGCCGTCAATTTCATGAATATCGATGGAACATTGTACTGGGGGGGTAATACGGGTGCTGATTTCTTTATTCAACTCCTTGATGGATTGTTCTGGATTTTGAACACCTGTGATTGGTTTTTTTGGATCACTGTTCAACCCAATATACAGTGTGCCGCCGTTCGTATTGGAAAAAGCACACACATCGGCAATGATGGCGTAGAGTTTTCCAGCGCGAACCGTCATATTTTCATGGAAATCCTGAATAATATTGGCACCTTCTTCACGTGCTGCCTGGATGAAATCAAATGCAGGTTGCTCTTTGTGGTAGCGTGGGCGTGTGCGGGCAAAATCATTACTTAAAAACAGTTCCCGAAGCTCTTCAAAGTTAATTTCTGGTAGCAAAACTTCTGTGACCCTGTCACCAATTCCTGGATTTTTCTTACGCACAGGATCTGTACTCAGTCGGTGAGAGTCAGAACCCTGGATGCAATGCATACGGCGTGGGTATTCCGGTTTTGTACCACTAAAGAAAGCTGCTGTTGTTCTGCTGCTTCTTTGTTCAAGGTCTGTCACTTCCAACGCATGCAGGTGTGGATCCTGTGTATAGGCTATCTTGGTTTGCCCACCAATGGGGAAACCCCGCATAGCAATACCATTGTTCGAATTGGCATGGGCAGCAATAACTATTCCTCCAGCTTCATCGATCAAACGGTAGGCGGTAAGAACATCTGAGGTTGCTCCCACTGTGGCTGAACCAAGATCCAGCTGATCGGTGGGAATATTCAAATCAATAAGCAGATGTTCGATCTCGCGAACTGGAGTCTCTGGTGGAAAGATACCAATGATGTGAAAGCCGAATGTGGCTGTAAATTCAAAGCCAGGTAGGACTAAAATCTTCTCAAATAGCCGCCTGTACTCACGCAAGCGATTTTGTTCTTCAGGCAGGATACGGTTAAGCCTCTCCAATAACTCGAGCTGATGTATCTCATCCTGCATCTTTCGGTAGCCTGCTACGGTGTTATGGTCGGCAAAAGCAATGATATCTAAACCACGTGCTTCTGCGCGTTGAAGCAGCTCAAGATACTTCACATCAGGCTGCTGGAAGTCACTCGAGGCAGGAGTATGGAGGTGCAAATCCATCGAGTTCCATTGCATTTGGGAGCGTAAATTTTTCTTTGTCACAATTATTTCTTCTTTTCACTATTTGATTTTTTTTATTTATTTTGTTCACTGCTCACATGGATCAGTTTTATTAACTCATCTGGTATAAAGGGTTTTTGGATAAAACCATCAGCTCCAGCCTGGATACATTCTTCTTGCAAATTTAACCCTGAATACATGATGACTCGGGTTCCCATTATCGCTGGTGCCTGTCTGATCTCACGCAATAAATCCAGTCCATTCCCTTGCTGTAGATTGACATCCACCAAGGCTATATGGGGACGTTCCAATAAAATATCATTGAAAATACTATCCATATGGTTATTCGTGGGTGTCTTGACCAGGTATCCTTCTAGATTTAATAACATGGTCAATAAGGATACCATGGTCGGATCATCTTCAATGAGCATTACTTTTAACATCTGAGTCCCCGTGCCCGTCTTTCTTATCTGTTTCAGCTTTCGCTTTTGCGGGCCTTTTAGGACGGGCCGCTGGTTCAAGTGCTGCCTTTAACACCTGATCCACTGTTTCGACATAAATAAATTTTATGGATTTACGGACTTCCTCTGGTAAATCCTCGAGGTCACTTTCATTTCGTTTGGGCAAAATAACAGATTTCAAACCGGTGCGATGTGCTGCCAGGACTTTTTCCTTGATCCCTCCAACGGGTAATACCTGGCCTCTCAAAGTAATTTCACCAGTCATTCCCACATCTGCGCGAACGGGTCTCCCTGATATGAGTGAAACCAGTGCAGTTGCCATCGTTACGCCTGCTGATGGGCCGTCTTTTGGTTGTGCTCCAGCAGGGATATGTAGGTGGATATCAGATTTCTCGAAGAAACTTTGATCAAGGTTGAGTGATTCTGCTCTAGAACGAACGAATGAAAGAGCTGCATGGGCAGATTCCTGCATCACATTCCCTAATGAGCCTGTAATCTGGAAACCCTTGCTACCAGGCATACGGGTTGCTTCAATAAACAGGACATCTCCACCCACCGGAGTGTATGCCAATCCAGTTGCAACACCAGGAATAGATGTTCGAATGGCAATCTCAGCATTACCAAAATAATGAGGACGTCCCAGATATTCGTGCACCTTTTCGGGAGTGATGACAACAGATTTGGTTTTGTTTTCTGCAATTATCGTCACTACCTTACGACAGACTGAACCAATCTCTCTCTCGAGATTTCGCACACCTGCTTCACGTGTGTATGAGCGAATGATCATCAGCAAGGCTTCATCTGTCAATTGGATCTCTTCATTCCGCAAACCATTTTCTTTTATTTGACGCGGAATCAAATATTGCTTTGCGATGGCACTCTTCTCATTTTCAGTATAGCCTGAGAGGGTGATGATCTCCATGCGATCCCGCAATGGATCCGGAATAGGTTCAAGCAAATTCCCCGTAGTGATAAACATGACCTGAGATAGGTCAAATGCCACTTCCAGATAATGATCCCGGAATTCAGAATTCTGTTCAGGGTCCAAAACCTCCAAGAGTGCAGAGGCGGGATCACCATGGAAATCCATGACCAGTTTATCAATCTCGTCCAGCATAAACACCGGGTTGTGTGATTCAATCCGCCGAATTGCTTGCAGGATGCGACCTGGTAAGGCACCTATATACGTTCGACGGTGTCCGCGTATCTCTGCCTCATCACGCATGCCACCCAATGAGATGCGGATGAATTTACGCCCCATCGCATGGGCAATTGAGCGTCCGAGTGAAGTCTTACCGACTCCGGGCGGTCCAATAAAACAAAGGATCACACCTTCGCGTAGGCGACGGATCTCATCCTTGTTTTCTGGCAAGCGTTCATCTTTGCGTTCCTGCCGTAGTTTGCGGACTGCTAGATATTCGAGGATGCGTTCTTTGATATCTTCCAGACCAAAATGGTCCTGGTCGAGTACGTCACGCGCATGGGCAATATCCAGGTTATCTTCTGTAATTATCGACCAAGGGAGAGAGACCATCCAATCCAGGTAGGTCCGAATAACCCCGTACTCTGCGGCGGCTGTGGGAAGGCGAGATAATCGGTCGAGCTCTCGGCGTGCTTGTTTATCTGCCTCCTCGGGCATTTTGGCAGCCTCAATCTTTTGTCGGAGATCATCAACTTCAGCAGCTTGTTCATCCCCTTCACCGAGCTCGCGCTGAATAGCTTTCAATTGCTCTCGCAGGAAATAATCCCGCTGCATTTTCTCGATTTCCGATCGGGCTTCATTCTGGATCTTTTGTCCAATCTCCAAGACCTCAATCTCACGGGTGAGGATAGTTACCAGTTTGTGTAATTTTTCTTTGACTGAATTCAGCTCAAGGAGCGATTGAGCAACGGTCAGATCCATCCGTTGAAAATTAGCGATGGTATAGACCGTCTGGAGAGGGTCTTCGATGGCTTGCACTGAAGCTACCAGCTCACGTGGGATGGAGGTGATCAACTCACCTATATGGGCAAACTGGTCACGAGCATTACGGGCAAGCGCTTCAACTTCAACACCCTCTTCATCAGCCTCAGGAATGAGGTGAATGTTTGCCTTGAGATATGGTTCCTGTTGTAAAAAGTCACCCAAGCGGAAACGTGCGGTGCCTTGCACCAGCAAACGAATGGTACCATCGGGTGCTCGGAAAAGACGATGGATCATAGCAACAGTACCAATTTCAAATAGATCTTTTGGTTCTGGGATTTCCAACTCAGGATCACGGGAAGCGACCAATCCAATCAATCTGTCTTCACCAGCAACGACATCATCCACAAGGCGGATGGAACGTGGTTGTCCAATGGTAAGCGGTACAGCCGTTTCAGGATAAACGACCAGCCCCCGCAGAGGAAGAATAGGTAAAATGTCAGGAATCTTTAACTGGGGTTGGTTACTATCCAATAATTGCGTTGAACCTGATGATTGGTTCATTGTTATAGATGACTCCCCGGGCATGTCGGATTCCAACATCATTTCTTTTAGCTCCAAATCTTCGTCAGGCCAGCCATGTTCTTCGAGCCAGTGCATTAAGTTCAGCGTATTCCAGCGAGTCGCGGACATAATTTCGTTTATTAACCTTCTATGTTTATGTGTTTTGGTTGCAATATTGGGAGAGTAATAAGTAAAAATCCATCCCGATAGATTGCTCCCACCTCATTCGAATTGACCAGATAGGGCAACTCAAACTCAGTACTGAATTCACCGAAAGGAATTTCCATCTGGTGGTAGGCACGCTTTTCTGAGGTATCTTGACGGATTCCTCGTATCCTTAGATTACGTCCGATTAGCGAGATTGCAAAGTCGCTTTCGCGCATGCCAGCAATTTCAACTCGAATAATTATGGCATTGTCTGTCTCGTATACATCGGTGGGAGGGCGCCAAGCATAAGGGCGCGAGATAATTCTCCAGCGAGATGTGTCGGAAATTGAGTTTTGGAAATCCTCTGATATATGCCAAATGAGTCGCATCGAATCTGATGAAACAGAAACATCACCCATATAATTCACTCCTTTGGTAAAAGTATTGCTCAATCAATCCCGTAATGCACCCCTGGCTGCATCCAATACTTCCGGGTAATTAGGTTCTTCACCAATAGAAGGCATGTAAGATGAATAAACCACTAAGTCGTTCCGATCGATGACAAAAATCGCCCTTCGAAAAAAGCGCTGTTCCTTTATTAAAACCCCATATTTCACGCCAAAATCAGCATTTTTATGGTCAGATAAAGTTGTTACTCGATCTACTCCGGATGCAGCACACCAATTTTTTAGTGTGAAGGGTAAATCCATACTGACTGTCAGAATGACAATCTTCTCATCTAAGCTGGTAGCTTCCTGGTTGAAGCGTCTTGTTTCACGGTCACAGACAGAGGTGCTCAGGGATGGCAGAGAACCAAGGATGCGTACTTTTCCTTTGCTATCTTGTAATCCACTGAAAGCTGACCAATCTTGGGCTTGAACTGTGAATTCAGGCGCTTTTTGACCGACGACAATATCAAGGCCGAGAACAGTAACATCATTTCCTGCAAATTTCAATAAACCAAATCTCTCAATCGTCATAACAAACTCCAAACAAATTTACATTATTATGATCATTTCTTACCGATTTACTAACGATAAGAAAATAGGTAGCTTATCTGGCGCCCCTGGCGGGATTCGAACCCACAACCAACAGCTTAGAAGGCTGCTGCTCTATCCTTTGAGCTACAGGGGCGATCATACCTACCCCTCTAATACAGGGCGTAAGCCACGATAAATGCGCTCTCCGGTCATGACCCGCAAGATAAGATCTGGTGACCTTCCAGACTGTTGTGACAATTCCAAAGGTGTCATGGGCATATTCCCACTGGCAAGGAAGGTACGGAAGATTGCATCAACAAGGGTCGTGTGTGGAGAGATAAATCCATTCTGCTTGGCACAATGGGTAATTAATACATGCTGCAACCCATCCACTCGCTGTACCTCTGCAGTCAAAGGGTCGACAAAATCGACTAAGTGATCTTCGGGTAATTCTGCAAATACCTGCTGGTGTTCTCGGCAGAGTAAACTTTGTAAGAAAACGCGCCAATCGCGATCCCGTTCCTGCCACCAATTAAAATCAATATGGAAATGTGTTTGGGTATTCGGTCTAACCCGACTTGTGCGTTTCACATCTGGCAATGGGACCATTTACGTCCTCTCCGAATCATCGAAACGATAATGGAGGTCACCCACATGAATGAACCAAGCTCTGGATGCAAGCAGGGCTAGGATTGGCCCGGGTGGACATCGACGGATTATGTTCACTGCAGTATATAACTCGCTTGCATGAACATGACTTTGAGGGTTTAATTTCGCCAGGTCTCGCATAAGATTGACCACAATTCGTTCGAAAGGAACACGATCTTTTTGGATTTGCTTCCAGGCAGTATCTAGCACTTGCGGATCGGGGATTGCAACAGCCATGCGCTCATCATAAGCTGCCGTGATTATTTGCTTAAGCATTGCAAAGACAATTCCACCATCGGAACCAACAAGAACAGTACGAACCCACTCCCGCGAGCCACGTTGAGAATCACATTGAACGATTACTTCACCGGGATCTTTACCACGCTTTATCCGTATCAAGCTCCCTGGCATCAAGCCATGCGATTTGTACCAATCCTGAAGACCGTATACATAATGATTCGACCGTACTACCCACCCAGGGAATTTTTGACCTGTTTCACCATCAACCAGCACAAAACGGATCCTGGGTGCTTCGTAGGCTGTTGGGAAGAGGTGATTGATCCTGGTAGTAAGCGGAAGTGTACCAGCACGCCAGTGGGGGTATGTCAATGTCAATTGAACATCATTGACATTAGGATATTTTCCCCTGACCGGTGAAAGCTCATCATCCAGTTTTCGTTCGAGCTCCAGCATTTCTTCAGAAAGTAATGAAGGATCATATTCTAATGGTTGATAACGTAGATTAATTGGTGTCTGCAAGACACTCTCAGGTTCGAGCCGATGAAGAAACCACAGGACTTCTCCAGAGGGACCGACTTCATCAAAACGAGGGTCTTCTTGTAATGCATGGTCGAGAGAAAATTCAACCAGTTTGGAATTGGTGTTCGATGCCAATCCAACCTGTTCTAATAATGGTTGGGTTGGCGATGGTCCCCCACCAGCCATATCCAGGATAGCCTCAACTAAATTCAATTGACCCACATTAATGTCTACCAACAACGCACGGGGAAACCATTTTCCTGCGATACGCACAAATTCCTGATTTATTGTCAGATCAGAATTTATTATTTCAAGCAACTTTTCCCCATAATTCGCTAATACAGAATCTACATCGAGTGATGAATCTTCGATAGAAATCTCTTGGGGTTGGTTGAGCATATGGTTTGGGATATCTGAAGCGAATTCCCTGGTTTCGTTGTTGTCAAACGCCACTTGAATAACCTGGAAATCTCCAAGGTCGGGGTTTTGACCAGGACGAATACCAATTACCCGGGCATGTTGCCATCCGAAAGATGGAAAAACAAGGTCTTGGTCTTTATTAAATATATGAGCAGGGATATATATATCTCCGCCCGATGTTCGCTGTTTCTCCAATTCCAATTTTTCCTGGCGAATACGCTCATTTAGCAAAGCAGAAAGTAATTCTGGTGAAGTTAGAGGAGTTTCAATTTCTAGGAGATAGTTGTAAATGAATTCACGATCCTCATCTGCAAGCCTAAAAGTCTCCCAGTAGTCTTCACGAAGCGATAATGTTGCCAAACTCGTCATTGTTTGTTGTAACCTTAAAATGTCAATACCTCAATATAGCAGCGGCGGAAAAAATGTCCCTATAAATCAAGAAATTGACTGAAAATGGCGCGTCAAACTATTGCGCGATTGACGCTCTTTCATAATACCTATTGCTTGTCTATTATACTCGATGATTAATTAATTCAGATATGTCTGAACGGATCTTCTAGAAAACACCGATTCTGTCTGAAAGGACTATAATATTATTGAACTTTACGCAGCACAATTATAAGTATTTCTTGTATGGTAAATCAATTGCGTTATGATGAGGGAGTAGAAAAATGGCAGATGAGGAATGGGTCCTGGTTGATAAAGTGCAAGGGCAATTACAAGCTGAGCTACTAAAAGGGTTGTTGGAAGCGCAAGGGATCTTGGTATGGTTAAATGCGCAAGGTGCTGCGCATGCGTATGCAGTTTCCGTTGGGAGCATGGGAGCGGTGGAATTATTGGTTCCATCCAGCGCGGTTGAACAAACCCGCCAGATTTTAGATGCGTATTATCGAGGGGATTTTGAAAGTTCCGAGTACGACGAGCCAGAATCTCAAGTAGAACCTGAAGAATAAGCCTTTGAACGCAATTAAAAGTTAGGGAAACTCGCGATTTAACCAATGAAGTGGGTCCGTCTGAACACCCCCTACGATGACTTCAAAATGTAGATGGGGACCTTCCACCCGCCCAGTGTTTCCAACCCTTCCAATCAATTGACCTTTTTCAACGTGTTCTCCCACACTGACTAATATCTCGGATTGGTGCATATAAGCTGTATAGATACCCAAGCCATGGTCAATCATAGTTGCATTTCCACGAACGGTCAACGAGCCAGCAAAAACAACAACACCTGATGCTGCGGCATAAATCGGATCTCCGATTTGACCACAAAAATCCAATCCGGTATGGAAATAGAGGTACTCACCGCCATTATAAGAGCGCCGATTCCCGAATTTTGATGAATAACACTCAGCGAAGACTTGGTCCACTGGTGGGGAGAAATTACCAGTCCATAACTTCTCAGGACTTACAATGGATGATAAAGAAGACCAGAGCTCGTTTTCTGTACGGTTCGTCTCAGGGTCAAGGGTTGCTGGGTCAACAGGTAGTGATCTATCGTAAGCAAAGTCACCAGCCTGTACCAAGACGGATTGTGAAAAATTATAAGATAAATTACCTGGCAGACTAACTTGAAAATTCATGGGATATAAGCCAGGTTCCAGCATGGCACGCACCCCTTGCAGTGCAACATAGTGTTTATCTGCATCAGGGAAAAAATTTAAGGTATGATCGAACAATGACCCACTAATGGAAAGGTCCGAGTCTCCAGTTGCCTGAATCTCAGCTGTCTCTCCCTGGGTTAAACCAGCAATATTTACGGAAGAAATCGTTGGATGTAATGCACCCGGTCCTGCATCCTTTTCACCGGTAGAGCGCAATACTTCACCAGGAATCGTAGACCAGCTATCTTCTCTGCCGTTATCAACGGCAACAGTCCAGGGATCTGTCTGATTAAGGATTCCAAGTTCCAACATGGATTGACCTGCGTCCAAAGCAACCCGCTTTCCGGAATTTACAGACGAGTCAATTTGTGGAATGACCAGTGAATATCCTGCGTATAATTCATTCGGGCTGGTGATATGGTTTAATCGCTTGAGTGTTTGCGGGGAGATATGATAACGCAGGCTTAAACTTTGTAAACTCTCCCCATATGGAACGAATTGGGTTGTCAGGATTCCTTGAATCCCTTCCATGCCAGGAATGATCAACTGCTGTCCGACTGAAATCTGGTTCGCATTTATGATTCCATTTGCATTTGCCAATTCTTCCTGGGTCACATGAAAGCGAGAGGCAATTTCCCACAGTGAATCTCCTTCTTGAACAATATAAATTGCTCCGGAAGGTGATGTCCCTTGTGCGGTTACCAATCCGGTAGGTGATAAAATTATCAAGATGATAAATAATAACAGGATCTTAAACCAGAATTTATCCATTTAACTCCAGCAAATTATCTTCAAAACACACTTTATCACCAATATTGAACTCGTCTATATGAGATATTCCTGTTTCCAGCACAAACTTTGCTGCGTTTCTAGGGAAATATGCCAGCTTCCAGCGACGTGCCAATACCCGGTCAACGACCGTAAGATCACTATTGATCCAAATCACAGCTAAATCCATCCACATAAACATCATATGAATGGATGAATTTACTTTGCTATCAGAACTTTGAACTAATAATAAACCCTGGTTATCCGGTATATTTTTCTTGAACATTAAACCCCTGAGCTGACAAAAAAAAGACTGGCAGTATTTTGCCAGAATTGGTTCCGATGCCGGCTTCGTTTGATTAATGACTTTTATATTTTTCACTGGTTAGAAACATCCCCAAAATATCAGATATGTTGGGAGATAAAGTTGGATATTTAGCCGGGTGGCATCTCCCACCACACAAAGCTAAATGGTTTGATGGGATGATTTTCCTTGTCTCGATAAAACCTGGTCAACCCTTTCTAGCAACTCTTGAGGGCTAAAAGGTTTGGCAATATAATCTTCCACTTTGGCAATGCTAAGACCAAGGACTTTATCAATATTTAATGCCTTAGCAGTAATTACAATCACAGGGATATCCCGGGTAAGATCCTCCGATTTTATCTGATGATATACCTCCCATCCATCCATATCCGGCATCATCAGATCAAGCAGTACCAAGTCGGGCAATTCATTACGAATCAGCTCAATCCCTTCGCGACCCCCATTAGCGCCCATGACCGTATAACCGGACCGACCAAGGATCAATCGTACAAGGTCGATCATCTCTGCCTCATCTTCAATATATGCCAAACGCTTAGGTTGTTTGATCAAGGATGCCTCCTTTGAACGTATTGATCAATTAAAGTTTACCACAAAATGAATATTCACCATCATGATCCGTCATTGTAATGATGGTATAGTCATCTCCAACCTTGCCATAGATGTAAGCCTAAACTATAATCCCGTTTGTTAATTTAAATAATATGAAGAGGCAATTTTATGATCGATGTTAATGACCTACATAAAGGGGTAACTTTTGAATTTGATGGGAAGCTTTACAAAGTATTAGATTATCATCACAATAAATCTGGTCGGGGTAATGCCTCCATCCGTATTAAAGCAGTTGATCTTCGAAGTGGTACCACGCTTGAAAAAACCTTTCAAAGTGGTGAAAGAGTCCAAGATGCTCGATTGGATTTTCATATGGTTCAATACTTATACAATGATGGCGAGTTATACCATTTTATGGACCTGGATACATATGATCAACCAGCCATATCAAAGAACGTGCTTGGTGAAAGTGCTAACTATCTGACAGAAAACATGGAGATCAAACTTACCTTTTTTCAAGGTGAGCCTATCGATGTTGAGCTTCCGATCACTGTGGATATGGATATCGTTGAAGCAGAAGTAGCAGTTCGGGGTGATACCGCAACAGGTGTCAATAAAAAAGTAAAAACAAATACTGGTTTAGAAGTACAGGTACCCGCTTTTGTTAATTTGGGTGATCGCATCCGAATAGACACACGCACTGGTTCCTACGTAACCAGGGTTTAAATTCCCAAAAGCGAAATTACTATGCGTACACCCGCAGGCAAAGAATGCGGTTATTTTTATGGAGACTATTTCCGCGGTCGTTCTCAAGAAGAATGCCGGTTATTAGGCTCAGCCTCGCCTCTCATCGTATGGAAACGAGAGTTTTGTAATACTTGTCCAGTGCCCGGAATCCAGCTTGCCAATACATGTCCATCCATGATATTGATACCCAAACTAGTTCGTAAGCTTCCGTTTGGCAAGCAGGAATTAAGAATGCAAACATTTTGCAGGAAAACAAACCGCTCTGGTTTCGATCCTCACATCGGTTGTGGAGAATGCCATAAGCTACCACCAGAGTTCGAAGAAGGTTTTGGTGACACTACTTCTGTTTGATTTGGATGACACCTTGCTAGGAAATGAGGTGAATAACTTCATCCCTGCCTACTTGCAATCTTTGGCAAGAAGAATGTCAGCGGTTGCCGATCCGGCAGTATTAATTAAAACTATTTTATCTGCAACGAGACAGATGATTGAGAACCTCAGTCCGGATCAGACATTGGAAGGGAAATTTGATGCCGCATTTTACCCTCCCCTTAATTTGATCCGTGAGGATGTTCAGGGAATCATTGATACTTTTTATAAAGAAGATTTTCCAAACCTCCGAGGGTTGACCCAGTTCCGTCCAGAGGCTGTCAGTGTGATAGAGAAGATTATTAATCGGGGTGATCAAGCCGCGGTAGCTACGAATCCCCTCTTCCCGCGCACGGCGATTTTACAACGCCTTAGCTGGGCTGGATTGCCTGCTGAGCAAGGCATTTTCACAATGATCCCATCCTATGAGACGTTTCACTTTGCTAAACCCAACCCAGCTTATTTTGCAGAGTTTATAGCACAGCTAGGTTGGCCGAAAATCCCAATCGTAATGGTGGGGAATGATATTGAATCGGATATTGGTGCTGCACGCCAATTAGGTCTGCCCGTGTTTTGGATCACCACCGACGGAGCATCCAAGTGGAATAGACCGGAACCAATCCCACCCCATGGTGGAATTACAGACCTGATTCCGTGGTTGGATGGATCATCGCCAGAACTACTACAAACCAACTTTACCACTGCCAATGCGCTCCTTGCTGTGTTACGTTCTACCCCGGCTGCATTGGATACCTTATGTCACCAGCAGGGTGTTGACCTGGAATGGCGACAAAATCAAGGAGAGTGGAGCGCAGGCGAAGTGTTGTGTCATTTGAGAGATGTGGATATGGAGGTTAATTTACCTCGTTTGTATAAGGTGATCAATGAACGAAATCCATTTCTTGCCGGACAAGTCACAGATCCTTGGGCAGAAATACGCCAATATTGCCAGCAGGATAGCATGCAAGCATTAATGGATTTTACTAAGGCGCGCATTGAGGTCCTGCGATTCCTTGAGGATTTACCTGCTGAAAGCTGGGATCGGAAAGCTCGGCATGCGATATTTGGTCCCACCCACCTACGTGAATTGGTGAATATCATTGCCGGGCATGATATATTGCACATACAACAGGTCTACAAAGCGCTCACATCCCAGAGTTAAAAACTATATCTGGTATACTTTTATATCCGCCTCCGAATAAATAGGTGGTATTATAAAAACCAAAAATTGGAAACTGGTAGTGCTGGCTTTTTTATTTGCAGAAGGAGGCTTTAATGCGCAGACGAGTTGTGATCACTGGTTTGGGGTGCATATCTCCATTAGGAAATGATGATGCAACATTATGGGCTAACATCATTTCAGGAAAATCTGGCGTGGGGATGATCACACATTATGATACGAGCGAGTTCAAAGTCAAGATTGGGGCGGAAGTAAAGGATTTTGATGCGACAGCTTTGTTTGGATTGCGAGAAGCTCGCCGGATGGATCGTTTTACACAATTTGGTTTAGCAGCAGCTATCCAAGCAGTGGAAAATTCAGGTTTAAAAATCACCGAATCAAATCGAGATCATATTGGGGTTGTGCTGGGCACAGGCATAGGAGGGATGAATATCCTGTTTGAACAAGCAAAGGTATTCTTCGAACGTGGACCCGATAGGGTCAGTCCATTCATGGTACCGATGATGCTACCAGACACTGCTGCTGGAATGGCCGCTCTCCAGCTGGGTGTGCGAGGTCCCAACATGGCTGTTGTTTCCGCCTGTGCAAGCGGAACGAATGCTTTAGGGGAGGCGACAGAAATGATTAGGAGGGGAAGTGCGGAAGTCATCCTATCTGGTGGTGCAGAAGCGGTGATTGTCCCCATTGCAATGGCTGGGCTAAGTAATATGACCGCGCTCTCCATCCGGAATGAAGAACCTGAAAGGGCATCTCGCCCGTTTGATTTAGACAGAAATGGTTTCGTGATGGGTGAAGGTGCCGCAGTTTTGGTATTGGAATCTTTAGATTACGCCCTGGCCCGTGGAGCACATATATTGGGGGAAGTCACTGGATATGGAAACACAAATGATGCTTTTCACATCTCTGCCCCTGCTGAGAATGGTGTTGGAGCAGCCTTATGTATGCAGAAGGCCTTGAACGATGCCAGGTTAACCGGCATTGATATTGGTTATATCAATGCACATGGAACCAGTACACCACTTAATGATAAAAGCGAGAGCGCAGCGATCAAGACTGTTTTTGGCGAACAAGCCTATCGGATTCCAGTTTCTTCAACAAAATCAATGACTGGCCACCTGCTCGGGGCTGCTGGTGCATTGGAAGCATTGATCTGTGTAAAAGTCCTGAAGGATTCCATCCTACCACCAACTATTAATTACGAGACACCTGACCCAGACTGTGATCTGGATTACGTGCCAAATTATGCTCGGAAGGTAAAGGTACAACATATCATGTCAAACTCATTTGGCTTTGGGGGACATAATGCCAGTATCATAATAAGCCGGTATGACGGGACTTATTCATGAGTCCATACGCACATATCACTGGATGGGGGATGGCTGTACCCGCCAGGGTATTAACGAACGCGGAACTTGAGAAAATGATCGATACTGACGATGAATGGATCCAATCTCGTACAGGTATTCGCCAACGTCATATCGCAAATGATGAGGAATCCACAGCTACCCTGGCGAGGGATGCAGCACTAAATGCACTCAGGGTAGCGAACCTCAACCCTACGGAAGTTGATCTGATCATCGTCTCCACATCTTCACCAGAGTACATCTTCCCTGCGACAGCGTGCCTGGTTCAAGATATGATAGGGGCGTCGCATGCAGGTGCATTTGATCTGTCTGCTGCGTGTTCAGGGTTTATTTACGCATTAAATATGGGTTCACAAGCTGTTCGAAGTGGTTCGGTTCGAAATGCGTTGGTCATTGGAGCAGAGACATTATCACGTTTTGTAAATTGGGAGGACCGAAATACTTGTGTCTTGTTTGGGGATGGAGCAGGAGCATTTGTAATCCAATCTGGTGATGAACCAGGAGGAGTGCTTACTGCAGTGATGCGCTCGGATGGATCAGGTGGAGGCTTACTGTCAATACCTGCTGGGGGTAGCCACCTACCCACCAGCCCGGAAACGATCATGAATAAACAGCACACAATTCACATGAATGGACGGGAGGTGTATCGTTTTGCGACAAGAGTAATTGCTCAAGCGACCAGGGAAGTTGTTTTTGCTGCTCAACTTCATATCAAAGATGTACAATTGGTCATTCCCCACCAGGCAAATCTACGTATCATCGAAGCTGCGATGCGAGGGCTAGACATACCCCTAGATCAATGCTTTATCAATATTGAGCGATACGGTAATACTTCCACAGCATCAATACCAATAGCAACCTGTGAGGCAATCCAGCAGGGGCGTTTGCATTCGGGTGATAATATCGTTTTCGTGGGTTTTGGAGGTGGTCTTACATGGGGAGCAGCCCTGGTCCACTGGACAGGACCTTTCCTGCCTCACCGTCGTATTTATCCATCATCTTATCGTCTGTGGGTGGCAATACGGTCTAAGCTGCTCAGGATGGTGCGTCGAATTGAAGGTTGGATCTGGGGGCGCAATATATAAATAATTATTATTCCGCAAATGGCTTCATGCTTATCTGGTGTTCAGTGAAGTGATCAACACCATAAGAAGACCGGAATATATCCTATTCACAAGGAATTAGTTCCTTTCCCAATAGAGTATGACGGATGATTGGGTGTTTAAGCATTAAATTGTGAAAAATCGCAAGAAATTGTTAGAGTGATGTTAGAGATATAGATTTTTTGTGTTCTATACTATCTATCAAGACAAGAGATTGGTATAATCAAAAATGACCTTGAGTAGTCCTAACTTCTGCGATAGATTACTTATTTGGTCATTGTGTTAATTTTGGAGGTTTAAGTGAATCAGAATCGTAGTCGATCGACGATAATTTACGTATTATTATTTGCTGCCATTATTTTCTTGGTTTTTTATAGCTTCAATCAGAATTCTTCATCCCAAGAAACACTTTCCATCAACCAGGTGGCTGCTGATATTCAAAGTGGTAAGGTTTCGCGCATTGTTGAAGAGCAGGACCGGCTGGTAGTAATTTATGGAAATGGCACTGATGCGATTGAAAAGATATCTCATAAAGGAACTGAAACAACCCTGGTGCAACAACTCAAGGATTTGGGAGTATCTTCCGACCAGTTAGTTCCTGATAAGATAATGGTTGAGATAAAACCGCCCAGCCCATGGCTTGGGGTGGCCTCTGCTTTGGGGTATATCATTCCATTTATTATCTTGGGTGGTGTATTTTGGTTTGTTTTCCGACAGGCGCAGGGAAGTAATAATGCAGCCATGTCTTTTGGGAAATCACGGGCCAGAATGTTTACAGGCGACCAACCATCTGTAACTTTTGGGGATGTCGCAGGGGTAGAGGAAGCAAAGGAAGAACTCCAGGAGGTTGTCGAGTTTTTACGGGAACCTGAGAAATTTATATTATTGGGTGCACGGATCCCCAAAGGTGTGTTATTAGTTGGCCCACCTGGGACGGGAAAGACATTAATGGCTAAAGCTGTATCCGGAGAAGCAGGTGTACCATTCTTCTCAATCTCTGGTTCCGAATTTGTGGAAATGTTTGTAGGTGTCGGTGCCAGCCGAGTGCGCGATCTTTTCGATCAGGCAAAACGGCATTCACCCTGTATTGTTTTTGTGGATGAAATCGACGCAGTTGGGCGCCAACGTGGAGCTGGATTGGGTGGAAGTCATGATGAACGGGAACAAACCCTGAACCAGATGCTGGTTGAGATGGATGGATTTGATACCGATACGAATGTAATTATTATAGCCGCCACAAACCGTCCGGACATTCTTGACCCGGCGTTACTCCGCCCTGGCCGGTTTGACCGGCGGGTTGTGCTTGACCCTCCTGATATGAGAGGTAGGGAAGCGATCCTCAAGGTGCATGTTAAGGGGAAACCCCTGGCAGCCGACGTGGATTTAGGTGTTTTAGCTCGTTCTACACCTGGTTTTGTAGGAGCAGATCTTGAGAACCTAGTTAATGAAGGTGCAATACTGGCAGCACGTCGTAATAAA
>Ga0315273_10003377_pt1 | contig 19220 bp, 15 predicted proteins | sample YL17G02_0_MG_FD_205753 | JGI IMG/M metagenome (GOLD analysis project Ga0315273, IMG submission 205753) | Sediment microbial communities from Yellowstone Lake, YNP, Wyoming, USA - YL17G02_0 | ecosystem: Environmental > Aquatic > Freshwater > Lake > Sediment | place: USA: Wyoming | collected...
TGCCGCGAAGCACTTTTCCGCGTCGTTCACGATCAGGCGCAGCACCCCGAAGTCGGCGGTGTCCGCCAGCGCCAGGGCGCGGATGTTGATCCTCTCCCGGGCGATCAGGCCGACCACCTCGGCCAGCCTGCCCTTCTTATTTTCCAGGAATACCGAAATCTGCCTGAGGGTCATGGATCTCCTCCTCTTACAGCTGACGTTTGTCGATGACGCGTTTGGCCTTGCCCTCGCTGCGCGGAATGCTCTTCGGCTCGACCAGCTTGACCCGCGTCTGGATGCCGAGAGCAGCGAACAGCGCTTCGGCGATGTCGCGCTCGGTGCGCTCCAGCTTCTTGATCTCGTCGGAGAACAGCCGCTCGTTCATCTCCACCTGGACCTCCAGGTGGTCGAGGTGCTCCTGCCTCTCCACGATCAGCTGGTAGTGCGGCTCCACCCCCTCGATGCGCAGGAGCACCTCCTCGATCTGCGAAGGGAACACGTTCACCCCGCGGATGATGAGCATATCGTCGGTGCGGCCCAACAGGCGGTGCATGCGCACCGAGGTCCGCCCGCAGCGGCAGGGGGCGCGTTCCAGGTAGGTGATGTCGCGGGTGCGGTAGCGCAGCATGGGGGTGCCTTCCTTGGTCAGGGTGGTCAGGACCAGCTCCCCCTTGGCGCCGTCCGGCAGCACCTGCCCCGTCTGGGGGTCGATCACCTCCGGGTAGAACAGGTCCTCGCAGATGTGCAGCCCGTCCTGAGCCTCGCACTCCGAGGCCACGCCGGGCCCGATGATCTCGGTGAGGCCGTAGATGTCCAGGGCCTTGACGTGCAGCTTGGCTTCGATCTCCCGGCGCATCCCCTCGCTCCAGGGCTCGGCGCCGAACAGCCCGACGCGCAGCGGCAGCCCCGAGAAGTCCAGGCCCTGCTCCCGCGCGGCTTCCGCCAGGTACAGGGAGTAGGAGGGGGTGCAGGTGAGAACCGTAGCCCGGAAATCCTGCAGGATCGCCAGTTGGCGGGCCGTGTTGCCTCCGGAGATGGGGATGACCATCGCCCCGATCAGCCGCGAGCCGTAATGCACACCCAGCCCGCCGGTGAACAGCCCGTAGCCGTAGGCGTTGTGCACCACGTCGCTGCGGGAGGTGTCGCCCATGGCCAGGGTGCGGGCCATGGACTCCGCCCAGATCCCGATGTCCTTGCTCGTGTAGGCGTCCACCACCGGCTTGCCGGTGGTGCCCGAGGAGGTGTGCACCTCCACGATGTCGGCCAGATCCACGGCCAGAAGCTCGAGGGGGTACACCTCCCGCAGGTCGTCCTTGGTCAGGAAGGGCAGCTTCCGGATGTCGGCGATGCGGTTGATGTCCGCCGGCTTCACCCCCCGCTCCTCCAGGCGGCGGCGGTAGAACGGGACGCGCCGGTACAGCCGGTCCACCAGCTCGCCGAGCCGCTCGCCCTGCAGGCGGGCCAGCTCCTCTCGCCCCAAGGTCTCGTAGCGCACGTTCCAGATCATAGGCGCATCGTAGCCGAAGAGGCTCAACTTGACAACGCTGGGAACGCCGCGCTAGACTGCGGACAATGAGGTTCCGGATCCGCTTCGCCGATAAGATCGTCGGCATCTTCATCCTGCTGGCAATCCTGGGCGTCGCGGCTGCGCTGGTCCTGCTGGGCCTGAACCAACGCTGGTTCGGCCGGAACTACGCCTACTGGAGCCGCTTCGCCTCCGCCGAAGGGCTTTCGGCCGGCATGCCGGTCAAGCTCAAGGGCTTCGAGATCGGCAGGGTGGACGAGATCCGCCTGGGCAGGGACAACCTGGTGGAGATGGAGTTCCACGTCTACGACACCTATCATGACAAGGTGGTGCCCGGCTCCGTACTAGAACGGGCCTCCAGTCCCCTCGGTCTGGGCACCGGCCTGCTGCTGCACCCCGGCCCCGGCCAGGCCACGCCGCTCCCGGAGCTTTCCCTCATCCCCTCTTCCGACCAGGAGGAGGGGCGCCGCCTGCTATTGATCGAGCGGAGCGCCGCACCCTCTCAAAGCGACCCGATCGCCTCGCTGCTGGGACAGGTCCAGCCCGTGCTGGAGGAAATCGACCGCACCGTTGTGGCCATCCGCGAGGTGGCGGACACCCTGAACCGCAACCTGAAGGGGCAGGGCGTGGGTCCCCTGGCCTCGACGCTGAACGACGTGGCGGGCACCACCCGCCGGGTCAACGCGCTGCTGGCCCAGCTGGAGGCGATCGCGGCCAACCTGGAGGCTACCAGCACGGGGTTGCGCGACCCGACGGGCCTGGTCAAGCGGCTTCTGGACCCCAAGGGCTCGGTGGCCACGATCCTGGACGACAACAACCAGCTCTACGACCGGATCCTGGGCAGCATCGAGGAGCTGAACGCCGTCATCACCCAGCTGGCCGCCTTCACCCGCTTCGTGAATACCACCCAGCCGCAGATCCTCGGCCTGCTGGAGCAGGGGCGGGCCACCCTGGACCAGGGGCAGGAGGTCCTGGAAGCGGTGAAGAACAACCCGTTGCTGCGCGGGGGCGTACCGCCCCGCCGGGAGCAGCAGACCACCTTCCAGAGCTTCCGGGACGAGGACTTCTGATGAGGCCGCCCGCCCTCCCGGCCGCGCTGGCCGCGCTGGCCGCCGCCCTGCTGGCCCTAGCCGCCTGCTCCACGGCGCCCAAGCCCCGGACCGAAGTGGTGGCGCGCAAGGACCAGGCGGCGGAATACGCCGCGGCCGGAAACGCCCGCTATGCCCTGGGCGACTACCGGCAGGCGCAGACGCTCTTCGCCCTGGCGCTCAACGAGAACATCGCCGTGGACGCCGAGGAGGGGATCGCCGTCTCCTGCAACTCCCTCGGCAAGGTCCACCTGGCCCTGGGCGAGCTGGACGCGGCCGAGCGCTACTTCCGCGAAGCCCGGCGGCTGGCCGAGCGGCGAGCCGACCGCCGCCTCGCGGCCCAGAGCGCCAGCAACCTGGGCGAACTCTACCTGGCGCGCGGCCAGGCGCAGCAGGCGGAGGAGTCCCTGTTGGAGGCCGCCGCCCAGCTGCCCGCGAAGGACCCCGGCCCGGAAGGGGCCATCATCTTCCACAACCTGGGCTCGGTGCTCAAGCGCCGGGAGCGCCTGCCGGAGGCGCTGGGATACTTCGAGCAGGCCCTGGCCATCAACCTCCAGCTCAAGCGCTACGAGGAGGCGGCCAGCAACTACTACATGATCGCCTCGATCCAGTCCAAACAGGGGGACACCGGCACGGCGATCCGGACCCTCAACCAGGCGCTGCACTACGACCGGCTCATGGAGAAGTCCCTGGGCATCGCCAAGGACCTCGCCGCGCTGGGGGCCCTGTACCGGAAGCAGGGTGAGGAGGCCGCCGCGCTGGACAGCTATCGCAGAAGCCTGCAGGTCTACCAGAGCCTGTCCCTCGGGCAGGAGGCCAGGCGCCTCTTGCCGCCGCTCATCGAGCTGGCCGAGCGGGCCGGATTCAGCGACGAGGCACAGGCGTACCGCTGGCTGGCCGCCGAACCGGAAGGCAAGGATTAGCGGTGCCTTTCCTGCGGCGGGCCGGACTGACCCTGAAGCGTCTGGCCCTGGCGCTGGGAGTGTTGTGCCTGATCGGCGGCCTGTCCTTCCTCGTGGCCTTCCCCCTGTGGTACTTTTCCACCCGCTCGCCTGTGGGCTTCACGATCGCGGTCGGCGCGCTGCTGGCCGCCGGCCTCGTGTACCTGGTCGTGAGCCGTCTGCGGCGGGCGAGCCGCCGGGCCGGCGGGTTCCGCACCCTGGCGGAGCGGCGCCTCCTGCCGGCGCTGCGGACCACGGGCCTGGTGCTAGCCTGCCTGGGCGCGGTCTACGGCATCGCCTTGTTGATCGCCAGGATGTTCCGATAGTAGATCTGTAACCATGCTCCGAGCCCTCGCCTGCCTGCTTTTCCTGCTGCCGGCGGTCGCCGCCCGCCCCGACTACCCGGAAATCCTGCGCCTTTCCTCGAAGGACGTGCTGTTCCAGCAGCTGCAGGGAGACCTATCGGACTACTTCCAGGCCGTGAACCGCGGGCTGCCGGCCCTTCCCGGAGCCGGGCGCGCCGCCCCCCCCGCCGGGGCTGACGCCGGGCATATCCCGCCGCTGCGCTTTTTTTCCTTAGCCCGGCCCGAAGAAATGGACCTGTTCGCCTTAGCGGCCCGCCTCAACCTGCCGTATTCCACGCTGGCCACCCTGAATGGGGTATCCGGACCCGCTGGGGCGAGCAGGCTGGACAGGCTGGTCGTGCCCAACCTGCCGGGGCTGTTCGTGCCGGACAAGCCGCAGTCCTCCTTCGAGGAAATCCTGGGCTCCATCTCCGCCAACGCCCGGCACGACCCCCAGCCCGTCGTCGTGCGACTGCCGGGAGGCACGCGGCGGTTCGGCTTCTACCCCGGACAGGATTTCTCGGCGGTGGAACGGGCCTTCTTCCTGAACATCCTGTTCCGGTTCCCGCTGGCGCTCGGTCAGCTGACCTCGGCTTACGGCCCGCGCCCGGACCCCCTGACCGGCTCACCGGAGTTCCACCACGGGGTGGATATCGCAGCCCCCGCCGGGATGCAAGTGCAGGCGGCCCGTGACGGCCTGGTGGAGCAGGCCGAGTTCGACCCGAACCTGGGGTACATGGTCGTGCTCGGGCATGAGGGAGGCTACCAGACGGTGTACGGGCATTTAAGCGAGATACTGGTCGCCTTGAAACAGCCCGTCCGATCCGGTATGATCATCGGGAAGGTGGGGAGCACGGGACATTCGACCGGGGCGCACCTGCATTTCGAGGTGCGCCGCAAGGGCTCCAGCCGGGACCCTCTCCCGCTCCTGCCCCTGGGAAACGGCGGCGAGCGATGACCCTCCGGACTGGCGCGGCGGCACTCGGCCTTTGGCTTCTCGGCGCCGGGGCCTTCGGGCAGGAGGTCCGCGGCCTGGTGGTGGAAGAGCTGCACGTTCGCAGCGACACCGCCTACGAAAAGACCGTAGGGATCGCCCTGGACGAAATGGCCGCGCTGTCCCTCGAGGGGGATACCCGCTTCCTGCGCGGCATCCGCCTCGAGTTGCACCTCTCGAATCTGTTGAAACAGCATTTCGACAGCTTCGGCCTGGCCGTGTACCGCCGGTTGGCCCCCCAGCCCCGGAAGGGGATCTCCTCGTACCGCGGTAACCGCGTCTTCTTCCAGTACCTTCCCTACCTGAACCGCATCCAGGTGCTGCTGCCGGTCGCACCGGGGGTGGAAGAGGAGGGCGAAGCCTCCGCGGAGGGCACCTTCCGTCTGGCCGGCCAGCTGACGCGGGAGGATTTCCCGATCCTGGTCGAGATCCTGCCCCTGATGAAGGGAATCCCGGATACGGTGGCCGACAGCAAGTTCTTCCTCACCGTCAGGCCCGTGCTGGCCCGCAGGGGACTCATCCAGCTCGTGCTGCGCCCGCCACCCGGGGCGCAGCCGGAGCCTCTTTCCGTGTACCTGGACGAGCGGGAGCTCGGCCCCTCCGAGCTGCAGACGCTCAAGTCGGGCCAGGAGCTTCCGGTCGGCCTTCACCGCCTGCGTATCCTCTCGCCGGAGTTCCGGGAGGTGAACGCCAGCTTCACCGTGGAGTCCGGCAAGTCGAGCACCCTGGACATTCAGCTGGAAACCCTCGCCACGCTGCTCACCATCGAAGCCCCGCAGAGCGCCGAGGTGTACCTGGACGGCGAGAAGCTTTCCGCCCTCGCCGGCCTGCCTATCGAGGAAGGCGCCCACCAGGTGCGGGTCAAGATCGCCGAGTACAGCGTCACCAGGAAATTCAGCGCGCAGCGGGGAAGGCACTACCATCTTTCCTGCGTTTTTGATATAATAGTCATTGAGGATTAAACTTTTCGCTTTCAGCGTCGATAATAGGTGTGTCGGCACCTGATATAGTTCCCCTCCCAGTTTACTATATTGACGACCGACACCTTAGACGAAGGCCGGTTCCTCTGGAACCGGCCTTTTTTTTCGGCCGTCGCGCCGCGAAGGCGCAACGCCCGCCGCCCTTGACACGGGCCGCGCCCAATCCGTATCGTGACTGCGTATGCCTGAAAAACGCCGCCTGGTGACCCTGATCCTGTTGGGCTGCGGGTTTCTGGTCGCCGTCATTCTGGGCATCACCCTCGGGCTGTCCCTGGGAGCGACCCGCAACATTCAGCGGGCGGGCTCCCTGCAGGAGCACAAGTCGGCACTGCCGACCCAGATCCTGGACCGCAACGGCGAGCTGGTCACCGAGTTCTTCTCCGAGGAGAAGCGGGAGCTGGTGTCCATCGACCAGATGCCCCGCCACCTGATCGACGCCCTGCTCACGCGCGAGGACCGCGACTTCTACAAGCATCGCGGCTTCCGGCTGTGGTACATTGTGCGGGCCGCCTTCGACATCGTGACCGGCCGCTCCTTCCGCGGGGGCTCCACCCTGAGCCAGCAGCTGGCCGGCTACCTCTACGCCGACCGGACCGACATTTCCATCAAGCGCAAGCTGGTGGAGCTGTGGTGGGCCCTGCAGCTGGAGCGCAATCTCACCAAGAACGAGATCCTCGAGCAGTACCTGAACACCATGTACTTCGGGCACAACACCTACGGCGTGGAGACGGCCTCGCAGTTCTACTTCAAGCACTCCGCGCGCGACCTGACGGTGGCCGAGTCGGCGCTGCTGGTCATCCAGCTGGCCTCCCCCGGGCGCTACTCCCCCATCAATCACCCCAACCGGGCCAAGAAGCTGCAGGAGGAGATCCTGACCCAGATGGTGTCGCTGGGCTACACGAGCGGGGAGGAGGCGGAGCGCTCCTTCCAGGACTACTGGGCGGGCTACGACTACACCCGTTCCAACACCACCTCCGCCTGGTTCGAGCGCGAGGACCAGGCCCCCTACTTCTCGGAGTACGTGCGGCAGCGCCTGGAGGAGCAGCTGCTGGGCTCCATGGACCTGTACAAGGCAGGTCTGATAGTGCACACCACCCTGGACCTGGGCATGCAGCGCACAGCCGACCAAATCATGGAGAAGTGGATCCAGGTGGTGAACAACCAGCACCAGGCGCAGGCCGCCAGCCGCCTCTCGGTGGCCGACACCACCTTCCTGCCCATCGTTGACCTGCTGTCCCTGTCCTTCAACATCGAGGGCATCCGCTTCGCCGGGGCCAAGCAGCGCTCGCGGGGCCTCAGCCACTTCCTGGACTCGGTGAACCCCGTCATGGACCTGAGCGCCTCCCTGTTCGGCCTGGATGGGGTCAAACTGGCCTCGCAGGCGGCATACGGCAAGAACACCCTGCGCTCCAAGAAGACCAAGGTCGAGGGGGCGCTGGTGGCCATCGAGTCCACCACGGGCCGGGTGCTGGCCATGGTGGGGGGACGGCGCTTCGAGAGCACCAACCAGTTCAACCGCGCCGTGCAATCCAAGGTGCAGCCGGGGTCGGCCTTCAAGCCGTTGTATTACTCCGCCGCCATCAGCTCCCGCAAGCTCACCCCCGCCTCCATGATCGTGGACGCCCCGGTGGTTTTCTGGAACGACGACAACACCCCCTACATCCCCCAGAACTTCAAGGGCGAGTGGAAGGGGCGCGTGCTGCTGCGCCAGGCGCTGGCCCACTCGATGAACGTGCCCTCGCTCAAGGTGCTGGACACCATCGGCTTCGACGCGGCCATCGAGCGGGCCAGCCGCATGCTGGGGATCAGCGATCCGACGGAGATCGAGCTGGTCTTCCCGCGCAAGTACCCGCTGGGGCTGGGCATCATCACGGTGTCCCCGCTGGAGATGGCGCAGGCCTTCGCCACCTTCCCCAACCAGGGGCGGGGGGTTGACCCCGTGGCGATCCAGTTCGTGGAGGACCGCAACGGGCGGATCGTGCTGGAGCCCGAGAAGGAACTGCGCGCGGCCCAGTTGCGCGCCGGCAGGGCCCAGCAGATCATGGCCCCCCAGGACGCTTATATCATGACCAACCTGCTAGAGGGGGTCGTAAGCGGAGGCACCCTGCGGGGCGCGGCGGAGTGGGTCGGCGGCTTCGGGAGGCCGATCGCCGGCAAGACCGGGACCACCCAGAACTGGTCGGATGCCTGGACGGTGGGCTTCACGCCCCAGATCACCACGGCCATCTGGTTCGGCTTCGACGAGCGGGGCTACTCCCTGGGCATCAACCAGACCGGGGCCACCTCCGCCGGCCCGGCCTGGGCGGAGTTCATGAAAAGCGCGCACCAGGACCTGCCCGCCGCGGACTTCAGCCGGCCGGCCACGGGTCTGGTCGACGTCGGGGTCTGCACCAAATCCGGGAAGCTGCCCACCAAATACTGCAACGAGGGGATCATCAAGGAAATCTTCCTGGCCGGAACGGAGCCGCGCGAGTTCTGCGACCTGCACCAGTTCGAGCAGGAGCGCAACGAATCCACGAAGCAGACGATCAAGAACTCCCTCCTGTTCGGCGGCAACCTGCCCGGCGGCGAGGCGGCCATTCCGGATATCCTCGAGATGCTGGACCTGGACCAATCCTCCGGCTCCGGTAACCCCCTGCTGGACTGACGGGCGTAGGGAGGCCGCCGTGGACAACCTGTTCTACAGCCGCGATCACGCCTGGGTCCGGGTCGAGGGCAAGCAGGCGGTGGTGGGCATTTCCGAGTTCGCCCGCTGCGAGCTGGGCGAGGTGTCCTACGTGGAGCTGCCCGCGCCGGGCAAGCGGGTGGCCCGCGGAGAGGTGGCCTGCTCGCTGGACTCGCTGAAGTCCGCAAGCGACCTCTACGCCCCGCTCAGCGGCACGGTCACGCAGGCCAACCTCGAACTGGCAGGCGATGCCGGCTGCGCCTTGCTCAACAACGACCCCCTGGGGCGGGGCTGGCTTTTTTCCTTAACGATCGAGGACCCGGCGGAGCTTGCCGAGCTGCTCTCCGCCGAAGGCTACCGGCGCTACCTGGAGGAGGGCTGATCCCCGGCGACCCGCCGGCGCAGCCGTAGCCAGACGCGCACCAGGGGGTTCCAGACGGGCCGCCCGAAACGCCGGCGGAAGTCCTCCACCGCCTGCCGCAGCGGGTAGGCCTGCCCGTACTGCCTCTTCAACACGTCCCAGTGCCCCACGATCCACATGTACAGGTCGGCCATTTCCCGGCCCGGGAAATGGATCAGGATATCCTCGGAGCGGATCAGGCGCACCAGGGGTTCGTAGACCCCATCGTACCAGGAAAGCATCGCTTCCTGGAAAGGAATCTCGTTGAGCTGGGACTGGTTGATGAAATACTTGTGGCCGTGGATGTGGAGCAGGACCTCATCATAGCGCCCGGTGTCGGTGAACTCCATCTCCAGGCCCGGGCGTAGTCCGTCCAGTCCGGTATAGCGGAAAAACTCCTGTTTCTCCAGCTCGATCACCGCCTTTTTCAGCTCCTCCCGGCCCATGCCCGGCTTCAGCGGCAGGCGGGACTTCAGGCTGATCACCTCCGCGTCGATGAACTCCGCCCCCTGGGTACGGGCCACGGAAACCCGGTGGTTGCCGTCCCGCACGAAGTACACCCCGCCGATCTCGTAGAGGGTCACCGGCGGCAGGTGGATCTGCTGATAGTGGGCCAGGTCCACCCGCGTCCAGCGCCCGCGCAGGTGCTCGTGTTTGGGGAGGAAGACGCGGTTGAAGTCCAGGTAGCGACCCTCACTGCCGACGATGTTCCCGATCGGCACGGTCTTCAGGCCGCGGTAGCTTTCGGAATGCGGCCGCAACAGCGCCTTGACCTCCTTGAGGGAAAGGAGCTGGTCCTTCTCGTTGCGCAGCAGCGCCAGAGCCCGGCCGAACACCGCCCGCAGGCGGGCCCGGTTGAAGTCCTCCTTGGTCCTGCCGTCGAAAAACGCCCTGCTCACTCCGGGACCTCGATGAGCGCGTGGTCGTAGGCATTCACGACCGTAGTAGCCAGGTAACGGGTGACGCGCTCTGCGTCACCGGAATACAGGTGGATGTGGCCGTGCACCAGGAAGCGCGGTTTGAAGGCCCGCATGAACCAGAGCAGCGCCTTGAAACCCCGGTGGCAGGGGTCCTGCCCGTCGTGCACGCCCTGGGGCGGGGCATGGGTGAGCAGCACATCCAGGTAGCGCCCGAAGCGCAGGCGGTTGACCAGCAGGTGCGGGATCAGGGCGGCCAGGCGCAGGTAGACCTGCAGGTCCGTGTATTGGTTCTCCCCGCCGTTGTACCACCGGCTGCCGCCCAGCCCGGCTACCAGGACCCTCTTCTCCCGGCGCACCCGATCGTTGATGTAGACGGCCCCGGTGGCCGGCGCCTCCATCTCCCGGCGGACCGACGAGAACCATCCCAGCGCGTCGGCGCAGCCGCGGAAGTGCTCCAGGCCCTTGAGGTTGTGGTTGCCGAACACGAAAAGCAGGGGCTTGTTCAGCGTGGACACGATGAAGTCATAATAGTTGAGCGGCAGATCCCCCGCACTCAGCACCAGGGCGACGTCCTTGAACCGCGTCCTGATGCCGGGACTATAGACCAATGGGTCGATGTGATCGGCGATGCAGAGGATCTTCATTTCTGCCGACGATTAGATGAAAGTAGTTTTTTTCGATAGAAGTGTCAAATAGGGCACGATATATTTCAGGTAGAAGGTGATGACCATCCTCGCGACCATAGCCGCACTGCTCCTCAACCTGAGCGCTCTGCAGGACGGGGAAAAGCTCTTCCTGCAAAACCGTCCCCAGGAAGCCCTGCCCCTGCTGGAGCAGGCCCTCTACGAGAACCCGGACAACGAGCGCTTGTACCTGTACCTGGGCATCGTGTACGAGCAGCTGGCCAGCATCGACAAGTCCATCCAGGTGATGCGCCGCGGCCTGAGCGTGGCCAGGGGGGTCAAGGACCTGCTGTACTTCAACCTGGGCAACAACCTGTTCCGCCAGAAGGAATACACCGTGGCCGAACAGATGTACAGCAACGCTCTGGAGGTGAACCGCACCCTCGAGGACGCCTACCTGAACCGGGCCAATGCCCGCCTGGAGCTGGAAAGCTACGCCAGCGCCCGCGAAGACTACATCGAATACCTGCGCCTGGCCCCCGCCACGCCCCAGCGGGAGGCGATCGAGAAGCTCATCGCCCTGCTGGGCGGGGTGCTCGGCGAGCAGGAGCGTCTGAAGCAGGAGGACCTGGCCCGCCAGAAGGCCCTGTTGAACGAGGTCCTGAACTCCCTGAAGAACGCCTCCGAGGACACACGCAACCTGTCGGCGGGCAGCGAGGACATCCAGGAGCAGTATGAGGAAGTCGACATCGAAGACTAGCCAGAACAGGAAAGAGAAGGCCCCCATGGAACGAAGGCATGTGCTGATCATCATCCTCGTGGTCGTTCTCCTCGGCCTGGTCGCCGGCGGAGTCTGGTTCGCCGTCAACAGCCGGGCGCGGGCGGCCCAGGAGAGGGCCACCCAGGAGCGTGCCAACACACTGGAGCTGGCCCGCGGCTACATGGAGAGGCAGGAGTTCGAGCGGGCCATGGAACTGCTGGACAAGCTGCTGCTGAAGGACCCCAAGGATCAGGAGGCGCAAGAGCTGCTGGACGAGATCATAAGCCGCAAAAAGGCGGCCGCGCTGGAGTCCAAGCAGCAGGAGCTGGCGGCCCTGAGGCAGCAGCGGGAGCAACTGCAGGCGGGGCTGCAGGAGCTGGGCAGCTCGCTGAAGGAGAGAACGCCGCAGGAGAAGACCACGGTGGTGGTGCAGCCCAAGCAGGTGCCCGAGGACGCCAGCGCCAAGGAGCGGGAGCGCCTCGCGAAGGTGAACTCCCTGATGGCCCAGGGGGTGCAGAAGCTGAACAACCGCGAGTACCCCGAGGCCCGCAGGCTTTTCCAGGAGGTGCTGGAGCTGGACCCGGACAACGCCCAGGCGCACGCCTACGCGGGCAAGGCCTGGTTCGACGAAAACCCGGAAAACCCGGCCAATGTGCAGGCCGCCGTGGAGTCCTCCACCCGCGCCGCGCGCAAGGACCCCAGCCTCTGGCTGCCCCACTCCACCCTCGGCCAGATCTACGATAACGCCAAGAACTACGACAACGCCATCCAGGAGTACAAGGAGGCCTCGCGCCTCAAGCCCGACGACTACTACCTGCTGTACTCCCTGGGCAAGGTCCAGTTTTACGCGCGCAAATACTCCGACGCGCTCCAGTCCTTCGACTCCTCGATCCACCTGCGCTCCGACTTCCCCCAGTCCCACTTCCGCCGCGGGCAGACCCTGATCCGGTTGGGCGAGACCGGCAAGGCCATCGGCGCCTTCAGCGAGGCGGTCAGGGTCAAGAAGGACTACGCGGAGGCCTATTACACCCTGGGCACCCTGTACAACGAGACGGGGGAGATCACCAAGGCCGTGGAGGCTTTCCGCCAGGCCGTGAGCTACGACTCCTCCAACCCCGTCTTCCTGCGAGGCCTGGGCACAGCCCTGTCGGCCCGGGGGGACTACGCCCAGGCGGAGCGCTATCTAGAAAATGCCCTGCGTCTGGACCCCGCCAACTCGGTGACCAACTACAATATGGCCCTGGTCAAGATCAATCTCAAGAAGTACCAGGAGGCCCTGCCGTTTGCCCAGAAAGCGGTGGAGCGCCAGCCGGACTCGGCCCCCTACGTGTACACGCTGGGCGAAGCCTACGACAAGCTGGGCAGCAACGACGACGCCATCCGGCGCTACCGTGAGGCGGCCGCGCTGGACGCGAAGTACGTTCCACCCCTCATCAACCTGGGCCGGATCTATGACGACAGCGGGCTGTACGACGAGGCCCTGGGCTACCTGACGCAGGCCGTCAAGCTGGCTCCCGATTCCTTCGAAGTGAACAACAACCTGGGCAATGTCTACCTCCACAAGGGGCTGTACCAGGACGCGGTGCGCCACTACCGCAAGGCGATCGCCCTCAAGCTGGACGCCACGGCCACGCGCTACAACCTGGGGCTGGCCTACCAGGAGCTGGGCCAGGCGGACGAGGCGCAGGTCACCTTCACCGAGCTGATCAAGATTGCCGGCACCTATTGGGACGCCTACTACCAGCTGGCCCTGATCCTGATCAAGAAGGGCGACAAGGCGGGGGCGCGGGCTTTGTTGGAGAACCTGCTGGCCAAGAACCCGAACTATCCGAAAAAGGACGAGGTGAAGAGCCTGCTGGCCAAGCTATAGGCCGGGGTGTAATCCGCCGCTACGCGTCGCCCACCGGCCGGGCGACGGCACGCAGCAGCTCGCCGCGGCGGATCTCCATCCAGATGGGCCGGCCGTGCGGGCAGCGCGCGTTGTCTAGCGCCAGGGCCCGCCGCGCCAGCTCTGCGGCCGCAGGCGGGTCCAGCTCCTCGCCGTCCTTGACCGCCGTGCGGCAGGCCGCCAGGCTCAGGACACGCTGTTCCAGCTCTTCGGGGCTGCCCGACCCTTCGGCCAACGCTGCGGCTAGCTCATCCTCCACGCAGAGCAGCTCCTCCGGTAGGGCCGTCACCGAATAGACCCCATCCTCGCCGCGTTCCACCCGGATGCCCAGCTGGCCCCAGGAATCGGCGCGCCGCCGGATCAACTCCTCCCCGACCCCCTCCAGCCGGACCGGCAGCAGCAGCTCCTGGGCGGCCAGCCTGTGCCGCTTCAGCTCCTCGAAGAGGAGGCGCTCGTGGGCGGCATGCTGGTCCACGATGAACAGGCTGTCCCCGTGCTCGACGAGCAGGAAGAGGCGGAAAAGCTGCCCGCGGTATGTCACGCCGCCCTTCGTGCCGGGGTGAAAGCCGGCATCCCTGTCGGGTTTCACCCCGACCGTGCCCTCGGCTTGCGTCCACTCCCAGGATGCCGTGCGCTGCGAGGATACCGGCACGGGGGCCTGCCTGCCCGGAGCGCCCACGCGCAGGCCGAAATCCGCCAGCAGCCCGCGCAGGGTCCCAATGATCAGCTGGCGCAGCTCCGCCAGGTTGCGGAAGCGGGCCTCCTTCTTGGCCGGGTGGATGTTGAAGTCCACGAGCGCGGGATCCACCTCCAAAAACACGAAGGCCACCGGGTGGCTCCCGCCCGGCACGTACTCGCCGTAAGCGTACTCCACGGCCTGCAGCAGCGAAAAATCCGAGATGCGCCGCCGGTTGACGTACAGGTGCAGGAGCTTGCGGTCCCGGCGCGCCAACTCCGGCCTACCGGCCACGATGCGGGCCGCCACCCCGGGCGCGTGCCCCTCGGCCAGGTGTAAATGCTGAAGATCGACGGCCATGGCGGCGGCCACCCGCTCCCTGGGTCCCTGGGCCGGCAGGAACAACCGCAGCTCCCCGTCGGTGAACAGGCGGAAGGATACCTGGGGGTGCGGCAGGGCCTTTTCCAGAAAGGCCTGGCGGCAGCCCATGGTCTCCGCCGCCGGGGCTTTCATGAAGCGTTTCCGCGCCGGCAGGTTGAAGAACAGGTCCGCGGCGTCCACGCTGGTGCCCCGGGTACCGGTCGCCGGCTCCAGGGCCAGCCTCCGCCCGCCTTCCACGATGAGGCGGCAGGCGCCGGCCTCCTCCCCCGGGCCGAAGGCCGGCCCAGCGGCCGGTGCCGGCAAGCTGGTCAGGGTGAGGCGGGCGCAGGCCGCGATGCTGGCCAGGGCTTCGCCGCGAAAACCGAGAGTGGTGACCCTCGCTAGATCTTCCTCCCGATCGATCTTGGAGGTGGCGTGGCGTTCCGCGGCCAGCTCCAGGTCCTCGCGGCTCATTCCCTCCCCGTCGTCCACCACCCGGATCCGCTCCAGGCCCCCGCCCTGCAGGTACACCTCCACGTTGCGGGCCCCGGCGTCCAGGGCGTTGTCCAGGAGCTCCCGTACGACGGCAAGCGGCCGGTCGATCACCTCGCCGGCCGCGATCTTTCGGGAAACGTCCTCCCGGAGGAAGTGTACCCTCCGGGAGGATTGACTTTCGGGCATGCTCAACCGTTCAGGCGGGTGAGAATGCTGATGGACGGATAGACGTTGCCGCCGACCACGTTCGTAGTGGCCTGCAGGGCGAACTCCATGAACGGAGAGAAGGGATAGACGATCTCGCCCGTGAAGCGCAGATTCTCGTCGAAGAAATTGAACTCTTCAGTCGACCCGTTATTGATGCGTATCTGCGGTGCCGCGATGCCCACGCGGTCCAGGGCGATCGAGCCATACAGGGGCAGGAGGCCCTTCAGGATCCCGAGCTCCAGATGCAGGGTGTCGTCCGGCCAGGCGCTAAGCGGATCCGCCGAGTCCGCCGGCCACGGCCAGTAATACCCGCCCTTGATGTAGAACACCCGTTCCATGGTGTAGCCCAGCTCGCCGTACACGCCCATGGACTGCACGTCATAGAGGGGGTCGTTGGGATTCAACAAGTAGGTGGCCAGCTGCTCGGCTCGGCCCAGGCTCTCGCGGTCGTACAGCGGCCCGTAGAATCCCGGCGTAAAGATGCCATCGGAGTAGCGGAACTCCAGACGGTAGTCGATTATCAGCATGTTGCCCAGCACCCCGGCCATGGCGCCGAAGTTGCGGGGACGCCCGCCGAACCAAACCGACTCCAGGGCAAAGCCGGTATCGACGGTGCCCACCGGCTCGCGGAAGAACGGCAGCATGGCGGCCACGTCGGTGTACAGCACAATCGCCAGGGCGTCCTTGTCCACGATCGCCAGCTCCGCGTCCAAGCCGCCGTTCAGGAACACCGGGTCGCCAAAAGTGGCGGTCCCGCCGTAGGCGATCTGTTCGGGGTTCAGGTCGGTCAGGGCGGTGAACCCGAGGGCGAAGCTTCCGCCGCCCGGCTTCCAGTATGGGCGAATACCGAAGATCTGGGGGTCGGCCGCGTCGCTGATCATGGCCTCGAGGCCGCCCTTCTTGCCGTCCAGGCCCAGGTTCAGGCCCAACTTGCGCACCGCCGGGAAATCCAGGTCGTTGGCGTAGCGGCGCATGATCGAGCCGTGCCCCATGGTGATGTCGTCCAGGTTGCCGAACTTGAAGAAGAACGGGTCACGCTGCTCGCCCCACTCGATATAGCGGATCTTCAGGAACAGGTCGTTCAAAATGTCCACGGTCACGTTGTCCCAGCCCGACTTGTCGGTGCCGAAGCTCCATTCGTCGTTGCGCTCTCCGTTGGCGAGCGGTTGGTACCAGTCGCTCGAGTCGAACATGTCGCTCTTGTAGATCACCGGCAGGTACAGGCCGGCCTTGAGCTTGCCGATGGCGAAACGCGGCTGGATTATGGCCTTGGCCCATGTCTTACCCTCCAGCGTGACGGTCCCGATCTCCATGCCCAGGAAGTCCATGAGGCGCTGGAGCCACTTCGGGGTCTGGCTCTTGGCCTCCGGGGCTTCGGTGCCTTCGGTCTTGGCGGTCTCGGGAACCACCGCTTCGCCCTTGGACACCTCCTCCTCGCTAAGCTGCTGGAACTGCATGCCGCCTTCCAGCTCCTCCAGCAACCCCGCAGGAGGGGTGAAGCTGGCGAATGAGGAGGCCAGGGCGTCAGCCGCCATGCCCGCCTGCAGGGCCAGGGTCTGCCCCGCCTGGTTCGAGAAGTCGACCAGCCCTTCCAGGACGTAGGCCAGCTCGCGCTGCCCCGGTAGGACGGAGAAGATGAACTTCGTACCGCGCGCGCCGCAAACGGCCGTGTTGCCTTCGAAGCTGTACACCGCGCCCTTGGACTTGGCCACCACGGTCTTGACCTTGCCCACGGCCATCGCGAAGGTGTTCTTCGTAGCCCCGTCCTTGCCCTGCACGCTCTTGACCGCGAAGTTGGTATTCTCCGCCACGCGCACGATCGTGCCGTTGGGCACCAGGCGCAGCTCCGCGTAGTCCCCCTGCAGGGTGATCAGCGTGCTGCCCACGGCCAGCTCGTCGCCGAAGGTGATGCCCGCGGCCTCCGTCTCCGTGCCGTCGCCGGCGCGCACGTACAGGCTCCCGGAGTTGTTTTCGAAGTACTCGATGACCATCTTCGGCGCCGATGCGGCGAACAGGGACGCAGCGACCAGGAGGAAGACGGCCGAAATCAGCAGGATGCTTTTACGCTTCATCGCGAACCTCCGTTTCTAGAAGAGATCAATGGCGGTCTCGATTCCGGAATGCGTGATCCATTTATCCCGCAGCGGGTCATAACGGATATCGTAGACCAGGGACAGCACCGCAGCCCCGATGCTGTAGTTCAGGCGGCCCTGGACCACGGCGTCGGTAGCGCTTACCAGGTCGCGGAAGAAGCTCTCATTCGCGCCCAGGTTGCGCTTGTCGTAGCTGAACTCCAGGGAAACGTTGGGGACCAGCCCCTTGCCCAGGATGAACTGGCCGAGGAAGTGAGGCCAGTCCAGATAGTTCTCGGGGTCACCGGCGCTGGTGAAGGGACCGTCCACGCTCAGGTTCAGCACCAGCAGGTCGGCGAACAGTGAGAAGCCCAGGCTGGCCAGCCAGCCGGTATAGGGATCCACGTCCGCCGTGCCCCTAGCAATATCATATTTGCTCGTAATCAGCGGGTCCGGATTATACCGGAACAGGTCGTAGGTGGAGTCGAAGTACACGGGCACGAAGTTTTCCCCGAGCATCCGGATCTGCGCCCCGTACAGCAGGAACCCCGCGACCCGGCCGCCGAGGCCGACCATGCCGCCGACCGACCCCCGATTGGCCAGGGAGGCCACGTCGCTGAAGACGGCCAGGCTGATCATCGGGTTGGCCAGGATGGGCAGGCGCAGGTCGGCGCCGTAGACGATGACCGTGTCCAGGCCGGGAACCCCGGCGTACAACCCAGGGTCGGTGTCCATCGCCAGGGTGCCGCCCACCTGCAGATTTTTAATAATCGGCACCTGCGTGCCGGCCAGGGGCCGCGCGTACAGGCGGGCTCCGAACACGTCGAAGCGGGCCAGGTTGCCCGCGAAGGTCTCCAGCCCAACGTAAGGGAAGTTGAACAGGGCCCCGTCCAGGTCGAAGGCCAGGCCGAAGATGCGCCGCTCGGGCAGAAACAGGGTGTTGTCGTAGTTGTTCATGATGAAGCCGTTGCCCAGGGTGCCGTCCTCGATGGAGCCCAGCTTCACGAACAGCGGCTCGCCCTTCAGCCCGTAGCGGATGTATTTGAACTTGGGCAGGTACACGTCCAGGTAGTTCTGGCCCAGCGCCGGGTCGGGGATCCAGTCGCCCTCGGTCTTGATCGGGTCGACCCCGGCCTCATCGGTGAAAGAATAGTGCAGCGTCAGCTCCAGGCCGATGCCGAACTTGCCGAAGGCGATGTCGGGGGACAAGGTGAGCTTCTGGTAGGTGACATAGCCGATTGTATCGTTGATGAAGAAGGTGTCGGCACCAATGCCCAGGTTCAGGCCGAAGTCGAAGCCCCCTTCCGCCTCCTGGGCGGAAACAGCGAAGGGCATCGACAATGCCAGCACCGTAAGCACTACGAGCATGCGCTTCCTGAGCATATCAGCCTCCTCTACGAGCTAAAGTATAATACGAAAATAATTTATTCCAATGGCGAATGCAAGCTGGATTATCTCAGAACTGGATCTGGGCCTCCAGGGAAGCTTTCAACCCGATCCGCCAGTAGATCCCCTCCCCGCTCACCTTTTCGGTATCCAGCCCCAGGTAGACCCCGCCCTTCAGGTAGCCAAACTCGGGCAGCACCAGCGAGGTGCGGTGGGCCAACACGAGATTGAGCGGGTGGATCGTGCTCGCATTTTCGGCCGGTTCCCCGCCGGCCACGCTGGCGGAGAGGCTCTCCTCGTGCGACCAGAACCCCTGTGCCCCCACGGCGGGGGGGAGCAACGGCACCCGCACCCCGTCAGGCGGGCGGCGCTCCCAGGCCAGCAGGGCCCCCGCGGTGTCGGACCAGACCGCCGTATCCTCGTAGGTGTAAACGAAGCGGTTCTCGAGAGTGAGTTTTGCGCTTTCCCCGTCCAAGGCCAGGTACTGCCCCGCCAGCAGCGTCAGCTTTTCCGTGACGCCTTCGGCTGCGGTGGCAGTGAGCTGCAGGCTGCCGCTGGCCTCGTCGGTGCGGTAAAAGGGGAACAGCGGGTAGGCGCCGAGGGCACCGAACAGGTTCAATGCGCGGCTCTGCAGGGAAAGGCGATAGTTGTTGCGGGAACCCACCAGGACCCCTTCCCGCCGCAGCTCCCGGTTCAGGGAGAGCTCCAGGGAGGCGGGCAGGATCAGGTCATATAGCCGGGAGGAAGTGAAGCGGGACATAGTGAGAAAGATCTCCGGCGTGTACACCGCCGTCAGGGCTGGAAGGCTTTGCTCGGCGAACTGGCTTGCGGTGGCGGGTGAGAACAGCTCGTCCACCGGGGCCCCTCGGAACCAATACCCCTGGCTGGCTAACTGGGCCAGCCCCTCGGTCAGGTCC
>Ga0315273_10003379_pt1 | contig 19217 bp, 19 predicted proteins | sample YL17G02_0_MG_FD_205753 | JGI IMG/M metagenome (GOLD analysis project Ga0315273, IMG submission 205753) | Sediment microbial communities from Yellowstone Lake, YNP, Wyoming, USA - YL17G02_0 | ecosystem: Environmental > Aquatic > Freshwater > Lake > Sediment | place: USA: Wyoming | collected...
GTTCTACCGCGGAAAATCTCGCGCCGCGCCTGCTGCGGGACCAGCCGTTGCCGGGCGGCGGGAAGGCGGGCCAGCCCTTGCCAGGCAGTCGCTTCGTGGCGCTGGCCGACTCCGGCGAGATGGCCATCTACCTCGCCTCGGTCACGGGCGGCGCCCAGAAGCCTCAAGTCGTGATCGCCGGGGCGGATGGCACGCTCCGCAAGTTCGTGATCGCCGCCGAAACGGCCGAAGGCACGGGCAGCGAATTCGCCAAGCTGTACCCGACGCTGTCGGCTACGCCCTCGGGAAAGTTCCTCTTCGGCGCCATGCTGGTAAACGGCCCGGCCAAGGCCGGCATCTTCATAGACAGACCTTGACGAAATGGGGGCACGGCGCCGCCGTGCCGGTCAACTGCACCGCCACCCGGCCCAGCGGATCGCCGCTGCGGCCATCCAATACCCTCCCGCGAACCTCTCCGCCGGCCGGTTCCGATGCCCATGCGGATGCCAGCGCGAACAGGGCGAGAGTAACCACTGCCAGCCATTCTACGCCAGAATGCTCTCATCGGCACTAGTACCGGAAGGGCCGTCCGGTCTATCGACTTTGACGAGCAACCTGGTGTATGCTCAGTGGTGCCTGTCCCACCAATTCATAAGGGATTGGTTCATTTCACTAAGCGGTGAGGAGAGTCCGATGCTGAAGAAACTCATGTTCCCTCGGGACCGTCGTGTGTACCGCCTGGTTGCGGCGACGCTCGCCGTCCTGTTCGTTCCGATCTGCGCGCCGCGGTGCGCCGGGCAGGAGCCGACCGCCACCGCCGTGATGACCGATCGCGATGTGCTGCCCGCGAGCAGCCGTTTCGGCGTGCCGAATCAGTTCAAGCTGACCGGCGCCGGAGAGGTCTTCTTCACCTCCGGCGGCAATACAGGTTTGTTCCGCTGGAGCCAGCCTGCTGGCATCGAGCGTCTGCTGCAAACCAACGACCCGCTCCAGAAGCTGGGTCCGACCTTGCCGGAAGGCCTCCTGGATGTCACTGGCGCGCTGCTTCAGGCAAACGCCGGTTACGCCGGGTTTATCATCTCCGCAGCCATCAAGGGGAGGGGAGACCCGGGCGTAGCTGTCGTCTATGACGGTTCTCCCTACCGTCTTTCCAACGTGGGCATGGGCACCTTTTTGCAGCTCTTCCTGAACGCCAGCGGCAAGGTGGCTGTCTCGGGATACACTAGTTCCTGGAACAACGTTGGTCCGCAGCGGATCGAGGTGGAGACGGCCTCGGGCAGAGTGCGGGTCGCCGAGACGGGTCAGCCGGCGCCCGCCTCAGTCGGCGGCGCCTACAACACGCTCCAGCTCATCGGCTTCAACGACGCGGGCTGGGTGGCCTTCCTGGCCGACATTCAAGGCAACAGCACGACCACCCGCGCCGTCCTCCTCAGCGGCAACGGGGGTCCTCCGGTACTCGTCGTGAAGAGTCTCGACCCTGCGCCCGGCACCACTGGCGGAACGTTCAACCTGCGGGCGGGCGCCGGCAACTACATTCTGAATAATGCCGGTGATGTGGCTTTCGCGACCGACATCACCGGCGATGGCGGGCAACCCGGCATCTGGATCGGCAGCGCCTCGCAACCTCCCGCAAAACTTATGCGTTTGAGCCAAGCGACGGAAACCCCTCTCCGCGGCAACTTCAGCCTGAGCGGCCGCAATACTCCGTTCGCACTTCGCGGCTTCAACGATGCCGGCCGGGTTCTTTTTTCGTCCAATGTCGACGGTGGCACTTCGCCACACGCCCTCTTCCTGAAGGACTTGTCCTCTGCGGCGCAAGTGGTGTTTTCAAAGGATCAATCCGGAGGCCCTGCGGGGAATTTCGATACAACTCAGCAGGCTTCGCTGAACAATTCGGGCAAAGTCGCCTTCCTGGCCACCCTGACGGGAGGGTCGTCGCCGATCGGTTGGTACCTGGGTTCCGGCGCCACAGAGCCGATACGCATCGCCGCCCAAGGCGCCGGCACGCCGCTCGGCGGCACTTTCGGCCTCGCCGGCAGGAACGCTCCGGCCGTGCTTGACGACGGCAACCGGGTGCTTTTCCTTGCCGATATCCTGGGCCTCGACGCAGCCGGACTGTTCCTTTGGACGGACGCGGGCGTCGTCGAGTCCGTGGTCAGTTCGAGGGACTCCCTGCCCGACGGCGCAAACACCGTATTGAGGGCCGAGCCCGCCGCGACCAGCGACAAGGAGACTCTGGTCCGGATTCTAAAGGCCGGAGGCCAGGCTGCCTGGTATGCCAAGCCCCTGGAAACCGGGATGGCAGGTCTCCGGAAGATCCTCGCGGAGTTCGACCAGGTCCCGGACGTGGGAGCAGTGGTTAGCCCGGAAAGCTTCGCGATGAACAGTCAGGGCGAGGTCGAGTTCACGGCCGCGCTCCTGGCGCCCGATTCCTACCCTCGCGGCGGAATCCTGGTCAGCCGCCCGGCGAGCGGTCTGGAAAAGGCGGTGGTTGGCGGCGATGCCGCCCCCAGCGGGGGGACTTTTGCTTCGTTCGGGCCGCCTCAGTTCAGCAACCAGTGCCAGGTGGCATTCCAGGCCACTACCACCGGCGGCCAAGGCGGCATCTTCATCGCCTCGCCGGGACAGCCCATTCAGGAGGTCATACGCACCGGCGCGGAATGGCCGGATGGCGGCGGCTCTTTCAGCGGCTTCTACAATAGCGTGGCGGTGAACGAAAGCGGCCAGGTCGCCTTCCGGGGAAGCCGAACCGGCGCGACCGGCCTGTTCGTCGGGACCGGCGGCGGCACGCCCATCAAGGTGGCCCAGACCGGAGACCCCGTTGCCGGTGGGCTCAGTGTCAACGGCTTCCCGAACAGCACGTTCAAGCTGAACGCCGCCGGCCAAGTCGCCTATATAACCGGCGTGGGCGGCAACAAGAACGCTATCCTCCTGGGTACACCCGGCACTCAAGGCTACACGAGCCGGGCGATAGCGCTGACCGGCGATGCCGCTCCGGTAGCCGGCGGAGGGACCTTCGGTTTCCTCCCCTCGAACTTCCATCTCAACAGCGCCGGTCAAGTGGCATTCTTGGCCGGCTATTCTTCCGGGGCCGGCTGGTTCCTCGGTTCCGCCACGGCTCCTCCGTCGCTCCGGTTGATCGAGAAGCAGTCGCTGCCGGGCGGCGGGCGGTCAAAGGGCAGCGTGTCTCAGGGCGCCCGCTTCGCGGCGCTGGCGGACTCCGGCGAGATGGCGATCTACGTCCCGGAGGTGGACGACGGCTGCGCGCCTCAATTCGTGATCGTCGGGGCGGATGGCGCCCTCCGCAAGTTCGCAATCTGCTCCGAAAAGGCCGAAGGCACGGGCGGCGAATTCGGCAAGCTGTACCCGGACGTGGCCGCAACGCCGTCGGGAAAGTTCCTCTTCGGCGCCGTGCTGGTAAACGGCCCGGCCCAGGCCGGCATCTTCATAAACAAACCTTGACGAAATGGGGGCACGGCGGCGCCGTGCCCCTACCCCGCCAGCCATGTGTTGCCCACGGATTCCCCGGACCAGCCTCATTTGTTAGAATTCAATTCGAGAGGTCCTTATCCGATGAATTCGCGACGAACGTTCGTAGTCGGCGCCGGCGCCGCGGTTTCCAGCGCCGTGGCTGGGAAGGCCGCCCCCAGCGATAAGATTCGAATTGCCGTGCTCGGCGTGAACGGGCGCGGTCAGGATCATATCCAGGGCATCATGCCCCTGCCGGACGCCGAAGTGGTGATGCTGTGCGACCCGGATAAGGTAGTCCTGGAAGGACAAGCGGCGGCGTTCGAGAAGCGCTACAAAAAGAAGCCGATGATCGAACAGGATCTGCGCAAGGTTTTCGAGCGCAAGGATATCGACGCGGTCACGGTTGCCACGCCCAACCACTGGCACGCGTTGGCGGCCATTTGGGCCTGCCAGGCGGGCAAGGACGTGTACGTCGAAAAGCCCGGCGCGCACAACATCTTCGAGGGCCGCAAGCTGGTCGAGGCGGCGCACAAGTACAACCGCATCGTCCAGCACGGCGTGCAACTTCGCAGCTCCGAAGCGATTCAGGAAGCCGTCGAGCACCTGCGCAAAGGGACCATCGGCAAAGTCTACATGGCGCGCGGCCTGGTTTTCCGGTGGCGTCCGTCAATCGGCAAGAAGAACCCCGAAGCCTGCCCGCCCACGCTGGACTACAATCTGTGGCTCGGGCCGGCGCAGGAGCGGCCATTTTCGCGTCGCTGGGTGCACTACAACTGGCACTGGCACTGGGATTTCGGCAACGGCGACGTCGGCAACCAGGGCATCCACGAGACCGACCTGTGCCTGTGGGGCCTGGGCGTGAAGACGCTGCCCGACAAGGTCACCTCGATGGGCGGCAAGTTCCTCTTCGACGACGATAAGGAAACGCCCGAAACGCAGTCGTCCAACTATCTCTATACGAAGGAAAACCTCATGGTCGAGTTCGAGGTGCGGCCGTGGGCCACCAACCTCGAGGACGGCGCCGGAGTCGGCAACCTGTTCTACGGCTCCGACGGCTACATGGTGATCAAGGGGTACGACAGCTACGAGATCTTCCTCGGCGCCAAGCGCGAGAAGGGTCCCGCGCGGCGCGCCGGCGGCGACCATTACGCCAACTTCATCAAGGCCGTTCGCAGCCGCAAGACCTCCGATCAGAACGGCCCGGTCGAGACGGCGCACCTGGCTTCGGCGCTGGCTCACATGGGCAACATCTCGTACCGGCTGGGCCGGCAACTGACCTTCGACCCGGTCAAGGAGCGCTTCGTCGGCGACCAGCAGGCCAACGCCATGGTCGCGCGCCAGTACCGCGCGCCCTTCGTGGTGCCGGAAAAGGTGTAGGGGGCGGATCTATCCTACTGCGGTTTTTCCGGGACGACGAAGTGCTTCTCGCCCTTCTTTAGCAGGTTCAGGCGCTTGCGGACTTCCAGTTCCTGCTCTTCCGGGTTTTCGCGCAGTCTGCGGTTGCGGTCCTTTCGCTCCTCGATCTCCCGCTTCAACTCCGCATTCTGCTCCTGGACCGCGCGGATCTCCTCATGCTTCTTCTGCAAGGCCTCGACGCCGTGCTGCCCGCGCAGGGTGACGAGCATGTACACACCCAGCACGGCCACGCCGGCGAACACGCCCAATCTTCGGAATGTGTCGCTGCGAGACACTTCGAGCGAATTACTCCTAACCTTTGGTTATAATCCTCTTTGCGCCAAATTTCCACTTTATTTTTCAGGCGCGAGGGAGAGGCGGCAATGACGGACAAGATCGTGGTGCTGTGCACCTGCGGTTCGGCCGAGGAAGCCGAGCGGATTTCAGGCGGCCTGGTCGAGGCGAAACTCGCCGCCTGTGCGAATATCGTGCCCGGTTTGACCAGCGTCTACCGGTGGAAAGGCGCCCTCGAGCGCTCGTCCGAGTGGTTGCTGATCATCAAGAGCCGGCGCGGATTGTTCCCGCAACTTCGCGCGGAAATCGAAAAGCTGCACTCCTACGAAGTGCCGGAGATCATCGCCTTAGAAATCGTCGACGGCGCCGAAGCCTATCTCGGCTGGATCGACCAGGAAACCGCCTAAGCGGCCAGCATCGCGTCGACTTTTCGCCGGATGGTGGCCGCGGCGTCGGCGACGTGCAGCACATCGCACTCCGAACCCAGGATGTGCGCGCGCCCGGCGGCACGCATCTTCCCGATCAGATCGCGGGTCAGCGCTTCCACCTTCTCGACGGGCATCGCCGCGTCGGAGTAGAAGCTCTTCGTCGGCAGGTTTCCGTAGAGCACGATGTGCTTCGGCACGAGCGCGGCGTCTTCCCACAAGTTTCTGGAGCTGCCCAGGCTCAGGATGGCCGGATCCAGCCGCTCGGCGAACGAGCGCACCATCGCGCCGGTCAGTTCGCCGCAATCATGGAAGATCAGGTCGACGCCGGCGGCCTCCAACTGCGCCTTCACCCTGAGGTCCGCCTGCATGACGAACCGCTCGAAGATGTCGCTGCCCGATTCGATCTGCTTCGGAGACAGGTAAACGATGTTCGCCGCCGGCTCGCAGATCAGCATGGCGCGCGCGCCGGCTTTGATCTGAGCCGCCAGCGATCTCTCAAGCGCCATGGACGCCAGCGCCAGCGAGCGCTCGGCCCTCAGGATGCCCGGGTCGTCCTGCGCCGTCAGTCCCATGCCCGCCAGGGCCAGGGGGGTGATGGGATCCGACATCAGCTTGGTCATCAGCGAGAACGGCCCGATGGCCATTCCGACCGGCACGAGGCTGGTGCATTCGGCGATGTAACGGACCGAATCGATGTGCGCCTGGCCGCGCCGGCTGAACGGCGCATCCATCGAATCGCGCATGCGCGCGAGATCGTCTTCCGAAGGCGCCTCGCGGAAATGAAAGGTGTCGGCCTGGGACTCCGCGACACCGAGATTGCGCAGCAGGTCGGCCTTGTCGATCCGCAGGTCCATCAACGGCATCGCCAGCGGCGTTCGATAGCGCCTGGCGGTTATCTCGATAACCTGCCCCAGCCGCCGCCCATCCTGCATCACCGCTTCCGGGTCTGGTTGCTCGTGCAGAACCAGGTCCGCGCCGATCGGCATCCGCAGACCCTGTGCCGCCAGATCGAGGTAGTAGCCTGGTTTCATTTCGGATCTTGCTGGGTATCGGTGCGGCGCAGACGGAACGAGGGCGGTTCGTAATCCGGCGGCAGGTGCGGCCGCGGGATGGTCACCCGGTTGCCGTCGCGAAGCGAGGTGTAGGCCGGCGACATGATCTCGACGCCCGCCTGGTTGAACTGGTCCTGAATGCTCCGATGCAGATCCGAGTAGATCTGGATCATGTCGTTGGGCCGGTGGGTGTAGGCGTTGATCTCGTAACTGACGTGAAAATCGTTCAGGCTGGTCTGGAACACGAAGGGAGCGGGCTCCGGCAATACGCCGTCGGTGGCCAGCGCGGCGGCGATCAGCAACTCGTGCACTTTGCGCCACGGCGCGTCGTAGCCGATGGTGACGCTGGTGTTCAGAATCAGCGGGTGCTCGAGCCGGGAGGCGGAGTAATTCACGATGTGGCTGGCCAGCACCATCGCGTTGGGAATGATGATCTCGGCGTTTTTGATGGTGCGGATGCGCGTTATCAGCAGGGTCTTCTCGACGATGTCGCCCATGGTCTCGGCGATCTTCACGCGGTCCCCGGGCTGGAAGGCGCGCATGTAGGTAAGGATCACGCCCGCGATCATGTTGCCCATCGCGCTGCCCGAGCCGAGCGACAGGATCACGCCGATGAAGATCGACACCCCCTTGAGGGCCGGCGATTCTCCGCCCGGCAGGTAGGGAAAGGCGACCACCAGCACGAAGGCGACCACCAGCGCGATGCCGATCTGGGACGTCGGCCTGGCCCATTCCGCGTAGAAACCCGGCAGTGCGATCGCGCCGCGCTGCACCCCGCTCGATACCAGGCGCAGCAGCTTGATCACGTACCAGGCCACCAGGAACAGGACGATCAGAAACCCCAGGTTGGGCAAGTAGGCGACGAAGCTCCGCCAAAGCGCCACCAGCGGCGTGAGGAAGAACTGAACGATCGTGCCCGTGTATCTTTCGGTGGCCGGGAAACGGCTGAACGTGAATCCGGCGGCGAAGGAGAACAACAGCAGGAGCAAAGTGAAAACAACCAGCCGCAGGAGCGCGATCAACATTCCGGTAAGCTGGCGGGCGCCGATCAGGTTCAGCGACTGAAGACGCACGGGGACGCGGCCATGATGAGACCATCGCTTGGCCCACACGCGGCCGCGCCGGTACAGCGCGCGCAGCCCCATCACGGCGGCGGCGAACACCGCCCAGACCAGCGCCACCGTTACCACCGCGCGAATCCCGACTTGCATCGTCACTCGGACTCCTTCACCGTACTGAAATGATAACTTCCCGGCGGAGGGTGCGTCGAATCGTCCCCGTGTGCAGGCATCGACAGAACCGGAGGGCGGGCCTCGCGCACGTGGCGGACATGGCCAAGCGGATTCCGGCTCTGTTCATTCCGGTCAACGTAGGGTGATGGACTTGACAACGTCAGAGACGCGGAGTTGTGGCAAACTGGGAGTAACAAACATGCCGGAAGCGTTCTCTCAGACCTTCGCTCCGCCATCCGCCGACGATCCAATACTGGCCGAGGTCGTCCGCCGGCTTCGAGAACTGTATCGGCCTGAGCAGATCTATTTGTTTGGCTCCACCGCCCGCGGAGAATCCGGCCCGGACAGCGATTACGATCTGATGGTAGTCGTTCCCGACGATACGCCTGCGCTGGTTCGCGATAGCGGCAGAGCCTACAAGGCGATTTGGCGGCTCGGTGTGGCGAGTGACGTACTGGTATGGACCCATTCGGATTTTGCGGATCGCCTGCATTTGAAGGCGTCTTTGCCGGCGACCATTGCGCGAGAGGGGAAACTGCTCTATGCAGCCTGACGTGCGGCGTCGTGCGGACACCCTCTCTTGGTTTGAAAAGGCCCATAAGGACCTCCGGTGTGCGCAGATTGATCTGGCCGCCGAGCCGCCAGTGCCTGAAGATGCGTTGTACCACTGCCAGTAAGCAGCGGAGAAGGCGCTGAAGGGCTTTCTGGTTTGGCATGATCAGCCGTTCCCCATGACACACGATCTGGGAAAACTGGGCAAGCCGGCGGTCGAACTGAACCCGGCGCTGGAGCCGCTTGTTGATGACGTAGTGGAGTTCACGAAATATGCCTGGATGTTCCGGTACCCGGGCGATGTCGACGAGCCATCTGCAACTGATGCGGCTGCGGCGCTGCACAAAGTACGGGTGTTCGTCGAGGCGCTGCTGGCCCGGTTGCCCGAGCAGGCGCATTGACGGCTCGGCCGAACACTAAGAATTGGAGGGCCGGTTTTGAGCCCCGCCACCAACGTGATGGGCGGGCGTCCGTTGTGATACTTTGACCTCGGTATGGTTCTGCCCTGATCCTCTGCCTTTTGAATCCGCTCCAGGGTCTGTTCGACCCGGAGAACTTGAAGCGCGCGCAATCCACCGGCGTCGAGGTCGCGGCGGCCGGCAACGCCGAGGCCGTCGAGCTGCGGTTTCCCGCCTCCTATCAGGCCGGGTCTTTCACCATCCCCGTCCCCGAGGCGGCGCGCGACTTTCGATTCACCAACAACGCAGTCGCCACGCGAATCCGTCGCCGCCTCCACGTCCACACCACCACGAGCAACCGCCCAGTGCCCTCGTCACTCCTTGATCCGGGCTGCGCATTCCTTCATGTCCAAATCCGTGACGACGATGTTGATGCAGCAATAATCGCCCGAATAGCTGAAATGGCGCGACACCACCTTGTAGGCATCCACTTTGTTTTCCCTGGTCAACATCAGCGTGACGCTATCGCCGACGTTCGGGATCGTGATAGGATTGCCTGGGTTGATGGTCAAGTCATCCTGCTGGCCGTAGTCCTGAGGCCGCGAATCGCCCGGCCCCTTGTACTGGTATTGCAGCGAATATTTCATCACTTGCTAGTCTAACCCAACGTCATTTGAACTGACCAACAGGCACCCACATCTTCCAGGCCGCGTTCTGCGAGGCCACCCGCTCCTGATCGAGAGCGCTGTTGAGCAGCCTCGGGTACAGACCGTTGATTCTGTCGCGGAACGTCTTCAACTCCTCAAGAATCTCCTCAATCAGCTTTGGAAACGCAGCTTCAGTCACAACGTCGATTTGCGACTGAATCACGCCACCCACCAGGTGATCGTCGTCAGCAAGGACGAGGACTTTCTTCATCTCGCGGTCAGATCGGCCGCGGAGGCACGATTGATCTGGATTCGAATTCGCAACCGCCGGACCCCTCAGTTGCTGGCTGCCATTGACAAGGTGTGGGCGCGAGTCCAAGCCTGCCTTGAAGCTGGCGACCGGATCGTGGAAGTCCGGTAGCCTCCGCATTAGCTCTTTCCGCACGCCTGCTGCGATCTGGTGCCGCACAGAGGTGTCCGCCACGGTGAGAATTCGTCCGGGTAAATCCCACTATCATTCACGAGCCCGCAGGCTGTCAGAATCTCACGAACCCTACTCGCTCTCCGGAACTGCTCGTGGTGCGCGCTGCTGGTTCCGGCCATGTTCATGCTGGCGACTGTTCCTCCCGCCGGAGGACAGCCCCCCAAGATCATTTGCACTCCAGGATCGCTTACGTTTCAGTACAGGATCGGTGATCCCGACCCCCCACCACAAACGGTATCGGTCAGTCCCTCGGTGCCCTACCCCATCGCCGTTTACAGCGACCCTCTCACGATTGCTTCGGGAGGATGGCTCGTCGTGAGCCGGACAACAGATCATCTATTGACGGTCTATGCTCGGCCTCGTGGATATCTCGCACGGTCCTACGTAGGCCGGATTGTGCTCGGTGCAGCCTGGGCGTATCAGGTGCCGGTCGCCATTAGCGTTGGTTTGACTGTTGCGTCGCCGCCACTGCTGGCTGTTTCACCGGCGTCGTTGCGGTTTTCTTACGAAACTTGGCGGCCGGTGCCTTGGCTTGAGTACATTACCACCAGTTGTCAAGGGGTCACGGCTTTGGACTGGACCGCCGCCGTCTCAACGGCGGCTTCTTGGGTATCATTGCCAAAGCCGCGCGGAACCGCTGGAGCGGCGCAGCCTGGAGCTGAGCAGGGACGGTTCTCTCAGAACCTTCTGCCGCTTTCAATTGACCCAACTGGGTTGACTCCGGGGGAGTACCGCACCACGGTCACTGTGGCCGCACCTGGCGCGGCAAACCGTCCGATCAGCGTACCTGTCACGCTCGTAGTCCCACCCCCGCCGCCCCTGGCTATGAAACCAGCGTCGGTTGAGCTGGAGGTCGAACAGCGGTCAGGGCCAGTGAGCCGATCACTTCAAATCTCGAATCCAGGGTTGCCGCTCACCTACACGGCTGCCGCAACATCGATCGACAACTGGCTGTCGGTCACTGCGGACCGAGGCCAGACGCCTGCGAACCTCACGATCATCGTGAATGCGGCAGCCCTGGCAATCGGAGGGTATCAAGGCGCCATCAATTTCTCCGTCCCGGGCGCAGCCCGCGTGCAGTCCCTTCCCGTAAAGTTGACCGTTAAACCTCCCTCCTTGACGGCGACGCTCGCCGAGAACGGTGTTGTCAACGCGGCAAGTTTTGTTTCTGAGATCGCCAGCGGCTGCTGGTTCACGATCTTCGGATCAGGCCTTTCGGTCTCCACAAGGATCTGGAATGCGTCCGATTTTGTGGGAGACCGAATGCCTATTTCACTTGACGGTATCGGCGTCACGGTAAATGATCGGCCCGCGGCAGTTCAGTTCATCAGCGTGGGGCAGATCAATGCCCAAGCGCCGGACGACTTGGCGACGGGTCTAGTCACCGTGCGCATAACATCGCCCCGGGGTCTGATCGCTACCGGCAAGGTCGTGCTCAGGACAACTGCGCCAGGGTTCTTTACGTTTCGGAATGGCAATCGACGATTCGCCGCAGCCGTGCACCTGGACGGAGTCACCGTTGCGAACCCAGATCTGTTACCTGGCAATACTGTTCGGCCCGCGAAACCTGGCGAGACCATCTTGCTGTTCGGGACTGGGTTCGGTCCAACGAACCCCGTGGTCGAATCCGGGCGGCTCTTCGCCGGGGCGGCTCCGCTTGCGAATCCCGAGGCGCTTTCTGTCGAACTCGGCGGCGTCCCGATGGCCATCCAATTTGCAGGCCTTTCCGCTGCCGGCGTTTACCAATTCAATGTATCCGTACCCGCTCTCCCGGATGGAGATCGCGAGTTGATCGCCCGAGTTGCAGGAGCGAGCACTCAGCCTGGCGTACTTGTCTGCGTCAGACGATGAACCCGATCATTCTCAAGAGAAGGGCTATGCACTTGACTCGGGTAACTACAATCCCTTGTGGTCATCGGTTTCTCAAGCCCGGCCGCGCAATACTCAGCCGTGGCCAACATCTCCCCCAACGCGGCGTGCGCCCGGGGAGGTTTCCGGGAAACGCCTGCGTTCGGAAAGAAGCCCTGTGGCGAGCGTCCCTTCGCCAAGGGGAGCCATCCTGGCCGCATGTGGGAGCGGGCTTCGATGATGCCACCCACAAGATGTTGGGGTCACCTGAGTCAAGTGCATAGCCCTTCTCAAGAGAATGGCGGACTCGGCGGTCGAATAGGAGTCAACGCTGTCCGTTCGCCGTGGTCGAGGATTCGCCGCCGACAGACCGAGGACCGCCGGATGGGACACCACTTCGAGCCCTTGGCGTCCTCCCGGATCGAAGTATCAACCCGAGTTCGGCCCCAGAATCCACAGGCCGAACCGCGCGCTACTTCCAGCTCTGCGACCAGCCGGTCACCGGGCGTTACGATGGCGAGAACTACAACCTCGGCTTCGTGAACCAGGTGGATCTGCCGTACCCGGAGATGGTCTGGTTCGCGCGGGAAACGCACCGCCGGATGGTTCCGGTGCATGCCGGCTCGACCACGCCGGCGGATCGCATGGCGAAAGTCAGATAGAATTCCGCGCGCGTTATCATGGATGAATGATCCCGACCGGACCCGGCGAGCAGTCCGCCTCGCAAGCCATCATCGATCTTGAACGCAAGTATCTGTTGCAGAACTACAGCCGCTTTCCGTTGCTGTTGCGCCGCGGCAAGGGGTGTTACGTCTACGACGCCGGCGGCAAGCGCTACCTGGATTTGATCGCCGGCATCGGCGTCAACGCCCTGGGACACGCCCACCCGCGCATCGTCAAGATCATCCGCGAACAGGCGGCGCTTTTGATCCACTGCTCGAATCTGTATTACCACGACTTCCAGGGGCCGCTGGCCAGGCGGCTGGCCGAGACCAGCGGCCTGGCGCGTGTCTTTTTCGCCAACTCCGGCACGGAGGCGATGGAAGGCGCGCTGAAGATGATCCGTTCCCACGGCCGGCGCATCGCCGCGGAGAAGTTCGAGATTATTTCGCTGGAGAACTCTTTCCACGGCCGCACGCTGGGCGCGCTGTCGGTCACCGGCCAGGAAAAGTACCGTCTGGATTTCGAGCCGCTGCTGCCGGGTGTGCGCTTCATCCCGCCCAACGACATCGCCGCGCTGGAAGCGGCGGTGGGCGAGCGCACGGCGGGCATCGTGATCGAAGCCATCCAGGGCGAGGGGGGCGTCTATCCGGTTTCGGTCGAGTACCTGCGCAAGGCGCGCGAGTTGGCCGACCGGCACAACGCTCTGCTGGTCTTCGACGAGATCCAGTGTGGCGTCGGCCGCCCCGGAACCTACTACGCGTATCAGCTTGCCCAGCCCGTGGTGTTGCCCGACGTGATGGTGGCCGCCAAGCCGTTGGCCTGCGGGCTGCCCCTGGGCGCCATCGTCGCCAACGAGGCCGCCGCGGCGACCATCGGGCCGGGCATGCACGGCTCGACCTTCGGAGGCGGAGCGCTCGCCTGCCGCGTGGCGCTCGAATTCTTCGACATCCTGGACCCCCTGCTGCCCTCGATCACGAAGACCGGCGGCTGCTTCCGCACCGAGTTGATCGAACTGGCGCGCCACTTCGGCTTCATCAAGCAGGTGCGCGGCTTCGGCCTGATGATCGGCGTCGAACTCGACATCCCCGGCAAGCAATTCGTGACCGGCGCGATGGACGACGGGCTGCTCATCAACTGCACGCACGACGTGGTGCTGCGCTTCCTGCCGCCCTACATCATCACGGAGAACGAAGTCGATCGGGCCATCGACATCCTGAAGAAGGTTCTTAAGAAGGCGGCCGTTACAGCAAATCGTCCCGCTTGAGCCGTTCCAGGGCCTTTACCAGGTCGCTCACTTGCTGCGCGCGGGAGCGGTCGGCGACCAGCAGCGCGTCGGGCGTATCGACGATCACCAGGTCGCGCACGCCGATCAGGGCCGCCAGTTTGCCGGGCGCTTCGACGTAGTTTCCGGAGCTTTGGGCGAAGATGGCGCCGGTTCGCGCCACGTTGCCGGCTTCGTCGCCTTGGTGCAACTCGTAAACCGCGTTCCAGCTTCCGACGTCGTTCCAGCCGATGTCGTCCGCGGCCAGGCCCACGACGTTGGCGGCCTTTTCGAGAACCGCGTAGTCGATCGAGATGTTCTCCGTGAGCGGGTACGTCTCGCCGAGCGCTTCCTTGAAGCGCGGGCTGCGCAACCCGGGCAAGCCGGCGAGCAGCGTGGCGGTTTTCGGCAGGTGACGCCGCAGCGCATCCAGCAGCACGTCGGCGCGCCAGAAGAACATGCCGGCGTTCCAGAAGAAGTGGCCCGCGGCGAGGTAGCGCTCGGCCGCCGCCTGGTCGGGTTTCTCACGGAATTGCCGCACCGGCAGCGGATTCACGTCTCCGGGCGCAGCGCCTTCGGGGAACTCGATGTAGCCGTAGCCGGTCTCGGCCCAGCGTGGCTGGATGCCGAGAACTACCAGGCGGCCCTTCTCCGCCGCCCGCAGCGCCGCCCGCACCAGGCGCAAAAATCGCGCCGGCTTGCCGATGACGTGGTCGGCCGGAAAGACCGCCATGACGGCATTGGGGTCCTGATCCCGCAACAGCCTCGCGGCCAGGCCGATGCAAGGCGCCGTGTTCCGCTGCGCGGGTTCGGCCAGAATCTGGCGCTTGGGCACCTCGGGCAACTGGCGGATGATTTCCTGCCGCAGGTGCTCGTTGGTCAGCACCCAGACGTTCTCGGGCGGAAACAGGGGGCGGAGCCTGGCCAATGTTTGCTGGATGAGCGTTCTATCGCCGAGGAATGGCAGAACCTGCTTGGCTTTGCGCTTGCGGCTGCGGGGCCAGAAGCGCGTGCCGCGGCCGCCGGCCAGGATGACGGCGTAGCGTGACATGGCTTGGGTTAGTGTTCGACGATATGGGCGGCGTGGATTTCGGCTTCGTCCCGGGCGTGGAGGAACGAGACGCCGCACTCGAAGCCCTTGTCGAAGGCGCGCAGATTCAGCTCCTGGAAAGCGGCCGGGACGGAGTCGGCCACCGCTTTGCGTAGCGCTTCGGGCGAGATCAGCCCGGTGACAGCGCCGAAAAATCCTACCATGACGACGTTCAGCACCATCTTTTTGCCGAGGTCTTCGGCCAGGCGGGTGGCCGGGACGCTGAAGATTTTCGCGGGTTTGGAAAGGTCGGAAAGGCGCACCAGGTCGCGTTCGACCAGCAGCACGCCGCCGGGCTTCAGTTCCGGGGCGAAGCGGGTGTAAGCTTCCTGCGACATGACCACCAGCACGTCGGGCTTGGTCACGTAGGGGTAGAGCACCGGCATGTCGGACAGGATGACCTGGGCGCTGCAGGCGCCGCCGCGCGCTTCCGGGCCGAAGCTCTGGGTCATGGTGGCGAAGCCGTCCTCATGGATCGCCGCGGCCTTGCCGATGATGGAGGCGCACAGGATGACTCCCTGCCCGCCGAAGCCCGCGATTCGGATCTCGCTCAACCGCATGTGCACGCCTCCTCCGGCTCGGCGTAACGGTCGCCGAGCGTCTCGCTCAGTTGGCCGCGCATCAGGTCTCCGTAGTCGGGCCGCTGGCGGTCTACGAACTTGCCGACGACGATCTCGCCGGCGCGGCTGAGGGCGACCTCCGAGGTGGGCGCGCCGTGGCGGGTCTTGCTGAGCTCCTTGTACGATTTCATCGCGTCCAGGCCGTCGCCCATCTTGTTGCGCCGCTGATAGAGGGTGGGGCACGGCGAAAGGACTTCGATGAAGCAGAAGCCGCGCCGCGCGAACATTTCCGACATCGAGCGCGCCAGTTGCCGCACGTGAAACGTGGTCCAGCGCGCGACGTAGCAGGCGCCGGCCGCCTCGACCAGTTGCGGCAGGTTGAACGCCGGCTCGTAGGTGCCGTAGGGCGCCGTCGTCGTGATGACATGGTCCGGGGTCGCCGGACCGGTCTGCCCGCCGGTCATCGCGTAGACCAGGTTGTTCACGCAGACGACCTTGAGGTCGAGGTTGCGGCGCGCGGCGTGGATCATGTGATTGCCGCCGATGGCGAACAGGTCGCCGTCGCCCGAGTACACCACCACCTGGAGCGAGGGGTTGGCCAGTTTCAGACCCGTGGCGAACGGAATGGCGCGCCCGTGCGTGGTGTGAAACGAATCCAGTTTGGTGTAGCCCGCCACGCGCCCGGTGCAGCCGATGCCCGAAACGACGGCCACCTTCCGCAAATCGACCTTCGAGTCGACCAGCGCCCGGGCGAAGCAATTCACCGTGGTCCCGATGCCGCAGCCGGGGCACCAGATGTGCGGGATGCGGTCCATCCGCAGGATTTGCTCGGCTGGGTTCTCGATGCACACGACGCTCATCGGGCCGCCTCCTCAATCGCCTTCAGAATCTGCTCGGGACGGTGAACGCTTCCGCCGGCATGCGTCACCGGAATGGTTCGGGCCTGGCCCGCGGCGGCGCGCTCGACCTCGCGCGACATCTGGCCCATGTTCAGCTCCGGCACGACGAAGGCCTTGACCCGGGCGGCCAGATCGCGAATCTCGGGGTCCGGGAAGGGCCAGGCGGTGATGATGCGGAACTTGCCCACCTTTACCCCCTTCTCGCGCGCCAGCTCGATGGCCCGCTGCGCAACCCGCGAGGTGATTCCGTAACTGACCACCACCACGTCGGCGCCGTCGATTCCCTCGACTTCGTGCAGGTGCGGAACGGGATCGAGTTTTTTCAGAAGGCGGCGCACCAGGCGGTCCTGCGTCTCGGGGTTCATGGCCGGGTAGCCGCGCTCGTCGTGGGTGAGGCCGGTGACGTGGAAGTTGTAGCCCATGCCGGCGTGGACCATGGGAGGCACCAGGTCGTCGCCGGGCTGGAACGGTTTGAAGTCGCCGTCGGGCTTGGCGGTGGTCAGCCGCCGGGGGAAGACGTCGATCTTCTCGGCGGGGGGGATGACCACTTTCTCGGTCATGTGCCCGACCACTTCGTCCATCATGAGCATCACCGGGACGCGGAAGCGCTCGGCCTGGTTGAAGGCCTCGATGGTGAGATCGAAGCACTCCTGGGGCGAATTCGGGCACAGGGCGATGATGCCGCAGTCGCCGTGCGAGCCCCAGCGGGCCTGCATCATGTCGGCCTGCCCCGGCAGGGTGGGCAGCCCCGTCGACGGCCCGCCGCGCTGCACATTGACGAACACGCACGGCGTTTCGGTCATCGCGGCCAGGCCGATGTGCTCCATCATCAGGGAGAAGCCCGGGCCGGAGGTCACGGTGAAGGCCTTGGCGCCGCCCCATACCGCGCCCTGGATGGCGATGGAGGCGGCCAGTTCGTCTTCCATCTGGATGAACACGCCGCCCACCATCGGGATGCGCGCGGCGAACCGCTCGACCACTTCCGTGGACGGCGTGATGGGATAGCCGGCGGCAAACCGCGCGCCGGCGGCCAGGGCGCCCTCGCAGCAGGCGTAGTCGCCGTCCATGAAATGCACGCCGGTCAAAACACCTTTCGGATCCGCTTGCATCTCAGCCTGCCTCCGTCCCGCGGACTCCGAAAATGGCGAAATCCGGACAGTACATGCCGCAGAGATCGCAACCGCTGCACTTCTCGGGCGCCACGACATGCGGGGGATGATACCCTTTTGAGTTAAAAGCCGACGAAAGCGCCAGCACTTTGGTGGGGCAAAACTCGACGCAGAAGGCGCAGCCCTTGCACCGGTCCACCGTAATCCTAACAAAACCTTTAGCCATTAGTATTCCTCACAGCCTGAAGGCTGGGCTGCGAAAACCTCACAGCCTAAAGGCTGTGCTACCAAAACCTCCACAGCCTGAAGGCTGTGCCACTTCCATTTTAGCGCGCATGGCGGGGGCCAGATGCGGAGTGAGTCAACTCGAGCAGTTCGGCCGGCGTCAGCACCCGGTACTTGCCGATCTCCAGTTTCGCGATCTGAAGCGGTCCGATGGCGGTCCGCACCAGCTTGAGAACCTTGCCGCCGAGCGCCTCGACCATCCGGCGCACCTGCCGGTTGCGTCCCTCGGCGATGGTGATCTCGAAAAAAGTCTTGTCGCCCGAATCGCGCAGATGCACGACTTCAGCGGGCCGCGTCGGCCCGTCGCTCAGCGTAACACCACCACGAAGCTGGTCGAGGTTTTCCTCGGTCATGCGAGTCGAGGTTTTGACCAGGTAAGTTTTCGGCACCTTGTAGTCCGGGTTGGTCATCCGCTCGGCGAACTGGGTGTCGTTGGTGAGGATGAGGAGGCCGCTGGTGTCCTGATCGAGCCGCCCGACGGGAAACACCCACTCCTGAACATTCGGAATCAGGTCGTAGACGGTCGGCCGTCCCTGGGGGTCCTTATAGGTGGTGATGCAGCCTTTGGGCTTGTACAGGAGCAGGTAGATTTTCCGGCGCGCGGCGACGGGCTTGCCGTCCAGGGTGACGCGGTCGCGTTCGAGGTCCACCCAATGATCCGGCGTGCGGATGAGCTTGCCGTTGACACGCACGCGCCCGCCGCCGATCCAGCTTCGCGCTTCGGTGCGGGAGCCGAAGCCGGCTTTGGAGAGGACGCGGTCGAGAGTTTTGAGCGGCTTGTTCATCTTCGCGGCGTGAGAAACGCGCGCGCCGGAGCGCCGTCGGCGCCGGCAATCCGGAGCGGCAGCGCGACCAGATCGTAATCGCCCGGCTCGACCGCGCCGAGATCGAGACCTTCCAGCAGCCAGACCCCGGCGGCGAGCAGCACACGATGAATCGCGTCGCCTTCGTCGCCTCCCGGTCCGACCGAGAGCGAGTCCACGCCGACCAGGCGGACGCCGCAGCGGGCAAGTTGATGGGCGGCCGGGAGCGTGAGGATGGCGCCCTTGACCAGGATTCGCTCGCCGGGCCGGCAATCCACCGGCAGGCCGGCGGTGACGCGGGCCGGGCCGATGGCGGCGTCCGGGGGCATCTGGTCAATCGTCGCGCCATCGGGGAAGTAGTGACGCGGCGCGTCCATGTGGGTGCCGGTGTGGGCGCACATGGACAGCGCGGTTACGTTGCAGCCGCCGCTCTGGATGGAGGCGATGAGCTCGACGCGCACGTCGGGGTCGCCGGGCCAGTGCGGCATGCCGTTGCGAATTGGCGTTGAAATGTCGATCCAGCCGGGTTCCATTTAGATGCAGGCGATGACGTCGATTTCGACCAGCGAGTTGCCGGGGATTCCGCCCGCGGCGGCGATGGTGGTCCGCACCGGGGGATTCTCGCCGAAGCGGCCTTTGAAAACCTCGTTCATGCCCGCGTAGTCCTTGAGGTCGTTCAGGTACACGTTGCACTTGAGCACCTTCTCCATCGAGGAGCCGGCGTTGAGCAGTTCTTTCTCGACCTCGTCGAGCACGGTTTTGGTGTG
>Ga0315273_10003380_pt1 | contig 19215 bp, 21 predicted proteins | sample YL17G02_0_MG_FD_205753 | JGI IMG/M metagenome (GOLD analysis project Ga0315273, IMG submission 205753) | Sediment microbial communities from Yellowstone Lake, YNP, Wyoming, USA - YL17G02_0 | ecosystem: Environmental > Aquatic > Freshwater > Lake > Sediment | place: USA: Wyoming | collected...
GCAAGGAGGAATCGGAATGGTGGCGCTCGGACCACTGGTCGGCACGGAATGGTTGGCGACGAATCTCGGGGCCCCGGATCTGCGCATCTTCGACGCGACCGTATTTCTGCATCCGAACCCCGAAGGCGGGGGGTATCGGGTCGAGAGCGGCCGTGACCGCTTCCGGGAGGGGCACATTCCGGGCGCGGTCTTCGTCGACCTCGTCGAAGAGCTCTCGGCGCCGGCAAGCCGCCTGCCGTTCACGATGCCGCCTCCGGAGCTCGCCGCGAAGAAGCTCGGAGCGGCCGGGATCGGAGCCGACAGCCGCGTGGTCGCCTACAGCACGGGCTCGGTGATGTGGGCGACGCGGCTCTGGTGGATGCTCCGTTCGCTTGGCTTCGATCGCGCCGCGGTGCTCGATGGCGGCTTCGCCAAGTGGGTCCGCGAGGGTCATCCCGTGACCCGCGAGGTGTCGACTTATCCGCCCGCGAACATGCCAATCTCGCCGCGCCCGTCTCTCTGGGCCGACCTCTCCGAGATGCGGCCGGTTGCCGCCGAGGGCCGGCCCTGCACGATCAACGCCCTGTCGCCGGAGGTTTACCGAGGGGAGAAGAACGTCTACGGCCGTCCCGGGCACATCCCGAAAAGCCACAACGTCTTCTACGACAGCCTCCTCGACCCCGAATCGGGGACCTTTCGGCGGATCGCCGAGCTGCGCGAGCGCTTCGCGAGCACCGGCGCGCTCGCGAGCTCGCGGGTCATCACCTATTGCGGCGGTGGCATCTCCGCGACGATGGACGCGCTCGCGCTCACGCTACTCGGCCACGCAAACGTCGCCGTCTACGATGGGTCGATGTCGGAGTGGGTGCGGCACCCCGAGCTCCCGCTCACGCTCGGCAGCGAGCCTTGATCTCCATCCACGTGAGCGTCCAAATCCCGTCGGGGACGTCGAACTTACTGCGCGCCCGGGGAGCGAGCGTTGCACCCACCGGGCTCTGACCCTTTACCGCTACCCAGCGAAAACACGACTGAGACGACCTTATCGGCCCGGCGCGCGGCGCCTGAGGGGGTAGTCAAGGCATGAAAGCGCATACAGGCGTTCGCCGATCCGATTCGATCGCAACGCTCCCGACTCACGGGTCCGTGCCACCCTCTTCGGCTCTCTCCGCCCGGGGCTTTTCGCCGAAGCTGAGCTCGACGAGGGTCCATTCCGGTTCGCCATCTGCGAAGGTGACATCGCACGTCCAGTAATTTCTGAGCATGGCGCCAGATCCATTGGGCGAGTCGACGTGCGCGGTTACCTCGAATCTCGGGGGATGTTGCCCGATGAGCCGGGCCCTCGATTCGCCGTCCTCAGGGTCGTCGAGAGACGAGAACTTCGAGGTCGCCGACACCTTCAGGCGTTGCGACGCGAATCGTACGCACGCCTCGAAGGCACCGTTCGGCGTGGGACCGACGCCGTTCGTGTCGAGTTGGCCGAAGATGGCCAGGATGACGACAACGAGCAAGACAAGGGCCGCCCAGGCAAGGATTCGTGAGGTGCGCATGACCCTGTTCGCTCTCGGCTAGATGCGCCAAAATCAGCAACCAGTCCGGCGCTTCTTTTCCTGACAAGACCCTCAAGGGACTCGCTGAGACGCCTCCCTGACCTCGCGCGAGTACTCTATCGAGGTGAGAAATCCTGCCGCATAGGCGGCAACGGAATTGACGGACTTCGCGGCTACCATTGCCACTGCGGAACCTGCCACCAGAACCGCCGCCCCGCCGCTTTAAGGAACCAGCGCCGCACGGGCGATCGTCGTCGTGTCGTGGGCCTTCCACTCGCTGTCGGCGAACGCTCTGTCGATCTCCGCGAGCGGGTACTTGTGGGACACGAGCTTCTCGAAGGGCCAGCGTCCGCGGTTGCGGACGAGGAAATCGAGCGCTCTCGGAATGACCCACGGATCGTACTGGATGACCCCGATGATGCGCTTCGCGCCCCAGACGATCTGCGCGGGCTCGAGCTCGATCTTGGCCCCCCGGCTGATCGTGCCGATCTCGAGGTAGGCGCCGCCGCTGCGCAGCATCTCGATCCCCTCGAGGATGACCTGAGGAAACCCGACGAAGTCGCAAGCGACGTCGGCGCCGACCCCTCCGGTCAGCTTGCGCACCAGATTCACCCGCTCCTTCTTCTCCGGCGTCTCCCGCAGATCGATCGTGTGGTCGGCGCCGAACTCGCGCGCGAGCGCCAGCCGTCCCGGAATCTGGTCGACGACGATCACGGTCTGCGCGCCCATGTCCTTGGCGACCGCCGCCGCTTGGATGCCGAGGCCGCCCGCGCCTTGGATGACGACAGTGCCGCCAAAGCGCAGCCCCGCCTGGTGCAGGCCGAAGATCACCTGGGAGAGGGCGCAGTTCACGGGCGCGACCAACTCGTCGGAGAGCGAGTCGGGGACCAGGAAGATCGCGCCGCCGGGACGCAGGTAGTAGTATTCGGCGAAGGCGCCGTGGAAGTGCGGGAAGTCGCGCGGCCCCCGCGGCCGCTCGATCTTGGCCGGGCAGTTGGCGGGCTCGTTGTTGAGACACGCGTAGCAGCGCCCGCAGGGATAGAAGTAGGGGTAGGTGACCCGATCGCCTTCTTTGAGCGGCCGCCCGAGCGAGTCGGTCTTGACGCGCGAGCCGAGCTTGGCGACCCGGCCGGTCATCTCGTGCCCGAAGATCCAGCCGTCCTCGGGCAGGCGGAGCGGAGCATCTCCTCGCCAGAAATGCAGGTCCGACCCGCAGATGTTGGCGAGCGAAACGCGAATGAGGACCGCTTCGGGCTCGACCTCCGGCAACGGCACGTCGCGGAGCTCGAACGGCTTGCCCGGTCCCAGGAAGACGGCGGCTTTGCCGGTGTTCAGGTGGGTTCTCCTCGTTTGCGTTGTGAGAAACGGTCGCCGGGAGGAAACCCTCGCTCCGCGCCGGCGAGATCTCGTGCCTTCTCCCCTCCGCTAATTCGAGTTCGCGCCGCCTGTCAAGATGCGTCGCGGTATTGCCTCGGTGTCGGATCCTTCTGGCGCGCGCACCGTGGCCGAGCGAGCATCACGTGCGTGTGGCCATCCGGCGCGATGGCCGCCTGGGTCGTCACGTTCGTTGGAGGAATAGCGCTGGCGGTCACTGCGCTGTTTTCGGAAATGGCGCAATGGGGATGTCCAGGATGACCTGGCGAATCACTCCGGTGTGCTGGCTTACCACTGCCGGATCGTCCCTCGCCGTCGAGCCCCACGAGGTTGACCGGCCTTTGGACGTGTCGGGGCCGCATCTGCGTTCGAGATTTGACTCGCCGACCGACCGCATGTGATCGTTATCGAGCGCCGGATGGACGGGAACAGGATTCCGCAAATGCTTGGCCGAGCTGCGAGCGAAGATCGCGGAAACCGCCGCGCGGCGGAGATCTTTCTCGTCTTCGCTATCGGTTGAACCGGCGTAGCCGGCAATAGCTGCACGGGAACTACCTGAAGTCCGTCCTCCACGACCTGGGATGATGCTGCAAATCGTCAAGTCGGGAATCCCCGAGGTGCTGCTGATCGAGCCGGAGGTGTTCGGCGACGATCGCGGGTTTTTCTACGAAAGCTACAACGAGCGCGCCTTCGGCGCGGCCATCGGCCCCGGTGTCCACTTCGTCCAGGACAATCATTCACGCTCGGCGCGCAACGTGCTGCGCGGCCTGCATTACCAGGTCCGGCAGCCCCAGGGGAAGCTCGTGCGGGTGACGGCCGGCGAGATCTACGACGTGGCGGTGGACATCCGCCGCTGCTCCCCGATGTTCGGCAAGTGGACTGCCGCCGTGCTCTCGGCGAGAAACAGGAAGATGTGCTGGGTGCCTCCCGGATTCGCGCACGGCTTTCTCGTCGTGAGCGACCACGCCGAGGTGCAGTACAAGACGACCGATTACTGGGCGCCGCAGCACGAGCGCTGCATCCTCTGGAACGATCCTGACCTCGCCATACGCTGGCCGATGCAAGACGAGCCAGTCCTGTCCCAGAAAGACCGGGCAGGCCTGCCCCTGAGGCAGGCCGAGGTATTTCCGTGACCAGGCTCCTGGTCACGGGCCGCACCGGACAGATCGGCTGGGAGCTGCAAGGCGCGCTGGCGCCGCTCGGCACGGTGATCGCACTCGATCGCAGCGCGATGGACGTGGCGAGTCCGGACTCGATCCGACGCGCGATCCGGGACGCGAAACCGGAAATCATCGTCAACGCAGCGGCCTACACCCATGTGGACAGGGCTGAATCCGAGCCCGATCTCGCAATGAAGGTCAACGGCGTTGCACCCGGCATCATGGCGGAAGAGGCCAAACGCCTCGGGGCGATCCTCGTCCATTACTCGACGGACTATGTGTTCGACGGCGAGCTCGACCGGCCGTACGTCGAGGACGACCCACCCAACCCGGTGAACGCTTACGGGAAGACCAAGCTGGCGGGAGAGCTCGCGGTCGCAGCGGTCGGGGGCCATCACCTGATCCTGCGTTCGAGCTGGGTCTACAGCGCGCGCGGCAGCAACTTCGTGCTCACGGTACTGCGTCTCGCACGCGAGAAGCCGGAACTCGCCATGGTGGACGACCAGACCGGCTCTCCGACCTGGGCGCGCGCGCTGGCGGAGGCCACGGCAGAGCTGTTACGCCGGAAGGACCGCGTACTCGGTCACAGCGGGGTGTATCACCTCGCGGCCAGCGGACGCGCGTCCCGCTATGAGTTTGCGAATGACGTTATCCGCATCATGCGGGACGTTTGCGGAGAGGCAGGCGGCTGGGCAAAGGTAAGACCGATCACCAGCGGCGACTATCCATTGCCGGCGCGGCGGCCGCGCAATCCGGTCATGAGCCAGGACAAGGTCAAGCGGATTCTCGGCGTCGAAATGACGCACTGGAGGGATGAGTTGCGGTCGTTCCTCGTGGAGCTTGCCCCGATGCGGGTGCCGCGCTGACAGTGTTCGCCAGCATCACGGGCGCGACCCGGAGGAAAGACCCTCAGGGTTGGTCTTCGTCTTCGTGACCGGCGACGAGAACCAGCACGGCATCCGGTCGCGCTTCTGCACCCATCTGCGAGAGGCGGCCGGGATGGCGCCGCCGACGATGATGCGCGCGTGGCCGGAGATCAGTGCTGGCCGCCCTCTTCCGCGAGCTTCTGCACGCCGAAGGTCTCGAGCAGCTTGTTCATGTTCGTCGTCTTGATGTCCAGCCCGCTGGTGCCCGACATGGGGAGGAGGATGATCCGCTTGCCCGCGAGCGCCTCGGCGAGCTTCAGCTTCACCATCACTTCGCCGCCGCTGCCGGTGAGCGCCTTGTTCATCTCGGTGATGCCCTTGGCCTCCGCGGCACCCTCGGCCTCGATCGCCGCCGCGATCCGCTGCTGCTGCTCGTAGTACGCGTCGGCCTCGATCTGCGCCTGGCGGAAGCGGCCGTCGGTCTCGGCGACCATCTTGTTCATCTCGCCCTTCGCCTCCTCGAGCTTCTTCAGGTACTCCTCCTGGGCCGCCCTCGTCGCCGACTTGTTCTGCTCGGCCACCTGGTCGGCGACCTTTTTGTCTTCGATCGCCTGCTGGTAGGCGGGATTGAAGCGATAGTCCTTCGTCGAGACGCGTTCGACGATGATGCCGTACGGATTCATGAACTGGCCGACGTGCGGACGTCGGCTGCGGTTGTGCCCGTGCCGCGCGAAGCCTAGCCTGGCGGTGCCGGAGCTCGCCATGTTCGACCCTCTCGCCGAAGAGCGTAAGGAAATCTCCGCCCGAACGCTCGAATACTACGAGCGCGTCGCGGTGCAGTTCCGCGAGGGGACTTGGGACCATGACATCCGGCAGAACATTGACACCCTGCTCCGGCACATCGAGGCGCCGGCCCCGTTCACCATCCTCGATCTCGGCTGCGGCCCGGGGCGAGATCTAGTCGCTTTTTCGGCTCTCGGCCACGTCGCCATCGGCCTCGAAGGATCAGCGGCGCTCGCGCGCATGGCCCGCGCGGCATCGGGCTGCGAAGTTCTAGAGCAGGACTTCCTCGCGCTCGATCTCCCCGCGCGGCGGTTCGACGGCATCTTCGCGAACGCGTCGCTGTTCCACGTTCCGAGCCGCGAGCTTCCCGGGGTGCTCGAGAAGCTCCGCACGGCTCTCCGCCCGCACGGCGTGCTCTTCTCCTCCAATCCGCGCGGCAGCGGCGAAGAGGGTTGGTCGCGAGAGCGCTACGGCTGCTACCACGACCTCCCGGGATGGCGAGGGTTCCTCACGGCCGCGGGCTTCGAGGAGCTCGAGCACTACTACCGGCCCCCCGGTCTTCCGCGGGAGCGGCAACCCTGGCTCGCGACCGTGTGGCGGCGGTTGAGCTGAGGGGACGTTCCGCAAGGGTCCATGCGATGCTGGTCAATGAGGAAGACGACCGGTTCTACGTCGCGAACTCGACCCTGCCTGGCGCGGGCAGCGGCCTGTTCACGAAGGTGCCGCTCCGCAAGGGCGACCGCCTCGAGGTCGTCGGCGTGATCGTGCGCCGCGACTCAGTTGCGGACCGCTGCACGCACTTCTGCGATCACCACAAGTTCCGGATCGGGGAGAGCCAGCTGCTGATCCCGCTCGGCTTCGGCGCAGTGGTGAACCACTCGCCGACTCCCAACCTGCAGAAGGTCTTCGAGGGCGACCGTCTCTACCTCGAGGCGCTGCGCGACCTTCCGGCGGACGAAGAGGTCTTCTTCACCTACACGCCGTATGCGCAGGAAGCGTTCGGCCTGCGCTGATCAAGCGGGCGTGACCGCGTAGCGCGTACGATCGGACACCCCTGCCTCCACGAAGGCCTCGTGGCGCTCGTGGCACTTGAGACAGGCGCCGCAGTGCAGCGGACCTAGGGGGCCGCCTTCGTCGAGGCTCGCGCCCGCCTTCTGGCCGATGCAGGTCAGGGTGAGATGCAGCGGCAGCTCGCGGTGATCGCGGATGAGATCTGATTTCTCCATGCCGCGGTACGGCGCGACGACCTCGATCGCGTGGCGGAGGGCTCCGCTCAGCAGTCGGCCGTAGTCGGCGAAGAACTCGGGCGTCGCGTCCGGGTAGGGATTCTGCATCAGCGATCCGAGCGCGATCCGGTGAACGTCGTGGAGGGCGCACCAGACGCCGGCCACCCCGAGCAAAAGGATGTTCCGGCCGGGAAGGTAGTCGGCGTCGATGCTGGCGTCGTAGTCCGGAACGTCCTCGCCCGTGAGGCTCCAGTGGCGTCCGTAGAGACGGTCGACGGGCACGGCGAGCGTCGCCAGCGGCGCGAAGCGCCGGCCACCGAGCGCCGCAAGGTAGGTTCGCAGCGCCTTTTGCTCGGCCGCCTCCCAGGCGAGGCCGAACTCGACGTAGAGCGGGAAGACGTCGGAGCTTCGAGCGAGGTCGGCGACGAGCACCGCGCTATCGAGACCGCCGCTGGTGAGGACGGCTACGCGATCCACGGCTCGCTCCCGCAAACGGCGTCGCTCTTCGCCGTCGGATCGTCGACCATCGGATGGCAGCCTAGGCGCTCGGGCCCTGGCCCTTGAGCCTCGTCCCGACGATGTGCCTGCCCGAGTCGACGCGGATGTTCTCGCCGGTCACGGTTTCGAGCTTCAGCAAGGTCACGACCAGCTCGGCCATCTCTTCCTCGGACGATTCGCGGTGGAGCGGCGTCTGCGCGAGCGCGGCCTCCCATTCCTCGCCCGATACCAGCGCAGGGTCTTGGACCGTTGGCCCGGGGGAGATCGTGTTGACCAGAATGCCGTGGGGCGCGAGCTCGAGCGCGAAAGCGCGGGTCATGAAGTGAACGGCCGCTTTGGCGGTGAGGTACGGCAGGTAGCCCGTGTAAGGCGTCTCTTCCGCGGCCCAGTCGCCGAAGAAGACGATGTGGCCGCGCGTGGGGCCGGCATTGCCCTGCATGGCGCGGCCCGAGGCCAGCGCGAGCAGGTAGGCTCCCTTCGCCGAAGCCATCGCATGGTCCCAATCGGCGGCGGTGAGCGACGGGTAGGGCGTGCGCGGATAGTCGAACGCGGCATCTACGCAGAACGAGAGATCGCCGAGCTGGCGGCGCGCCTCGTCGACGAGGCGCAGCACGTCTTGCGGTGAGGCGAGGTCCGCCTGGATGACGCAGGCCCGGTCGACGGCGTCACGGACCGACGCGTAGAGGGCGTCGGCGACGTCACGGGAGCTGCGATAGACGATGGCGAGATTGACGCCTTCGCGAGCGAGGCGCTTGACGACCGTCGCGCCGATGCGTCGCGTCCCCGCAACGATCGCGCCGCGGCCTTTCAGCTCAACCATGCCGCCCCGCGCGTCATGCCGGCCTCGGTATAGGAGAAAGTACCGGATGTCGACACGAGGACCGCGCGCCGCATGACCACGCTCGATCTAGGGCGGCTTCCAGTGGCGGTGCGGGGCTCGACGATCGTGCAGGCGGTGGCGCGCACGCGTCAGCCCGTGGTCAGGCTCGCGAAACGATCGGCGAGCCGCTGGAACGGCGAGGGGCAACGATGCCGGACAACGTCACGACACCGCGGGCTCGCACGCGCTCACCGACCGGATGAGGGTCGCGGGGGGGCCGCCGTGTGGCCGCAGCAGCCGGCGCATCTGCAGATTCATCTCGTAGAAGGTGGGCGGCTCATAGGTATGTCCCGCGCGCAAGAGTTGTTCTTCGCGGCGCAGCTTCCACAAGGCAAAGCGCCCGGCCAGCGGCGCCACCACGCGGGCCCGAAGGCCCACTTCCCGCTTGATGTCGGTCAAGAGCCGGCTCAGCTTGGTCACCAGCGCAGGGTTGCGCTCAGCAAACCATCGGCGGGCCGCCCACAACGCCGCGGGATACATCACGGTCAGATCCCGCGCCTCCCACGCGAAGCGTTCCCGGATGCGCCGGTCCGCGTGGTCTTTGTAGCGCCGCCATCCCTGCAGCAAGGTCCTGGCGATGCGCAGCACGCTGGGCCCGTTGACTTCGAAGTCCCGCTGAAACGCGCTCAAAATCAGCTCCGCTTCCTTCCCGGGAGAGATCGACGAATGGAGATGCCGAAAGTGGAGCTGCCCGTGGATGTCCGCCTCGTGGTAGCTGTCGGGCTCCCGCAGCGTCCCGTTGGCCAAGTGCTCGGCGTAGAGCGGCGTGCCGGGAACCGGCGTGTAGAGCATGAACTGGTGGAAGTCCGTCTCGTGGCTGACGGCATGCTCGATCGCCTCGACGATGTTCTCGGGTGTGTGCTCCTCCAACCCGATGATGCTGGAGCCCAGCACCCGGATGCCGTGCGACTGGAGCGTGCGGACCAGCGAGACGGTATCCACCCCGGAGAGCTTGGCATACCGGCTGTTCTTCCCCTCCAGACCCATCCACACCCATGAAATGCCCAACCGCACCAGCTCTTCGATCGCATACGCTTGCAAGACCCGGGCGGAGCTGAACACGTAGAGCGACCACGACTTGCCGTGGTGCTCAATCAGCTCCAACAGGCGCAGCGCGCGTTGGCGGTGCAACAGGAAGTTTTCATCCATCACGAAGAAGGAGCGCACCTGCATCCCCTGCTCCAGCCCGCACATCACGCGGAAAATCTCGTCGCCGCTTTCGTAGAAATTCACGGACTGGCCCTTGCCGCCGAACATCGCGGAGGTCGAGCAGAAGTTGCAGCCCACCGGGCAGCCGACCGACGGTATCAGCGTGGCGGCGCACGACCGCCCGGCACTGCTGCTCTCAAAGCCCATCACGCGCGTCCGGACCGCGGAGGAGATCTGCGGATGCCGGACCGGCCGCGCGGGGTCCTCCCCCAGGAACTGCCGGAACCAGCGCACCCCCTCGCCGCGCACAATGTAGTCCGCATCCACGCGCTGGTCCAAATCGTGGCAGTTGGCGATGTGGCCGCCCACCACGATCGTGGCCTGCGGCTGATGCGCGCGGATGAGCTGGCACATCTTCTTGACCTTCTCGACATTCGGCAGGATGGAGCTGATGCCGATGATGTCGTACTCCGCGGAGCACAGCTCCTCGGTAAAGCGCTCCAGCGTCGGAAAATCCAGCAGCGTGCAGGGCGCGTCGATATTGGCGTGGATGAGCATGATGCCCCACGACCGGTGAAACATGCGCAGTGAAAACGGGCCCTGGCCGCGCGTCACCTGGTTTTGGTAGAGCTCCATCGGGTTGAGCTCCCGGCTGCCGTAGTCGTCGTCTTGCGCATACGGGCCGAAGACGCTGCTCAGCAGGATGTGGGCGCGCGACCCCACCGGATGCCGGGGCACCGCTTGGCCGGAGAGCGGGGACGCGCTGGTTACGATTGCCATGATTCACGACTCCTTCTGATAGCGTCACACGGTCTGGGCACGACGGAGGTAAACCACCCTGCATTCTATGACAAAGAACACGGAGGCGCCAGGTCGGGCGCGCAGATCGGCGGCGTCGCCCCGCAGGAGAAAGAACGTGCCCCGCCGGGTGGAATCGTCGTGGCGCCAGGACTTGTCGGGGCCGGACGCTTGGAGGCGGAGGACAGATTCTTTCTCAGTCGTAGCTTCTTTGCGTTTTGCGGCTCGGGCGCTATACGACGGGAGCCGAATATACTCGAGGAGGCGAGCGATGAAGAGATACGAACTGCGCACCACCAAGGGCGTCGAAAGCCTGAAGGCAGGAGATGCACCGATGCCGAGCCCGGGGCCCGGGCAAGCTGTGGTGCGAGTGCATGCCGTCTCCCTGAACTATCGTGACCTGCTCGTCCTCTCGGGCATGTATCCTGGTAGCCTGCCGCTGCCTTTGGTGCCGACTTCCGACGGCGCCGGCCAGGTCACCGCAGTTGGACCCGGAGTCGACCGCGTGAAGGTCGGCGACCGCGTCGCTGGAACCTTCTTCGAGGGTTGGGCATCCGGACGGCTAACCGAGCGCGACATGGCGACCGCGCGCGGGGGAGCGACGCAGGGCATGCTCGCCGAATACGTCTTGTCGAGCGCGGATGCCCTCGTGCGGATACCCGATCACCTGTCGTTCGACGCCGCCGCCACCTTGCCCTGCGCGGCGGTGACGGCGTGGCACGCTTTGTTCGAGGTCGATCCTTTGCGTCCCGGCGAGACCGTGCTCGTGCTCGGAACGGGAGGAGTGTCGATCTTTGCTCTCCAGTTCGCCGTCATGGCGGGTGCGCAGGTGATCGTCACATCGTCGAGCGACGAGAAGCTCGAACGAGCTCGAGGGCTCGGAGCGGCGACGACCATCAACTACAAGAAAGCTCCGAACTGGGAGATCCCCGTCCGCGAGGCAACCGGAGGAATCGGGGTCGATCGCGTGATCGAGGTCGGCGGTCCCGGTACCTTCCAGAAGTCGCTCGCGTCTCTCCGCATGGGGGGACGCCTGTCGGTGATTGGCATCCTCACCGGCTTTAGCGGGGGAGTGGAAATCATCCCGATCCTCGTCGGCAGCCTCCACGTGGACGGAATCTACGTCGGGAGCCGCGAGATGTTCGAGTCGATGAACCGAGCGATAACCCGCACGAAGATGTCACCGGTGATCGACCGGGTTTTCTCGTTTGCCGATGCGCCCGCCGCGTATGAGCACCTGCGTTCCGGTCGGCACTTCGGTAAAGTCGTGATTCGAGTCGACTGATACGGCGAGAATACTACCGAGAGGACTTCACCGTCCTCTCGGTAGTTACCATGTGCTCGCAAGCCCTCGCTCACGAGCACATGGTAACTACTTGACCGTGTAGCCGCGGCCTTCCATGCACACGGCGAAGGCGCGGTTGTAGTCCGCGAGCTTCTGGTTCGTCGCGGCCTGTTGCTGCTGAGTCCGTCGTTGCGCCTGCTGCTCGGCCTGCTGTTGCGCCTGCTGGTTGGCTTCCTTCTCCTGGGGGATAGATTCTTTCTCCGTCTCTTCCTTGCGTTTTGCGAAGATCCGGTCCGGGTCAGGCAGCCTCGGCGTAGAGGCTCGGATAGGCGACTCCGCGTAGCTTGAGGGCCGCGGCCATGACGCGACGGCCGGACTGCGAAATGCGCCAGCGTCGCCAATCGGTCTCGCGCTGGCGTTGGTCGAACGGGCAGGGACCGCGCCGTGAACGTTTCCGGCCTATCGATGAGTTCTCGCGTCAGGAGATCCTCGAGACCTTGAGGAAGCGGTCGATCATCGCGTTTACCTGCTCGGGCACCTCGAGCTGGTGGAAGTGGCCGGCGCCGACGGTTTGGCCGATGACGACCTGCGGGTTGAGCTCACGCAGGCGGGACAGGTCGGCGAGCGGCGGCTCAGCGGCGAGGTAAAGGAACGGCACCCTGCACTTCCGAGCGGCGGCGTCGATGTCCGCGCCGATGATGGCTTCCCAGCATCCGAGGGTGACGTGGTCCGGAGCGGAGGTCATGTCGGCGAGAATCCGGGCCTTGCGCTCGGGGTCGTCGGCCGGGCCGAAGAGCGCATCGGAGAGAAAGGCGCGATGCGCCGGACGCCAATCGGGCTTGTGGAACTCGGCCGTGATGGCCACCATGGTGTTCGCCAGTTGCGCGAGCACCGCGACCGGCGAGTCGCAGGCCACGATCGCGGAAGGTAGCTCGGCGTGGCGGGCCGCGAGCTCGATCGCCGCCATCCCGCCCATGCTGTGACCGATGACGACGGGTTTGTTGAGACCGAGCTCGCGACAAAGCCAAGCGAGGTCGTCTGCGAATCCGGCGATCGTGTAGGGGCCCTTCGGCTTATCGCTCTGGCCGTGGCCGCGAAGATCTACCGAGACCACGCGGTGGCGCCTGGAGAAGTGGTCTCGCTGCGGAGCGAAGTAGGTGTGGTTGCAGGTCCAGCCATGCACGAGCACGATCGGCGGTGAGCCGCTGCCGGTCTCCGCGAATGCCAACTTCACACCATCACGGGTCCTGTGTTCCATGAGTCCTCCTCTCGATTGTGGCCTTCGGTGATCGATTTTCGGGAAAACGCGTCCGGAGCCTCTGCCGATAGCTGTCATGACTCGGACGGGAAGTCAGGCTTTCGGTTTGCACGTCGAATGCTCCCGGATGACGGAGAGAGCCGCACGGTCACCCTCCGAATCGTACCTCTCCCTCGTGGGTCACGGCCATGGCACCGGCGATCTCGTCGCCGAGATCGATCGTCAGCATGCCGTCACGCAGCAAGTACTGGAGCAGCGTGAGGATGTTGCGATTGAGCATCTGGCTCGCATGCACCGGTACCGTGCTCGGCAGGTTCAGTGGGCCTGTGCCGATGACTAGCCGTCTTCATTTCCACGGGATCGTTTCCTCCGTCGACACCGTCCATGCGGCCGAAGGCCTTCAGGTTGCCACCCTCATCGAGCACGGCGACTTTCTGTCTCGCGCCGAGCTCCTTCGCGCGGGTGATCGCCGCCGCTGCCATCCGGGCGGCAAGCTCGTGGGTGATCGTCGTCTTCGTGTATGTCACGTCCTTCGGGAGACCCTCTGGATCACGTTGCCGTCTCTTAGTAAAGTTGCGGAACATACCCTTGGAGGTACGCCATGGTCTTTTCGCTCTACGCCGCCACAGTCCCGAGCTATCGACAGATCCTGGAGGCCGTTTCCGGCCTGCTCGTCAGAGCAGAGGGCTTCTGCACCGAGAAAGGGATCGCGCCGCAGGAGCTAATTCAGGCGCGCCTCGCCGAGGACATGCTCCCCTTCGCCTACCAGGTGAAGTCCACCGCCGTACACTCGCTCGGCGCCATCGAGGGCGTCCGCAAGGGTGTTTTCTCGCCCGATATGACTCCGCCACCTGAGACTTTCGCGGCACTCAAGACGCGGATCGCCGAAACACTCGCCGCACTGCAGGCAATCGATGTCGCCGAGGTTGACGGTTTCATCGGCCGCGACATGCGCTTTTCCTTCGGCGACCGTCATATGGAGTTCACCGCAGAGAACTTCCTGCTCTCCTTCTCGCAGCCCAACTTCTACTTCCACGCCACCACGGCCTACGACATCCTCCGCTGGAAGGGCGTTCCCATAGGCAAGCGCGACTTCATGGGAAAGCCCCGCGTGAAGGGTTGAATGCGATCGGCACTTACGGTTCGATCCTGCCGATCTGGCAGACCGAACCCGGTCCGGCTCGTCATAGATGTCGTCGCGTCCAACCGCCCCTTGCATCTCACCGCTGAGCGCCCCGATCAGCGGCCCTTTACCGGGCGGTGACGCCCAACACTGCGCGGTGGCGCAGATGTCCCATTATGCCGTTCGGTGCGGGTTCAACCACCGGATTGCGGCGCGCCGGCAAGCCGTTCCGACTTCGCGGCCGGATTGATTCTGCTATCCGTCGTCGATCCCGCAGCACGCGAGGAGCAGTCGGAGGTAGCGCGCGTCGTATGCCCCGCTCGAGTACTCAGTTTGTTCCCCAGGGGTTGTCGATCACGAAGCGCCAGGAGCCGTCTGCCTGACGACGCAAAACATCCGCGTTAGATCCCGTCAGCTTCACCGGTTCGCCGGCTGGCCCGGTTCCAGTGAATGACCACACCCCAGTGACGAGCGCCAGATCACTTGCCTCAAGGACCCTTGTCACTTTGAGATCGAGCGTGCCCTTCATCGCAATGAAACCGGCCAGCGATTCACGGACACCCGATGAGCCGTGTTTGAGACTCCCGGGCTGAGCCGCAAAAGCGGCCTCAGGCTCATAAAGAGTCATGAGGACATCGAGATTGCCCGTATTAATTCCGTCAACGATCGACTTGAGGACCTGCTCAGGCGTTCCTGTCGGCATAACAATCTCCCTCGTTCTACGTTGTCCGCGAATGTTGCAGAACGCGGCCCCGACCGGCATGGTCGGACGACAGCGAAAGCTATTTTACTACTAACCCGCTTCGATCGCTCCCCTCCAGCGGGTGCGGAGGCGAGCGAAAGTTACATCAGCTACATTGAGTGGCAATAGCGATGCACGATAGTAGTGATTTCGCTCGCCGCCGCGGCGTCCTGCTGCCAGCGCAGCAACTTTTCGTGAATGCTTTTCACGGTTCGACTGCCTCCGGCAGGGTTCATCGGGGTCCGGACTGACCGCTATCGTGCCGCAGTTTCGCCTCAGCGCGAAATTCGCTCAAATCGCGCAACAAGGTTTCGGTATTCACGAATGGGGATTCCAACCGCCCGGAGCGCCTTCCGGATCACGGAATCGCGGGATGCAAACCGCACTGACGGGATAGATGGGTGGCCGGGCGTCGTCCTGGGGTCGTCCCTGGCCCGTGTGCGGCTGACTCGCGTGCGCCGACGTGCCTGTGCGTCGCGCCTGGCGGCCACCGGCACAGCGCCTGCTCGTCTTGTCCGACATACCCGTACCTCCGCTCCGTTCGTACGTCAGTCCGATGACCGCGGGCTGTGCGAATCCGCCGGCTCCCGGTCGTTCTCCTTCACTTCATGGCGTATCGGCGGAACGGTCCCAAGATATACCGCGATCGACTCCAGGTCCTCCGCCGCGAGGTTCTCGTACCCGTGCTCGATCGCCTCGGCCATCAACCCCTGTACGCTGTCGCCGTCGGGTTCGAGCCCCGTCTGGAGCAACCACACTACGTCCTGGACGCGCCATTTGCCGATTCCGGTCGTGCGATCAGGGGTAATGTTGGGTGCCAGCTCGCCCCCCGCGCCGCCATCGCTGCCGGCGAGAGCCATGTCGATTCTCAGTCCGCCGAGCCAGCCGCGCGGCGTGTGACATTCGGCGCAGTGTCCGGCGCCATTCACCAGGTAGGCTCCCCGGTTCCACTGAGCCGAGCGTGCCCGATCGGGACGGAACGCTCCCGGCTCGAAGTAGAGCCACTTCCACACCGGCAGCAGGAATCGCCAGCCGAACGGGGGGCGAATCTGGTGTGGTCGGTTCGCTTTGCGAGCGGGCTGCTGTGCGCGCAGATAGGCCCACAAGTCGGCGAGATCCCAGTCGTTCATGCGGGTGAACGAGGCATAAGGAAAGACCGGAAAATAGCTCGAACCGTTCGGCGCTTCGCCCTGCGTCATCGCGCGCACGAAGTTTTTCTCGCTCCACTTGCCGATGCCGGTCTCGGGGTCGGGAGTTATGTTCGTGCCGTAAAACGTCCCGAAGGGCGACTTGATCGGCCTGCCACCGGCGAGCGGTGCGCCGCCGTGCTCGAAGTCTGTATGGCAGCCGCAGCCACCGGCTTGGTGGAACACGGTCCGCCCGCGCTCGATCGCGGCCGAATCGGCTGCGTGAGCCAGCCCCCACCCGCTCGTCACGAGAAGCACCCCTGCGAGCATCGCCGAGAGATGCGTTCGCCGGCGCGAGCGCAGGGCAGACGCCGCCGGGTCTACCCGCAGAGGAGTCGGCGTCATTGCTTGCGCTGATACGACTGCTCCTTGGGCTTACGGAAGCTCTCGTGACAACCCTGGCAGGCTCCGCCCACCTTCTTCACCTGCGCCGTGATCGCGTTCATGTCTCCGGCTGCGGCGATCTTCGCGAGCTCGTCGCTCGCCTCCGCGAGCTTGTCCGCATCAGCCTTGTATTCGTCCCACTTCTTCCAGATCCCCGGCTTCGCGTCGGTCTTACCCGCGCTCACCGGCTTCTCGAAGGCACTGGCGATCATTCTCGCGTTGATGCTGATCGCCTGCGCGTGACCGGCGATGTCCTTCTGGTAGGGCAGCTTGAACTTGAGGATGTCGCCGATCGCCCCCATGTTGGCGCCCTGCGACTCCATCACCTTTTGGCGGTAGCCGATGACCGCTTCGTCGTCCTGCGCCCAACTGGCGGAAGCGACGAGCAGAAGGCCCGCCAGCACGCACCCGGTCAATGCGCTTCGACTCGAACCATCCATAGCTCCTCCTTACGGCCGTTCGTCGTTCGTTGCCGACGATGCAGCATAGGGAAATGGCCCCGACACGCAAGCGCCCGACCCGTCCGTGCGCCGCGCGAAGCCCACTCGAGCCTGCCGAGGGAGGCGTCGTCGCGACTCAGCGGCCGGTGAAGTCAGGCTTGCGCTCTTCCATTAAGGCACGCGGCCCCTCGCGCGCGTCGGAGGAGCGCATCACTTCGCGCGAACACTCGTCCTCGATCGTGAAGGCGTCCTCCAGCGGCCGGCCTTGGCTCCGCACGCTACGTAAGGTGAAGGTCATCGTTCGTGCGCCCTCGGCGCCGCCTGGTTCTCGACGTCGCGCTTTGCTAGCTTTTCGCACGTGACGACGGGCCGAGCCGGGCGGGGTGCAGGGTGTCGATCCGAAGACCTCGCGGCGCTCGATCGGGACGTTCGCGCGGGAGCTGATGCCGCGGTTGCGAAAGAGCCCCTAGGCGCTCTCGGGGGACCTATACGCGGTCGTGCCGATGGTTCGCGCGGCGCGGCGCTGCGCGCTTCAAACCGTGCCGAGCGCGCGGCGGGAGACTAGGAGGATGCCATGAACGGTCTGATCGCAGGCAAGGTCGTCGTCATCACGGGAGCGAGCAGCGGAATCGGCGAGACGACCGCGAAGCATCTGGCGGCGTCCGGGGCGCTGCTCTTCCTCGGGGCGCGCCGCAAGCATCGGCTCGACGCGTTGGTCGACGAGATCCGAAACGCCGGTGGCAAAGCCCATGCGCTGGTCACCGACGTCAGCCGGCGCGCCGACGTCGAGAGGCTTGTCCATGGAGCTCGGGAGGCTTACGGGCGGGTCGACGTCATCATCAACAACGCCGGGATCATGCCGCTCTCCCCATTCGAGCGGCTCAAGGTCGACGACTGGGACCGTATGATCGACATCAACGTCAAGGGCGTCCTCTACGGAATCGCTGCCGTGCTGCCGATCATGAAAGAACAAAAGAGCGGTCACATCATCAACGTCTCTTCCGTCGCGGGCCACAAGGTGAGACCCGGAAACGCCATCTACGCGGCGACGAAGCATGCGGTTCGTGTGATCTCCGAGGGGCTCCGAATGGAGGTCAAGCCGTACGGAATCCGGACCACGATCATCTCCCCGGGTGCCATCGCAACGGAGCTCGTCGACAGCGTGACCGAGCCCGACCTCCAGGAGCGGGCGCGCGCTTTCTATGCGCTGGCGGTTCCGGCGGACGTGATCGCCCGCGCGATCGCCTACGCGATTTCCGAGCCACCCGAAGTGGACGTGAACGAGATCTTGCTGCGTCCTACCGCGCAGGAATTCTAGCTCCTCCTCAGAGGTCTCGAGTGCGCAAGAGTCGGGACTCGCCTCGGCGCGGAAAAGACGAACGAGCAAATCGGAGAAGATGATATGGGGGGACCGAGTCAGCCGGTTCGGTTGGGTAACGTGTTTCCCCCCAATGCCGATTGGCTGGCCCGGCATCAGCCCGAAGCGATTCTCGAGCCAGACCTGCCCATCCTGGATCCGCATCACCACCTCTGGGAGCGTGCCGATCACCGGTATTTGTTGCCCGATTTGCTGGCCGACCTGGGGAGCGGCCACAACGTCGTCGGCACTGTCTTCGTCGAGTGCATGGCGATGTACCGTGCTCACGGTCCTTCTGAGTTGCGGCCAGTCGGCGAGACCGAATTCGTCAACGGCGTCGCCGCCATGAGCGCGAGCGGCGGATACGGGCCGGCGCGGATTTGCGCCGGCATCGTCGGCTTCGCCGATCTGACGCTCCGCGATCGCGTCAAGCCCGTGCTGGAGGCGCACGTTGCGGCTGGGGGCGGCCGGCTTCGCGGTATTCGCCATGCCGCCGGTTGGGATGCCAGCGAAGACATCCGCAAGAGCCACACCAATCCGCCGCAAGGACTGCTGGGCAGCGCGGCGTTCCGCGCCGGGTTTGCCCGCCTGGCGCCGCTCGCCCTGTCGTTCGATGCGTGGCTCTACCACCCACAACTTCCTGAGCTCGTCGACCTGGCGCGCGCCTTTCCGGACACGACGATCGTCCTCGATCACGTCGGCGGCCCACTTGGCTGTGGCCCTTATGCGGGCCGCCACGACGACGTGTTCACGACGTGGCAGGCCTCGATTCGTCGCCTGGCGGACTGCACCAACGTCGTCGTCAAGCTGGGTGGACTCGGCATGCGAATCGGTCCCTTCGACTTCTATCGTCGCGAGGCGCCGCCTACGTCGGCAGATCTCGCCGCGGCATGGCGGCCCTACATCGATGCCTGCGTGACCGCCTTCGGAGCGGACCGCTGCATGTTCGAGAGCAATTTCCCTGTCGACAAGATCACCTGCAGCTACGCCGTCCTCTGGAATGCCTTCAAACGGCTGGTGGCGGGGAGCTCCGCGAGCGAGAAGACGGCGCTCTTCAGCCGAACGGCGAAGCGAGTGTACCGGCTCACCCTTTGACCGGAGATCGCGAATTCGATGCCTGGCGAGCGTTGCGGATCAGCAACCACCCCTTCCTCGACGGCAAGAAGCGGGTGGGGTCAC
>Ga0315273_10003384_pt1 | contig 19206 bp, 16 predicted proteins | sample YL17G02_0_MG_FD_205753 | JGI IMG/M metagenome (GOLD analysis project Ga0315273, IMG submission 205753) | Sediment microbial communities from Yellowstone Lake, YNP, Wyoming, USA - YL17G02_0 | ecosystem: Environmental > Aquatic > Freshwater > Lake > Sediment | place: USA: Wyoming | collected...
AGAAGGTGGTCGACAAGATCGGCCTCACGCCCACGGTCGCACCGGCCGCGGGTGGCGAGCCGAGCACGCCGACCTACCCGATCTACGTGCTGAAGGTGACGATCACCGACTCCTGATCGGCCGCGGTGCAGGCGCGACGATCAGCCGGTCGCGAGCCACCCGTCGATGTCTCGGTCGATCGCTGCCTTCAGGTCGTCGTCGGCGAAGCTCGCGCGAACCCCCGTCCGCGCGATCTCGGCCAGCTGTTCGTCGGTGTACTCCCACGTCTGCCGCGCGGCCTCGTAGACGTCGGTGAGCCACGCCCCGAACATCGGGGGGTCGTCGGAGTTCAGGGTGACGACGACCCCGGCCGCGCGGAGCCGTTCGAACGGGTGGTCGGCCAGGCTCGCGTACACGCCCGTGGCGACGTTCGAGACAGGGGAGACCTCGAGGGGGATGCCGAGGTCGGCGAGGTGCGCGACCAGGTCGGGGTCGCCTGCCGCCGACACCCCGTGCCCGATCCGGTCGGGCTCATACGCCTCCAGGGTCGCCCAGACGTTGGTCGCGCCCGCCCACTCGCCGGCGTGGGGGACCGACTTCAGGCCGGCATCCTTCGCCGCGCGGAAGTGCCGGGCGAACGGGCCGATGTCGGTGCGTTCGCTGCCTGCGCAGTTCAGCGCCACCACGCCGCGGCCCGCGTACTTCAGGGCGACCTCGAGCACGCGGTCGGCGTGCTCCACGCCGAGGTCCCGCACGATGTCGGGACCGAGCCGCACGACGACTCCGGTGTCTCGTTCACCCGCGGCCAGTCCGTCGAGCACCGCCTCGATCGGTCCGAACCAGTCGCCGCCCAGGCGGTCGGCGTGGTTCGAGGGCGAGAACACCGCCTCTGCGTAGCGCACGTTGTTCGCGGCGAGGTCCTCACACACCTCGTAGGCGAGCCGGCGGAAGTCGTCGAGGTCGTGCATCAGCGCGCACATCGCCACGTACTGGTCGATGAAGTCGAGGAACCCGTCGAAGCGCCAGCCGTCGTCGGCGAGGCCCGAGGGGATCGCGACGCCCCGCCGGTCGGCGAGGTCACGGACCGTGTCGAGGCGCATCGCGCCCTCGAGGTGCACGTGGAGCTCGGCCTTGGGGAGCGCGGACAGGTCTCGCATCCGTCGATGGTAGCGTCGGCCGATGGGGACGCGACGGGCGGCTGCGGCGGTGCTCGTGCTCGCGGTCGTCGCGGGGTGTGGCGGCAGCGGGTCGATGGGCTTCGCCCGGGAGGACCTCGACGCGATCGTGCTGACCCCGTTCGACGCGCCCGATGGCACGGTCTACTCGCGGGGCGCTTCGGGGTTCCAGGACCTCGGAACGTTCGCGATGGATCACACGGAGCTCGGGCTGCTGCGTGACGACGGCTTCGTGGTCGGCCACGGCGTGCTGTTCGCGCCGCTCGGTCATCAGGAGTACGTCGCCAACGACGACCTCGGGAAGAACGCGCCCTTCGCGCAGGGGATCGCGGCGCTGTTCGAGACGCCCGAGGGGGCGTCCTCGACCCTTCGCCGGTTCGTGACGGCGTTCAAGGACGGGCAGCTCGAGGGCGGCCGCTTCGTCGACCCGCCCGGCTACGGCGACGAGTCGTTCGCCCTCGAAGGCCTCGCCGCCGGTGGGACCCGTGCGGAGCTGCTGGTGTGGCGCCGGGAGAACCTCGTGCTGGCGGTGTTCGGCGCCGGGAAGGTTCCGCCCGCCGAGGTCGAGCGGCTCGCCGCCCTCGTGGACGGGCGGGCCTCGTGATGAGCGGCGAGCGGTACACGTACGGCGACACGGAGCTCGCGGCCGAGCGGCTCGGCCTCGTGGCGCGCGTCTTCGAGCCGTCCACGCGGGCGTTCCTGGAGCGAACGGTGACGTCGGCGCCGCCGCTGGCGTACGACCTCGGGTGCGGGCCCGGGCACACGACGCGGCTACTGCACTCGGTGACGGGCTCGGTGCGGACCGTCGGGCTCGACCGGTCGGGGCCGTTCCTCGATCGGGCGCGAGACGGCGCGCCGGCCGGCGTCGGGTTCCGCGCGCACGACGTGCGGGAGGTGCCGTTCCCGGAGGGTCCGGCCCACCTGATCTACTGCCGACTCCTGCTCGCCCACCTGGTGGATCCGCCGGGTGTCGTGGCCCGCTGGGCGACGCAGCTCCGGCCCGGCGGGCTGCTGCTCCTCGACGAGCTCGAGGCGATCGAGACCGCCGACCCGGTGTTCGACGCGTACCTTCGCGACGTAGCGCTCCCGGTCGTCGAGGCACAGGGCGCCCGGTTGATCGTTGGCCAGCTGCTCGCGGCGATGCCCGACCCGCCGGGAGCCGAGCGGGTCGCGAACGAGGTCGTCACCTTCACGCCTCCATCGGCTGAGAGCGCGCGGATCTTCGGGATGAACCTGGCGGTGCTGTTGGAGCGAAGCGAGATCGAGCCTCAGCCGGGGCTGGCCGCGTACCTCGCCGCGATCGCGGACGGTTCCCGGGGAGCGGAGCCCGTCGTCTGGCGGATGCGCCAGCTCGCGTTCCGTCGGACGGCGGTATCGGAGACGGCCGCCAGCGACTAGCATCGCCGGACGGCCCGGGTGTCGGAACTGGTAGACGACGGCGCCTTAAAAGCGCCTGCCTCGAGAGAGGCGTGTGGGTTCGAATCCCACCCCGGGCACTACCGCGTTGCGCTTCCGAGTTCACCTCATGCGAACTTGCGGCACGCCCGGCCTGAGGGGGAGGATGCGTGAAGGGACGACGTGTTCGAACGTCGTGGTGAGGAGGCCGATCATGAGCAACTCCACGCATCCCGATCCGGCGGAACGCCGCCCGTTCCTCCGATTCTTCTACCGAGACTGGCGACCGACGCGCCTCGGCCGATGGGCCAACCGGTTCGCGAGGTGGCTGTCCGACCTCGGGGTCTCGTCGGGGGCGGTGCTCGAGGTCCGTGGCCGCGCATCCGGCAAGCCGCGGTCGATCCCGGTGGTGATCGCCACCGTGGACGACGAGCGATACCTGGTGTCGATGCTCGGCCCGGAGTCGGATTGGGTGAAGAACGTCGAGGCTGCCCACGGCGAGGCCGTGATCCGAGAGCGCGGACGGCACCCCGTCCACCTCGTCGGCGTGTCGCCGGGCGAGCGGGCGCCGATCATCAGCGAGTACGTCCATGTCGCGACGAGCGGCCGGGAGCACATCCCGGTGGCGGTCGACGCCCCGCTCTCCGAGTTCGAGGCGATCGCCGACCGCTACCCGGTGTATCGGATCGATCTTTCGTAACGACCACCTCCTCAGGGGATCGTGCGCGCGATCCTTTCGCCGGCCACGACCACCGGCAGCGCAGGCGTGGCGCGCGGTACCTCCGGGAAGATCGAGGCGTCGGCGACGACGAGCCCGCCGACCCCGTGCACCCGTCCGTCACCGTCCACGACCCCGCCTGTCTCGGCCGTCCCCATGGCCGCGGTACCCGCGGGGTGCCAGTAGTGGCTCTGGACGCGACGGATCCAGGCGTGCAGGGTGACGCTGTCGTACGAGTCCGGCACGCTGATCGGAGCCGCGAACATCCGAGCCAGTTCGGACTGGGTCAACCACGCACGAACCTCCCGAAGCCCGTCCGCGATCGCCAGCACGTCGTGCTCCTCGGCGAGGTACGCGTGATCGACGGCCGCGCGGGCGGTGGGGTCTGTCGACGACAGCCGCACCCGACCCCGCGAGGCCGGAGTGAGCAGTCCCACCGGGAACACGCACTTCCAGCCCGTGGCCGAGCCGGCCAGCGGTTCGATCCACGGGAACACGTGGAGGTCATAGGGACCCTCGGCCACCGACGAGCGGAGCTTGGCGATCGCGCCCTCCTCCGCGAGCGGACGCACGGCGGCGAACGCGGCCAGCTCCGCCGCGAGCGACGCCGAGGCCTCGAACTCCAGGGTGGCGACCGGATGGTCATGCAGACCGGCGCCCACACCGGGAAGGTCGACCTGCACCGCCACACCGAGCCGGGCCAACGCGTCGGCCGGACCGACGCCCGATCGTTGCAGCACCTCTGGCGTTCCGTACGCCCCTGCGCTCACCACCACCACGTCCGCGCCCACGCGGTGCTGCGCACCGTCGACCAACACGTCGACGCCGACGGCACGTCCGCGCTCGATGACGACACGGTCGACGACGACGTCGCCGACGACCTGCAGCCGGCCCGACGCGCGCACGGGATCGAGGTAGCCGAACGACGCGTTCCAGCGCACGTTGTCGACCACGTTGGTCGGGCATCGGCTCATCGAGATCTCGCCGTCGAAGCTCAGGAGGTCGTCGATCGCGGGAACGCCTGCCGCCACCGCCGCCTCGAGCACCGCTCGTTGGAACGGCTGCACGTCGGCCGCGGCCGGGGCGTGCACCCGCATGCGGTCGACCGCGGCGCCCAGCAGTGGCGTGAGGTCGTCGGCGGACCAGCCGGTCAGCCCGGATCGAGCCCACCGGTCGTAGTCGCCTCGCCAGCCGATGCTCTGCGAGCAGCCGTTGTGGGCCGAGCATCCCCCGACGACCCGAGCGCGCGAGAATGCCAGCGGGTTCCCATCGGCGTTGGCTCCGGCGTACCCCCAGTCGTGCGTTTCCGGCAGCCTGCGCGCGTCCAGCAACTCAGCGGGCCAACGCGCTTCTTCGCGCGGCCCGTAGTCCGGGCCCGCCTCGAGCGCCAGCACGTCGCGGTCGCCTCGCTCGGCCAACCGGCCGGCCACCACCGCCCCGGCGGTGCCGACGCCGACCACGACGACGTCGGCGCGAGCGCGCAGCTGAACGGCCATCGGTAACGGCCTATCCCGAGGCGAACGCCTTGCTGGTGAGCTCCACGGCGAAACCGCCGCCATCGGCGACGAGCGAGGTGCCGGTCACGATCGAGGACTCGTCCGAGGCCAGGAAGAGGCAGCACGCCGCCATCTCCTCCGCGGTACCGGCGCGCCTCATGGGCACGTCGGCCGTGGCGAGGTCGTACGCCTCCTGACGACCGACGCCCTTCGCGGCGCCCAGCTCGTCCATGGCGCCGTCTCCCATCGGCGTGATCACCCAGCCCGGGCACAACGCGTTGGCGCGGATCCCGCGGGCGCCGTAGTCGACCGCGATCGCGCGGGCCAGGGCGATCAGGCCGGCCTTCGAGACGTCGTACGCGGCGGAGTCCGGCGCCGCCGCCATGCCGTTGACGCTCGCCACCAGGACGATAGAGCCGCCGCCACGCTCGATCATCACCGGCAGGGCGGCGCGCGTCAGCATCATGGGTCCGTGGAGGTTCGTGTCGAACGTCCGCCGCCAGCCCTCGTCGTCGATGTCGCCCACCGAACCTCCGGCGCCTCCTCCGGCGCTCGTGACGAGCACGTCGACCCCGCCGAAGGCCGAGACGGCCGCGGCCACGGCTTCGGTCGCGTGCGCCGGGTCGCCCGTGTCGCCGGCGACGGCCACGCCCCCGACCTCGGCCGCCACCGCCGCGATCGGCTCTGGACGCCGGCCCGTGATGACGATCTTCGCCCCCTCGCGCGCGAACAGCCGGGCGGTGGCGGCGCCGATGCCGGAACCCCCGCCGGTGATGATCGCGACCTTGTGCTCGAGCCTCATGGGGCCGAGGCTCCTCGCTACGCCCAGCCGAGCTGCTGCAGCGCGACCCCGTCGTTCCAGATCTTCGTCATGTGGCGGATCTTGTCGCCATCGAAGTCCATGACGTAGACGTAGTCGGTCTCGGCGGTCTTGCCGGTCGGCGGCACCGGCCCGCCCTCGCCGGTGTGCGTGCCGCGGAAGACGCCGTACACCGCCACGTTGTTCCGGGTCTCGTCCACGGCGAACGAGCGCACTTCGTAGTTGCCGTCGGGCAGCGGTGTGAGCATCCCCTTCATCCATTCCGTGTAGGCCTCGAGGGTCTCGATGCCGGCGAGGGCGCCGACCTGGGCGGAGAACGTCGCGTCGGGGTGGCAGAACCCCCTGCATCCGTCCCAGCCCTTGCCGGAATCGCACGCGTCGAAGAACCCTTGGGCGGTATCCGCGATCGCAGTCATGTCCTGCTCCTCCCCGAACCTCGATGCGCCGAGTGGCGCCGTGCGTCCACCGTAGTCGAGTCGATCGTTCGCTGTCCGTCGGGACATCTCCACCGGTGCTTTCCCCGTTCGAGGAGGCGTCCCTGCTTCCCACGCTGAGAGGTGTCCCGACCGCTGGCGCCTCTACCGGGTCGTGAGCGAACCGCGCTGAACGAACGGCGCAGTCAGTTCGAGGGTGGCGACGGTCCTCCCGCCGTCAGTCCCTTACAGGTAACCGTCCGGCACCGGTCCGATCACCTCGAGGGAGTGTCGCGCGGCGATGTCGGACAACCTCTCCGGATCGGCGCTTCCATCCTTCATCGCGTCGCTCAGGTCATCGAAGTACCCGACCATCGAGGCTGGCAGGTAGAGGTTGAGCTTCCGGCTGGCCAGGTCGCCCACCCGGAACCCGTGGGGGGCCTCGGCGGGGATGAAGATGAACGACCCGGCGGGGCAGCGGAACTCGTCGTCGCCCAGGAAGATGATGTACTCACCTTCGAGCACGTAGAACGCCTCCGCGATCCCGTGGTGGATGTGGAGAGGCGGCCCGAACCCGGGCGGCTCACTCGCTTCGAGCAACGTGAACATGCCGTCCGTGTCGTCGTCGGTCGCCTTGACGGTCATCGAGAACCCGCCCAGGTCGATGGGTCTTCCCTCGCCTGGTTGGAGCACGTATCCCTCACCAACGGCACCGCTCATCGGGGCCTCCCTCCTACGAAGGCGCCGGCACGTGACGTCGGCGCTCCAGGTCGATGAAGGGAAGGTCGCTGATCCGACACGGGATCGTCTCCCCGCCGATCTCGACGAACCCTTCGGTCAGGCCGGCATGCGCGGTCTTCAAGGACGACAGGCCGATCCAGCCCTTGTTGGCGTGTGACCAGGAGACCGACGGCAACGTGGCCACCTGCACCTTCTGGCCGTCGAACAGGTCATCGCTAGGGCGCATCCTACGGTGGAGCCGACCCGGGGGAACCGGCCTGCCGCCGGCTGTCGGCTGCTCGGCACCCTTCGCCCCTTACCCCTCCTCCTGGGTCGATCGGGCCTCGGCGACGAGTCGCGCCCGCGACCCCACGGCGTCCTGCCCGGTCACGACCCGCAGGAACTCGTCGCGCTCCAGCACCAGCAGACGGAGGTAACTAGTGGCGGTGACGGTCGCGTTCCTCGGCTGGTCGAACAGCAGCGCGACCTCACCGAAGTAGTCCCCGGGGCCTTGATCGGCCACGGTCGTTCCTCCTTGCGTGATCACGGCGGTGCCGTGCTCGACGACGTAGAAACGGTCGCCCCGGTCTCCCTCGCGGATCACCACCGAGCCCGGTTGCACATCGATGGGGATGAGGTTCCGAGCGACGCGTTCCAGGGCCGACGGGGGGAGCGGGGCGAAGAGGTCTGTCTTGCGGAGCACGGCCATCTCCGCTATCGGCACCCGGACGCCCACGTCCAGTGACGCGATCCGCTTGCGCGCGAGCAGGCCCGCCAGCGGGAGGAACGCGCCGGCGACCAGGATCGTCCATAGCGGGCCGAACCAGACGACCGCGAGCGACGCGGCGAAGGCCCCGACGCCCTCCATCCCCACGTAGAGCGACTCGAGCACGCCGTAGGTCCGAGAGAGCTTCTCGTCGGGCACGAGGCGCTGGAGCATCGTCCGCCCGGTGATGTCGAGGCACTGCATCCCACCTCCGGCTACCGCGAGCATCGGAGCGGCCAGGAAGGGAGCCGCCGCCGTGACCGCGAGCGGCGCGCCGCCGGCCATCAGCCCCGCCCGGAAGGAGGGGAACAACCGCGCGCGCTGCCCGGAGACCATCGCCACCATGGCGCCGATCACGGCGCCCACCCCCAGAGCCGCATTGAGGAAGCCGACCCCGGCGTCCCCGGTCTTCAGCACCTGGATCGCGAGCACGACGATGACCGTGTCGATCGCGCCGAGTTCGAGGGATCCGATGCCGACCAACCCCACGAGCAGCCGCCGTCGCGGGTCCCGCATCACGTACGCGTAGCCCGCCCCGAGTTCCGCGAGCCGGAACGCGTCCGCCGGCTCCTCGTCCACGGTCCGGTTCGAGGTGCCCGTCGTCCAGAGCAAGACGGTGCCGAGCAGCAGCAGGGCACCGAGGGCCGTGTAGGCGAGTCCCGGCCCCGAGATCGAACGCCCGGCCGCGAACGCGAGGACCGTCCCCACGAGGATCGGCCCCAGGAACATCGAGACGCTCTCGATCAGGCCGTTCGCGGCGTAGCTGGTGGTGAGCTCCTGGGGCGTTCGGACGATCCAGGGAAGCAGCGCCCCGTAGGTCGGCCGCACGAGCGTCAGCACCCATCCGGAGGAGCATGCGAGCAGGATCGCGACGGGTGACGGCGCGTCGAGGAGCATGGCGATCCCTGCGGCGAGGGTGACAGTCGTGAAGGTCACGAATACGAGGATGAGCACCCTTCGCCGGTCGTAGCGGTCACCCAGGACCGATCCGAACGACGCGACCACCGCGGCGGGAAGCTGTTGGAACAGCGCGATCACGCCGACCGCCGCCGTCCCGCCCGTCTGGAAGGCGTAGACGAAGAGGGCGATCAGGCCGCCCCACTCCGTCAGCTCGAACGCGAAGAACGCGATCTGGGCGCGACCCAGATCGCGGGATCGGAAGGAGGCGACGAACGCCTTGCCCGACTCCATGAGGTCGTCGCGGACCTCGCCCCAGCCGGACCCCTCGCCGTTGCTTCCGAGGTCTTCCTCCACGCCGCGTACTGTCCTCCCGTTCGTGGCGGGAGCGCAAACGCGACTCCGGCGACCTCGACCTCAGCTCACCTCTCGGTACAGGTGCCAGCGGTCGGGGACGCCTTCGAGCTCGTGCTCGCCGGCGTCTTCGAAGGTGAGGCCCGACCCGGCGGTGAGGTCCGGGCCCGCCGCGGCCTGGATCCTTGTCGGACCGAACTGCCCCGCAGCAGTACGCGCTCACCAACTCCACGCCCGCGCCGCCGCTGGCCCCCGCGGTCACACCGGGACGCCCGAGCTTCTCAGCGCCGGAAGTCTGGAGCGCGATCAGATACTGGCGCGCCGCCCACGAGTCGGACGGCTGAGAGTGCTGTCCTCGTTCGCTTAGCCACCGAAGCAGACCAGAGGGGTGACTTCCTCCACGCTGGTCAGGTGGTCGCCCGTATCCCTATCCGCCCTGTCAGAGCCCGGGCCTCCGTTCACCCGGTCCCCTGGATGGCCATCCGTCGCATTCAAGCAGACATCGTCGCCTCCCCCGCCGAGGAGCCTGTCTCGGTCCGGGCCCCCGCGGAGATCATCCTCGCCCGGACCGCCATAAAGGACGTCGCGACCCTGCGCACCGAAGACTTCGTCTGGACCAGGCCCGCCCCGGATCGTGTCGGCTCCGTAGCTCCCATCCACGAGGTCGATCCCTGGCCCGGCGAAGATGATGTCGTTGCCGCCCTTGCCATAGATCTGATCGGCCCCGCGCCACCCGCAGATAACGTCGGGGCCTGGCGTGCCGTTCAGGGTGTCGGCGCGAACCGTGCCCGTGATGGTGCAAGCTGGCTTCGTCTTGGCGGTATCGGCCTGCGCGAGGAGCGACGCCGCCGACAAAGCGAAGACCACCGCCCCCGTCACAACCACCGCCCCCGCGTTCCTTGCTTGCATGGCGACCCCCCGTCTCACGTCAAAGGTAGGAGGTCAGACTCAGGGGGTCAAACGCGAAGGAAACCGCAGGCGTCCGACCCTACCCGGGGTCCGCGAAGACCAACACGTTCGTGACCTCGATCGCATCTGCTGCCTCGTACAGCCCCACGCCCGATGCTCAGGCGCGGTCGTGAGCAGTGGGGCATGAGCGTCTGCTGACCAGGCTGGCGACACGGGCTCACGCGCCGGGTGGTGCGGGATCCCTGGTCGGCCTTCTCCACAGAAGGGCCGCAAGGCCGATCAGCCTGACCAGCCACGAAGACGGTAAGGCCGTCGGGACTCACGGCGAGCGCCCCGCCGGAGGCCTGGGCCGCTGCACCGGGTCCGGTGTACCGGCTCACCCACGATGTGGATCCCGCCGTCGCCGACCATGACGCCGCGCACAAGAGGAGGAGCATCGCGAGAACCCCGGCAACCTCGACCCGAGGGATGACACCGGATCCACGCATCGCGTCCTCCTCGACCGCCACGCACGCGTCGGCGATACCAACGCCAACGCCTCGTCCTTCTGAGGTGATCGTCTCCCGGCGCGCGATCCCGCGGGTCCGGCCAGCAGGCCGGAAACGCCGGGACCCGGCTCGCGGTCACCGGCGAACCCGAGCAGAAGGTGCCGACCTCGCCGATCGCCGAACGAGCCGGACTACTGAAGTCGGGTGACGCGAGTCGATCCTTTCGGCCCTTGTGCGCCGCACGAGCGCGGATACGGTGGAGTCGAGGTGAGGTCGATGTCGCGATCGAAGATGCGTCCCGAGGCAGAACATCCGGCGTCTGTGGGCGTTGCACCGCGTGGTTGGTATCCGGACCCTGAGGATCCCTCCAGATGGGGGTACTGGAACGGCAAGAGGTGGACCGAGCGAACCAGGCCGTCACGCGGCGCCGACCACCCGATCGCTCGCGGCGTGATCGGAGGACTGATGTGCCTGTATGGGATCCCCCTGCTGTGGGAACGGGGGGGAGCCGTGGGTGGGACCGTGCTGCTATTCGCGGGTCTGCCGCTGTTCTTCTCGGCCTTTTCCGGACCGACGCAGCGCCCACTCCGGTGGTTCTCTGCGAGCCTGGATCTCCTGGTCGGTGGCGCGTTCGCCGCCGCGGGAACCGTTGCCGCCGGGGCGATGTTCCTCGACGGCGACCCGATGGGCTTGTTCGCGGTATTTCTCGCCGCGCCGGTCGCGTTCGCCTTGTTCTTCCTCGGCCTCACGGCTATCCGAGACCTGCGATCGACCCGCGGTCTCGGATAGGGATGGACCCTGATAGGTCCTTCGAGTCCTGCCCCGATCTCTGACGCTGAAGGAACGGAAGTAGGGGTATTCGCCCGTGAGCGAGGAAGACGCCGCTCTCGGCGAGCGCATCGTGGCGATCCTGTCGGCCCCACCCGTTGCCGGACGGCTTCGACATCACCGCTGGTGCTGACTACCTGTTCGAGCATGGCGCTCGCCGAGCTCTTGATCGAGGTCGAGACCGACCCCGACGACATCACGCGGCTGCCGAAGATCGACGCCCTGGCGCGGGTGCTCGGTTGACCTCCGTTCACCAGAGCCCCACGATGGTTGCCCCTACCTGAAACGGAGCTCAGCATGCGAGCCATCCTCCGATCCGTCGTCGTGGTCCTGGTGTGCTTCGTCCTCACCGCGCCGGCCTCGGCGAGGCAGGTCATCGACTACAAGGGGACGACCTCCGCCCCGCGGTTCCACAAGGTCTTGGCACTGGTGATCAAGAAGGACAACGGAAACAGGGTCATGCGGCAATGGGGAGCCTTGACGACCCTCACGTGCGAAGACACGAGCACGCAGAGGTGGGGCGTGGTGTTCGGCTGGGGCGTCCTCGGCGAGAACGGAGACTTCGACGCCGAGTTCAACGATGCCGAGAACGGCTTCTACCTTCATGTTGCGGGATCGATCAGATGGGGCCGAGGCTCGGGAACGCTGAAGTTCAATCGCTCCATACTCACGGCCGACGGCCAAGACGCCCAGCTCTGCACGAGCGGTGACCTGACGTGGACCGTGGCGCGAGTGATCCCGGGCGGCGCCGCACGCAGGCGGTCCGTCCCGGACGGCGTCGGCTTCTTGAAGCTCCGCATCCGGCACGGCGTCACCGAGGTCGTGAAGCTGATCCAGCCGTAGGAACCAACCGCTCCATCGAGTCCTCGACGGCGCGTAATGTCCATCATGGCGATGCTTTCCGTGATGCCCGGGCGTGATCGTGGGTGATGGGGATGTCGGTTGGCGGGGCCGGCGTGGATATGATGCGCCGTGGCCGACCGTAGGTATCCCAGGTGGTCGTGGACGCTGGTCGCGATCCCGCCGATCGTCGCGATCCTGACCAGCCTCCTCGCGCCCGAGCCTCACGGCCATTGGACCGAGCACCTCGCCTCCGCCGGACTCGAGACCGCGCAGCTGTTGCTCCTGCTCGTCCTCGTGACGATGCTCGGCTGGCGGACGATCGGGGTGCCGCTGGCGATCTCGTTCGCGGTGGTCGCCGTCGGCATCGTCTTTCAGGTGATCGCCGACGATAAGGTCGCGGCTTCGATCTGGCAGACGACCGGTGATCCGGGATCCGGGATCGGCTACGCCGAGGGCCACGACATGGCTGCGGTCAACGATCTGCTGGTGATCGTCGGCGGGTTCGCCTTCGCGGTGATCGCCGGTGTGGCTGGACGTGTTCCGCCTTGGCTGGCCTTCGTCGCCATGGCGATGGTGTTCATCCCGCCTCCCTTCTTCTGGCCTGCTGCGGGCGTGCTCGTTCTCGTGCTCTACGGCCTCACGTCCGCGTCGCGGTTCGAGCGTCCTGCCGAGGTCATCGCAGAGGGCCACGATCCGGAGGATGGCGATGCTCCCCGACAGGTTCCGTCGGGACCGTGAGCGGTGGGGGATGAGCGTACGCGGGCCGGCTGGCGGCTCGGGATCACCCGCACGAGAGGGCCCACGCGTGGATCACCAGGTACAACGAGCAGAGCCTTGGCGGCGGCGGCGATCCGGTCTAGGTTGCGTACGCCGTCGTGCGCGCCGCATACGACCCCGGCGAGTCGAAGCGAGCGACGAGCAGCTCCTCACCGTCTTCTGACGCATACGAGTTGAGAGAGATGAAGCCGGGGATCGACGGCACGATCTCTTGCGTCCGGTCGGAGGTCCGGTCGATCTCCTCGTCGTCGATGTCCGGACGAGTCAGGTCCGAGAACGCGTACCCCTTGCGATCGGCGGCCGGATCGGCCCGAGATCCCGACCGGCATCGGCCGTCGCGCCGCCGACGGCCTCCGGTCCCGGTATCGAGCCGCAGACAGCGAGCGGCGCACAAGTCCTGCGACGGACGGGCCAGTCGCACCCGAGCGAGCCCGTGCTGCCTCGGCCGCCGTCCCCAACGGCTCTCGCTTCAAGAAGGAGGCGCCGGAACCTGACGTCGGCGCCTCAGGTCGATGAAGGGAAGGCCGCAGATCCGACACGGGATCTTCTCCCCGCCGATCTCGACGAACCCTTCGGTCAGGTCGGCCTGCGCGGTCCTCAACGACGACAAGCCGATCCAGCCCTTGTTGGCGTGCGACCAGGAGACCGACGGCAACGTACCCACCTGCACCGTCTCGCCGTCGATCGTCTCGAACAGCTCGGCCCCGTCCGTCAACTCACACTCCGCGTCGATCGAGAAGCCCCTCAAGGCGAACCGGGAGCCGTTGGCGCGCTCATCGAGCAGCGCCGTCTTGCCCAGGAAGTCCTCTTCGCGATCGAGATCGACGTTCCATGCCATCCCCAGCTCGAACGGACTCCGCTCGAACTCCGGATCCTCGAACGTCTGGGCGGTGTCCCAGCCGGGGACCACCATGCCCGCTTCCATCCGGCACAGCTGGATGGTCGTGAGGCCGTAGCCGGCGATCTGGATACCCAGCGCGCCCTCAGCCGCGAGGAATGCGTCCTCGACGGCCGCGCAGAGCTCCGGCTCGATCCAGATCTCGTAACCGAGGTCCCCCGTGAAACCGACGCGCGCCACCATGACCTCGCCGTCTCCCAGGCTGAAGGTCTTCACCTGGAAGGGCTTGAGGTGCTCGATACCGGCGAAGCCGAAGGCGTTCAACACGGCGCACGACTTCGCGCCCTGCACCGCCATGCCCGCGAGCGACGCCGAGTCGTCGATCACCGAGACGTCCGCGAACCGCTCCGCACATCGGGCGAAGAGCTCGCCGTGGTCCACTTCGGCGGCCATGACCACGTAGTGATCGTCGGCGAGCTTGTACGTCATGGAGTCGTCGTTCAGCATGCCGTCCTCGGTGCACCAGATGCCGTAGGTCGCCCGCATCGTCGGCAGCGTGCTCATCGAGCGCGTCATGACGTAGTCCATGAACGCCCCGGCGTCGGCGCCGCGGACGCGGTACTTCCTCGCCGGGGTCGCGTCGAAGAGCGCGCAGCCGTTGCGGACGGCGTCGTACTCCTGCTCCTCGTCCACGAAGACGTAGGGCAGCGTGTACCCGTTCCAGTTCAGGTAGTCCTCGTCCACGACGGAGTTGGCCATATAGGTGTCGAAGTCGGACTCGGCGTATCGGGAGAGGAAGTCGTAGAACGTGCTCTTCTTGGCCTGCTCGGACATGTGCGGCATCCCCTTCTCGCGCGCTGGCAGTTGTGATCGTGCCCCGGCGTGCATCGCGCGGGGAACGATCGTCCGAGCAGACTAGGCGAGAACGCGGAGGGGCTCACGATGCTCCCGTGCCCGTCGCGTCGGCACGGGTGAGTGCTCGCCCGAGCTCCCCTTCCGTCGATCGGCGCAGCCGGCCGGCACCCTTCCACCTCGATCTCGTCCATCGCGACACCGTGGGCGCTCAGGTCGAGGGGCATCCTGCCTGCGAGGCGGCCACGTGGAAGCGACCGTGGTCACGATGCTCGCGTGATCCACCTTGCCTGCCAACATCGCGCCGGCCCAGGGCGGGATCAACCCTATCCCGTTGGAGGTAATACCCTGATGAGGCCCCACAACCCGTTGTAGTTGCCGAACGACGAGGCGTCCCTGAACAGGTAGTCACCTGGGATCCGGAATCGTCCGCCGGCGTACGGCAGGATGAAGTCGAAGTGGCTCGTTGGTCCCACGCCTTCCTGGGTGCTGACGAACCACGACGTCATGTTGTGCCCGTCCATCACGCCGGGCGGGCCGTCCGTGTTGAGCGTCGTCGGATCGTCGTGGGACGTCCAGTTCTCCCGATAGGAGCTGTCCAGGTACGGCTCGCGCTGCCACACGTGCCCGTCGATGCTCCAAACGTGGTCGCGTCCGTGCCCGCCGGGCTGGACCAGACGGAAGCGCACCTCGGGCGGATCGGTCGCACTCACCGTGAAGACGGGCACCTCTGGGTCGCCGCCGACGAGCTCGTTCGAGTAGACCCTGTATGCGTCGGGGGTGTCCAACACCGTCGCGCCCGCGTGTCCACCCGTTAACGGCATCTCGGGCGAGAGACCCAGGCGATACCAGAGCGGATCCGCCCCGTAGTTGATCGCCTTCTGACCCGAATCCTCGCCGTCCTCAGGGAACCCGCTCTCGCTCGCGATGTCGGGAACGGCGCACTGGAGGAGCGCGCTCGGCCCCCCGCAGCTCCCCGAGTACCGTAGATTCACGTCGTCCTGCAGCACGGCGACGAAGTCCCGGAAGCTCCGCCTCACTCCGTCCGCTCCCGTCCAGGTGACGGTGGCCGCCGTGCGCGTTCCCGGATCGGTCGTCCATGTCGCCCCGGGCGGCTCGACGACCAGGGCGCCCACGAGGCCGTTGCTCGAGCCCGTGATCCGGTCCGAGGGCATCAGGTTGATCCCCCCGTACTCGACCGGGTGCGGGTCGAGCCGGATCCCCGTCGTCGACACCTGCGTCTCGACGATGTCGCCCGCGTACCATACGTAGGTCTTCGATCCGCCGGGGGCCACCAGTCCCGGATCCGTTCCCCCGACGGGAAGCCCTCCACTATTGCGGTTGTTGTAGGCGACGAGCTGCGGGTTGAGGCCCACCAGGCTGGACGGTCGAAGGTCGTTCGCGTTGAAGGTGACGATGCCACCTGTGCCGTTCACGTTCTCATCCTTGTGGATGATCGGCGGCAAGGCGCTGAAGCCGGGCAGCTCCGGGACCACCGCCGGCAGCTTGTTGGCGAGCGTCACCTTGATGCAGTCGCCGGCCGCCGCGCGTAGGATCAGCGGCTCGATCGGGGTACCGGCCTTGAGCCCCACCGGCTTCCCGGTCCCGCCCAGTAGCACATCGCTCGTGTTGACGTACATCAGCCCCGTGGGATCGATCAAGGGCCCGGAGCCCTGGATCGTATTGTCTCCCGGTGAGACGGTCGTCGCGCGTTGGTTGTAGACGAGTCCGTTCGGTCCAAGGACGTCCGCCGCCCTGACCGCGGTCACGTTGTACGTCACCGTCTTCGCCGTGTTGGGGCAGACGCCCGTCTTGTCGAACTGGCTGGCGTTCGTGATCGTCCATCCCTTGGTGGGGATCACGTTCCCCGGCAACGTGAGGAGATTCTTCGTAGGCTTGCTGTAGCCACGGATGATGCCCCAGGGACCGTTCCACAGGTCTTCGGTCGCGGCCCCGGTCGTGTAGAGATAGTCCACGAAGCTAGGCTTCCCGGGCCCCGCGTCGTTCATGATCGGCATCTCGAGGTTGAAGTACTCGGAGATCCCGGCCATCTGCGAGTTTCGCCATCCGGAGTTCGGATCCAGCGGATCCTGGAGCCACTTGATCCCCTGCAGGGTGGCGTTGTGCGTCTCCTCGGTTGCCCCCACCTGCATCCGGAGTCGGACCTTGTCGCCCATGTAGGCCCGCAAGAGCGGCGTGAACGGATCGCCGGGTCCCATGCCGCTCTCGAGGGCCGGATAGAAGGTTGGCTGACTGTTCAACGCCGGGATCGCTCTATCCGTCCTTGATTCGAAGGCGCGGCTCAGATCCCCAGCATTGCCGGCCGTCTGGCCCCCGGCGCCCGCGTTGAGCGAGGGGTTGAACACCCGCAGGCCGATCGGTTCGTTCCGGTAGTTGACCACGAACGTACCCACGTCGGCGGCGGAGATCGCCTCGGCGCATGGTCGTGGGTCTCCGTTCAGACAACGGTTCGGGAAGAAGAACAGATCCGATTCTCGTCCCGCGGGAGGTTGCTGTGTGAAGGATGGGTTGATCGCGTTGGGGAAGTCGGCATACGAAGGGATCTGTACCCCGGTCCCGTTATCCTGCGTGTGCAGCGCGCCTCCGCCGGCCTCGTACGCGTGCTGGAAGTCCGCGAACTCAAGGTAGAACTCTCGGTAGGCATTCGAGTTGCTCGCGTTCGACGCAGGATCCCAGTAGACGTCGGCTCGCCACGAGGTGGGGCCGCCATCGACCGTTCGCGTGCCCATCACGACCCCGCTCTCGGGATCCCGCCATTTCGTCCCCTGGGGCTCGATCAGCACCGTGGCGTAGAGCCCCACCTGCTGGTGGGTGGAAGGCCCGAAGTGGTCGTGCGTGAAGACCGACCCCAGGCTCTGGTCCCAGGCGCGATTCATGACGGGGTCCGCGTACCACTTCTGGATCGTCGTCCGCGCGCCCCAGGCGAGGCTGTTCGGCGCAGAGCCGAGCTGCGTGCTGGCACCGAAGTACGGGTGCAGACGAGCGAGCGGACAAGCGGGCGTCCATGTGTCGCCGGCATCGAGACGATCGTCGCCGGTGCACGGGGCCGGCTGCCCGGCCGCGACCGCCGCGTTGGTCCCGGCCCGAACGGCGTCGATCCGCTCGCGGATCTCCTGCGGACTCAGCGTGCCGTCCTCGTAGTTGAAGCCGTTCCCGGATCCGTCGGACGACGTCACGTCGAACTTCACCAGGTGGATGTGCTGGCCGATGACGTCGGTCGGCGTCCGCACCTGGTAGTCGTCGAGCTCGTACACGTTCGGCACCAGGTTCGTGTGCCAGTAGGTCGCGCAGTCGTTCACGTTCAGGCGCATCACGAGCGGCTCGGGCGGGCGTTTGCCCGCCAGCGTGGGCCCCACGTCGGAGTCGAGCGAGAGGATCCGCTCCTGCGGGAAGTGCCACCCGATCTTGTTGAAGATCACATCGAGCTGGATCGCCGCGGCCTTGTACGTCCGGTCCACCGGGATCGGCGCCACGGCATAGTTGTTCGCCGCGGTCGGGTCGGTCCGACACGGCTCGGCGTACGGTGCGCCCGCCGATGCCGGGAGGCCGTTCGTCTCGAACCCGAGCAGGTTCCGCCCCGACGTCGCGGCCGGATCGGCCCGCATGGGGCTGTTGGCCGTCACCGCGGTCGTGTGCACCCCGGCGTCGGACAGATACGTGCCGTGCCAGAGGCGGGCGTGGTAGCTCATCGCCACGCGCTCGCTCGGGGTCCCGGATTCAGGCAGGTAGCCCACCCGGGCCGTGAGCAGCGTCTTGTTGAAGTCGAGCGTCGTGTGGAACTCCTCTGCGGTGCCATCGAGGATCACGTGCCGCGGCAGGCCGCCGTCGTACACCTCGCCGTCGTCCCGGTTGCCGTTGCTGTTCTTGTCGTTCCACGCGATGTCGAGCGGGGGTGTCGGAGGACGGTGACCCGCCACGCCCGGGATGAAGAACGGGAATCCGGGGTTCGACTGAGGGGCTTGGTTCCCGAAGCCTGCGGGACCCTCGCCGAGATCCGCGATCCCGTTCCCGTCCGCGTCGACCTGGCTCGAGTCGAAGATGCCGTCCCCGTTCAGGTCGTACGGCACCACCGTCGTGCCGGCGTTGGGCATGGGTGCCATCGGGCGGGCTGGCAGCGGGACGACCCCGGGGATCGGCGTGCCGGCCGTGATCTCACCGTCGGGCTGCGCCCGCGAGCCCGGCGCGGGCTTGCCGCTGGCGTCGAGCACGGTGCCGCGCTCGAACGTGTCGTGCGCGCGCCACAGCTCCCACATCCCCTGGGCGAAGTGCGGGTAGAAGTGGCAGTGGAAGATGGAATCGCCGACGACCTTGTTGCGGTTGCCGGTACCACCGTTGGCGATCTCGTAGGTGTACCCCGACCCCGGTCCGATGCCCTGGCTGTCCAGGTAGGCGGACTTCTCCGTGTTGGGGGAGAACGTCCATTGGTGGGAGTGCAGGTGGAAGATGTGGTGCTCCTTCGGCCCGATGTTGATGTTGCGGAACTTCACCCGGTCGTTGATGTAGCTGTGGTGGACGTTGGAGGGGTCGTCGGGGTAGAGCACCACGGTCGCCCTTTGGCCGGAGTTGGCGGTGTGGTCGACGATCTCGGCGGGGTCGCCGACGGTCCACGCGGACAGGAAGAACTCCTCGTACTTGCAGTCGACGCAGTCCCACATGGGTCCCAAACCGAGCCGGTTCGCGATGATCTCGGCGCCGATCCCACCGGTGCCGTAGTTGATCGCGAAGCCGTCGCGGACGCCCTGCAGCGTGCTCTGGAGCGGGCTCGGGGCGTCGAACCAGTCCGGGAACGCTTGCACAGCGGGGATCTCGTCGTGGAAGATGGTCGTGAACTCGCGGAAGGGCTCGGCTCCGCGATTGGCGTTCATGTTGTAGACCTGGTTCTGCCAGTACGAGTTCGGGTAGTCGCGGGGCAGGAGA
>Ga0315273_10003385_pt1 | contig 19205 bp, 15 predicted proteins | sample YL17G02_0_MG_FD_205753 | JGI IMG/M metagenome (GOLD analysis project Ga0315273, IMG submission 205753) | Sediment microbial communities from Yellowstone Lake, YNP, Wyoming, USA - YL17G02_0 | ecosystem: Environmental > Aquatic > Freshwater > Lake > Sediment | place: USA: Wyoming | collected...
ATCCCGCAGTGCCTCGATTGGGCCGTACGATTTCGCGAGGTTTACAACTTCGATCATGCGCCTTCCTCGGAGCGGACAGGTTGGCCCGCGCGCGGCGCGGCGGCGCCGGCGGGCGGCTCAGGAATGCCGCAGTAAAACCGGAGGTTATTATACGCCTGGCAGGAGCCTGGTGCATTAAAGCCCAATGAGAAAGTGAGAGACTGCTGGGGCGAAACGGTACCGCGACGATATCCGGCGGCCCGGCACCACCGCGACGCGAAACGCCGGGAGCACCTCTCCTGGGTGCCTCACCGGCGGTTCCGCGTTCTCAGCAAGTGCGGAGATCTTACCTCTTCTGCAGCGTCGAGGCACCACTGATGTTTACGGTGCCCAGGCTCGGATTTCCGGTGTAGTAAACCTTCGAGGCGCCGCTGACGGTGGCATCCATCTTGCCGCTGGGATTTACTGTTACATTGCTGGCACCGCTCGCATTGACACTCGCATCGGTCACCGCGAACGCCCTGAGATCGGCGCGGCTGGCCCCCGAAGCCGTCACATCCAGCGTCTTGGCGGCGCCTTTCAGCGTTGCTTTGCTGGCCCCGGACACATTGAGCCTTGCATTTCCGGATTCCAGGTCACCCTGTAGGCCGCTCGCCCCCGACAGCTCGACATCCAGATCGTCAGCCGACTTGAAACCTGTGACGGTGCCCCTGATGGCGCCGCTAAAGTTGACTCCGGCCAGCTCGGGCATGACGATCTTCGCCTGCGGAGTACCCATGCCCCAGGAGTAGCTGCGGAACGACTCGAGGCCGATCTTCAGGGTGTCTCCCTCCTGGCTTACACGGAGGTAGGGCAGCATGGCTTCGTCGATGGTGATTTCGACCCGGAATTCGTCGCCGCGCGCGATGTCCACCGCGAATGCACTGCCGGCCGCAACACGCGTGAAATCCCGAAAGTCCTTGGGCACCGATACGGGCCTCCCCGAGGCCACGATCCGACCGGGAAGCGAGCAACCGGCGAGCGAAGCCAAAAGAATAAACAGCAAACCTATCCCTATGCGCGACATGTCAGCCTCCTCATCTAAAATGTTGCCCCCATTTGCGGCGTACCTCCACATATACGCAGCATGAGGCGGCCGGGTTGCGCCCGGCATCGGGGCCACAACGGGCGGCGGCTTTCTCTCGGCTCGCTTAGCGCCATCTGCCGCCGTCCAGCAGGACCAGCTGTTCGCCCCCAAAGCTCAACACCAGGCCGCCGTCCCAAGTTTGTACGCTGCATTCCAGGCCTTGCTCCGGTTGGAGCGCCCATCCGATGGCTGACTTGGCGCCGCCCAGCCGCTCGCTCCAGACCTTCCCGAAGCCGCGGACCGGCGCTTGCTTCCCTGCCGGGGCCGAGAGGCCTTCCGGCTCGAGCTGGCCCTCCTTCCATAGGTCAGCAAACCTGGTCCAGCCGCCGCCGGCCTCCAGGACCAGGACCGTTCTCTCCTCCCAGCCCGTACGGGCTGGCGCACCGAGCCAGATCATCTGGCCGCGCTCGAACGATTGGCGAGCCGCCGGCAGCGCGCGCGGCTCTGAGATCGGGCAGCCCAGACTCGGGTTGTCCTGTGCCAAGAGTGCGTCCGCATCAGACATGTGCCGGCTGCAAGGTGTGGGCCCCGGCGTGGCGCGTGCGGGTGGTTTGGCCGGAGGCGTACGAGAAGCTGCCGGGACGCCACCGGCGGCCGACCAGGCCAGGGTCCCCGCGTCGAGTGGGCGGACGCCCCTCTCGCCGCCCAGCCACAACCTTCCGTCAGGCGCCAAGGCAAACGCCGTGGCCCCTGTAAGCACCGCTTCGCTGGCCAACAACCACGTATCGCCGTCGTCCATGGACCGGTAGAGGCGCGCCGGTGGGCCGGCCTGAAAGAGATACAGCGCCCCGCCCTGGCTGGTCAGCTCGAACCCGCTGGCGAATCCCGGCAGCGACACGCCGTCGCCAATTTGCTCCCAGCTCTCACCCCCGTCCCGAGACCGCATCAGGCGCGGGGTGGCGGGCTCGAACAATCCGTAGAGGGTCTTTGTGTGCGTGAAGTCCGAAGAGAAGCCGAGAATGGTTCCTGATTCGGCGGGCGATTGAAGGTCGCGCCAGTCGCGCCCGCCATTAGCGCTGCGCCGCAGACGCCCCTCAGAGAACAGGTAAAGGGTGCCGTCGGGCGCCAGCGAGAGGTTGCCCAGCGAACCCCGCACGTAATCGGGTACCACGAGCTTCTCCCAGCGAGCCGCCCCCGGCCGCCATGCGAAGATGCCTCCGTCGCTGCCCCGGAAGTACGCCTGGTCCGCGCTCAGCGCCAACAGCGCCTGGCTTGGCTTCAATTCTGTCAGTCCGGCGTTTGCTAGCTCCCACGTCTCACCGCCATTGCGGCTGCGCCAGACGCCATCCGAGCTCCAGGAGCCCGGGCCGACCACGAAAAGCGCTCCCCCGCCCGCCGCAGTGAGCCACCCCCAGTCCGGCAGCGACCCAGCGGGAAGCTTCTGCCATGCCACGCCCTCACCGTCCGTCCCAGCCGGAACACGCGAACGAAAGTGGTCGCTGCCCACTCCCGCGTATAGGGTAGTGCCATCACGTTCCGCGACGGCTGCCAGCGAGGAGATTTGGCCGGCGGGCAGCTCCGCGACCGCTCGCGGGCGCATCTCGAGAGGGGACAGGCTTGAGATCGGGCCAACGGCGATTTGGGCGCCGTCGACCGGCAGGAAATACATGCGGCCCAGCGACGCATCGAGAAGGGGATGGTCCCCCATCTTGGGCAGCAGATACACTTCGTCCAAGGTCCCGTCTGCCCGGATCCGGGCGAGCGAATCATTGAGTGTGGCATACAGAAATCCGGTACCCGAGTCGACTTCCAACCCGCCCGTCCGTCCGCTCAGGTGCCATATGCCATTGCCTGCGGCATCGAACGCCGCAAGCGCCCCGGGCCCCCAGCGGGAGTAGTAGCTGGCATAGGTCTCCCCGCTGGACGGATTGAAGGTCAAGTCCACTAGGCTCCGTGGCGCATCCAATTCGGAATTGAGCGGTAGCGCGCGGTCGGACTCCGGCGGGTACAGCCGGAGAAAGTCGCGGCCGTTGGACCCCGGAATACCATTGCTCATGAAGACGGCGAGGTTTCCATTCACCGGGTTGACTCTTGCATCAAACGCATACGGGTTGGGTGCAAGGCCACTCTCGGACGGGAAGGTGCTGTCCAGCTTGCCGCGCTCCTTCCCACTCCGGTCGAACATCGTCACCCCCCTATTCACAATGTAGACCAGGTCGCGGTTCGGGTCTGGCACTGGGCCGCCGGCCTGCGAGTAGCGCGCAAGTTCTTCGCCAGTACGGCTGTCGAGAGCAACTACCCCGGAAGGCCTGCTCAGATACAGCCTGTGGTTGGCGGCGTCGACCGCAAGCGGGCCCCGGCCCTGCCAGGAGGCGCGAACCTGGCCGTCGGGCAGGCCGACGACCCGCACGCGGCCCTGGTCGTCGGCAGCGTACAGGGCCACCCCCGGCTCCAACACCACGTCGCCCAGCAACACTCCAAGGACAGTGTGGCCGATCGAGGCGAGCGAGCTCCGGTCAAGCTCGACGAGATGGGAGCCACTGCGTTGCGTGACCATCAAGTTCTCAGGGCTGGATGCGAAATGCTGCGTCTCATAGAGGTCGTACCCGGGCTGCTCGGCCAGCACGCTCAGGTCGCTCGCCGCCAGGGCCACCAGGACGGCCTCATCGCCCGCACGGCTACCCGTGAGCAGGTATCGCTGCCGCGGGGCATCGTAGAACAAATCTGCTCCCCTCGGCACCTGCACGTTGGCCATCGACTTCAGATCGCGCGAGAACCGCTGCACCTGGCCGATATCGCCTGCAATCCGAATCGCCCAACCGCCATCGGGCGCCGGTGCCAGTCCGTTCGCCGGGCCAGGCAGCGCTGCGCTAGAGATCACGGTCCCAGTTTCGGCGTCGAACAGGGCAAGCGCCGGGTTGAGCTCCCTCTGCAAGGCAGCAATGCGGTCCCCAGAGACCGCGAGACCGCCGTAATTACCCTTGACACTCCAGAGCGGTTTGAGATCGGCGGCGGTCAGCGCCCCAAGTCGATCATCGCCGATCACGAACAGGCGCTCGCCGTCCAGGCTGAGGATCGCATCGCGAACGTCGGATGTCGCCTTGCCCACCACACCGGTCTGGGGGTCAAATGGGTACAGAGTGCGTTGGTAGGCGTCGACGGCGTAGCCTCGACTGCCATCCGGCGAGATCAGTACAACGCCCCCATTCCTCAACGGCTCGGGACTGATAGGGATCCGGCGCAGAACCTCCCGGTGGCGGGTATCGACGACCGAGATCGCTGCGCCACCCTCTGCCGTGCGACTGCCCAACACGTAGGCCAGACCGGTGCGCGAGTCAAATGCGAGGCCGGCCGGATCGTAGATGTCGCCACCGGGAACCCCGAGGTTGAAGGAAGACGGCGAGGTACGAGCAGACTTGGGCGGCGGCGAAGGTGAAGTGCGTGGCTGCGTCGGACCAGGGGGTGGGGCCGCAGTCGACGAAGGATGGGCCGCGCCGGTCGCGCTCGCCACGGGCGACGCCGGAGTCAGAATCTCCGGCTGTGCTGTGGCTGACAGTGGGGCAGCCGGCGGTGCGGCGCCGCTGGGCGGTGGCCCAGCACTGGTGCAACTCATGACAAACGCCGCAAGGGCCACAATCCCGGCCATCACACGCAGGTTCTTGGGTCGATTCATGGGAAAGCCCTCCGAAGGCATTGCGCGATCAAGAATACCACATTCGCGGGCATCCCGCATCCCTCCCGACGGCGCGGCGAATGGTGACGCTGGCGCAGCGCCGGGTTCGGATTTGTAACCCTGGGCTGTCGGGCTCTCCAATCGGCCACGAGCGTATGCGATGCTGTGTAGCCGAGGTCTGGGAGCTCCCGATACAACGGGACGGCTTGTTGGCGCCGTTCATGACCTACCGTACAAGCGCGAAGGGCTCGCAATCCTGGCGCCGCGCGCTTCGTGGGCTTCGGAGCCTTCGTGATCCAGCATTCGTGGAGCAGTCTTCATACCGGCGGCTGCTCTGCGCCGGTCAGGTGGCGAAGTACTGCTGCATGGGCTCGAAGTAGAATTCGAGCCAGCCCTGTTTGTAGGACTCGCCCTGCCCTTCGGGGATCTCGCTGTGGCGCAGGGTCAGGTGGGTGCCGCCCTCCTGGGCGTCGAGCAGCACCTCGAGGCGAGAGTCTGGGCTCCTGGGCGGGAACTCGGTGGTCCGCCAGCTTTGAAGAATCCGACAGTAGGGCTCGAGCGCGAGGTTCTTGCCCTGGATATACCCGTCCCACGCTGTGAAGGCCCCGCCGACCGCCGGCTCACTGGTCGCGGGACCGCCGGTGAAAGCGCCGTGCTCAGTCCCGTCGAGCCACGCCTCATAGACGCGCCACGGAGGTGCCGGCAAGAAGGCGCTGACCTCAAACGATTCCGTTGCCATCACCGAACCTCCACTGCCGGTCGCGTCCCCCCTGACCCCGCCGAGCGAGCGTGTCTCGCAGTCCGGAGCGCGCAGGGGCGAGCCATGCATGCTGATCGCCCTTGGCTCTCCCGGAGCCCCGACCCGGTCAGTACGACCACCGTCCGCAGCCAGAGCAGGTAGCGCTGTCAGGCGGGGCGCCTTCGATCAGAACGGGTAGCCCTTGAGCCCTTGCAAGCCCTTCGCCGCGGAGATCTCGCCGGTCAGGTTGTCGACATGGGCAACGACAGTCCGGCTTAAGAACGAGGCCAGCTGAGGAGAGCCCATGCCGAAACTTGACAGGTCAACGTGACCGTCCAGGTCCTCGGCGCTCAAGGAAGCCAGGTAGGCATCGCTTGCCGCGTAAACTTCTTCGGCGTAGCGGCGCAACGCGGGCACTTCGACCCGGACGCGGTGGGTCCAGTCCTTGTAGCCGGGCCAGGCTTCCGCCGAGAAGGCGGGCATAGGCTCGCTCAGGCCGGTGACGGCGCCGGGCGTGGCGCAGAGTGGCTGCTGCTTCCTCAACATCCCATTCACCAGGATATCTTCAGAGACGATCACGTGGGCGTAGGCCGCGCCAACCGGCAGCGCGTGGCCCTGCGGTATGTAGTGGAGTTGCTCTGGGGTGGGATCGCCCAGCGTCTCCTCCAGAAGTCCGTGCGCCGCTCTTAGCTGTTCTCGCATCAGCGTCACAGCATCCATCGGGAACCTCCTTGAGATTGATGTGCCAACCTGAGAGCATTATACGCGCAAAAAGCGCACAAGTCTAGCTACTCGATGGCGCCCCGTGGTGCCAGCTCGTCCTGGCGCCCAGCCAGATCACATGGCGTTCCGGAGCGGAGGGGTCAGGCGGTGGCGTACAGACATTTGAGATAGGCGCCTTCGGGGAAGCGTACGGGGTGGTCGATGGCGTGGCCGGTGCGGTCGAACTCGCTCAGCGGGCGGCCGGCACGGTCCGCCGCCCCGTTGACAGCTTCGAAGAACGACTGAGCGCTTACCTGGGCGGAGCACGACGCGATCACCAGGATCCCTCCCGGCGCCAGCACACCGAGGGCGAGGCCGGTAAGGCGGCCGTATGCCTGCAGCGCGACACCGGCCTCATCCGCCCGCCTGGTGAAGGCGGGCGGATCGGCGATCACAAGGTCGAAGCGCCGCCCTTCCCGGCCCATGCCCGCCAGCGCCGCGAAGGCGTCGCCCTCGATCGTCGTGTGCCTTGCGGCTGCCACCGCCGGCACATCCGCATTGAGCGCGAAATTACGTTCCGCCGCCGCCAGGGCGGGCGCGGCAGCGTCGAGGCTGAATACGGCGTGCGCGCCCCCTCGGGCCGCATAGAGCGAGAACCCCCCGGTGTAGGAGAAGACGTTCAGAACACTGGTATCGCCGTCGAGCGCGGCCGCCAGCCGCTCCACACGCTCCCGGTTGTCCCGCTGGTCGAGGAAGAACCCCGTCTTCTGGCCGCGCAACACGTCGGCCCCGAACCGGAGGCCGTTCTCCCGGAAGAGGACGGGCCCAGCGGGGACCGGCCCTGCCAGCACCGCGCCGTCGGCCAGGCCAAAGAGCCGGTCGGGGCGGCCCATCAGGTCACGGCTCAAGCGCAGCACGACGCACGACGAGGGACAAGCCGCCTCGAGCGCCGCCCGCAGTTCGGAGAGCCATGGGATCCAGGCGGCGGTATAGAGCTTCAAGACCAGCGTAGCGTCATAGCGATCGATCACGAGGCCAGGCAGACCGTCGTTCTCGCCGTGCACGAGTCGATACCCGGTCGTGCCGCTTTCGGAGAGGCCGGCGCGCCAGGATGCGGCTGCCGCCAGCCGGTCCCGCAGCCAGGCCCGGTCGATGGCGGTCGCGGCGCCCTGGTGCAGCACGCGCACGCGCAGGGGCGAGGTTGGGTCGTAAAGCCCGATGGCGGCGAAACGCCGCCGGTCGTCGAAGATCACCGCAAGGTCGCCGGCCTGGCCGTCCTCGCGCTGACCGGCGATTGCCTTGTCGAAAACCCATGGGTGGCCCTGGCGCACGGCGCGCAAGGCGGCCGGTGTGACACGCAGCGCCAGCCGCCGCTTCCCTGGGGGCGGAACGTTCGCCAACGGGTCGGACGGCGGCATCATGGGCTGGGTAAGCTACCTCAGAGGCAGATCAGTTCGTGGCGCGGCCGGGTGACCTGCGGGGGTTCGTCGCCTGGCGGCCTGCGCCCGCATTGGTTCGCCCCCACCCGCTGCCCGACGACGCAGGAGCAGGTCGCGCCGGCCTGGTGCCGGGTGTGTCGCGCCGCTCCGCCATCGGAGGTCGAGGGGCACGCGTAAACCGCTGGCGAGGTTCCCGAGCGAATTCGCGATCGGCCGCCGGGGCTGGCTCGCGGTAGTCGAAATCGGGGAGGGTCCGCCGTTCGATCGGGCTGCCCAGCAGGCGCTCGACGGCCCGCACCTCGTCGGCATCCTCCCGCGTCACCAGGGTATACGCCTCGCCGGTATGTTCGGCGCGGCCCGTACGTCCAATGCGGTGCGTGTAGGCGTCGACCGTATCGGGCATGTCGTAGTTGATCACGTGGGAGATCCCCGAGACGTCGATGCCGCGCGCCGCGATATCAGTCGCCACCATGATGCGGTAGGAGCCAGCGCGGAAGCCCTCCAATGCGGCCTGGCGGCGGTTTTGTGACAAATTGCCCTGGAGCGATGTCGCGGGGAACCCGGCCCGCTGGAGCTGCTCGGCGACCCGCTTGGCGCGGTGCTTGGTCCGGGTGAAGACGAGGACCGAGCCGGTATCGTTCGAGCGCAGCAACTGGGTCAGCAGTGCCGTCTTGAGGTGCTGAGGCACCGGGTAGAGAGCGTGCGACACCGTCTCTACCGGCGCGGAGTGGCCGATCTGGACGGTCAGCGGGTCGTGCAGCACTTCGCTCACCAGCTGGCGGATGTCGTCGGGCATGGTAGCGGAAAAGAGCAGGGTCTGCCGCTGCGCCGGCACGGCGCGCACGATGCGCCGCACGTCGGGCAGGAAGCCCATGTCGAACATGCGGTCGGCCTCGTCCAGCACAAGCACCTCGACGTGCGAGAGGTTGATGGTGCCTTGGCGGATATGGTCGAGGAGGCGGCCCGGGCAGGCCACTACGATTTCGGCGCCCGCGCGCAATGCCTGCTGCTGGGGCCCAAAGCTTACGCCTCCGTAGATCGCTACGCTGCGCAGCCGGGTCTTCCCTCCCAGGTCCGCGAAGGCCTGGCGGATCTGCTCGGCCAGCTCGCGCGTGGGAGCCACGATCAGGGCGCGCGTACGGCCCCGCGGGCCTTCTTCGAGACGCTGCAAAATGGGCAGGGCGAATGCCGCCGTCTTGCCGGTGCCCGTCTGGGCCAGGCCCATAACGTCACGGCCCGCCATGATGGGCGGGATCGACTGCAGTTGGATCGGAGTGGGGTCTTGATAGCCGAGCGCGTCTACGCCCGCCGTCAGCCTCGGGCTGAGGTTAAATGCTGAGAATGTCAATTGTAGTCTTTCTTGACTCGAAATGTGAGCCAAGTCGCACTCTCAGCCCATTTGCTCTATCAAAGCAAGAATTATTCTAACACGGTTGAGCGAAAATGCCTAATCCGCGCCCCGGTTATTCTGAGATCAGGATCGTGCAGTTGTCCGCCGTCAACATCTCGAGCCGCGTGCGCCCGCCGCAGAAGCGCGTGACGAGACCGGCCAGCTCGGCGCAGATGACCGCTACTTCGCCGGCCGTAACGGGCGGCAGGCCATCCACGTTGAACTCGACGGCCCGCGTCTCGGCGCGCGCCTGCGTCGCGAGCCCCTGCCGCCAGGTCCAGCGGCGCGTGAGCACCGTGTTACCTTCCGCGAAGATGATTTCGCCCGGATAAGGGTGCTCTATCACTTCGGAGCCCAAAGCAGTGAAGGTCTCCGTGCCCACGGCCGGGCCCAGTGTCAGGTCGCCAACCAGGGCGTCGATGGCGTGGGCGCCCGCCGGGACGAGATGGCGCAGGGAGATGACGGTGCCGATGTCCACCAGGGCATTGATGGCCGGAAGCGCGTCGCCGCGCAGCACACGCCGAGCCAGCGCCTCGACGGATGGCCGGAACTCGCTGGGCTTGGCGCCGAAGGCCCGGTAGGCCTCCCGCCAGGGCTTGATGCGCGGGTGCTCCGCGATCGTCTCCAGGTTTAGACGCTTCCTCAATGAGGACTCCTCGTCTCGCAGCTGCGCGATCAGGTCCTCAGGCGAGGGCCCGTTGGTCACGCCGTGCGCCAGGATCACGCCGCGGACGTAGCCAGGGAAGCGCGCGAAGACCTGGCCGTCGATGCGATAGGAATGGATGTCTGCCATCGTGGTACAATGCCCTCTCGATGATTGAAGTCGCGCCCGTGGAGCCCAAAGACCTGCCGGCCGTGTGCTCGGTAGTCGAAACTTCATTCGGCCGCCCAGGGATGGGCGACCGGATACGGGATCTCTACGCCCTCCAGCCGGGCCTCTGGTTTTGCACCCGGAAGCTTGAGCGGATCGCCGGCGCCGTCGGCGGTTTCAGCTACGGGACGAGCGCTTCGATCGGGATGCTGGGCGTGGTCCCGGAGGCGCAGGGTCAGGGCCTCGGCCTTGCTCTCATGCAGCACATCCTGGCCGTGCTGGATGCCGCCGGCTGCCTTTCGATCTTCCTCGAGGCCAGCGCCTCGGGAGCGCAACTGTACCCAAGACTTGGGTTCGCCGCGGGAGGCAAGACCTTACGGATGGGCAACCCGGGTTACGCTCCGGCCGCCTGGCCCGGGGGCGTGGTGCGCCCGATGGGCCCCGCCGATTTGCCGGCCGTGACTGCGCTCGACGGGCGCATCCTCGGCGCGGGACGGCCGGAAGTGATTCACCAAATCCACGCGCGCTGCCCTGGGCGGGCCTTTGTCACCTACGATCCCGCCGGCAACCTGGAGGGCTACCTCTTCGCCGAGCCCAGCCACATCGGCCCCTGGTCGGCGCTCTCGCCGGCCGCCGCGGAGCCACTGCTGCGGGCAGGGCTCTCACTGCCCTACGATGACGAGCCGCGCCTCACATTCCCATCGGAAAACGCCGCGTGCGGCGCCCTGCTGGCAACATACGGATTCGTGGAGTTTGAGAGGTTGCTCCACATGCGGCGAGGCGGCGAGAGCGACCCCCGCCAGGTCCGCTGCCTGTACGGCCAGGCCAGCCTGAGCCTGGGCTAGTTCAGGCGAGGTCCTCCAACCAGCGCATCGGCACCACCGACGCCCCGACAACCCCCGGCCCAGTATGAACGCCCAGCACCGGCGGAACGCGCACGATCTCCATGCGCGCGACGTTGAGGCGCTCGCCGAGCTGCTCCTTCAACGCTTCGGCCTTCTCTGGGATCCGGCCGTGGTGCACCGATACCCAAAGCGGCGTGTCGCCAAAAGCCACCTGCAGCCTGTCGGCGATGGCGGTCATGGCACGCGTCAGGGTCCGGCTCGTGGCCGCCAGGTTGTACTTGCCATCAACGTGGTCGACATGGATGACCGGCTTGAGCGCGAGCAGCATCCCGGCCAGCGCCTGGACGCGGCCGATTCGCCCGCCGCGGTGCAGGTACTCCAGGGTTTCCAGCGTGAAGGTGACCTCAGTGGAAGCCCGGATTTCGGCCAGCCGCTCCAGGATCGCCGCAGCCGGCCATCCCCGCCTCGAGGCCCAGGCTGCCGCCATCACCTGAAACCGTTGCCCACCCGCCAGCGTCAGCGTGTCCCAGGCCGTCACATGGGCGGCCGGGAGGGCCTCTTCGGCGCCCAGCCGGGCGGCGTTGATCGTGCCGCTGAGGCCCGAGGAGATGTGGATCGAGAGTATCTCGGGGCCCGTCTCGGCAAGCCGTCGGTAGACCTGAGCGAAGGCGCCTGGAGAGGGCTGTGCCGTGGTCGGCACTGCCGGGCGCATGGCGTCCAGGCGGTCATAGAACTCGTCAGGCGCGATTGCCTCCGGGGCGATCTCGTCGCCGGAGAATTGGATGGCCAGCGGCACCACGGCCACGCCCAACGCCTGCGCTTCCGCCGTTGTGAGGCCAGCCCCGGAATCGACTACAATGTTCAAGGACCCCTTCTTTCGACTGAGGAACTGCGGCGGTTAAAGAATCAGGTTCAGGTCGCCAAACTCGTGCCAGAGATAGCCCAGCCTCACGGCTTCTTCGTAGGCCGCGCGGATCCGTTCCGCCGGCAGGAATGCGGACAGTAGGTCCAGATGGCTGGCGGCAGGCTCGTGGAGACCGGTCAGAAGACCGTCCACCGCCTGGAGCGTGTGGCTCGCCGCGATGCGCAGGCGGGTGTAGCCGCGCCCGGCCTGGACCATCCCCCCGGTTGCCGCCGCCGATTCGAGCGCCCGCACGACAGTCGTCCCCACGGCGATTACCCGTCCGCCCGCGCGGCGCCTGCGGCTGACCATCTCGGCGGCCCCCGGAGAGATGTAGTATTCCTCCTCAGAGACCGGGTGCCGGGCATCCAGCTCGCGGTCCATGTACGAGGAAAGACCCGTATGCAGAACGACGTAGGCGGTCTCAATGCCGCGCCGCCGCAGGTCGAACAGCAGCTGCCAGGTGAAAGCGCGCCCGGCGGAAGGCATCTCGATTGATCCCGGTTCGTTAGCGTACACGTTCTGGTAGTAGTCCAGGTCCCACGGCGCTGAGACGTACTCGTAGCGGATCGGGCGCCCCACCCGGTAGATGGCATCGACCAGGTCGGTCCCGGTCTTCGAGAAGCGGATCTTCCAGAGCCTCGGGATCTCGGGGTCGCGCTCGTAGACGACGCCTTGCAGCCCCTCTCCGAAGCTGAGCTCGATTCCGCTCTGCAAGCCGCAGGCAAACAGGTCCTCGTCACGGCAGAGCAGAAGGGCCAGCCACGAATCATCGGGGAGATGCTCGGCCAGGCGGACCTCGACGCAGGGCTCCGGCGGCGCCTCGCAGCCGGTGAGCGATGCGGGCAGGGTGCGGCTGGTGTTGAAAACCAGCAGATCGCCGGGGCGCAGGTACTCGGCCAGCCGGTTGAAGCGCGTGTGCTCGACTCTGTTCGCCTGCCGGTCGATCACCATCAACCGGACTCCGTCGCGCGAAAGCCCGCGCTGCTCGGCCGGCTCGCGCGCCGCCAGCTCAGGGGGCAGCTCGAAAGTGAAGGGTACCGCCATCATCTGCCTGGTGATTTCTCAGCCGGGATCACGCCGCCGCCATGGCGGCAAGCCCAAAATTCTCTTCCTGCGCCTGGAACCGCCGGCCGTTCACCGGACGAGAGGCGTCGGATGCGAGATAGATGAAGACATCGGTCACATCGGCCGGGTCCGCCCATTCGGCCGGATCCTCGTCGGGCTCCGCAGCCCGGTGCATCTCGGTATTCATGCTGCCAGGATCCACCCAATTGACGCGCACCCCACTGTCCTCCAGCTCGGCCGCCCAGGTTTGCGACAGCCCTTCCAGACCGAACTTCGAGACTCCGTAGGCGCCCCAGCGCGGATAGCCGATCACGCCGGCGTCGCTGGTAACGTTGACGATCGACCCGCCGCACTCGATCATGGCGGGCAGAGCCTTCTTGATCAGCAAGAACGGCGCAACGAGGTTGACGTTCAAGGCCTTACGGAACTCGTCCAGCGGGTAGTCCAGGAGGTACGGCATCGGCGTCGGTCCGAGGGTCGAGGCGTTGTTGACCAGCACGTCGAGCCGGCCGCCGAATGCGCTGAGCGTCAGGGCCGCGGCGCGCTCGACATCTTCTTCCCTGGACAGGTCGGCGCCGATGACCAGCACGCGCGTATCGGGCGCCGTCTCCCGCACGCGGGCCTGCACTTCTTCAAGCCCGTGCCGGTCGCGTGCGACGATCGCCAATCGGGCAGCGCCCTCGCGCGCATACGCAATCGCCAACTGGCGCCCCAACCCGCGTGATGCACCCGTGATCAATATGTACTTTCCGTCTAACCGGCCCATCAGCTGCCTCCTGGCACCAGTATAGCAGGAGCAGCCCGCCCTCTTCTGTAATCGCACGCTCAGAAGAGGGCGGGGCGCCGCCAGCCAGCCGCTCCGGAAGCAGCCGGACGAGCGCCAATGACGCCCTGTCGGATGCGGCGCCGTCCTGCCGAGGTGCGGCTCAGCTCGCGACCGGCAGTGGTTGGGCAGCCTCCATGAAGGCCACAGTGTGCTCGAGGTCGACGATCCCGGCATCGGAACCCAGGCCTGTAATAACCAGCGCCGCTGCCGCGGTCCCTAACCGGCCGGCCCGCTCCAGGTCCCAGTCCATCGCCAGCCCCATTATGAAGCCAGCGCAGTAGGCATCCCCGCAGCCGGTCGAGTCGACCACGTTCGTGCGTAGCGCCGGGATGCGGATCTCCCGGATACGGCCGTTCTTACGATACGCGATGCTGCTGCCCTCGGCGCCCATCTTGAACACGGTATGCTTTGCGCCGCGGTCGAGGAAGAACTCGATCACCTCGCGCCGGACAGTCAGCCCGCACATCATGACGGCTTCCTCGAAGCCGGGCATAAAGTAGTCGACATAGGGCAGGCAGGGCTCGATCAGCGCCAGGAGGTCCGGCCTTTTGACGGCCACGAGGTCAAAAGTCGTCGTCAGCCCGTGCTGCTTGGCAAACTGCAGCACGCGGCGGGTCGGCTCGCCGTCGAACTTGGCAAGGAGCGATGTCCCTCCCATGTGCAGAAACTGGGCATTCTTGATGGCGTCGAGGTTGAGATCCTCCCAGGTCAGCTCGCCGTTGGCGCCGGTGACGTGCAGCGCCGGGCGCTCGGCATTGGGGCGGATCGGCAGCATCGTCGCGCTGGTCTGGATGCCGGGCTTGCGCACCAGGTTGCGCGTATCGATCCCATAGCGGTCCATCGTGCCGAGCAGGAAGTTGCCCAGCTCGTCGGTGCCGATCGCGCCCATGGCGATGACGTCGGCCCCGAGCTTGGCCAGGTCGACGCTGGTGCCTGCCGCGGTCCCGGCGACCGTGATGCGGATTTCATCCAGCAGCAACACGTTCTGGCCGTCGGGGATGGAGGCGACTGGCCGGCCCAGGATGTCGACGATGTGGATCCCCAAACTGACGACGCGTGGTTTCATGCGGCTTCCTTCCTACATTATCCTGGCGAGGTCCAGGCCGCGCGCGGCGGCCCGCTCCGCCGACCAGTCCGACATGGTGGCGGGCGGCGGCAGCACCTCCGACTCGGGGCGGCGGACCAGGCCCAACGCGTCCTCGGGACAGGCCAGGATGCACACGCCGCAGCCCACGCAGCGGACGCGATCGACCTCGGCCATCCCGTCCAGCGAGAGCGCCGCGAACTGGCACTTCTCGACGCAGTCCCCGCAGCCGACGCAGAGCGCCTCGTCGACCCGGTTCACGAAGGCCGAGCGGGCGACGACGTTGGCCATACCGAGCTCAGCCATGCCGCGCAGGATCGCGCAGCCGCAGGTACAGCAGTTGCAGATGTACCAGAGGCCTTCCTGGCTGTTGCTGACCGAATGGACGAGCCCGAGCTCGGCCGCGCGGCGCAGCTCGCCGGTCGCCTCATCTTGCGTCAGCAAACGGATCGCAGGGATGCCCTCAAACATGCCCGGGGCCGGGCCGAGGACCATACACAGGTCGACCGGATGGCCGCAGGGCTCGCCGATCAGCGCCTTTTGCTTGCGGCAGATGCAGTCGGTCACGCCCCACGACTTACAAGCCGCGACGATCTCCGCCGCGCTCTCGTACGGGCGCACCTCCATGTCCACCTGAATGGTCCGGTCGACCGGGATGACCCGGTGCACCGGCGGGCCGTCGTTGATCGCGCGGGCGAATACCTGGCGGTAGTAGTCCTCGAAGAGGCGCGCGAACTCCGCATCCATGGTGCTGCACTGGAACTCGTAGATCCCGACGACGAACGGCAGGAGCCCGAAGCCCATGCCGGCCGGCGTCCGTCCGGCTTTGATCAGCCCGCGGCGCGCCATCGACTTGAGCTGTGCGGCCACGGCTGCCGGGTCGCCGCCCGTCCGCTGGGCGACCGCGGCGGGCGTTTCGAGCGTCATCCGCAGGGCGGCCGCCAGGGCCGCCTCTTCCGGCGTGAAGAGCTTGGCCAGCAGGCGCAGCTCGACCCCGTCTTGCGTGGCGGGGAATCCATTGGGCATGGCGTCGAGGCGCTCGGCCAGCAGGCGATACGGGTTCTCGCTCATCAGCGACCTCCAGGATCAAAGCTATGTAAGGCAGAGTGAGACTGAGCGCCGCGGGCGTCGTGCGCCGTGAGGGCAAAAGGCACAAAGCGGGGCGCGGGCCGGCGGTGCATCGCCTGCATTCTAGCCGCGGTCCGCCGTTTCGCCAAGCGGGGAGGCCCCTACGGTGCGCTCCTTGCCCCAGCGGTCTCGCCAGCGCCGGCGCATTGCGGGCCTTGGGAGCGCTTTTGGCCTCGTGCAAGATGTTCCGAGCCTATTGACAAACGCGAGGCGATCTGGTATGATCGATCATGTGATGGGTCATGTGATCGATCATACCCTATCTTGTACCGTACCCTGACCTTTCAAGTGAGGACGCCGATGCAACCGCCGTCCGTGAGCAGGGAACGACCCCGATCGGTCACCATGCGGGATGTCGCCGAGTACCTCGACGTCTCCAAACAGACCGTCTCGGCTGTGATCAACAACAAGCCCGGCATTCCCGCAGGCACCCGCGGGCGCGTTCTGGCGGCAATCGAAGAGCTGGGCTACCGCCCGGACTACACCGCACGCAGCTTGCGCACCGGCCGCACCGGCACGATCGCTCTTTTCGTTACCGACATCTCGAACCCCGTGTTCAGCATGCTTGCCAGCGTGGCAGAGGATTACGCCTACGCCGCAAGCTACACGCTCGTCCTATACAATACACGCGATGACCCTCAGCGAGAGCGAAGCTACGTCGATTCGGCCATCCAACGGTCGGTGGACGGGGCACTGTTCGTGGCAGCGCGCGACGACACGATTGCGGTGGAGAGCCTGGAAGCGGCGGGGCTGCCCGTCGTCGTGATGGATCGCCTGCCCCGGTCGTACATAGGCCCGTCGGTGAGCCTCGACAACGGCCTGGCCGGCGAACTGGCTGCGCGCCACCTTCTGATGCTGGGGCACACGCGCCTTGCGCATATCGCCGGCCCGGCCGCAGTGCACATTTCGGAGGAGCGGTTGCGCGGCTTCTGCGGCGTTGTGGAGGCAGACGGGCTCGCGGAAGACATCTGCATCGAGCGCGCCGGCGGCTGGCAAGTCGAGTGCGGCTATAGCGCGATGGAGCGGCTCTTGGCGCAGCCGACGGACTTCACCGCCGTGCTGGCTGCCGGCGATCTGCTGGCCATCGGCGCAGCACGCGCACTGCGCGAGGCCGGCATCCGCATCCCCGAGGACGTTTCACTCATGGGGATTGACGACATCGACCTGGCCGCATTCACCCACCCACCGTTAACCACCGTCAGCCAGTCCCTGACCCAGATGGCAACGAAGGCGGCACAGATGCTGCTCGAGCTGGTGGGCGGCCAGGAACCGGAGCAAAGGCGCGTGAAGATCGTCCCGCAGCTGATCGTGCGCCATTCGACGGCGCCGCCGCCTGCGCCGGGCAGCGCGGGGCGGTCCGGAAGGCCCGGCGACGTGCAAGTAGGGAATATGCCGGCCACGACTCTTCGCGCGTCCGGTTGACGGCCGATGGACAGGATTTCGCCAATGGAAAAACTCCTGAGAATGGAAGGTATCGCCAAGTCGTTCTTCGGCGTGAGCGTTCTCAAGGGCATCGATTTCGACCTCGACCACGGCGAGGTGCACGTGCTCCTGGGCGAGAATGGGGCAGGCAAGTCGACCCTGATGAAGATCCTCTCGGGAGCCTACGAATTGGATGCCGGTTCGATCTTCCTGGACGGCCACCTCGTCGACTTGTCTAGTTACTCCCCAAAAGCCGCCGAGGATCTCGGCATCGTCACGGTGTACCAGAACTTCCATCTCATCCCTCATCTCAGCGTGGCCGAGAACCTCTCTCTTTCGGCCTTTACGCGCGGTCGCGGCCTGATACGCTGGGACGAGGTCAACGCGCGCGCGCGGACCGTGCTGCGAAGCATCGATTTCGACATCGATCCCGGGACGAAGGTGCTGGATCTGCCGGTATCCAAGAAACAGATGCTCGAGATCGCCATAGCCCTATCCAAGGACGCCAAGATTATCATCATGGATGAGCCCACCGCCGCGCTGAGCCGCAAGGAGACCGAAACGCTGTTCAAGACGATAGGCGACATCAAGGCCCGCGGCATCGGCATCATCTACATCTCGCACAAACTGGAAGAGGTCAAGCAGATCGGAGACCGCATCACCGTGCTGAGGGACGGGATGGCCGTCGCCACGCTCGCCGCCCGGGAGGCCGAGCTGAATCACATCATCAGCCTGATGATCGGCAAGGAGCTCTCGCGCACGCTTTCCCAGCGCGAGGCGCCCCTGGACGGCGAGGTCTTCCGGGCGGAAGGGGTGAACAACGCCAATCTCTCGGCGCCGGTCAGCTTCAACGTCCGCAAGCGGGAGATCCTCGGCATCACCGGGCTCGTCGGCTCGGGCAAGACCGAATTGGCCCGTGCGATCTTTGGCGTGGACAAGCTGAGCGCCGGTTCTGCATACCTCGGCGGGCACTCCGTGAAGATCGATTCCCCGAAGACCGCCGTTGGGCTGGGCATCGGATACCTGCCGGAGGACCGTGATGTCGACGGACTGTGCCTGAACCTGAGCGTCAAGGAGAACATCTCGCTGGTGCTTCTCTCCAAACTTAGGGGCTTGCTCTTCAGTGTCAGCGGCGAGCAGCGGACCGTGGCCGGCATAGTCAAGGCGATGGCCATCAGGACCGCAGGGTTGGCGCAGCAGGTCAAGTACCTGAGCGGGGGCAACAAACAGAAGGTGGTGTTCGGCAAGTGGCTCACCGCCGGCTGCAATCTGTTGATCCTCGACGAGCCGACCATCGGCATCGACGTCGGCGCCCGCGGCGACATCTACGGGCTGATCCGGGAATTCGTCGACCGGGAAGACCGGGCGGTGATCTTTATTTCGAGCGATATGGATGAGATCCTGCAGATCGCAGACCGCATCCTGGTCATGTCGGGCGGCCGCATGGTGGCCGAGCCCGACCCGAAGCAGACGACAAAACAGGAAATCATGCAATACAGCCTGCGGACAGGCGCGGCAGCGGAGGCGAAAGAGAGCATATGAAGCAGGCTAAGACACAGCAAGCCGGCAGCGAGCAGAAGTCCGGCGCGCCGGCGTGGACCCGCAGCCTTCTCCGCAACCAGGGGCTTTCGATGCTGGCCATCCTGATCCTCATGTGGGTGGTGCTCGCCCTGCTGTCGCCGTACTTCTTCACGGTCGACAACTTGTTCGAGATCACCCTGCAGACCGCGGTTATCGCGATCATCGCGGCAGGCGAGACGTTTGTAATTATCTCCGGGGGGATCGATCTATCGGTCGGATCCGTGTTCGCCTGCGCCGCTGTCATCGGCGGCCTGGTTTTCACTTCAACCCAGAACCTGGCCCTGGCGCTGCTGGTGACGGTTGCGGCCGGCGCGGTGTTCGGCCTGACCAACGGGCTCTTGATCACGAAAGTACGGGTGCCCCCCTTCATTGCTACGCTGGGCATGATGGGCATAGCCCGCGGCTTCGCGTTGATCTTCTCGCGCGGCATTCCGATCTATAACCTGAGCGAGGGCTACAAATTCATCGGCCAGGGCAAGGTATTCGACGTCATTCCCATCCCAACGCTGATCGTCATCGTCGTGTTCGCCGTCGGATTCCTCATCGCCAAC
>Ga0315273_10003386_pt1 | contig 19204 bp, 18 predicted proteins | sample YL17G02_0_MG_FD_205753 | JGI IMG/M metagenome (GOLD analysis project Ga0315273, IMG submission 205753) | Sediment microbial communities from Yellowstone Lake, YNP, Wyoming, USA - YL17G02_0 | ecosystem: Environmental > Aquatic > Freshwater > Lake > Sediment | place: USA: Wyoming | collected...
AACCGGGGAGGACGGCCCGTACAACGTCAGCCTCGAGCTGTACGACGACTGGAGGACGCTGGTCGATACGGACTCATACTGGACGGTGGCCTACTCGGTCGGCACGCTTGAGGCGTATCCAGCGCTCCTGGCCCCGCCGTACAGCGACCAGGGGGTCGACACGGATGACGACGGACTGTTCAACTATCTCTCGCTCGAGGTCGGTGTCGATGTGCGTGTCAGCGGGACCTACCTCGTCCGCGTATGGCTCTATGACCCGACCGTATCGTACTTGGTGACCTCCGGGCAGGTGTGGGTGGATCTGGACGCTGGGCTCCAGGCGGTCGAGGTGCAGTTCTCCGGCGATGAAATCTTCTTGTCCTTAGTCGACGGACCGTATTTGATCCAGATACGCCTCCACGACGTGGACTACAACTTGCTCAGATCCGATTCGCACGAGACCGGCGACTACCTGTACACGGACTTCGACCCGCCCGCCGGGATGTTCACGCCGCCCCACTCGGATTCGGGCATCGACACCGATTCCGACGGCCTCTACGAGTACCTCGCGATCGACGTGTCGGTCAACATCACGGTGGAGGGCGACTACGTCATCTCCGCCAACATGTACGGGCCGGACGGGTACCTGTCCACGGTCGAGATGGAGGTCCACCTCGCCGTCGGCGTGCAGACCGTCGAGGTCCTGTTCGACGGATGGTACTTCTACGCCACGGGCGTGGATGCGGAGTATGAGATCTACCTGTACCTCTACACCGGCCAATGGGCGTATCTGGACTACGATTACTATGATGCCGGCATCCTGACCCCGTCGGACTTCGACGGCACCCCGCCAGGGCTGACGTCCGTGTACACGAACGCGCCCCCGACGATCGACGGCGTGTTCTCGCCTGGCGAGTGGGAGATCGCCGCCGTCGTGAACCTTGAGGATGTGGACATCTACAACGGGGTCGGGGCGCTGATGTATGTCGCGAACGACGACGTCTACCTGTACATCTGCTACGACGCGATAGGGAGCACATACTCGTCGTCCTACGACGGTGCGAGCGTCGGGTTCGACACCGGCAACGACGAGACCGCAACGGACGGTGCAGAGGACGAGTTCGCTTGGGGACCGAGCGTCGCGAACGGCCAGGAGCATCTGGTCTACGACAGCGGGCTGGGCTATTGGGTGGACGACTGCTCGCCGTTCGACACGCTGCTCCCAGACCACGACGGCCTCGCGAGCGCATACGGGTCCGGGGAGAGCGATGGCTACAGTTACGACCACATGGTCTACGAGATTGCGATACCCCTGGCGCTGCTGGGCCTGGCCCCAGGTGACTCGGTCGGGTTCATAGGCGCGAGCGATGTCGGCCCCGGCGTGTACGACGGCACCTACGACGACTGGAGCACATGGCCGAGGTACTTCGGCGACATGCCCTCGATGGCGTGGTACGGCGACCTCGTGCTCACGACGGTCTGCCCGTCGACCCTGCTGGACCTATACGGCACCTCCGCATGGGACCCGTGGTGGGCGTCCGAGGTCACCGTCAACCTGACAGCCTTCGGAGGCGACGGAGGCGTGGACTACACGATGTACCGCGTCGACGACGCCCTGTGGGCGACATACACCGGCGAGTTCGTGATCTCCGCCGAGGGGTATCACACGCTCGAGTACTACTCCGTCGACGTGATGGGCAACGAGGAGCCCGCCTGGTCCGTGGAGATCGACATCGAGCTGACCCCGCCGACCACCCTGATCGATCTCGAGGGCACGCTCGGAATGGATGGATGGTACATCTCGAACGTCACCGTGACGTTCACGGTCGTGCCATCGGTGGCGCCCGTGGAGGGCACCTTCTACTACGTCAACGATGGTGGCTACAACTGGTACACCGACCCGTTCGTGCTGTCGTCCGAAGGGCTCGACTACGTCGAGTTCTACACCTACGACGAGGCCGGGCAGTTCTCGTACGAGAACTATCTGGAGGTCATGATCGATACCGCGGACCCGTGGACCGAGTACGATGTGACGGGCGACCTTGACACCAGCGGGTGGTACACATCCGACGTCACGGTCGACCTCTACGGGTACGACGATATGAGCGGCGTCAACATGACCGTGTGCCGCATCGACGGTGGCGCGTGGACGGTCTATGACTCCAGTCTCGTGCTGACTACGGACGGAGAGCATGTCGTCGACTTCTACACCATCGACATCGCGGGGCGCGAGGAGGCCATGCAGACCCTCCTGATAGACATCGACCAGCTCCCGCCCGTGACGACCGCGTCCGTGGCTGACGAGTACGATGTGACCCTGACCGCGGTGGACGACGGGATCGGCTTGGACTACACGATGTACAAGCTGGACGAGGGCACATGGACTCTCTACACCGGCATGTTCACCGCGGGCACGACGGGCCTGGTCCTGGTCGAGTTCTACTCAGTGGACCTGATCGGCAACACGGAGGATGTGAAGTCGGTCATCGCGGGCGACATGACCGCTCCAACGACCTCCTACGAGGTCGAAGGGACCGATGGCGAGGGCGGATGGTACGTCTCCGATGTGAGCGTCACGCTGACCTCCGAGGACAACACGGACGGGTCGGGTGTGGATCAAGTCTCTTACCGCATCGACGGAGAGTCGTGGCACACATACTCCGTCCCGGTCGGGCTGACGGCCGAGGGGGAGCACACGCTCGAGTTCTACGCGACCGATGTCGCCGGGAACATCGAGGAGACGCAGTCCGTGAGCATAGACATCGACACGGAAGCGCCGATCACCGCGTACGTCGTCACGAACTCGACGGTCGCGCTGATCGCCTCGGATCCGACGAGCGGCGTCGCGATCGTGATGTACCGGATAGACGGAGGCGATTGGATCGTCTACACGGCCCCGTTCGAGGTGACCGGGGGCGGGAACCACACGGTGGAGTTCTCGGCGACCGACGCCGCGGGCAACGTGGAGGATGTCCAGACGATATATGTGGACAACGGCGCGGGCGGTGTGTCCGCCCTGACCATCGGCCTCGTGGCCGCGCTCGCGGCTGCCGTGGCCATCGGGTTGACGCTGTTCCTGTTCATGAAGAAGCGGAAGGGCCCGGGCGCCCCGACGCCTCCGCCGCAGGACGTACCTCCGCCGCCGGATGCCTGAGCGCGGCTCAGGGGAAACCCTTTCACCGAAACCTCTTCCGAGGATTTTCATCCGCTCTACGACAGGTCCACCATCTGTCCTAGTCTCAGCAGGACCTCCTCGACCGAGCCGCTCCCGCCGTAGGTGACGGTCAGGGCGCCCTCGGGGCAGGCCTCGACGCATCTGCCGCACGCCCTGCAGAGGTCCTGGTCGATGGCCGCCTTGCCGTCGACGAGCGACACCGCCCCGACGAAGCATATGCCCGCGGTGCATGCGCCGCAGCCGGTGCACTTGGCCGGGTCGGACTCCACGCGGACGCCCGGCATGCGCTCGATCCTCCGGCCGATGCTCGGGGACAGGTCCGGGAGCATCTTCCAGAGGCAACAGCACGGGCAGCAGCTGCAGACCGTCATGAGCCGCTCCTTGGGGCCGACATCCAGCCAGATGGTGTCCAGCTTGTTCCTGCCGATCAGGTGCACGAGCCCTGTCTCGCGGCATCTCCGGACATGGTCGAGCGCCTCGTCCATGGTCACGGCCCTGCCGACCCGTGGGTCTATCCCGCGCGCGGCCTCGCCGAGGAACAGGCATCCGAGGCCCCTCGGGTAGTCCTTGCATTCGCTCGATTCCCGGCAGATGCAGAAGTCCATGACAAAGTGGTGCTTCGCCTTGCGGATGAAGTGCTCCACGACCTGGGACGGCAGCACGACATCGGTCTGCTCCGCCGCGATGCCGACGCCGACTGTGACCGTCCGCCCGCCCTTGCTCACCGAACCGTCCTTCGGGAGGAGGGTCATGCCGTCCTCTTCGAACAGGGCCGCCTCGAGGACCCTGCCTATGCCTGGTACCTTGGTCAGCCGGGCCAGCGTGAACCTGTGCCCGAAAATGCGTCTGACCACTGCGAGGTATGCCCTTGTCCTTAGTCCCATCTGCGGGCGGATTCGGCTCGCAGGCTTATCAATCTGCCTGCGGGGGACCTGTGCCTCATCGAGGAGACCCCCATGGCGGTTCCGGGCGAGAAGACCCGGTACCCGAAGAAGCTGGACTCGTTCGTCAGAGTCCCTCCCAGTCTACGGCCGTGTCGGACTGGACGGGGGCACTTCGGCCGTCCGAGACGCTTCGAGGATTGGACCATTCATCTACCCTTGTCCCACAAAGCACATACACCCTCCTTAACGGTGACGAATCAAGGAGACATGACTGACCCGGTCAGGGACGGTCAAGAACCCTGCCCTAGCATGAGGCGAAGGGCAGGGTCACATAGACTCCGAGGACGTGAGGACATGAGGAAGGAATTCGAGAGCGAGTTGGCAAAGAAGGTATCGGGAACGAAGAGGTCCAGCAAGGCGTGGATCATGGTTGCGTTCTGTGCCGCCGTCCTGATCAGCGGGGCGTTGGCGGTCACGGCAGCCTCCGCAGCCGACCAGGACAAGGTCCAGGACAAGATCCAGGACCAGCTCAAGGACGGCTCGTGCGATGACTGTGTCAACGACTGCACGAGTGACTGCACCGAGGACTGCACCTGCGACTGCCCGTGCTCCACCTAGTAGAACCGTTGATGGACACCCGCAGGTAAACCCATTCCGAGGCCTGTCGGGAGGCGATTGACCCCGACAGGCGACATATATTCTTTGGGATTCTCCGTCTTCGGACACGTCCGAAGGGTTCATTCTTGACGACCGCGTCTCTGAACCGGGGAGAACCGGATGAGAATGGATATATCGGACGGAATCCGTCGGTGGTTGATTCTAAGAGGCATGTCGCGAGCAAGGGTCGACTCCGCATTCGTCTTTGTGCGAACATGCCCTCCAACACTCGCCAGCTGCCAAGGATGAAATGGTTAAATCGCAGTCAGAGAATAATTGTCTAGCTAAGGGGTGGTGTGGGCCCAACCGGATTCGAACCGGTGATCTTCTGCGTGTCAAGCAGATGTCATAGCCACTAGACCATGGGCCCTTGTAGGGGGCATGATAAGACAAGGGGTTCTTTAACCCTTTCTGTCGGGCCTGTGCGACGTTTTCGCAGTATGGGGCAAGCTCTTAATTGCCCTCCCATGCCCATGGTCCGTATGCCGTGACCGCCACAAGGATAATCGTATACGCAGGGCCGGGATCCTCGCATTCGTGGACTTGGCTCGCAGATCTGTTCGAGTCACGTGGCGTCCTGGATGTCAGTTTCGAGGACGCCGACGGTTTCCTCTCGTCGCTCGGGAACGGCACGGAGATCGCCATAGTCTCCGGCGGGGACGGTTTCGCCATCGCGTCGGCGCTGCTCAGGGAAGGTTCCGACCGCATCGACGCGTTCATCGCGGGCGGCGGAAGGTATGTGGGGATCTGTGCCGGCGCCTACCTGCCCCTCCCGTCTTCCATCCCCCCGCTAAGCGGATTCAACCTGGTCGACGCCAAGGTCGAGAACATCGATTCGACGGACGCCTACAGGGACGCACGCTCGCCCCGGCTGGCCGTGCCCTACGGCAGCTGCTCCCTGTTCCATCCTGTTCGGGGCGAGCTAGAATTGGACCAGGGCGCGGTCTCGTTCCTCGCACCCCTGTACGGCGGGCCCGTGTTCAAACCGGACACGTCAGCCGAGGTCCTGCTCAGGTACCGCGCTTTCACCATGAACACCGAATTCCAGGTGAGTAGGGCGGTCGCCAAGTCCGTCGTGCTCGGCAGGCCAGCGGCGGTCAGGGCCAGGCACGGGGGCGGCGAGCTGCTGCTCTTCGGGCCGCACCTGGAGCATCCCGGGTATCCGGATTCGAACGCGCTCTTCCTGAGACTCATCGGGGTCGAGGAGGGTCCCCGGCGGGAACTCCCCAAGGGGATACTCCCGGACATCGAGGTCGCCCGCGCAGCCGCGGACCTCAGGGTCGCGGTGCTCGGCCTCGAGAACAAATCGTTCCTGGTGGGCGCGAAGCTCTGGGACGGCGGGCGGTTCCTGGAACTCATCGACGCCGTAAGGATGCGGATGTGGTCCGTGCCCGAGGCGGACGCTGGGGGCATCGCGGCTATGCTGTCGGCCGTCCGGGATGAGTTGGTCACCGCCCAGGGCGAGTCCTTCATGCTCTCGGACGCCTCCCCGGGGCAGCTCGTAGAGGCCGCCAGGATGTGCGCCAACCACCACTTCAGGGTGCTGCGCGAAAACAGATGAGTTTATACACGCCCGGTATCATTCAATCCGAGTATGGCCGAGGCGAGGTACCTCAAGGACCGGGCATTGCTCTATGTCCCCGTATTCTCCGTGCTCGCCATCCTGTGTGCCGTGATCCTCCTCCTGCCCTACGACACGGTCTATGTCCGTGACAGGGCCTACCTCTCGGTCTTCCTTGTGACGATGGCTGCGTGCATCGCGGTCTTCGTCGTCGGAACGCTGGCCAACGTGCTCATCTGGATGCGCGGCCGCGGCCTCGTCGGGGCGCCAGAGGGTCGGCTGCTGCGCCTGTCGCTGAGGGCCGTGAGATCGGTCTTCAGCCTGAGGATCGGGAGGATGGCCGCGGTCCTGACGAGGGATGCGCTGTACCTCTCACGGCTGAAGGAGAGGAGCGTCACCAGATGGCTCATGCACATACTGATACTCGGCGGCTTCCTGGGGACGTTCGCGCTCGACCTGGTGGTCACGTTCTCGCTCGATTTCCTGCGGTACGGGCCCATGGTCTCGGACACGGGCTGGGCGAAGCTCTGGGTCAGGGACTTCGCGTTCGATTTCACGGGCCTCATGATGCTGGCCGGGCTGTGCATCGCGGCCGTGAGGAGGTTCGTCATCAGGCCGAAGATCGTCAGGACCGAGCTGCCCGACGCCGCGTCGATACTCTTCCTGCTGGCCGTCGTGCTCGGCGGGTTCCTGCTGGAGGGCATGGGCATCGCGGGCAGGATACCGGGGCACGAGACCGAAGTTCAGTACTCGTTCGTCGGGTACGCCTTCTCCCTGGTCATGCCGTCGTCCGCGGGCCAGTACTATGACCAGGCCTGGCTCGTCCACGGCGTCATGAGCGCCCTGTTGATCGCCTACATACCGTTCAGCAAGCTGTTCCACATGATCGCGACGCCCATCGCCATCGAGGTCGACGGGCTGCTGGCCAAGGAGGTGCCCAGGACATGAAACGGTTGGACATATCGAAGCTGGACGTGCTCTCGCTCATGCGCTACGACGCGTGCACGCGCTGCGGGGAGTGCACGGCCACGTGCCCCACGGGCGGCGAGGCCGAGGACATCGAGCTCGTCACGCCCAGGGGCAAAATCCTCAGGCTGAGGGAGCTCTACAGGCGCCAGCACGGGCTCAGGGCCACGTTGCTGGGGCCCAGGGAGATATCCGATGCGGAGCTGAAGGAGCTCGCGGAGAAAGCCTACGAGTGCACGGTCTGCGGCCAGTGCAAGACGGTCTGTCCGGCGCACCTCGACACGATCGAGATGTGGGAGAACATGCGGGAGTTCCTCGTCGCGAACGGGCTCGGGCCGATGCCGGCGCATGAACAGATCGTCAAGAGCATCGAGAACTATGACAACCCCTGGATGCAGCCCCGGACCCAGCGGTCCAGATGGTCCAAGCGCATCGAGAAGGAGGTCAAGGACGCGCTCAAGGAGCACTGCGAGGTGCTGTACTTCGTGGGCTGCACGGCGGCCTATGACCCGAACATCAAGGACATGGCCGTCGACACGGCCCGCGTCCTCGCGAAGGCCAAGGTGGACTTCGGGACACTCGGGAACGAGGAGGGATGCTGCGGCTCGACGCTCCTCAGGACCGGGCTGACCGAACCCGCGAGGAGGATGGCCGAGAAGAACATCGCCTTGTTCGAGAGGGCCGCCTCGCCGGTGATCGTCACCAGCTGCTCGGGCTGCTACAAGACCCTCCGGCAGGACTACCCGCGCCTCGGGAAGCTCGATGCGAGGGTCGTGCACGCGACCGAGTTCGTGCTCGGGCTGATCGAGTCCGGGAGGCTCACGCCCGAGAAGCGGGTGGAGGGCAAGGTCACATTCCACGACCCGTGCCATCTAGGCCGGCACAACGGCCTCTACGAGCAGCCAAGGAGGATACTGGCATCCATACCGGGGCTCGAGCTCGTCGAGATGGACCGGAACAGGGCGGAGTCCAGGTGCTGCGGGGCGGGGGGCGGCGTGAAGACTGCGTTCCCGGAGCTCGCGCAGAAGATCTCCTCGCTGAGGGTCGAGGACGCCGAGCGGACCGGCGCGGACATCCTCGCGACCTCGTGCCCGTTCTGCTACCAGAGCCTCAAGGCGACCATCGAGGCCAAGGGCTCGAAGCTGAGGATGATGGACCTGATGGAGCTCGTCAGGCTCTCATGCGGCTGAGGCCTTCTTCTTCTCCCTCGCCAGCAGCGTCAGCCCGAGGAACGGTATCGCCAGCAGGAAGCATTCCTGGGGCGTGAAGCCGAGGTAGAGCAGCGCCATGAGGACCGGGATGGTCGTCACCCTGCCGATGTCCAGCAGGAACTCCCTCGTCAGCACGGAGTCGTTCTTCCTGTCCTCGAGCGTGTCCGTCATTATGGCGAACATGAAGACCGGCATGACGAAGGCCGCGAACTCGAGCATCCCGGCCGCCACCCCGAACGAGTTCAGCGAGGTCGCGAGGTACACGAGCACGATGCACGGGATGGTCGCGATGCTGCTGATCCTCAGGAACGAGACCCGGTCCTGTATCCTGTCCGATATCTTCCCGAGTATGATCCCCATGAGGCCCGCGCTGAGGCCGAACAGGGACCAGAGCGCCCCGAGCTCCATCTCGTCCGTGAGGAACATGAACGATATGATCGTGATGTCGGCCCAGAACACGCCCTCGAACGCGCCCTCCGCGTACACCGCGACCGAGTTCCTGAGGCCGAACCCGGGGAGGTTGATCTTCATTGGCTGGTCCCTGGGTATGCTGCCCCTCGCCAGGTACACCGTCACGGCCGTGGCGATTATGATCCCGATGCCCATGATGTAGAGCACCGAGTAGCTCGTCAGGCCTATGACCAGGCCTCCGAGGAACGGCGCGACGAAAGTCGCGAGCGGCCACAGGAAGAACACGGCGCCGTACTTCAGCCCGCGGTCGCTCTTGTCGGTCTCCTGGGCCATCCATATGTTCGTCGGGGTCCAGACGAGCGAGTAGTACAGCCCGAACGCGAACCCCACCAGTACGCTCAGGAGCCATCCGTCGCGGACCACGAGGAACAGGACGTACTCGGCGACGAGGCATGCGAGGGAGAACACGATGAGCTTCATGAGGTCCACTTTCGGCCTCCATGACAACCAGAGGCTCACGCCGATGGACACTGCGAACCCGATGGCCAGGTAGGTGGCCCCCGACCAGATCGGCATGTGCCGCTCCTTGAACAGGTAGATCATGTTGAAGGAGCCTGCAAAAGTGTTGCCGAACGCCAGCAGCGCCTCGACGACGAGGAGCCCCGCGAACGACCGCCTGGTCATGAGGACCGGAAAGGGGACCGTCGCTTTAAACTTGACCTGCTGGCGTCTCGTCAGTCGACCTTGCGCCAGTCGAACATCTCGCGTTTCTTGTGCCCGCCCGGGCCGCCGCGCTCCTCGCGCGCCTTCTCGATGCACTTCTCGTCATCGCACACGAACGCGGCGAAGAGGAACCTGGTGGCCGGCTTGCCGCAGACCTGGCACTTCTCGCCCTCTTTCATCGGCCCTGTAAGTGCGGGACGGGGTATCTAAGCTTGCGCCTGGCTGCTTCGGCCTTCTTCGAGAGGAGCCGCTGGCCGACCTTGGTCTCGGCGAGCACGGCGTAGAACTCCAGGTCCGCACCGCACTCCTTGCACACGGAACCGGATTTCGGGGGCTTCGAGTCGCAGACCGGGCACGACCTGATGGTTGACAGTCTCGCGGACGACCTCGTCATCCCGCCGACGAGCGGCCCACCGGTCGCGGCCCTGTCGGAGACCATCTGCATCACGAGTGCCGGGACGGTCATGGGCTCCTCCGGCGCGGCGGCCGGCGCCTCGTGCTTGACCGCCAGAGCCGATCCGAGCGCGTGCACCGCGGGCGGGACCACGAGTACGAACGCCCTGTCGCTGTTCAGCCTCGCGAACCCGGTCAGCCTCTGCCTCAGGACGCGCGCCCCGCCGCTGGTGTCGAGGCCGTATATGTCGCACAGGATCCTGAGGTCGTCCGGGTCGTTGAAGAGCATGATGTCGCTCTCGGGGACGACCTCGACCTTGTACCGCTTGTAGACCACGTATGCGTACATGGAGGACGCGATGATGACGAACGCGCCCACCTCGTACCACGCGTACCCCCAGTTCAGCGCTGTCGCAGCTGCGGCAAGCATCGCGAGGACGAAAACCAGCGTGAAGGCACCCCACGCCTCCCTAGGGCTCATGGTCTCGATGACAAGGAGCATCCGCGGGCTAGAAATAGTCTCTCCCCGCGGTCATGCGCGGCCGATGCTCATGGAGAAGTCTATGGCCCGCACGGAGTGCGTCAGCCACCCGACGGAGATGACGTCCGCCGCGTCCGCGTATTCGGTGATGTTCTCAGGCCTGATGCCGCCCGATACCTCGATGATTACGCCGGGGCGCCTCGCCTTGAGCTCCCGGTACAGCGCCCTCGCCTCGGCCGGGCAGAAGTTGTCGAGCATGATGATGTCCGCACCCGCCTCGAGCGCCACGGCCGCGTCCGCCTCGTTCTCGACCTCGATCTCGGTCTTCTTCGTGAAGCTGGAGCGCTTCGCGCGCTCCAGGGCCTTCCTGACGCCTCCGGCGAGGCTGATGTGGTTGTCCTTGATCAGGATGGCATCGTCCAGGCCGAACCTGTGCGTGTCCCCGCCGCCGAGCGCGACCGCCCGCTTCTCGAACTCCCTGAACCCGGGGGTGGTCTTGCGGGTGGCTGCGACCCTGACCTCCGGGTTGACCTTCCTGCACCTGGTGACCATGTCGTTCGTGACGGTGGCGATGCCGCTCATCCGCATCAGGAAATTGAGCGCGAGCCTCTCCCCGGCCAGGAGCGACCTCGCCGGCCCCGAGACACCGAGCACGAAGTCCCCCTTGCGCACGACGGAGCCGTCCTTGCGCCGCATCGAGGCCTTCGACCCGAGCTCCTTGAAGACCTCGGACGCCTCGTAGGCCCCGGCCAGTATGCACCTCTCCTTGGCGATGATCCGCCCGCGGGCGGCCAGCCCCTGCGGAACGACGAGCTCGGATGTGATGTCCCCCGAGCCGATGTCCTCCCTCAGGAACTCGTGGTACTTCGACTTCATGCACCCATGTCATGGGCCCCGACGGTTTAACTAGGTTTTCATCGGGCCCGCTAGAGCGCGAACTTCTCGCCGTTCCTGGGCAGGAGCACCTCGAACCCGGCCATGCGCAGGTCCTCCGCCAGGAGCTCCCGGTGGTCCCCGTGCATGAGCACGACCTTCTCGGGTGAGCACGCCTTCGCGAACGCGAGCAGGTCGTCGTGCCCCGCGTGGGCTGAGAAATCGTACTTGAGCACCTCGCACTCGACGCGCTCGGTGACCCCAGCGAAGTCCATCATGCCGGTCTCGAGCAGCTTCCTCCCGTTGCTCCCCTCGACCTGGTACCCGGTCAGGAGCACGGCGCTCTTGGGGTCGTCCCTGATGTTGTCGAGGTAGGTCAGGACCGGTCCGCCGTCGAGCATCCCGCTTGTCGTGACGATGATGTCACCCTGGGCCGCACGCAGGCGCGCGTGGTAGTTCCTGACCTCGTTGACCTTGTTCATCGCCTGCCGGAGGCGCTTCGCGGAGCGGAGGAAGTCCGGGTGGGCGAGGTATATCTTGCTGACCGACTTGCCCATCCCGTCCATCCAGAACTCGAACTGTGTGTCCTTGAGCAGGAGGATCATCTCCTGGGTCCTCCCGACGGCGAACGCGGGTATGACGACCGTCCCGCCCCTGTCCGAGACCTCCTGGATCTTGGTCATGAGCGCGTGCTCGGTCTTGATCCTCTCCGGGTGGTTCCTCCCCGAGTAGGTGGATTCCATGATCAGGTTGTCGCACTTGACAGGCTTCGCACCCGCGACCAGGCGCGTGTCCTGCGTGTGGAGGTCGCCCGTGACGAGCGTCGTCTTCTTGTCCATGACCTCGTACATCGTGGCCCCGGGGATGTGCCCCGCGGAGTGCGCCCTGACCTGGAACCTGCCGGCACTGGTCGTGTCGCCGAACCGGATGTCCTCGAACCTGTGGGAGGCGGTCTTGACGTCGTTGCTGTCGTACATCTCGGGGTAGCCTTCGGACTTGCCCACCTTGATGCTGTCCTCCATGAGCAGGAGGCCGACATCCCTCGTGACGGGTGTCGCGACGATGTTGATGTCGTACCTGGCGGTGAGCCAGGGGATCATGCCGCAGTGGTCCAGGTGGGAGTGCGTCAGGAACGTGATGTCCACCGGCGGGGCGGGGACGGGGTACGAGGGCGGATCTGTCGCTGTCATGCCGTAGTCGAAGAGCATCTTGACGCCTTCGCCCTTCATCATGATCCCGAGGCGGCCGACCTCGTGCCCTCCGCCGAGGAACTCGCAATCCAGAGGCATTGCCTGGGCCAACGGTGTAGGCTATAATATGCTTGCGCCCTGGCCTTCGGCCCGCCCCCTACGGGTCCCCGACGACCTGGACCACGACCTCCCTGGACCTGGGCCTGACATCGAGCTCCAGGAACACGATCTGCTGCCACTGGCCGAGCACCAGCCTCCCGTCCATGACGGGGACGGTCAGGGAGGGGCCGATGAGCGCCGCGCGCACATGGGAGTGCCCGTTCCCGTCCCCCCAGCGCCGGTGATGGTCGTAGTCGATGCCCTTCGGGTAGAGCCTGTCCATGGCACCGTGCAGGTCCGCCACCAGCCCGGGCTCGTGCTCGACGGTCGTCACGGCGGCGGTCGAGCCAGCAACGAAGACGCACGCGAGGCCGTTCCGGACCCCCGACCTCGAGACCGCCTCCTGCACTCTGCTGGTCACGTCGATTATCTCGTCCTTCGCTTCCGTCCTGAGCCCGATCACTTCGTGCGCCGATGCCATGTCTAGTGCCCCTGAGGATATGGTCGCAGATGGCCATAAACCGCTCCTCCCGTTATCGGATTTGAGAATGCGGACCCTTCGAGGAACGTACCATGCCAGATATCAGAAAACAATGGTACGTACCTTCCGGGGGCGTACATCTTAGCAAGATGTATATATCGCATGATAACAATAGGCCCTCTCAGTATGAGCTCTGAGGGCGGGTATCTCCAAAAGCTCTACCGGACGCAGACAGACGACAGGCGCGTTTGGCTCACATCTACAGTCAGAGTGGAGATGATCAAGCTCGGGATCGAGAAGGCCGGGAGCATAAACATGCTCGCGAGGGAGCTCGGCTACCGCTCGAGGATACACCCGGGCTGGAGCATCAGGCAGATACTGGTCGGCGAGCAGCCGTTCCCGTACGAGAGGCTGATCAAGCTCTCGGACTACGTCGGCTATCCGATCGACGAGGTCATGAAGTATCGGACCGAGCCCGAGAGGATCACCATCAACAACACGAACGAAGCTCTCAAGCAGCACGGACTCTGGTGCTATCATGTCGCGAGGCTCAGGTTGCGCTGAGCCATTTTCTGGGTCTTAGAGGTGCGGGGCAGACCGTGTGGTGTGGACCAGCATCCACGAAGGGCCTTCCCGCGCAAACCATATATAGGCTCCTACTTGTACTGTGAACCATGGACCTGGGCACGGAGCTGGCGCTAGGATTCGTCATCATAGGCATACTCATGCTGCTAGCGGAGGCCGCGTCCCCAGGGTCGTTCATACTGGTCCCCGCGAGCGTGCTCCTCGCCATCGGCCTGGTCGGCCTGGTCTATCCGAGCTGGCTCGAGTCCTGGTGGACCCCGATTGTCGCGCTCATCGTGATGGTGCCCATGACGATCATTTCTATCAAGCTCTACCAGAGGCTGGCGCCGCCCGCGCCCCCCGAGACGGTCGTCGCGACCTCGCTCGTGGGCCAGGCCGGCGTCGTCACCACCAAGGTCGAGCCGAACAACCTCAGGGGCAAGGTCCGCATAGACCATGACTCCTGGAGCGCGACATCCGACCACACCATACCCGTGGGCGCGAAGGTGATTGTGAAGTCGAGCGAGGGCGTGCACGTCAAGGTCATCGAGGTCCCGGAGCCGGCCAATAAGGCCGCCTGAGCCTCTCTGAGAAACCCGTTTCGTCGAAGGAGGAGGAACTTAAATGGCAGTCAGCGCCGGCATAATCGCATTGTTAGTGCTCGTGATCATCGCGGTCTTCGTGATACTCACGACGGGCATCAGGATCGTCAGGCCTTACGAGCAGGCCATATACATGCGGCTCGGTCGGTACATGAGGGTCCTGAACCAGGGGTTCAACTACGTATCACCCCTGATCAACGAGGTCGTCAAGATCGACCTGAGGACACAGGTCCTCGACGTCCCGCGTCAGGAGGTCATCACCAAGGACAACTCCCCGACGAACGTGGACGCGATCATCTACATCAAGGTCATCGACCCGAGCAAGGCCTTCTTCCAGGTCACCAACTACAGGACCGCGACGATCTACCTCGCGCAGACCACGCTGAGGTCCGTCATCGGCGGCATGGAGCTCGACGAGATCCTGTCCAACAGGGAGACGATCAACCTCCACCTGAGGGACGTCCTGGACGAGGCCACGGACAAGTGGGGCGTCAAGGTCGAGGCGGTCGAGATCAGGGAGGTCGACCCTGCAGGCAAGGTCAAGGACGCCATGGAGGAGCAGACCTCGGCCGAGAGGCTGAGGAGGGCTGCCATCCTCAAGGCGGACGGTCAGAAGCGCGGTGCGATCCTGAGCGCCGAGGGCGACAAGCGTGCGCGGGTCCTGCAGGCCGAGGGGCAGAAGCAGGCCAGGATAATCGTGGCCGAGGGCCAGAGGATCGCGACCATACTCGAGTCCCAGGGTGAGGCCCAGAGGCTGAGGATACTCAGCGTCGGCGCGTCCCCTCTCGACTCCAAGGCGCTGACCGTGCTGTCCCTGGACACGCTCAAGAGCATGTCCAACGGACAGGCGACCAAGATCATATTCCCGTTCGAGCTCACGAAGCTGGTGGAGGGCGCCGCGGAGTACCTAGGCGCCGGCCGGCTGACCCCGCAGCGCGATGTCTCGAAGCCGGAGGACATCATCAAGGCCGTCGGCAGGCCCGAGGACATCCTCGGGAGCATACCGACCCCGGAGCAGCTGAAGATGGAGCTGAAGGCCCTGGACGCCGCCACGGAGAAGTTCGAGTCGGAGGAGATCCAGGCGGAGCTCGCGACGAAGAAGGATCGCGTGGACAAGAAACTCGGCATAACCGAGTGAGTCCATTCCCGGGAAACCTTTTCCCAAACCCCTGGATCCTATTCTATCGAGCCGACCGCGCGAGGAGCGCCTCCGCCTCCGCGGCCGCCGACTCCATGACCTTCTGCTCGTCGACGGTCACGGCCCTGCCTCCCCTGAGGACGAACCTCCCGTCCACGATCGTGTCCCTGACCGCCCTGGACGGGCTCGCGTAGACCAGGTTCGCGACCGCGTTCCCGGGGTATGTCGGCACCATGCCAGGCGTCCTGCAGTCAATCAACACCAGGTCCGCCTTCTTGCCAGGCTCGACAGAGCCGAGGTCCTCGGACGCGCCGATGCACCTCGCGGCCTCGCATGTGGCCATGTCGAGCGCCTTCTGGGCCGGGACCACGGACGCGTCCCATCTGTGGGCCTTGTGCATGAGCGATGCGAACTTCATCTCGGAGAACATGTCGAGGCTGTTGTTGGACGACGCGCTGTCCGTGCCGAGGCACACGCCGACGCCGTTCTCGAACATCTCGGGCAGCGGCGCGAAGCCACCGCTCGCGAGCTTCATGTTCGATGTGGGGCAGTGGGCCACGGACACGCCCGCCTTGGCGAGCGCCCGGACCTCGCTGATCGTGAGCCACACGCCGTGGGCCGCCACGTCACCCTTGGAGAAGAACCCGATCTCGGCGAGGTGCTCCGCGGGGCGCTTCCCCTTCGTCTTCTGGTACTCGTAGACCTCGAACCTCGTCTCCGAGAGATGGTAGTGGCAGAAGGTCCCGTGCCTCGCCGCGAGCTCCTTCGCCTGCATGAGCGTCTCGTCCGAGCAGACATACACGCCCTGGGGGGCGACGACCGGCGTGATGAGGCGCCTGCCCTTGTGCCCCTCGATGAACCGCGCGCAGTTGTCGATGGGCCGGCCCTTCTGCGTGGTGAACCTCTCGTCCAGGACGGTCCAGCCGAGGTACCCTCTGAGCCCGACCTGCTCGACGCTCTTCGCGATCACGTCCTGGGAGTAGTAGATGTCCATGAATGTCGTCGTGCCGGACCTGGCCATCTCCAGGCACCCGAGCGCGGTCCCCGCTGCGATGTCCTCCTCCGTGCGCTTCGCGTCGACCGCGAAGGTCCGGTCCAGGAACTTGTCGAGCTTGACGTCGTCGACGATGCTCCTCATGACCGCCATGGCGATGTGCGTGTGGCAGTTGATGAGCCCGGGCATCACGATGCAGCCCTTGGCGTCCACGACCTCGTCGGCCTTCGTCTTCACGTCCCCGACCTGGACGATCCTGTCCCCTTCGACGAGGACATCCGCCTTGAGGACGTGCCTGTGCGCATCCTGCGTAACCACCAGGCCGCCCTTAACCAGCATGCTCAGAAGTGCACCCTCCTAGGTCCGGAAGGGTATTAAGGCGACCAAGCATTAAGGTTTGTCGACATGGTCAAGCTCACTTTTCTGGGGACTGGCGGCGGCAGGTTCGCGACCATCTACCAGGCGCGGGCGACGGGCGGTATCTATATCGAGGGCGAGAAGAACCTCCACATCGACCCGGGTCCGGGGGCGCTCGTGCGGATGCGTTCCGTCGGGATCGACCCTCTGAAGACGCACGCGATACTCGTGTCGCACTGCCACCCCGACCACTACCTAGACGCCGAGATACTCATCGAGGCGATGACCGAGGGCGGCACGAGGAAGCAGGGCCTGCTGATCGGCAGCAGGAGCGTCATCGAGGGGGACGGAGAGTTCGGGCCCGCCATCTCCAAGTACCACCTGGGGAAGCCCAAGTCGGTCAAGATGATGACGCCCTTCTCCAAGATGAGCTTCAAGCCGTACGAGATATTCGCCACGCCCTCGGCGCACTCGGACACCACATCCATCGGGTTCAGGATACAGACCCCGGACGGGATGATATCCTATGTATCGGACACCCAGCTCGTGGAGCAGGTCATCAAGGCGCACAGGAGCTGCCGCCTGCTCATAGCAAGCGTCACGCGGCCCCTTGGCCTGAGGATACCACACCATCTGAGCACGGAGGACGCCGGTTACATGATCGAGAAGATCAAGCCCGAGATGGCGGTCATCACGCACTTCGGGATGCGCGTCATCCAGGAGAACCCGGAGACGCAGGCCAAGTGGATCGAGGAGCGTTCGGGCGTGCCCACGGTCGCGGCCCGCGACTTCATGATGCTGGACATGGGCAGCGACGGCATCGCGGTCTCGGACCGGATCCGACAGGTACCGGACAGGTGAACAGGGTCAGACCGGGCCGGGAGGCCCCTGCCGCCCCTGTGCGGTCCCCTGGAACCCGGGGGTGCGCATGCTCTCGGACTTCGCAGCGTCGGCGTTCCTTGTGCAGCAGTCACAGGCCGTGATCATGCCCTTGAATATCGTGCAATCTCTGTCAGTACACATGGTGATCCCATCCCGCCTGACGGGCGATGGGTCTAACAAGGCTTAAAGACTCCACACCGCGATTTGTGCGGGTGCGCGCGGTCTCGTGCATGCGCAATCGTTATGTAACGCCGCGCGGATGGGCGCGCGCATGCGCCCGCCAACGCTCTCGCCATCGGAGATCGCCCGCGTGTCCGACCACGCGCGCAGCGAAGGCATCACGTTGGCGGTCGTCCGGACGGAGCACGCGCCCACGGAGCTCACGCCCCTGTTCGAAGCGATCTCGCGGTCGACGGGCCTCCCGCTCATGCGCAACCTCTGGTCGCCCGCTTCGGACTTCGGATTCGCAGAATTTTATTCGAACGGAAAGATGCTCGTTCTGCTCTATCTCGGAGGTCCGCGTACGGAACTCGTAAGCGTCTCCGAGACGGACGACGCGACGGTGGCCGACCTCGAGGAGACCGTGTGCTCCTCAAATATCCAGTCTTCGACGATCCGGGACGGCCTCTGAACAGATAACGCCCTTGTTCCTGCAATATCAGCTGGTGGGTGTGCTAGTACCCTGGAAATGCTCTTATAGCAATAGCCATTAGTCAGTTTTGGTGTCTTAGGTTGGTGGCTCAACTTTCCTCCTAAGCAACAAACAGTTTTAGTAATCCCCACCACACCAACCTACAGACACCATCTCCCTTTCATATCCCTCTGGACGCGGCCTCGCCACGGGTTCCTATTATTACCCCGCCTGCCCATTCACCGCCGATGTCCCTGGAACAGGAGATCCTGAAACGCATAAAACCGACCAAGGCCGACGACCGCAAGGCCCTGTCGGCCGCGGAGGAGCTCGAGAAGATGGTCGGCGCGGAGGCGAAGCGCCTCGGCGTACACATCGAGACCATGCTCGTCGGCTCCGTCGCCAAGGGCACCAACATGAAGGACCCTGACATCGACCTGTTCATGCTGTTCCCCGAGAGCACCAGCATCGACGAGCTGAAGTCCGCTGGGCTCGAGATCGGCAGGAAGGTCCTCGGAGGAGGGCGGGAATATTACACCCAGCACCCCTACGTGCGCGGCTTCCACGCGGGCTTCCAGGTGGACCTCGTGCCTGCGTTCAAGATCAGGGACACGCGCAAGAAGATGAGCGCGGTCGACCGGACGCCGTTCCACACCGAGTTCGTCAAGAAGACCATCGCGCCCGAGGAGCGCGACGAGGTCAGGCTGCTGAAGCGGTTCATGAAGGGCATCGGATGCTACGGGGCCGAGGCGAAGGTCCAGGGGTTCTCGGGATACCTCTGCGAGCTGTTGATCATGCGGTTCGGTGGCTTCCGCGCGACGCTGAAGGCCGCTGCGATGTGGAAGGTCGGCGAGGCCATCGAGCTCCCGGACCACCCAGGTAAGGAGTTCCCGGAGACCCTCACGTTCGTGGACCCGGTCGATCCGACCAGGAACGTCGCCTCCGCGGTCGC
>Ga0315273_10003387_pt1 | contig 19203 bp, 17 predicted proteins | sample YL17G02_0_MG_FD_205753 | JGI IMG/M metagenome (GOLD analysis project Ga0315273, IMG submission 205753) | Sediment microbial communities from Yellowstone Lake, YNP, Wyoming, USA - YL17G02_0 | ecosystem: Environmental > Aquatic > Freshwater > Lake > Sediment | place: USA: Wyoming | collected...
CGGCGAAGGCGCCGGTCAGGACCGACAGCGCGGCCACCAGCACCAAGGCACCCGCGCCGCGGCGGGACCGGAGGATGTGACGCATGAGCAATTCTCCTTCAGGGCGCGTAGACGCCGGTGAGCGCGGAGCGAGGATCGGGCAGGCGGTCACGGCTTTCGAGCGCCGCCACGGCGGCCGCCTCGACCTCTGCGGTGGCGGCGGCTTCGACACCCTCCAGCTGCGCGTGGGTGACCCCTTCCTGCTTGAGGTATTCCTCATAGAGGCCGATGGGGTCCCGCCGCCCCCAGTGGGCAAAGAGCGCGGCGGGAAGGGTGGCGCGGGCTTCGCGTTCGTCATGCGTGGCGTGTCCGCCCATCCGGAAGGTATCGGCCAGGAGCAGCACCGGACCCTCACCGCGCCGGCAACGCTCGACGGCCAGCGCGGCGGCGGCATAGGCATCGAGCACGTTGTTGCCGTCGAAGCCCCACCCCGCCATGCCGTAGGCGGCGGGCCAGTCGAGAAAGTCGCCGCCGGCGTGGTGCTGTTCGAGCCGGGTGCCGAGGGCCACCTGGTTGTTCTGGAGGATGTACACCACCGGCAGCCGCTGGACCGCGGCGAAATTGAGGCCTTCGTGGCTCGCGCCGGTCTTGACGGAGCCGTCGCCCACCCAGTTCATCACGACGCGCGGCGTGCCGCGGATCCGGGCCGCCAGCGCGATGCCCGCCGACACCGGCACCATCACGCCGACCGGGGAGACGGGCTGCACCACATGATGCGCGGGCGAGCCGGCGTGGAGGTCGCGCCCGGCGGAGGGAGAATCGGCGGTGGCCAGATAGGCCCGGAACATGTCGGCCAGCGGCATTCCCATATCGGAGCACGCGGCGGCATTCCGGATCATCGGGGCCACGAAATCGGTGGCCGGATCGAGTGCAAACACCGGCCCCACCGTCGCGGCCTCCTCCCCAGTGCCCAGCCACGCCTTGGAAATGACGCCCTGGCGCACCCACCGCGTGAGAGCAATGTCGTGCTGCCGCGCACGCACCAGGCGGGCATAGAGTGCCAGGAGCTGGTCCCGGGAAAGCCGAGCCACGACGGCTTGTCGCTCCAGAACGCGCGTGAGCGTGTCGCGGTAGGCGCGGACCAGGGCGGGATCGGCGCTCCACGCCACGTACTCCGGCGGATCGAACGCGGGATAGCGCTTCATGCGAGCGGTACCCCGCCCGAGGGCGTGGTGCGCGACACCGTGTCGAGGGCATCACCGAACGCCGCCATGGACGGAAACCGGTTGGCGGGATCCATGGCGAGGGCGCGGGTGAGCGCCGCCTCCAGGCGAGCCGGCAACTCCGGGCGCACGGCGCGGAGCTGCGTGGGCTGACCCCGGAGCCTCGCGATCTGCAGTTCCTGGGCGGTCGCGCCGTCGAAGGGGAGTCGCCCGGCAAACATCTCGAAGGCCAGCAGGCCGAGGGAGTAGATGTCGCTCCGGGCATCGAGATCACGCCCGCGGATCTGCTCCGGACTCATGAACTCCGGCGTGCCCAGCACGATGCCCGCCGCCGTGAGCTTCTGGCTCACGGGACGGCGGACCAATTCCAGGGCCAGGCCGAAGTCCATCACGACGGCGCGGAGCCCGCCCGGCAGAGCCGGGTCGTCCACCAGCATGACGTTTTCCGGCTTGAGGTCGCGGTGCAGCACCCCGAGCTCGTGGGCATGCTGGAGTCCACGGCAGATCTGGAGGAGGAGTGGCATGCCGTCGGCCAACGAGAGGGGTCCGGTGCGGTTGATCCGCTCGTGCAGGGCCTCGCCCGGAAGCCAGGGCATGACCAGGTAGACGAGTCCCGTGGGGGTGGCGCCGAGCTGGAGGATGGGGCAGACGCTCGAATGGCTGAACCGGCTCGCGATGAGCGCCTCGCGCTTGAAGCGCTCGATGGCCTGCGGATCGGCCGAGAGATGGGGTGCGAGGACCTTGACTGCCACCTGGGCACCGGTGGTCGTGTCGGCGGCGAGGTACACCGCCGCCATGCCTCCCTCGCCGATCCGATGCCGCACCTCGAAGCGGCCGTCGAGCACCGTGCCGGGCAGGTCGGAGTCCTCCTCATCCACTTCGAGCGGCGCGCCATCCCGCGTGCAGAATCGCGCCGGCTCGGCGTACACCGCCCGGCACTGGGGGCAGCGCAGCGCGCTCAATCCTTGTCCCCGCCCTTGTACCTGTTGCCGCCGTCCGCCTTGGCCTGGTACAGGTTGGCGTCCGCCAACTTCAGGAACGACTCCGGATCGGTGATCCGTGCATCGGGGTAGGTGGCGACCCCAATGCTGATCTTGATACGCACCGAGCGGCCGGCCTCACCGAATTCGTGACCCTCCACCCCGCTCAGAATCCGCTCGGCAAAGATCCGCGCGCCGGTGGGCCCGGTTTCCGGGAGCAGCAGCGTAAACTCCTCGCCCCCATAGCGGGCCACGACGTCCACCGCGCGCACCTCCCGCTTGAGCAGGTTGACCAGGCCCCGGAGCACTCGGTCGCCGGTGAGGTGACCGTGCTCATCGTTGACGGCCTTGAAGTCGTCGATGTCCACCATCAGACAGGTCAGCACCGTCTGGTAGCGATCGGCCCGCTCCATTTCCTGGAGCATCTTCTCGCTGAGAGCCCGGCGGTTGAAGGTGTCGGTCAGCGGGTCGGTCTCCGCCAGGTGCCGCAGGTGTTCCTGACCGTCCATGGCGCTCTCGAGGTCGTAGGCCTTCTCGAGCGCCGCCACGGCGGCCTTGATGACCTGGTCGGCGAACTGCACGTCCTGCTGGTTGAGCGGGGCGTCCTCCGCCGTCGTTCGGAGGAAGAACACACCCACCTGCTGGTCCCGCAGTCGGAACGGCAGGGCCAGCGCGGAGCGCGTCGGCACCGCAACCCCTTCTGACTCCCATTCGGCACGCACCGCCTGGTAGAGCGGGTCGGTCAGCACATCCTGGATGAGGACGACTTTGCCGGTCTTGAGGCCCTCCTGGACTTCGGGGTAGCGGCGGAGGTCCACCCGGAGGTTCCGCAGCATCGGGTTTTCGTAGGCGGCGACCACGGTACCGGATTCGTCCCCCGCCGACCCGATCAGGATGGAGCACTTCGAGATCCGCAGACCGCGCGCCACCCTCCGCACGAGGATCTGGTAGATCTCGTCGGGCTTGAGCGTGGCAGTCACTTCCTGCAGGATGTCCACCATCTCGGTGCGGGACCGCGCTTCCGCGCGCGCCTGATTGAGCTCGCGGCCGGTGCGGAGATGAGCCTTGACCCGGGCCAGGAGCTCGCGTACGCGGAAGGGCTTGGAGATGAAGTCGGCGGCGCCGAGGCCGAGGGCGCGGACGGTGGCTTCCTCGGGGGGCATGGAGGAGATCATCAGGACGGGAAGGTCCTTGAACCGGTGGTCGGTCTTGACCAGCTCGAGGAGTTGCAACCCGTCCACCTTCGGCATCATGATGTCGAGGAGAAGGAGGTCGAACTGGTCGGCGAGGAGGTGCTCGATGAGGTGTTCACCGCTGGGTACCGTGACGACCTCGTACCCGTTGTCCTTGAGGATCCAGGACAGCGTGCGCGTCAGGGCCTGATCGTCGTCCGCCACGATGATCTTCGGTGCCACGCTCATTCAGCTCACCAGTCGGTCGAAGAATTCCTCGTCCACATTCCCGCCGCTCACCACGACCACCGCTGGCCCCCTCGGCCGCACCCGACCCGCGAGGAGTGCTGCGGTGGTGGCCGCCCCGGAGGGCTCGACCCGGAGCCCCGCCTCCCGGTGGAGGAGCCGCATGGCCATCGTGAGGTCGTCGTCCGACACGGTCACCACCTCGTGGACCACGGGGCGGATCAGCGGGAAGGTCATGGAACCCACCGCCAGTGTCAGGAGGCCGTCGGCCAGACTGGCGGTGCGCTCCAGTTCCGTGGGCGCGCCGGCGCGCATGGCCGCCGTCAGCTTGGCGGCGCCCTCGGGCTCGACCGCCACCACCCGGGTCTCGGGTCGCGTGCCGGCCACGGCGACGCAGATGCCGGCCAGGAGCCCGCCGCCGCCCACCGGCACCAGGATGGTGTCGACGTGGGGCCACTGGTCGAGGATTTCCAGCCCGCAGGTCCCCTGCCCGGCGATCACGTCCGGATGGTCGAAGGGCGGGATCATGGCCAACCCTTCGGCCGCGCAGATCTCCTCCGCCTTCAGCCGCCGATCCACCGACCGCGTGCCAGCAAAGACGACCTCGCCGCCCAGCTTCCGTACCCCCACCACCTTGATCTGCGGGGCGGTCTCCGGCATGACAATCACGGCCCGAACACCGACCTTGGCGGCAGCCCAAGCCACGGCCTGGCCGTGATTGCCACTGGAGTAGGTGATGACGCCCCGCGCGCGCACCGCCCGGGGCATGCGCTGGATGGCGTTGTAGGCGCCGCGCACCTTGAACGCCCCGATCGGCTGGAGTTGCTCGCACTTGAGGGCCACCGAGTGCCCGGTGAGGGCCGCGAGCGCGGGCATTTCGATCAGCGGCGTCCGGACGGCCACACCCTCGATCGTGGCGGCCGCGCGGCGGACGTCCTCGATGGTGACCGCCGGGCGAGACGCGGCGGGGGCCGGGGCCACCGGCGCGGGCGTGTGGCTCATGGAGCTAAGCTACGATGCCGCAAAGGGCCGGGCAAGGAATTCCGGTCACCCGTCGCCGTCCGCCGGGGCGGCGGCCTCATCGCCGGTGGGTTCCTCGACGCCGTCGTCATCCTCCTTGACCACGCGCGCCACATCCACCAGGAGGTCGCCTGCCTCGAGGTTCATGACCCGCACGCCCTGCGTATTGCGGCCAATGACACTGATGCCTTCGACCGGGACCCGGATGATAACGCCGTGCCGGGTGATCATCATCAGCTCGTCGTCCGGGATGACCTCCTTGAGCGCGACCATGCGCCCGGTCTTTTCCGTCTTCTTGAGGGTGATGATCCCCTTGCCGCCGCGCTTCTGGACCCGGTACTCCGCGAGTTCCGAGCGCTTGCCGTAGCCCTTTTCGCTGACGACGAGGAGCGTGGCCTCCCGGCGGACGATGACCATGCCGATGACGGCATCGTCGGTGTCGAGCTCGATGCCCTTCACCCCCGCCGTGGCGCGGCCCATTTCGCGGACGTCGCCCTGCTGGAAGCGGATACTCATGCCGTCCCGCGTGGCCAGCACGATGTCGCTGGTGGCGTCGCAGAGCTGCACGTCGATGAGCGCGTCGCCCTCGTCGATGTTGATGGCGTTGATGCCGGTGGCGCGGACGTTTCCGTAGGCCGAGAGGACGGTCTTCTTTACCGTGCCGTTCCGGGTGGCGAACATCAGCCACCGGTCGTCGGTGAACTCCCGCACCGCCACCGTCGAGGCCACCTGCTCGTTGCTCCCGATGGCGATGCAATTGACCACCGGCTTGCCGCGCGCGGCCCGCCCGCCCTGCGGGATTTCATGCACCTTGAGCCAGTGCACCTGGCCCCGGTCGGTGAAGAACATCAGGTAATCGTGGGTGGACGCGATGAAGAGGTGCTCCACCCAGTCGTCTTCCTTGGTCCCCATCCCGGCCATGCCGCGGCCGCCGCGGCGCTGGCGCTTGTAGGTGGTGACGGGGATCCGCTTGATGTAGCCGGTGTGGGAAATGGTGATGACCATGTCCTCCTCTGCGATGAGGTCCTCCACCGAGAAGTCGCCCTGGTCGGCCAGGATTTCCGTGCGCCGGTCGTCCCCGAACTTCTCCGCCACTTCTGCCATCTCCGACTTGAGGATGCCCATCCGGCGCGGCGCGGAGGCCAGGATACCCTTGAGGTCGGTGATCATCACGCGCACTTCCGCCAGCTCCGCCTCGAGCTTGTCGATTTCGAGGCCGGTGAGCTTGGCCAGGCGCATGTTGAGGATGGCGTCGCTCTGCTTTTCGCTGAGCCCGAAACGCTTCCGCAGCAGGCGGTCAGCCTCGGGCGTGTCCGCCGCGCCGCGGATGATCTTGATGACCTCGTCGATGTTGTCCACGGCGATCTTGAGGCCATCGAGGATATGCTCTCGCGCCTGGGCCGCGTCGAGGTCGAACTGGGTCCGGCGGACAATGATCTGGTGGCGATGCTCGATGAAATGGGTCAGCATCTCTTTCAGGTCCATGACCTTCGGCACGCCGCGCACCAGCGCCAGCATGATGACGCCGAACGTGGATTGCATCGTGGTGTGCTTGTAGAGCTGGTTCAGCACGACGTTGGGAATGCAGTCCCGCTTGAGCTCGACCACGATGCGCATCCCGTCGCGGTCGGACTCGTCCCGGACGCCGCTGATCCCCTCGATCTTCTTGGCCATGGCCAGCTCGGCGATCGAGCGGACCAGGTTCTCCTTGTTGACCTGGTAGGGGATCTCGGTGATGACGATTTGCGACTTGTTGCTCGACTCCTTCTCCTCGATCTGCGCCCGGGCGCGCATGATCACGCGGCCCCGCCCCGTCTCGTAGGCCTCCTTGATGCCTTCCCGGCCGTAGATGTAGCCGGCGGTGGGGAAGTCGGGACCCTTGATGACCTTCCGGAGGTCGGTGATGGTCGCGTCGGGCGTATCCACCAGCAGTTCCACCGCCTTGGCCACCTCGCGGAGGTTATGCGGCGGGATGTTGGTGGCCATGCCGACGGCGATGCCGCTGGAGCCGTTGACCAGGAGGTTGGGAATCTTGGAGGGAAGAACGGTCGGCTCCTGAAGCCGGTCGTCGAAATTCGGCTGGTGATCGACGGTGTTCTTGTCGATGTCTTCCAGCATGGTCATCGCGATGCGGGTCAGCCGCGCTTCGGTGTACCGATAGGCCGCCGCCGAGTCGCCGTCGACGGAGCCGAAGTTGCCCTGGCCGTCCACCAGCGGGTAGCGGAGCGAAAAGTCCTGCACCATGCGGACCAGCGCGTCGTACACCGACGAGTCGCCGTGCGGGTGGTACTTGCCGAGCACGTCGCCCACGACGGTGGCGGATTTCTTGTAGGCCCGCCCAGGGACGAGGCCCAGCTCGTTCATCGCGTACAGGATGCGACGATGGACGGGCTTCAGTCCGTCGCGCACATCGGGCAGCGCGCGGGAGACGATGACGCTCATCGAGTAGTTGATGAACGACTGCTGCATCTCTTCTTCGATGAGGCGAGGAAGGATGCGCTCGCGGGAATTCGGCGCGGTCATGGGGACTCGGGGTTGGTGCGGACAACCGGGTGGCCGGCGGGGCCACCGGGAACACGAAAATATACCTTGTTCGTGGCGGGGAAATCAACTGCGGCGGCATTCTCTAAAGTATTGATCTACAACAGGATGGGCGCCGGTTGAACGGGCGACAAAGGGACCCGGCCAGGTCGCTCGCCGATGAAGGGGCCTTCACGGCCGCTTCAGGCTCGCCGCATCCTGCCGGCGTAGCGTTCCTTCATGGCCACAACACCGCTGCCGTCAGCCCGGGTCGAGGCCGGCGAGGCCGGCCCGCGCGAGCCGGTCTTCCGTGCGCATGGCCTGTCCAAGGTCTACCACATGGGCGAAATCGAAGTGCACGCACTCCGCGCGGTGGACCTCACCCTCTACCGCGGCGAGTGCGTGGTGATGCTCGGGCCCTCCGGCAGCGGCAAGTCCACTCTGCTCAACATCCTGGGCGGCCTCGACGTCCCGACCTCCGGTCGGGTCACGTTTCTCGATCACGATCTCACGGTGGACGACGAGCGGGCGTTGACGCGCTTCCGCCGCGAACATGTCGGATTCGTCTTCCAGTTCTACAACCTCATCCCCAGCCTTACGGCGCTCGAGAATGTCGCGCTGGTCACCGAGATCGCCGACCGGCCGATGGAGCCGGCGGAGGCGCTCCGGCTCGTCGGCCTCGGGGACCGGCTCCATCATTTCCCGTCCCAATTGTCCGGCGGCGAGCAACAGCGGGTCGCCATCGCCCGGGCCGTCGCGAAACGCCCCGATGTCCTGCTGTGCGACGAACCCACTGGGGCGCTCGACTTCGAGACTGGCGTCCTGGTGCTCGAAGTGCTCGAGCGGGTCAACCGGGAGGTCGGGACGACGACCGTGATCATCACGCACAACGCCGCGATCGCGGGGATGGCCGACCGGGTCATCCGCATGCGGAGCGGGCAGATCGTCGACCTCCGAACCAACGCGCTGCGGAAACCGCCGCGCGAGCTGGCCTGGTAGGGGGGCACGTGAAGCCGCTGACCCGCAAGCTGCTGCGTGACCTGTTGCACCTCCGGGGTCAGATGGTGGCGATCGCGCTCGTCGTGGCGTGCGGGGTGGCATCGATCGTGACGATGCGTGGCATGAGCGATTCGCTCTCCGCCTCCCAGGAGGCCTATTACCGGCGCTATCGCTTCGCCGACGTCTTCGCCCACGTGACGCGGGCGCCCCGGTCAGTGGCCGACCGCATCCGCGCGATCCCGGGCGTCGCCGCCACAGCGCCGCGCGTCGTGGCCGACGTGATGCTCGACGTGCCTGGGCTGGCCGAGCCGGCCACCGGGCGGCTGGTTTCGGTGCCGGTCGCGACCGGCGATATGCTCAACGCGCTGCATATCCGAAGCGGACGCCCACTCGAACCGGGGCGTCGGGGCGAAGTGCTGGCGAGTGAGCCCTTCGCCGAGGCGAACCACCTGAAGGTCGGCGACCGGCTCGGCGCGGTGATCAACGGACGACGGGAACCGCTCACGGTTGTGGGCGTAGCGCTGTCGCCGGAATATGTCTATTCCGCGCCGGCGAGCAGCATCTTTCCCGACAACCGGCGGTTCGGCATTCTCTGGATGAGTGAGGACGTGGTCGCCCCGACGCTCGACCTCGAGGGGGCCTTCAACGACGTCACGCTTCGCCTCGAGCCGGGCGCCCCCGAAGCGGACGTCATCGAACGGGTGGACCACCTGCTCGCTCCCTATGGAGGGCTCGGCGCCCACGGGCGCGCGGACCAGTTTTCCCATCGGTTCCTCACGGACGAAATCGCGCAGCACCGCGTCACCGGTGGCTTGGTCGGCTACATCTTCCTCGGAATCGCGGCCTTTCTCCTGAACCTGGTCCTCTCCCGACTGGTGGGAACCCAGCGGGACCAGGTCGGTGTGCTGAAGGCCTTCGGATACTCGCACGCCGCCGTCGCGACGCACTTCCTCCTGCTCGGTTTCGCGCCGGTGCTCGTCGGTGCAGCCCTCGGCACGGGATTGGGCACCTGGTTCGGCCGCCTCGTCGCCGACGTCTTCGGGCAGTTCTACCGGTTTCCGATGCTGGAGTACGTGAGCCAGCCGTCGCTCTATGTGATCGCGTTCGGCGTGAGCGCGCTCGGCGCGGTGGTCGGTGCCCTGGGCGCGGTCCGGCGGGTGCTGGCGCTGCCGGCGGCGGAAGCGATGCGGGCCGAGGCGCCGCCGCGATTCGGCCGCGGGCTGCTGGAGCGCCTCGGGCTCGGACGGGCCTTCTCCCCGCCGGTGCGCATGATGCTCCGGAACCTCGAGCGCCGGCCGCTCAAGGCGACCCTCACAACGTTCGGCATTTCCCTGGCGGTGGCCATGCTGGTGATCGGGCGCTTCGGCCTGGACGCGGTCGGCTTCATGTCCGATGCCATGTTCCGGGTGATGCAGCGCCAGGACGCGACGGTCGTGTTCACCGAGCCCAGGCCGAGCCGCGTCCGCTACGATCTGCTGCACGTCGCCGGCGTCCAGCGGGTCGAACCGTTCCGCGCGGTGTCGGTCCGACTTCGCTCAGGATACCGCGCCTACCGGACGGCCGTCCTGGGGCTCGATTCGAGCGAGGGACTCCACCGGCTGCTGGACGCCGACCTCCGTCCCGTGTCGCTGCCGTCCTCAGGCGTGCTGCTCACCCGACGACTCGGGGAGAACCTCGGAGTGGTGCCCGGAGATTCGGTCACCGTCGAAGTACTGGAAGGCAGCCGCCCCGTGCGCCGGGTGGTGGTGGTCGGTCTCGTCGATGAATTGCTCGGCCTCTCGGCCTACATGAACCGGTCGGCCCTCGACCGCATGCTGCAGGAGGGCCCCGCCGTGTCGGGTGCCTATCTCAGTGTGGACGGGGCGATGGCCGACCAAACGTACGCCCAGCTGAAGCAGACCCCGGCGGTCGCCGGAGTGTCGGTGCGGCGGTCGGTGCTGCGCAGTTTCGAGGAGACGCTCGCCGGCAGCATGAACATCTCCACCACGGTCATGATCATCTTCGCCTGCGTGATCGCCGCCGCGATGGTGTACAACGGCTCGCGCATCGCGCTTTCGGAACGGGCCAGGGACTTGGCAAGCCTCAGGGTCATCGGTTTCAGCCGGATCGAGGTGTCCCGGATCCTCCTCGCGGAGCAGGCGCTGCTCACACTGCTGGCGCTGCCGGTGGGCTGGCTGCTCGGGTACGGGCTGTGCGCCCTCATGGCCAGCGCGCTGAGCACGGACCTCTACCGCTTTCCGCTTATCGTCAGCACCCGGACGTACACTTTCGCCGCGCTCGTGGTCGGGGGCGCGGCGCTCGCATCCGCTTTGGTGGTGCGCCAGCGCGTCGACCGGCTGGATCTCGTGGCCGTCCTGAAGGCGAGGGAATAATGACACCACATCGATCGAAGCGATGGGCCTGGCTCGTGGCATTGGCCATCGGGATCGCGCTCCTGGCGCTCGCCCTCCGCCCCACGCCTCTGCCGGTGGACGTGGCCCGTATCGAGATCGGTCCGCTCATGGAAACAGTGGACGAGGAGGGGATGACCCGCGTGCGGGACCGGTTTGTCGTGACGGCGCCGGTGGCGGGCGAGGTGCTGCGGATCCCCCTCATGGAGGGGGACGTGGTGGCTTTGGGCCAGACGGTGGCCAAGCTGAAGCCCGTCCCGCTCGATGCGCGGGATCGGACGCAAGCGGAGGCTCGGGTCGCACAGGCAGCCGATGTGCTTCGGGTGGCGAATGCCAACTTCGCCCAGGCCACGGCGTCGCTCGATCAGGCCAATCGGACCCGCGAACGGGCCGAAAGCCTCGCCGTTCGCGGATTGCTATCCGCCGAAGACCGTGAGCAGGCCGAGTTGACGGCCACGAACCTGGTGCGCGAGCGGGAGGCCGCCGAGTTCAAGGTGAAGGCCGCGGCGCACGATCTCGAGGCCGCGCGGGCCGCGCTGCTGGCGGCAGGGCAATCCATGTCGAATGGCACGGCGATGCTGACCGTACGGTCGCCAGTGGCGGGCCGCGTCCTGCGTGTGGTGGAGCAGGGCGAGCGCGTCGTACCGGCGGGCACACCGCTGCTCGAGCTGGGAAATCCGAAACGCATCGAGATCGTCGTGGACCTGCTCTCGACCGACGCCGTGAAGGTCCAGCCGGGCGACACGATGCTCATCGAGGCATGGGGCGGTCCACGGACACTCCAGGGCCGACTCCGGACGGTCGAGCCCTCGGGCTTCACGAAGGTCTCGGCGCTCGGTGTGGAGGAACAGCGGGTCAATGTCATCGGCGACTTCCTCGACGATGCCGGCGGCCTGGGCGACCGCTATCGGGTCGAGGTCCGCGTGGTGCTTTGGCGCGCGGATAGCGTCCTCAAGGCGCCCGCCAGCGCGCTGTTCCGGCTGGATGAGCAGTGGTTTGCGTTTGTCGTGGAGGGGGGACGGGTCCGACCGCGGCCCGTGACTCTTGGCCACCGGGGAGAGTTCGACACCGAGGTCCTTGGCGGGCTGGCGGTGGGAGACCTCGTGGTCCGTCACCCCAGTGACAAGCTGAAGGACGGCATCCGAGTGCGGGCAGTGGACATCCGCTGAGGCGTGCGTGGCCTCCACAATGCCGAACCCCCTCTCCGCTCAGTGCCCGGCGAGGGGGTTCGTCTGTCCAGCGGCTTCAGCGCGTGGCCGCCGTCGGACGGGAGTATCCCGCTGCAGGAAGATGGTCTCGGCGCCGACGCCGCTGACGCGTTCCCCTACCGGCAGGACGATTCGGCCCAGCGCGGTGCCGCAATCGTCGAACACCCGGTAGGTCGGGATCGGGGAATCGGTCGCAAGCATCACCATCGGGCCCTCCATTCTGTGGTCTCTCTGTTGGATGCCTCTTGCCTGCGAAAGGTTGCAGAACGGGACTGACCCGGAGGGAGCCGCGGGTTAGATTCCCGGCATGAGGACCCCCCCCCTGGCCCGGCTGGCATCCCTCGGCGCGCTCCTGCTGGCGCTGGGATGCGGCACCCGGGAGCTACCCCCGCCCAACACGGTGCTCGGAGCGGCGGGTGACACCATCCAGACCGCCCTCTTCGAAGCCACCGCCGGCGCCTGGCTCGGCGGCGACCGCTGGGCGGTGCTCTCCCCGGCCGACCAGCGGGTCGTGATTCTGGATTTTACCACCCGAACCGTGAACGACCTCGGCCGGGACGTCAAGAATCCATACCAGGGGCCTTTCGCGCTGTTCACCATGGGCGACAGCATGTACGTGAGTGACTGGGCGCTCCGCCGGGTGACGATATGGACTCTCGCCGGTCGCTTTGTGGGCGCAGTCCCCGGACCAGAGACCACGCGCGGCACCCTCCCCCGCGCCCGCGACGGCGACGGCAACTGGTATGTCCAGCTCAACCCGCCCCCAGGCTCCGATGGCAGTGGCAAGCGGGACTCGGCTCGCGTCCTCCGGCTCTCCCCCGATTTTGCCCGGACCGACACCGTCCTGAGCCTGTCGCCGCTCGACCTCGCCGAGGTGGACGGCGACGCGGGGCGCCGCTTCGAGCGCCGGGTATTCAGCGGTGAGGACGATTGGGGCGTGCTGGCCGACCGGAGCCTCTGGGTGGCGCGGGTGTACGCCAACCGGGTGGACTGGATCGGCCCCGACGGGACCGCCCAGAAGGGACCGGCACTGCGCGACAAGGTGTTCACCATCACCCCGGCCGATCGGGAGGATTTCCTCAGGCACTTCCCGTCCGAGCTCCGCCCGGCAGCGGAAAAGGTCCCTTTCAGCCCTGTCAAACCGCCGTTCGAGCGCGCCTTCACCGGAGGTGACCACGACGTGTGGCTTGAGAAGAGCCGGGTCATCCCCGACACCGTGCGGCGCTACCAGGTGATCGGGCGGAACGGGCGCCTGCTCGAAAGCGTCTCGTTCAACGGCTACGGCAAGGTGCTGGCTACGAGCCCCAGCGCGGTGCTGGTGAGGGATGTGCAGCCGGAGGGAATGCAGTTTGTGCGTTTCCTCCGCCCTCCCCGATAGATTTCAATAGGACACACAAACGGAGGCACGATGTCGAAGAAAGAGGACCAGCGGATCGCACGACTGGCCGAGAAGAACGCCGCCAAGATCAAGCCCCCGGTGGCTGAGCGGGCCGCCCAGTACGACTCCACGCTCCGGCAGCAGCCGGAGGAGATGGATGCCGAAACGCGGCGGCTCTTCAAGGAAATGAAGAAGCGGGAATTCTAGGTCGCGGGCTCTGCCCGCTGGGAGGTCGTATGGTCTTCCTACCGATGGTGCCGCCGCCGCGCCCGCCTTCCGGGCGGGCGCTGGACCTCGGCCGCCGCCTGAAGGCGGAGGTCGAGCGGTTCGAGCAGCAATACCCCGGCACCAGTCGCGAGGACCTCCGCGCCGCCGCTGGCATCGCCATCGGCGAGGAGTCGGCGACCGTGCCCGTGCAGCGGCGCGTACGGGCCGCGGCGCTCGGGCTGGTCGTGGCAGTGGGCGGGCTAGGGGTCATGCTGAAGACGGCCGAGTCGGCGGGAGGCGGCCCGAGTGGAGCGGCAGCCCCGTACCTGATCATCGGAATGGCCTGCATCGGGGCGATCGTCGTGGCCGTGGTCGTGAGGAGGGCCCGCGGGTAGCATGCCGCTCCGGGCCGTTCTGGCGGCGGCCGGTCCCGAAGAGTAGTATCGAAGCATCCCCACCAAGGAGCCCGCCATGGCCACCGTCCGCGACCTGCTTGCCCGGAAGCACGGCGAGGTGATCTCGATCTCCCCCACCGATACCGCCCTCCACGCCGCCCAGACCATGAACCAGCACGGCATCGGCGGGTTGGTCGTGTTGGAAGGCGGCACGTTGCTCGGCGTGTTCACCGAGCGCGACATCCTGCGGCGGGTGGTAGCGGCGGGGCGGGATCCGGCCAGCACGCCGGTACGCGAAGTGATGACCTCTCCGGTCATCACGTGCCTGCCCGACACCAGCATCGAGGAGTGCGGGGCCATCATGAGCAAACGGCGGATCCGGCACCTGCCGGTGACCGACGATCGCGGCTTGGTGGGTCTCGTCACCAGCGGCGACCTGCTGGCCTTCCAAGTGGCGGAGCAGACCGCCACGATCCAGTACCTCAACAGCTACATGTTCGACGTGCGCTAGGCGGGCGGGGACACCCGGTCGGACGCGCGCGTGCGCTCCAGCCGCCGGACCCGGCCCTCCTCATACCACCGGCGGGTGACCTCACCCGCCAGTGTTGTATTGCCAAGCCCGAAGGCCAGGCCAGTCGCGAGAGCCACGGCGCCGAGGATGAGGGTAAAGGCCGTGGTCACGATGTCTTCGGCCACCCCGACCTGCTGCAGCGCCATGAACACCGCAATGACCACCACGATGCCCTTCGACGCGCGCGCCAGCGTCGGCACGCCTCCCACTCCACCCGCCGACGCGACGATCAGCCCGCGCACGAATTCCCCGACGACGATGCCGAGGATGATGATGACGATGGCGCTCATCAGGGTCGGGATAAACCCCAGCATCAGCCCGAACATCTCGTTGATGCTTTCGAGGCCGAGCGCGGTGCTGGAGAGCAGGATAACGACGAGCATGACGAGCCAGAACGCCAGCTTGCCCACCGCGTGGACCGGATCGAGCGACGGTTCGGCGCGTTCCATCACGTCTGCGAGCCCGCCCTCCTTGGCCACGCGGTTGAAGTCCAGCTTGGCAAGGGTCCGGTCCACCCACTTCTCGATCTGGCGGGCCACGAAATACCCCGCGAACAGGAGGACGCCGGCCCCCACGATGGCCGGGAGGAAGAAGCTGAGCTGCTCCATTCCGTAGGAGAGCCGCGCCCAGAGGTCGTTCATGGTGCCACCTCGATCACGAGTTTGCCGAACTGTGCGCCATCGGCCATGCGGCGGAAGGCGGCCGACCCCTCCGACAGCGGGACCACCGAATCGACCACGGGCCAGAGCCGCCCCTCGAACGCGTGCCGGGCCACGTCGTGATACTCCCGGTCGCCCCCCATCGTGCTGCCCAGGATGTCCCACTGGAACCAGAACAGCTTCCGGACGTCGATCGTGACCATCGGGCCGGTGGTGCCGCCGCAGGTGACGAGGCGGCCGCCCCGGCCGAGCGCGCGGAGCGACAGCGGCCAGGTCTGCTCACCGACGTTATCCACCACCACGTCCGCGTTCCGCCCTCCGGTCAGCTCCCGCACCACCCTCGGCACGTCCTCGCGGGCATGATTGACCAGGTGGTCGGCGCCGAGCGCGCGGGCGCGATCGAGCTTCTCATCCGACGAGCTGGTGACGATGGCGGTGGCCCCCAGCAGTTTGGCGATCTGGAGGCAGGCCTGCGCCACGCCGCCGCCGATGCCCCAGATCAGGATGGTCTCCCCGGCGCGAAGGCGTGCGCGGCTGGTCATCATCCGCCAAGCCGTGAGGGACACCAGCGAGAAGCCAGCGGCCTGGGCCCAGGACATCCCGTCCGGCACCCGCGCCAGATTGCCGGCGGGCACCACCACGTACTCGCCAACGGTGCCGGGGATGTGCTCGCCGAGGAGGGTGTACTTCCGGCAGAGCGGCTGCTGGTCGGCGGCGCAGAGCTCGCACGCATTGCACCCGATGCCGGGGTTCAGCATCACTCGATCCCCGACCGACCAGCCCGTCACCCCAGCACTCACCGACTCCACGCTGCCCGCCGCGTCGCTCCCGACGATGTGCGGAAAGGTGTAGGTGATCCCGGGGAGCCCATCCAACACGAAGAGGTCGAGATGGTTGATGCCCGCAGTGTGCACGCGGACCCGCACGTCATCGGGGCGCGTGAGCACCGGGGCCGGGACGTCGGCCACGATCAGCGCCTCCCATCCTCCGAGCCGCGGGAGGACGAGTGCCTTCACCGCCCCGCCTGGAAGGAAGCGGACAGAACTTCACCCTCCGTCGTCACCACGCGTGGCGGCTGATCGGGGGCCAGGCTCTTGAGGCGGAACGTCAGCCGCGGCGGCGCTTTGTTGTCGGCGCCCGACTCGGACAGGGTGAAGGCCAGAGTGGCACCGTCGCCCGAGACTGCGATGACCCCGATCCGGCCGGCCATGGACTGCAGCATGATCCGTTGCCCGTCGCCGGCGCGGATCCGCAGAATGTCGCTCCGGCCCGGGCGCTCCACCGTCACGGCCAGGTCGCCGTTCGGGAAGTAGGCCGGGTGACCCTCGGGTTCCGGTGTCCGGGTGATGGCGCGCGGGCTGCCGCCCTCGTTCCCCATTTCGAAGAGATCGGTATTGCCGTCCCGCGTCGAGAGGAAGGCAATCAGCCGCCCATCGGGGCTGAAGACCGGGGAGGAGTTGAGGCCGGGTCCCGGCGTCAGAGTCCGCATGCCAGTGCCGTCCGCGTTCATGGCCCAGATCTGGGAGGTGCCGGCGCGGAGCGCGGTGAACGCGATGGTCCCGCCGTCCGGCGACCACGCCGGCTCCTGGTCCGCCTCGGGCGCCTCGGTGAGTCGCGTGAGGTTTTGGCCGTCGGCGTCCACCACGTAGATGTCGATGTTGCCGCCCTTCACGGCGGCAAACGCCAGCCGCGTCCCGTCGGGCGACCACGCCGCCTGCACCTTCATGGTGCCATCGGCCAGGAGCGGGAGCGCTGTGCCAGTGCCGTCTCCCCTGAGCTGGACCAGGTCGGCTCCGGCGCCATGCCGCACGCTAAGGAGCAGCGACTCGGTCACGAAGACGCGGACGCTGGCGGACGTGCCCCACGGGGTCCGCGCGGTAAGGGTGGCCACCCCGACCCCGGCGCCGAGCACGACGCCCTGGGCGTCTACGGTCGCGACCTCCGGCCGGTCGGTGGTGAATGCGAGGTCTCGGGTGGGACCGACAGGATGGCCACCGGCGTCGAGCAGCGTGGCGGTGAGGGTGTCACGAGCGCCGGGGGCAAGCCGGAATCGGGGCGGACCGATCGCGAGGCCTCCGGCCATGACCTCGACCTCCCAGACAGTGGACTCGAACCCGCGCGTACCCATCGTGAGCGTGGTCCGGCCGAGGCCGCGTGCGGTGAGCCGGCGGGCCATCGGATCGAAGGCGGCCACGGTGGTGTCGCCCACCTGCCAGCGATAATCCATCTCGGCGATCGGGAGTGAGTCGATGGAGAGCGCCTGCAGAGTGATCGGAATTGAGGCGCCGGGGGTGAGCCGGAGCGGCGCGCCAGGGGCCGGTGTAATGCGCAACCGGTCGGCACGCGGGTGAACGGTCACTCTCACGCTGCGCTGCTGGCCGTATCCGCTGACGAGGAGATAGGCCTCGCCGGGCGCCATGCCGAGTGCCACGCCTTCCGGGCTCACGCGCACGATGCCGGGGTCGCTGCTCCGCCAGGCGAGCCCGGTGGTGAGTGCCCGCCCGCCCTGTGCCGGCACGAAGACACGAATCGAGTCCATCACGTCCGGCGCAAAGAGTAGCCGGGTCGGGGCGACCGCGAGTGAGTCGTCAGCCACCACCACATTCACCGCGGCGGTGAGGCCGCCTGGGCCTGTCGCCATCAACTGCGCCTCGCCGGCCTGGAGCGCCACCACCCTGCCAGTTTCATCGACCGAAGCGACATCGGGCGCGAGCGACCGCCACGTCACGTGCACTTGGCCGAGCCCCGAGCCATCGCTGGTGAGGAGCGCCACGCCGATTCGCGCCGACTCCACCCGGAGCAGCCGCAGAGACTCCGGGGTCGGGGCGAGGCGCGCACCAGCGGGCAGGACGGGAATCGGTTCTGGTTCCGGTTCCGGTTCCGGGGCCGGGGCCGGGGCCGTCACGGTGACGGCCACGGTGGCCCGGCCAGTGCCGGAACGGACCTCGATGCGAGTGCTTCCGGGAGCGAGCCCGACGACCGTGCCATCGGCTTCCACCCGCACCACCGAACCTTGAGCGACGGCAAAGGTGAACACCGGCTCGGGAAGCAGATTGCCGTCGGCGTCGTAGGCGCTGAGAAAGAGCCGCTCGCGCTGGGTCACCGCGAGACGGAGTCGAGCGGGAGTGACCTGCACTTCTACCACTGCCTGAGCCCGAAGGAGGGAGGGCGGCAGGAGGAAGAGGGCGGCGACAAGGGGCAGGATGTACGGCCGGCGACGGGTCACTGGGGGAAAGTAAAGGAGTGGCCGGTTCCTTGTCGAGAGCGGGGACAGGGAGGAGGGGAGGCGAGAATCCGAGTTGGAGTCGTCTAAGTCATTGCTCTGAAAAGTGTTATGGACTCGGTAGAGTCTTCTTGCCGCCTAGCCACCGCCTGGCAGGGGCGCCGCGGGCCGGCGAGCCAACCGGCCAGCGCTTGCACAAGCTTCGCGGAGGTGCGAGGATTTCAGGGATCATTTGAACGCCCGCGCGAACCGCGCGGTCCGGCGACGGGGGGCGTCGCGCCAGCAGGCGGAGGAAGTCACGATGAGCGACCTGGAAATGGGTTGGTCCGGTGCGGGATGGATGGATCCCATGCCGATGTCACTCGAGAAAGTCCCGACGCCGGCAGCACACGCGCCTCCACCGCCCCCACCCACCCCCCCGAAGGCGGGGAAGGCGAAAAAGGCGGGACAGAAGAAGGCGGCAGTGAAGAGGAAGCCAACGAAGAAGAAGAAGACCGTGGCGAAGAAGAAGTTGAACAAGAAGAAACCCTCCGCCACGAAAGCGGTGAAGAAGGCCGCGAAGAAGAAGCCGGCGAAGAAGAAGACCGCCAAGAAGGCCCTGAAGAAGAAGGCGGCGGCTAAGAAGCGAGGGAAGTAGCCTCCACGAGCGCCCCGATCCCCGGGGCGCTTTTCCTCCGCCCCCCACAACCCGGCGCCCCATGACCTCGCGCGCGATGATAGTGATGGCATCGGCGGCGCTCTTCGCCTGCCACGGACGGCTGCCCGAGACGGCGCCGGGTACGGCGCCTGCCAGCCTGACGCCAATGTTCGAAGCGATCTTTACCCGCTCCGCGGCCGATTGGAACGCCGGCCGCCTCGATGCATTCGTGTCGGACTACGCGCACGACAGCACCACGACCTTCGTGTCGGGTGGGCACCTCCACTTCGGGTTTGACTGGATCCGGAGCAACTACGCCCCGCTCTTCCAGCCGGGCGCCCGGCGGGACAGCCTCCGCTTCGAGGAGATGTACTCGCGGGAGCTCTCGCCGACCCT
>Ga0315273_10003388_pt1 | contig 19195 bp, 12 predicted proteins | sample YL17G02_0_MG_FD_205753 | JGI IMG/M metagenome (GOLD analysis project Ga0315273, IMG submission 205753) | Sediment microbial communities from Yellowstone Lake, YNP, Wyoming, USA - YL17G02_0 | ecosystem: Environmental > Aquatic > Freshwater > Lake > Sediment | place: USA: Wyoming | collected...
GCTGCGCGAGCACGACCGCTCGCCGTGGTGGGCGCTGCTGCTCGTGCCCAACGCCGGCATCGCGACGTCGGTCCTGCGCAGCACGCCCGACGCGGCGGCGGTCGCGCTCGTCCTCGCCGCCCTGTGGGCGTACCGCAGGGAGCGCCGCGGCCTCGCCATCGCTGCGCTCGTGGCGGCGACGCTGACGCGCGAGACGATGATCCTCGCCGCCGGAGTGGTGGCCTACCTCGAGCACACGGCCGGCCGGTCGCGCCAGGCGGTACGGTACGTCGCACTGCCCGGCGCAGCGCTCGCCGCCGTGATGCTCTGGCGCCTGGTCACCGTGCCGGCAGGCTGGCTGCTCGGCGGCAGCTACGACGTGCCTTTCCTGTGGGTGCTGCAGAAGGTCGACCAGATGCTTGCCGCGAACATCAAGATCACATCCATCGAGCTTTGGGGCTTCCTGGCGCTCATCGCCGCGCTCGCCGGCCTCGCCGCCTTCGGCCGCGCCGAGACCTCCTTCACCGCCGAGGAGCTGGTGTTCCTCGTGTTCATGGTGGTGTCGTGGACGTTCAGCTTCGCGGTCTACGTCGATGTCTACGGCTACGCGCGCGCGCTCATGCCGCTGCCGTTTTTCGCGCTGCTGATCGCCGCGTCCCACGAGGACGCCGTGAAGCGCTACGTGCTCCTGCTCGGCCCTGCGGCATTTGCATTTGTCGGCCTGCTGATGATCCGCGCCGAGGTCAAGGCGGCGATGCTGGTGTCCCATGGTTGAGCACGGCCGGCTCCCCACCGCCGAGTACATCGCCTACGTCGAGCAGGTGAACCCACACACCGTGTTCGCGCCGCTCGGCATCCGCGTCGAGTCCTACGACCCCGACGCTATGGTGGTCGCCCTCGATATCGACCAGCGCCACCACCAGCACCTCGGCATGCTCCACGGCGGCGTCTCGGCGCTGCTCGCGGAGTCGGCCGCGTCGATGGCCGCGGCGATGAGCGTCGACATGCGGCGGTTCGTCGTCGTCGGCGTCGACCTCAACGCGACCCACCTCAAGGCCAAGCGCGGCGGGTCTCTCCGCGCCACCGCGCGCCCGGTGTTTCGCGGCCGCTCGACCCACGTCTACGCGATCGACATCATCGACGAGGTCGGCGACCTCGTGTGCGTGTCGCGATGCACGATTGCGGTGAGGCCGCGCAAGACCACCTGAACTTCGAGAGCATCGACCCCGGTCGCCGGAGAGCTCTTCACCATCCTGAGCGGGTCGAACCGAACAGGCCGTCATCCTGAGGTGGGCGAAGCCCGACGAAGGATCTCGACACGTTTCGGAGCGCTTCGTCATGTGTTTCGCTACCGCGGGTTGATTTTGCCCTGCCCTACCGGGGCGGATCTCGCGCGGCGGGACCCCGCTCGCCGCGCTCGCGACGCCTTTGCCGTGGAGCTGCTAGGTTGGAGTACGGCTTCTGCGATCACACATGCAATCACCGTTGCCGGGTATCACACCTTGCGCCGCACACGTGCTCGCCGACGGGAACGCCGGTCCTGAGCGCGCACGCTACTGCGATCGCGCCAGGCAAGCTGTGAGACCCGGCACACGCGCGCCGCGCGAGGGCGCGGCGCGGCATGTGGGGTCGTCCGGCGCTGCGCTCAGGCGCACCACCATTTCGGCTGCTTCTTTCACGAGCCTCCGGTTTGGCGAACGCGGGCCATCGTCTCCCCACCGCTCCTCGGCCACTCGGTGCCCGCCACCGCCGGCGCCATCGCCCCTCCAGGGCATGGGCGGATTTGCCTCCCCCACCCCGCCCCCCGCGGGAGGCGCCCTCCTGTACCACGCCACAATCCTGCAGCGCCACGGCGCTATCACGAAGACATGGTCGAGGCAGTACCAGGCATCGCCGTTTGGAGGATCACAATGATCGCCACCCACGACACAAGGCATGTCGGCCGCCTCCGGACGGCCACCAACCATCGGCCCTCGCGCCGGCGCTGTAACGTTTCACTTATGGTGTTTTCCGACGCATTCATCACCGTTTCCCGCCTCTCCCCATCCCGCGAGCGCCATGCAACGCGAAGCTGCACAGCACCTTTCGTCCAGTTCACCAACAACTGCGCCGGCGTGCTACACGACACACCCCGTCGCCTTTCCAATTGTCACAATGTCGCCGACAACAGCGTTAGGCGGCCGGTGCGCGGCCCTGAGCCAGAAAGATGAGCCACCACCCACGTCATCCCTTTGCGTGGCGCACCCGGCTCCGCCGACACCTCCCCTGGTTTCTCATCAACCTGGGTATAGCGAGCAAAGGAGATGACTGCGAAGCGGTGGGAGCCTCTCACCATTGGTACAACATCGACGACGTCAGTAGTGGCTGCTACCACTGCAGGGTCGAACGGCCCGGCCAGTTGTGGCGAGAGGAGAACCCGCATGGGGCCAAGTAACTCGGGGCGCGCTCTCAGGAGCGGTACATCGCGCGCCACCCTAGCGGTACCGCCGGCCACTAGGTATCTAGCAAGCTGCTTGTCTTCTCAGCGCTCCGGCCGTAGCGCCGGCATCGTTGAGCACCCGCCAATCCGGGCAGTCCCGGCCGGACCGCCCAACCAGGCGTTGAAGCTGACACGGCTTTCGCCGGGCCAACTCGGCGGTTCTGGCTCCGCCGAGAACGCTGCTGCGCATTGGCCCTGCACCCAATCCGCCGTGCAGCTTAACGCCGGCGTTGGGCCGCTTCATGACCGGGGCGCCATAACGCTTGACAATATTATCGCGTTGCGTTATGGTTTTCGCGGATGATCCGGAGCTTCCGAGACGACGAGGCCCGAAAGGTCTTCCAGCGCCAGCGGTCGCGGCGCCTGCCGGCGGACCTCCAGCGCGGTGCTCTTCGGAAGCTCGCGATGCTCGATGCTGCAGAGGTGCTTGAGGATCTCCAAGTGCCCCCAGGTAACCGATTGGAGAGGCTGTCGCGAGAGCGCGAAGGTCAATACAGCATCCGGATCAACGAGCAGTGGCGAATCTGCTTCACGTGGAGGGACGGTGATGTCTACGAGGTCGAGATCGTCGATTACCACTAAGCGCCGGGCCGTTTCGAGGCTCGCGCCGCTTTCGCCGGTACACCCGGGGGAGATCCTCTTTGAGGAGTTTCTCAAGCCTCTCTCGCTGTCCCAGTACCGCGTCGCCAAGGACACCGGCGTCCCGCCGCGGCGCATCAACGAAGTTGTTCACGGAAAGCGCTCCATCAGCGCCGATACGGCGCTCCGCCTTGCCCGATATTTCGGTACGTCCGAGCGGTTCTGGATGAACCTGCAGAGTCGCTACGACCTAGAGGTCGAGAAGGACAAGCTCGGTGATCGCCTCACCAGGGAAGTCCTCGTGCTGGCCAAGGCAAGCTGAGGCTTGGGGTGTCCTCGAAGCGGCCCAACCAGGCGTTGAAGCCGACGCGGCTCTCGGCCTGCATACGTGGTGGACCTGCCTTCGGTCAGCATGGTGCCATGCCGTGGCCCTGCACCTCATCCGCCGTGCAGCTTAACGCCGGCCCCTCGACAACACGCTTATTTAGGTGTACAATGATCCTGTACAGGTTTGGAGGCCTGCAGTATGGCAACCGTCGTGACAACCTACACCGACGCCCGCGCCCATCTTGCGGCCCTCTGCGACCATGTCGCCTCCTCTCGCGAGGCGGTCATCATCAGACGTCGCAGCGCCGAGGATGTGGCTCTTATCTCCGCGGAAGAGCTTGGGAGCCTGCTCGAGACGGCTCATCTCCTCCGCTCCCCTCGCAACGCGCAGCGGTTACTCAGCGCCCTGCAGCGTGCCCAGTCCCGAGAGACTCCCGCCTCCTCGGTTGTAGAACTACGCGAGAAACTGGGCCTTGGCAAGAAGTAAGCACGCCTCGGGTGGCCCGCGCCCTGCAGAACGCCTGGCAGTCTTCCAACCTGAGTTCGTCGAAGACCTCCGGTTCTGGGTGGAAACCAACCGGAAGGTGGCGCTTCGTGCTCTCACTATTGTCCAAGCGGCGCTCCGCGACCCCTTTGCTGGCATTGGCAAGCCTGAACCTCTCAAGTACCTTCCATCGGGCACGTGGTCTCGCCGCCTTACAGAGGAACACCGGATCGTTTACCTGGTTAGCGCCGGCCGCATCGACTTTCTCCAGGCCCGCTATCACTACTAGTTCCTCAGGCTCGGGGCCTAACGAATTAAGGGTTCTTGTCGCGGGGGAGGGTGAGGTGGCGGGGCGAGCGCCGTGAGACCGCCGGCAGGTCGGTCACGGTGGCAGTGCACCCGCGACAAAACCACGGGTTGAGCTGAATCCCAAACCTGGCACGAAATGTGCTAATTGGAATTTCAATGAAGATTGTGCAAAACGAAGCAACAGAACCACTTGGCGTGGCGGTTTCCCATCGACGCGCAGGATGCAGCGCCCGCGTTGGCCGCGGCGGAGGCCGGTCGCACTTGCATCAGCATCGCCACAGGCACGAGGATAGCACCGGAGCGAAGGCGATCGACTACGCATGACCGGACCAGATCCGCAGTGCCCACCTATCCGCCGCAGGCGGATTCAGTTCAACCAGGCGTTGAAGCTGACACGGAGGTTGACCCGATAAAGTGGACACTCCGACCTAGCCCTCCCCCGCGTCCGGCCTGCGGCCGGCCGGGGGGAGGGAACCGGCGGCGAACGGCGCTTGCAGTTCGGAGGGGCGATGGGAACTCCCCGTCCTCACCTGTCCCGATCACACCATCTTGAGGAGGTGCCCCATCTTGTTCTTCTTGGCCTCGAGGTAGCGGCGGGTGTGCTCGGTCGGGGGAACCTCGAGGGGGACGCGCTCGACGATCTCCAGCCCGTAGCCGCCGAGAGCCACGTACTTGGACGGGTTGTTGGTCATCAACCGCATGCGCCGCACGCCGAGCTCGCGGAGGATCTGGGCGCCGACCCCGTACTCGCGCTGGTCCGCGCGAAAGCCGAGCCGCTGGTTGGCCTCCACGGTGTCGGCGCCGGCGTCCTGCAGCTCGTACGCGCGCAGCTTGTTGGCCAGCCCGATGCCGCGGCCCTCCTGGAGGAGGTAGAGCAGCACGCCGCGGCGCTCCGCGGCGATCAGCTCGAGCGCCGTCTCGAGCTGCGCGCCGCAATCGCAGCGCGCCGAGCCGAAGACGTCGCCGGTGAGACATTGAGAGTGCACCCGCACCAGGACCGGCTCTTCGCTCGCCACGTCGCCGATGACCAGCGCGAGGTGCTCCTCGTCGGTCACCTTGGAGCGGTACACGTAGAGGCGGAAATCGCCGTAGCGCGTCGGCAGCCGCGGCGACGCCACCCGCTCAACCAGACGCTCCGTCCGCATCCGGTAGGCGATGATGTCGCGGACCGTGATGATCGGGATGCCGTGCTGGCGCCCCACCTCCTCGAGCCTGGGCAGCCGCGCCATCGAGCCGTCCTCGTCCATGACCTCGCAGATCACGGCCGCCGGATAGAGACCGGCGGCGCGAGTGAGGTCGATCGAGGCCTCGGTGTGGCCGGCACGCTTGAGCACGCCACCGGTGCGCGCGCGCAGCGGGAAGGTGTGACCCGGCCGCAGGAGGTCCTCGGGGCGAGTCGCCGGGTCGATGGCGGTCAGGACCGTGACAGCACGATCTGCCGCCGAGATGCCCGTCGTGGTGCGGTGTTTCGCCTCGATCGAAACGCAAAACGCGGTCTGGTGCGCCGAGGTGTTGTGCTCGACCATCAGCGGCAGCCCGAGCTCGTCGCAGCGCTCCGCGGTGAGCGCCAGGCAGATCAGCCCGCGCGCGTGCATCGCCATGAAGTTGATGACGTCCGGCGTGACCTTCTCGGCGGCAAAGACCAGGTCGCCCTCGTTCTCGCGATCCTCGTCGTCGACGATGATGACGAAGCGGCCGCTGCGCAGCTCCGCCGCGGCCGCTTCGACGGTGACGAATGTGCCGTTGCCCCGGTCGCCCGCCATGCTCGTGGTCGCTAGCTTCCGGTCGGAGGCGCGGCAGGAGCAGATGGCGCCACCGCCAGCGGGGCCGGGATCGTCACCGGGACCACCGTCGTGCGCGACACGTTGGTGATAGTGTCGCGCAAGGTGATCATCAAGCGGTAGTCGCCGGGCTTCCTGATCCAATCAAGAGGCATGCCGTTGCCGTACATCCAGAGCTCTCCTCTGATCTGCGAGACGTTGACCGGAGTTGCCGGCGCCTCGGTGAGCTTCTTCTCGCCGGCGAAGAACAGCATCGAGACCTCGAGCTTGGGCTTGGGGGCAGCCGCGGGCGCCGCCGGGTCCGCCTGCGCGGGGGGCTCGGGCATGCCGGGCCGGAGGACGAAGCAGAAGTAGGAGAGCTGCTCGCCCTGGGTGTACGTGTTGTTGACGCGCGGCACCACATGCCAGCCGCCGATGTTGAACGCGTCGCCGAGCTTCGCCTGCGCCTCTTGGCGGATGTCGACGCCCCAGTAGAACGGCGAGATGAACGTGCCCTCGCGCGGTGCGGCCTCGACTGCGGCATCGTAGCTGGTAATCGCAACCGGCCCAGCATCGCCGAGCAGCGCCAGCTCGATCTTCCACGTGCCGGGATCCAGAGGGAACGCGAACTCGTAGGCGTTGCCGCCGGGGGTGGTGACGGGCTTGACCGCCACGATGAAGTTCCCTGCCTCCTTGCCGGTCGCGGCGTCGATCGCACGGCCAACCGCCTGAGCGGCGACCGGAACACTGTCGGGGAGCTGCACGAAGAGCCAGAACGGGTGGATCACCTCACTCAGGATCCCGGGAGCGCCCATCGCCACGCTACCCTGCGGCCACGGTCGGGGCTCGACGCCCAGCACCGCGAGCTGCTGTGGATTCGCGCTCTTTGAGCCTGGGAGCATGCCGAGCCTGGGCACCTCGGTGAGCTTGGGGTGGAGCAGCAGCGCGTCGGGAGCGGCCGCGAGCACCCGCACCGCTCCGGAGTTGCGCCGGTCGCCGCGATCGAGGACGAAGTCACCAGCGCCCGAGCGGGTCTCGGCGAACACAAAGATGACATCGTCGAGCTTCACGCCTTTCGGGATCTGGTCCTTGGTGTACTTCCATACCTCGGCGCCGCCCGGCACCTCGCCTCGATCTCTCTGCTCGCCGCCCTGGGTCGGGAGCTCGCCGGGCCGGTAGATCACGCGCTGCGCGTACTTACCGAGCAGCAGGAGAGTGCGGCCGCGATCGGTCCTGCTCCCCTTCGTGTTGCCGTAGGAGAAGTAGCGGTCGGCAGCTTCGGTGAACAGCTCATAGTCCGACTTGAACTCGTTGACCGGGGTGTCGAGGTTGGGGTCGCGCCTCGCCCAGAAGAGGTCGATGAACTGCTTGGCCTCGGCGTCGGTCTTGAGGTCACCGTATGCCTTGTGCTCGGCTTTCGTGAGCAGATAACCCGCCAGCGAGTCGGGCCAGTCCTTGTACTCCTGGGAGAGCTGGGCGCCCGCGAACGTCGCCATGGCCATCGCGGCCAGGACAAGCGGGATTGTGGAGTGCCGCATGTCGTGCTCCTCGTTTCCGCCCCGCGCTATGCCCGGCGGGACGGCGCAATTCTACACCTTCAGGTTTCTGAGTGCGGTCTGGCGGCCGCACTCAGGAACCTGATTAGAAAAGGCTTAGGAACACCACCCCAGCGCGCTGGCGCGGTCGCCGGGAGAAGCGGCGCGCCTGCGCCGAGCCAACGTCAATCGCGCCAGAAGGTTGCTTGTGAACTTATGCACAATGGCCGAGCCCGCGCCCACATGCTCGCCCCTATTCGCGGACAGGCTCTTACCTGCGGAGCAGGTCGAGGGCGCGACGCACCTCTTGGTTCTTGGGGTCGTAGCTGAGGATCTTCTCGAGACAGCGGCACTGCTTGTCCGGCTGGCCCCGCAGGCTCCAGTAGTTGCCCAGCCCGAGCCACGCCGAGGTCAGCCTCGGCTCGATCTCGACCGCCTGCTTGAAGTGATCGAGCGCCCGCTGGCGCCACAGCGGGTTCGCCACCTCGATCTCCGCCATCATTGCTAGGCTTTCGCCGTCCGGCGCGACCTCGACCGCCTGACTGAGCAACCGATATGCCAGCCGGGCGTCCCCGCCGGAGCTCAACAGCTCGCGCGCCGCCTTCTTGTCCTCTGCCGCCCTCTCCGGGCTGATAGTCACTCGATCATCCATCTCGTCTCTTTACCTAGCAGCTCCTGCCTGCCGTGTCAACGACCGGGCACGACCAAGCTGCGTTCTCGCACCGGTCGCGCTCATTAGAAGGAGTTGCCCAGCGAGAGGAAAAGCTCGCCGTTGCTCTCCCCGGGCTTGCGGTCGAGCTTCCAACCGTACTCCAGGCGGATCGGCCCGACCGGAGTCTCGACACGCAGACCGAGACCGGCGCCCCATCGGAAGTCGGCGAGCCGGATGTCGCTGCCCGAGGCCCACACGTTGCCACCGTCGGCGAAGACGTCGCCGCCGACGACGTTGAAGATCGGAAAGCGCCACTCGAGGTTGGCCAGCGCCAGCCCCGCTCCCCCGACCGGCTCCAGCTCGGTCGGCAGGCAGTCGGGCTTGCCGTTCGGGCAGATCAGGGTGCTCCCGGGAATCCCAAGGCGGTCGGTGGCGAAGGCGCGGTTCGAGACCCTGCCGCCGCCAAAGAAGCGGACCGCGATCGGCACGGCGAGGTTGTCGCACCCCAGCGGTGCGGTGAGAACGTCGCACGGCCCGCCGACCTGGGGGCGCGGGGAGATCATCCCGGCCCGCACGCTGCCCGCCACCACACCGCCGAGCAGCGGATGGAACTCCGACAATTCGAGCGTGAGCTTCTCGAACGCGGCCTCGCCGCGAAACGCCTCGAATGCCACCTGAAGCTGGATGCTGGCGAACGTCCCGCGCAGCGGCGTGAACACGTCATCGCGGGTGTCCCACTCGAGGATCGGCGTGAGCGAGGCGATGGCGATCTTCTGCTGGTCGCGCTCGAGCTGCGAGAGTATCTCGGGCGACGCATCGGAGTCGACGATCTGGTAGTCGTAGCGCAGCAGCGTCCGCAGGGGACGGCGCTCGAGATCGCCGACCTGGATCCACATGCCGCGTCGCAACAGACGGAAGCTGGGAAAGCTCTCATCCGTGCTGTAGATCGAGGTCCAGTTCGGGAAGCCGAGCATACCCAGGGTGCCGCGCTCGCGATACGAGACCTCCCACAGACGCTGGCGATCCGAGTACCGGCCGAGCACGCTGACGATGCCGCCGCGACCGAATAGGTTGAGCTGCGACCACGACGCCGACAGCCGGAGGTGGTCGACCGTATCCCAGCCGAGGCCGAAGCCGAACGCACGCGTCGGCGCCTCGCCGAGATCGAGGACCCAGCCGCGCTCCGGGCCGGTGTCTTGCCCGGGGATCGGGCGCACCGCGGCCCGCTGGAAGAGGCCGAGCCCGAGCAGACGCCGCTGCAGGCCGAGCCGCTCGGAGGGGCCGAACGCCTTGTCCGGTCTGAATGCGGCGACCTTCTCGACCACCGTCTTGCGGGTATGCGAGAGGCCGGTGATCACCAGGCGTGACGCTCGCACCAGCCCGCCCGGCAGCGCCGCGATGGCCACGTCGCAAGCGCCCTCATCGCAGTGGTGCTCGGCGGCCACCTGGGCCTCCGCATACCCGGCGTCCTGCAGCTCGAGGAGGACGGCATTCCGGGCGCGCTCCTCGGCCTCGGCGCTCCACGGGCCGCCGACCGTGAGCGGGAGCGCCGGCGCCTTCACCGCCGGCGGCATGCCATCCACGGAGAGGGTGCGGACGACGTGGTGCCCCCCCTCCGCGACCGGGAACTCGATCGCGACGCCGCCCTTCTCCGGCACCAGGCGCGGCGTGGCCACGGTGGCGGACGCGAAGCCGGCGTCGCGCAGGGTCGCGAGCAGCGACTCGGCGTCGGCCGCCAGCGTGTCGTTGTCCACGCCCTCGCGCCCCCACCACCACGGGTGCCCAGACCGGGCGCCGATCCGTTCCTTGAGGTCGGCAACGGCGATCGCGTGCAGCCCCGGGAAACGGACCGCCTCGATCGGGGTCTTCACCTTGTTGGCCACCGCGAGCCCGAGCCTCCGGCATGGCGGATCCTCGGAAATCTCGCCGCTCACCTCGGCGAGCAGATATCCCCGCCGCTGCAGGAAGGTCCGCACCCGGCTGACCGTGAGGTCGAGCAACGCCTCGGCGAACGGCTCGTCGCCGCCGAGGAAAAGGAGTCCCTCCTGATCGAGCGCCTTGCTGCGCTCGATCCCCTCGAGGACGAGCTTCCAGCACGATCCCCTGCGGACGGCGAAGCGCGCCACGCCGCCGCCGGCGACGCTCTCGACCTCGGGCACCTCGACCTCGGACTCCCAGAGTCCGTCCCGCCGCAACGACTCCAGTAGCCGCCGCCTAGCCCGATCGAGCCGGTCGACGCTCGCCCGGTCGCCCGGGCGCAAGCCGGTGCGCCGCCACAGCTCATTCGCGTCCAGATCGCTCCCCGGCGCCTCGACCTTCTGGACCAGGGTCGATTCGCCGAGCGCCACGTCGACCGTCACGCGCACCGTTCCGCCGGGAACGTCGAAGTCGAGATCGGGGTCGAGGCGGGAGGAGAGGTAAGAGCGCTCGCGCAACCGGGTGCGCGCCCGGTCGACGCCGCGCTCGAAGGCGCCGACGTTGAGCGGATCCCCGACGATCGCGCCGAGATCCGCAACGATCAGTGCGCGCTCCCGCCGGGAGACGCCGTCGACCCCTACCAAGCTCACCAGCGACGTGAGCTGTAGGCGCACGATCAGCTCGACGCCGCCTGCGCCCTCGTTCACCTCGACGACGACGTCCTCGACTGCCCGCGAGGCGATCAGCGCCTGCACGCCGCGGCGGATCGCGACCCTGGACAGCGGCGCGCCCTCGCTGACCCCGAACGCCTTGCGCAGATCTGATATCCCCTGCACGTTCTCCGGCCGGAACGACACGCCGACGACCGGAGACGAGCCCCAGGCCAGCGCGGCCGTGATGGCGGCGGTTAGTAGCGGTGCTGCCATTTCACGTCCATCGAGTAGGAGCCGTCGGTGTCGCGCGTCGCCTCGAGGAACACGCCCAGCCCCAGCCGCCAGCGGCTCACGATCACTTCCTCGCGGTTCGACGCGAGCGTGGTCGAGACGGTCACGATCCAGTTGCGGGAGAGCTGCTTGGCGACCGTGAGCCGCGCCGTGGGGCTGCCGGTCTCGCTGGTGGCGACCGGGTCGACGGTGAGCTGGTCGAGGGAGAGCAGCGACCTAGCGCGGTTCGTCACGGCGCCGGTGAGCTGGTCGGTGAGGAACGTCGACGCGGCCGCTCCCGCCTGCACCTGCCCGACCTCCTCCACCCGCCGCCCGACCGAGAGCAGCGCGAGGATGTCCATCTCGGGCAGCGGCGGCGTCGAGGTGAACGTCGGCGTCAGCCGCTCGAGCGTGCCGACGAGGGCGACCGTGATGTCCCAGTTCTGTACTGTAGTGTGTCCGACGACGTCGAGAAACGGCTCGATGCGGGTCGGGTCGGTGAACGTGACCGTGGCGCGGTCGAGCTCGTACCGCACCCCGGACATCTCGAGCTCGCCGCCCGGCAGCACCTCCAAGCGGCCGAGAAGACCCGGATGGGCCGATGTTCCGACCAGACGCACGTCGCCCCGAGCGGTGAGATGCGCCAGTGGCATCGCGAGCTCCAGTGTGCTCGGCACCGCGACGTGCAGGTTAAGGTTGATCGCTCCCGCCTCGGGGGTGCTGCGCACCGGCGCCAGCAGCCCCTCGACGATCAGCTTCTGCAGGCTCAGCTCGCGCCGGTAGACGGTACGCTGCAGCGTCGTCTCGCCGGTCACCGACAGGTTGTCGAGCGTGCCGACGATCCTCACCTCGCCCTGCAACGACGGCGTGAACGCGGCCGACAACGGCCAGCGCACGCGACTCGCGTGCACGGTAAGATCGAGCTCCAGCGCCGGGCTGAGGATCACCCGACCGTCGCAGGTGCCCTCGCCGCCGGAGAGCTGAAACCTGACGCCGGACAGCGCGATCACCTCGGGAACGATCTCGAACACGCCGTCGATCCCGGTCAGCGGTCCGGGAAGCCCCGGCACCGTCAGCGACCCCTTCGCGACGCGGGCGACGCCCTCGAAGCGCGGTTCCTTGTCGGTCCCGAGCACCTCGCCGAGCAGCTCCACGTTGCCGCGGGGGTTGCCGCCCTGGAAGAACAACGCGAGCAACGCCGCGGGGAACTCCCCGGCGACGTTGCCGGTCAGGGTGCCGTCGGCGCGCCGCCCCGCCCTGACGAACAGGCTCGAGTGCGGGCCGAGCAGCCGCGCACCCTCGAGGCTGACGGTGCTTCCTTCCACGGAAAAGTGCGCCGGCTTCTCGAGCGTCGCGCGCTCTCCCTCGACCACCAGCGCCATCGTGTTGACGGTTCCGGACACCCTGGCCGGCCGATCGTGGGCGAGAACGACCTCCGCGTGACCCTCCAGCTCGCCGTCGACCGGAAGGTCGCCGCCCAGGAGGTCGCGCGTCGCCTGCCGCCACGACGACACGGCGAAGTCCAGGCTGCCCTCGTAACCGGAGGGAGATTGGCGCAGGTGGCCAGCCAGCCGCCACACCTGCGGGCGCGCGAGGTCGATGACGATGCCGCCGCGATCGAGGTCCACGAACCCCTTCGCCCCGCCCTTGCTGGTCACCTCGAGTCTGCCGGACGGACTCGCGAAGGTGAACGCACCGTGAAAGGTCAAGTCCAGGGCGCCACCGGCCAGCCGCGCCAGTGGCGGCGAGATCCCGTCCAGCCCGAAGCCGGCAAGGCTCGCGTCGACGCGCGCCTCGCGGTGCAGGAGATCGACGGTGACCTCCGCGGCCAGCGGTCCGACACGGAAATCGCTGACGGAGACCACCCCGCCCGCGAGATCGACGCGGCCGCTGCCGGCGCCGAACGGCACGCCGGCGAAGTCGACGTCGGCGAGTCGAAGCGTCGCCTCGGCGCGCGGCTCGTCGATGGTGCCGAACAAGCGCCCGGTGAAGTCGACGTTGCCGTTCACCGGGGCCTGGACGCCGCCCCACGCCGCGAGGTTCTCCAGCGGCACCCGGCGGCCGGCGAGCCGCAGGTCGAGCTCCAGGCCGTGCCCGTAGTCGAGCGTGCCCTCACAACCCACCCGCCCTTTGCCGACAAGGATCTGCCCGCCCTCCACAGCAGCCACGCCGCCGCCGACGCGCAGCAAGCCCTGAATACCGTCCGCTGCGACCGAACCGAACGAGATCGGCGCCACCGCCACGTCGCCGACCACCGAGAGGTCGTGGAAGGGGCCGCGGAGGCGGAGGTCGATCGCCGCCTCGCCGGCAAGCGGCGGCGGCAGCACGTCCGTGCCCACCCACCCGCGCAGCAGGCGGGCGATCACCGGCACCGGCAGGCGCTCGCCCTGCAACGTCCAGTTGGGGATCCAGCTCCCGAGGGTGAGCCGCCCCTCCCAGTGGATCGGGGCGCTCGCCAGCGAGGTCCTTGCCGTCGAGATCGCCAGCGCCCCGTCGCGCGCCAACGAAACCACAACCTGCCCGGCGATGGGCACGTCGCCTTCATGCGCGGTCAGCTCGCCTACTCCGGTCCCTGCACCCTCCTTGATCCGCGTCCCATCCCATGCGACGTCGGCGGTGAAGCGGACGCGCCCGGCCAACCCTGCCGGATCGACGCCAAGGGTCGCGAGGAAGCCGGCGATCTCGACGCCGTCGCCGCGCGCGGCGACGCGGTGGCCCCACGGCGGCGCAAAGCCCAAAAGCGCATACGAACCCTCAAATGTACCACCCGCAAACGCCGCATGCGCCAGCGTCGCCTCGATCCCCTCCTGAGAGACATGAGCCTCACCCCGCACGTCGGCGAAGGAGAACCGCGCGACCCCGACGTGCGGGGCGGCGATCTGCGCGTCCACCCGGAACTCGCCGCCGGAAATCGTCCCCTGCACCTGCGCGTCGGCGCTCCCTTCGAGACCGGCGCCGATGTGCAGCGCCCGCTCGAGCATCGCCAGGTCGCAGCGCACGCTCCCGTTTCCACGGACCGTACGATCCACGACCTCGCCGTGGAGATCGGCCTCCCACCACGGTCCGACGCCGCGCAGACGTCCGATCTCCCAGCCGTGCTCGGTGCGCCGGCCCCATGCGCTCAGGCTCGCCTGAATCGGCTCGACGCCGGGCGCCCGGACGAGCACGCTGCCGGCGCGGAGCACCGCGGCGGCGATCGGGAAGCTCGAGGTCCCTGCCCACTGTGCGTCGATATCGCCGGCCGTGATGACGAGGCCACCCGGCACGTCGAGGTGCTCGATCTGCACCTGCTCGACGATCAACTGCCGCACCGCGACCCGCAGCCACGGCCTGCGGCCCCCTGCCGAGGGCTGCGGAACGGCGCCGGAGATGCTGACACCATGCAGGCGAAGCTGGCTGAGCACCAGCTCGCGCTCGGCGAGGCGGAGCTGGCTGAGCCCCACCTCGACCACGTCCACCCTCGCCAGGAGGTCGCCCGGCGGCCCAAGCTCCACCCCGGTCAGCGTCAGCCGCGGCGGCACCAGCGTCACCCTGACATCGGCGATTTTCACGGTCTGCCCAAGCGCCGTCGTCAGCCTCCCAGCCAGCTCTCGCGCCGCCCAGGCACGCACCCGCGGACGTCCAGCCAGACCCAGCAAGCCGGCGCCGGCGGCGACCCAAAAGGCGATCGCCAAGAGCACACCCAGCGTAGTGCGGGTCAAGTGGAGCCGGCGGGCGACCAAACTCAGCTCTCCCGCTCGCCCCACTTCAGCTTCTGATGCAGGATCGAGAAGAAGCTGCTCGATCGCTCCCTGATGAGCGACAGCGGCTCCGCGGACCGGCTCACGGACACGGACATGCCGGGCGAGAACGGGAAACCGCGCTGCCCGTCGAGGGTGAGGTACACCTCCGCCTCCCCGGGCTCGAGGCACGCGCGCACCCGCGACGTCAACGGCACGGCGAGCGGGCGGTCGGTTAGCGTATGCGAGCAGATCGGCGTGATCAGCAGCGACGACAGCCCCGGGTGAACGATCGGGCCTCCAGCCGAAAGGTTGTATGCCGTCGAGCCCGTCGGCGTGGCCATGATCAAACCGTCACCGCGGTAGCGGGTGAGGAACTCGCCGTCGATGTCGACCGCGATGGTCACGATCCGGGCCAGCGCTGCCTTGGTGATCACGACGTCGTTGAGCACCAGGTACGACCGCTCGCCGCTGCCGCCCTCGACCTCCACCAGAAGGCGCTCGCGCTGCTCGATCTCGACGCGCGCCGCAAGCACGTCGTCGAGCAACTGGAAGGTCCTTTCGGGTGCGTGCTCGGTGAGGAAACCCAGCGTCCCCAGGTTCACACCCGCGACCGGGACCGTGGATGGGCAACCGCGCGTTACCGAGAGAAACGTGCCGTCGCCGCCGAGCACGATCACGACGTCGACCTCGCGGCCGAGCAGGGCTCGCGGCGGGCCGGGAGCGATCCCGAGCACCTCTGCGGACTCGACGTCGACGATCCCGGCGACCCCGCGCGCGGCAAGCTCACGGAGGACCCTCCGCCCCAGCGCCACAGCGTCCGGATTGCTCGGCTTGACGACAACGCCAACTCTGCGCGGCGGTAGGCGAAGGCCGGCTGTGCTCATATGGTGATTCTAGCCCCGGACAGGCTCCTAGTGCTTGGCGCCGGCGGAGGACTGCCCCGCGGCCTTGACCAGGCTGACGACCTCGCCGGGGTCGGGGAAGCGCCCGACGTTGTGCTTTGAGAACACCATGGCGCCATCGACCCGAACGTCGAAAATCCCGCCGGAGCCCTTGATCAGCTTCGCATCGGCCGCAAATGCCTGCTTCAACTCGGCCGCCAGACCGGCGGCCCGGGGTTCGTAGCTTCAAGACACGCAGTAAGTGATCTCGATGTGCATGGCAACCTCCACCGACCACAAGTCTACGACGCCCGCGATTATGCCTGGCGACGCGCCCGGACGCGCAGGCCCGTGACCGCCGCCGAGGCCAGGCAGATCACTCCGGCGCCGGCGGCGGTGCGCGGCGCCCCGGCGTGCTCGGCCGCCATCCCCGCGATCAGCCCGCCGATCGGGGACAGCCCGACAAAGATCCAGATGTATATCGAGATAACGCGCCCCCGCATCTCGGGCGGAGCCGTCGTCTGCAGGAAGCCGTTGGTCGTGGACAGTTGCACCGCCACGGCCAGACCGATGACCAGCATCACCGCCGTGGCGGCCGCCAGGTGGCGCACCGAGCCGAGAGCCACGAGACCGGCGCCGAGCGTCGCCTGCGCGATCAAGGCGCGGCGACCGCGCCCCTCTGAGCCGCGCCCGGCGGCCGTGCCGAGAGCGCCGAGAATGGCGCCGACGCCGGCCCCGGCGAGCAGCATCCCGTACCCCCGGGCGCCGCCGTGCAGCACGTCGCGGGCGACCACCGGCAGCAGCGTTGCGTACGACAGGCCGGCCACCGAGGTGATCGCGACCGCGAGCAGCGCCGAGCGCACCGGCGGCGACTCCCAGGCGAATCGCAGCCCCGCCACGAGGTCGGTTCGCAGCGAGCGCGCGCCGGCCGCCGGCCGGACCTGCGGGCGAATCAGCAGGAGAGCGATCAGCACGGCAAGGAAGCTGACGGCGTTGACCAGGAAGCACACTCCCTCGCCGTAGGCGCCGACGATGACGCCGGCGATCGCGGGGCCGACGATGCGGCCGGCGTTGAAGGCGGTGGCGTTGAGGGACACCGCGCTTTGCAGGTCGTCGATGCCGACGAGGTCGACCTGCAGCGTCTGGCGCGCCGGCATATCGAGGGTGTCGACCACCCCCTGAAACAAGGCGAGCGCCAGCACCTGCCACACCCGCACCGTCCCGCTGAGCGTCAGCGCCGCGAGGGTCGTCGCCTGCAGCAGGCCGAGCGTCTGCGTGATCAGCACCAGCGCGCGCCGCGGGAAGCGATCGGTGATCACCCCCGCGAACGGCGCGCCGATCAGCGCCGGCCCGAAGCGCGCCGCGGAGAGCACGCCCAGCACCATCGGCGAGTCGGTCAGGCGGTAGACCAGCCAGCCGAGCGCGAGTGTCTGCATCCACGTCCCGCTGACCGAGACGAGCTGCCCGATCCAGTAGACGCGAAACTCGCGGTGGCGCATCGCGCGGAACGTGCCGCCGAGCCGGGTCGCCGTCGCCGAGGTCACGGCCGTACCGTATCAGATTCGCCGCCACCGGCTGTCTCGCGCCCTCCGCCGTGCGCCGGCGCGGCCGTTGCAGGCCATGTCCCGGCCCGTGCCCTGGCGTCCAGGCGCGACCTTGCCGTGAAGAAGCGCGTCGCGAGTCATGAGCGCGTCTTGACACCCGCCTGCCAGCCGCTATCATCGATGGCAGCACTCAGCAGGAACCGGGCAGGTGAAGCCGCCCGAGTCTCGATACGGTGTCGGAGGGTGTCTCGGCCATATGGTCGGGCGAGATAGTTGTTTCACGGGGGGTTCGACAAACCAGCAGCGGGAGGAAACGGGGGAACTATGGGTGCGAGAGCGGTGAGCGTGGGACGATGGTCGTCCGGGTGCCGGTGGGCGTGGCTGGTGGGAGCGGCGTTGGCTATGCTGCTCGCCTCTCAGACACAGGCCGTCGAACTTTCTTCCGGAGAATTTCGCCTCAACCTCGACACGACCTTGTCGTGGGGTGCGGCCTACCGGCTCGAGGACCGCGATAAGCGGCTCATCGGTCTGGCCAATGGCGGCACCGCGTACTCCGTCAACGGCGACGACGGCAACCTGAACTTCGACAAGGGCATCTACAGCAACACCTTCGGGCTGACCTCGGAGCTCGAGATGTCGTACAAGAACTTCGGCGCCTTCGTGCGCGTCCGCGGGTTCTACGACTACGAGATGGAAAAGGGCAAGCGGGTACGGACCGAGCTCTCCGACGCTGCCCTCGATCGCGTCGGCAGCCGCGCCGAGCTCCTCGACGCCTTCGCCTGGCTGAAGTTCAACCTCGGCTCGGTGCCCGCCGAGGTGCGCGTCGGCAAGCAGGTGCTGAGCTGGGGCGAGAGCACCTTCATCCAGAACAGCATCAACGTCATCAACCCGGTCGACGTGAGCGCCCTCCGGGTGCCCGGCGCGGAGCTGCGCAACGCCCTGCTCGGCGTCAACATGGTGTCGTTCTCGCTCGGGCTCTCCGAGAACACGACCCTCGAGGGGTTCTACCAGCTCGAGTGGGAGCCGACCTGGATCGACCCGACCGGCTCCTACTTCTCGAGCAACGACTTCGCCGGCGCGGGCGGCACCCACGTGTTCCTCGGCTTCGGATCGCCGTCGGACATCGCGGCCTCGCCGTTCTTCATCCAGCCGCCGCTCAACCGCCCGTTCCTCGGCGTGCCGCGCGCGGCCAACGTCGAGGCCGATGACAACGGCCAGTACGGCGCCTCGCTGCGCTGGCTCGTGCCGTCACTCGCAAACACCGAGTTCGGCTTCTACTACATCAACTACCACTCCCGGCTGCCAGCCATCAACGGCAGGACCGGAACGCTCGCCGGCGCGCTGGCTGCAGGTCCCGCCGGGAAGGCCGCGGCCGGCCGCGTGTACGCGTACTTCCAGAAGGCACCGGGCCAGGACCCGACGGTCGATGCGATCGCGGCACAGGCCGGGTCGGCGGCTGCGACCGACGCCTACGCCTCCACGGCGAGGTACTTCCTCTCGTACCCCGAGGACATTAAGCTCTACGGCATCAGCTTCAACAGCCAGCTCGGCACCTCCGGCATCGCCCTTCAGGGCGAGGCGTCTTATCGGCAGGATGCGCCCTTTGCGGTCGACGACGTCGAGCTGCTCTTCGCCGCGCTGTCGCCGATCTCGGCGGGCCTGCGAGCCACCAACCAGGTGGCGCCGGGGCTCAGCACCTTCGAGACCGACATTCCGGGCTACCGTCGGCTCGACGTCGGCCAGTTCCAATCGACCGCAACCAAGGTGTTCGGTCCCGGGCTCGGCGCGGATCAGACGGTGTTCGTGATCGAGGCGGCGGTGACGCACGTCTTCGACATGCCGGACCAGAGCGTGCTGCGCATGGAAGGGCCGGGCACCTACACCAGCGGCAACCCGATCCACTCAGGCACCGGCGGCGCGCACGCCGGCAAGCCCTACGAGACCTCGGACCATTTCGCCACCGCCACGTCATGGGGATATCGCATGGCCGGCAGGATGGAGTTCAACAACGCCATCGGCGCCATCAACCTGACGCCGCGCTTCGCCTGGGCGCACGACGTCTCGGGCATCTCGCCGGCCCCCGGCGGCAACTTCCTGGAGGGTG
>Ga0315273_10003389_pt1 | contig 19195 bp, 17 predicted proteins | sample YL17G02_0_MG_FD_205753 | JGI IMG/M metagenome (GOLD analysis project Ga0315273, IMG submission 205753) | Sediment microbial communities from Yellowstone Lake, YNP, Wyoming, USA - YL17G02_0 | ecosystem: Environmental > Aquatic > Freshwater > Lake > Sediment | place: USA: Wyoming | collected...
TTGGGAATAATCAATCTTTATTGTTTATCTTCATTATAGATTCCTGTCTTAAAAATCTACATCTTCTATCTTTTTCTGTCGATGACTATTGCAGGAACAAAGTCAATCGGTGTCCTTACGTTAACCGGTCGGCATCTCTCAACGCGTGAGACAATTATTCTCTCAGGACAATTTTTTCCGCAAAAAGCCTGCCTAGTTTGTTAATTGTAGGTTCACTCGCTCCACCCATCATCATGATTAAGTCAACAAAACCACATAATTCTAAGTTTTTATGAGTACACTCATCCATTGAATGTTGAGGGTCATGATAGAATTGTTTAAACTCTTTTATGTCTCCAATGTAAAGATGGTCTACAGCGAAATTTATTCTTTGAAGTTCGGAATATGTGATGTCTTCTTCCAAATATGCTTTGAAGGAATTGGCAATAAGTTTTGGTTTTTCAAAATCATCGGCTCTATCCAGTAAGAGCATTATCTTGTAACCAACATCATCTCGATATTCAGAATCCCGCTCTAATTTTTCTATGAGTTCCTTCCTTTTTCTGAGAGGTACATCTCTGAGATGCCAAAGGAATTTTCCGAGTTTTCTTAAGAACAGGACGTCTTTAAACGAAAAACCAAGTTTGATAATTTTTACTACTGCCCCTACTACGGGGAAATCCTTTATGATTCCATCCGTATCAGACAAACTATCTAATACTATCTCGCTAAAATCAATTGTCAATCCTTCTAATTCCGGACTTCTTATTGTGTTTATTAATGAGTCATTAATTTCTTTCGTATTCATTCCTAACCTTTATTTCTAACATTAAGCTTCTTTGTCGAGTCCTGTTTGAACGAATGCACGCTTCTTCAAAAGGGCTCTTTGTTTCACGAGTTGGTGTTGTATTATGCACAATTATATCAATTTTTGATTCCGCTTGTTTCAGGAAGTAGCAAACGGTAACCAAGAACGCTACGTTTAAGGAGTGTCATTGTTATCGTCGCTTTCTGCCTGTAGCATTTTTCGTGCAACCACCTGATGGTCTCATGACAAGGATTATCAGCACGAGAATCGATATTTGAGGACTGATGACAAGAAGATCGAGATTTACGACAAGGACTACAACAGGAAAGGCCATATCAGGAAAGAGAATGATACCTGGATAGAGTATGATAAAGACTGGAACCGGATAGGATTTACAAAGAGGGAAAAGACACTAAATAACGCAAGACTGAATAAGCAACCTTTTGAGACCCTATCATTCAGGTGACAGGGTTTCTTTTTGCCTATTGCTTGGAGCTATAGATAATGTGGGATTAGATTTGCTCATCAAAAATCTTTTGCTGCTTTAGATGCTTCTCCTGCTGCTTTTTCCTTTTGATATTCTTCTCGCGCCATTTTTACCATCAGAACATGTTTTGCATCTTCAAATACTAATGTCATTTTTTTAAAACCTAATTTCTCGTGGGCAATTTCAATTCTTGAGAATAATTCATCTATGGTTTCATGAATATAGGACAGTTTAATATTGGTTTTTTCACCTGTCCATTCATATGATTCTATCCCCTTTCTCTCTATCGGTGAGATTTCCGTAGGCTCTTCTGTTTTTTGAGGGCTGCCATACTTTTGAAATAATGCATCTTTAAGGATTAAAAAAGTGTCCTGATGCTTACCTTGAATTACAACTGCAACCAGTTTTCCATGGAAAGAGTGGTAACGAATACGGTCAACTTTTGTATTTCCGAAAGATAATTTCTCGTTCTTCCTCACATAGATATTGTCTGAGAGGTATTTCATGACACTATCAGCAAAGAAGTCCCTTTTGGCCTTTCGGAATTCCTTTAATTGTGAAATATCCTTACCCCATTTCACATCTCTAAACCCATCAGGCTCATTTGGGTATGTATTTACGATAACGTTTAGTTGAGGAATTGTTTTTTTACCAGCTTCCGTTTTGTTTTTCTGACAGGCGATATTTGGGAAATATATTAATGAAAAAGTAAATGTAACAACCAATAATTTTTTTATGCTCATCACCTTTTTTCTCTACCTACCATTTATATCCACAGCTTTTGCACTCAAATTGGCTTCTCACTTTCTTGAAGACAGGTGATAGGAGACCGAATCCGGCTATATAGGCCAGCTTCTTACCTGTAGATATTCTATCAACATTAGTGGACTGGCAGGTTGGACATTTAAGCACGTAGACATTTAATTGCTGTATGGTTTGCAGTTCTTCTGGTAATTCACTTATAGGACATCCGCAATTGGGACACGATACTGCACGCCTGGATACTTTTTTACCACAATCAGGACAGCTTATCAGCTTTGATATAGTTATATTACCTGCTTCTTGTAGTATATTTTCAGGTGCGCTTTCATCACGTGTCTTTATTGACGCTATATTATTGAAACTGTTCGTCGATTCCTTCAAAATATTTGCTGAGTGATATGCCACTTTTTTGTCGAGGCGTATTGCGCGATGCTCTTTTCGAACAAAATATATAATCCCAGAAATGACAAGTGCGATGGATACTATTACTGGAATAACAGGAGACTCTAATTTCGGAAACAATAGCCACAAAATAATCATTGATAGGAAAAAGCCAACAATGCCTCCGATAATATAAAGAAAGCCCTTGCCAACAATTCCATCTTTTGGTTTTTCTTCAAGCTGCATTACTTTGTTGCTCCGCAATGACTATATATTGAATTATCTTTTTTTCTTCCAAACCATATCCTTTGCAAGAACACTGAACGCACTTTTATTGATCATTAGAAAACCTTAAGAGAAAACCTGTGGTCATCCGTACAATCGAAGTTTAACTCTTGCCTATATGATTTTCAATCTATTTTTACAGAGGAAGCAGGGTAGATTTTCATAGACTAATTGTTAGTAAAAATTGATTCTGGGGATAGTCTGGGGATAGTGATTATGTAACATCCCGAGAAACAACTCACTGATTTATAAATATATTTTTGGTGGACGGTAGGGGATTCGAACCCCCGACTTCCACGTTGCGAACGTGGCGCTCTCCCAACTGAGCTAACCGCCCTCTTATTAGCATAGAGCAAAGAGCAAAGAGCAAAGAGCTTCGGAAAAGAAATGAAAAGCAAATAACAGAATCTATACTCAATTTGCACTCCTATTATAAAACTACATTTGCTGTCTTCACAAGAAGATGAGAGCTGTCGTAAGTTTGTTAATGACTCCAGGAATGTTTACAATACAATGAATCACTTTTGCAATTCCTTTTGCTTAATGAAAAAATGAACTTAAGTCCTTTTGTTATCCTCTGTGTCACGGGTGTCTTTGCCATATTCAGCTCCACGATATCCAAGAGCCCGGTTCTCCCTATTTTTACTGCTCATTTAGGTGCTGACCCTACTGGCATTGGACTTATTGCATCAGTATCTGCTTTTACAGGAGTTGTCACAAGCATTCCAGCAGGTATTTTCGCTGACAGATTAGGGAAGAGGCGGATGCTTGTCTTTTCAGCTATTGTATTTTCAACAGCCCCTTTTTTGTACCTCTTTGTTACAAACATATGGCAGCTTGCTGTAATCAGGCTTTATCATGGATTAGCGACAGCCATATTCATTCCTGTTGCAATGGCTTTAGTTTCAGAGCTTTATCAAAAAGACAGAGGAGAGAAGATGGGGTGGTTCTCTACCTCAACCTTAGTCGGCAGATTTGTAGCTCCTGTTGTAGGAGGTGGCATTATCGGTATGCTCGTTTTCAATCCAGGGTTGAGCTATAAGGTTGTTTATCTTATATGCGGCGCAGCCGGTGTAATAACCCTCCTCCTGGCATTCAAGATACCTGCTATAACAGAAAGGAAAAAGGAAGCACAGTCATGGGGAGAAACGCTAAAAGTATTCAGAACAGTGATCTCTAACAGGGGAATAATTATTACCAGTGCTGTAGAGGCATCAATCTTGTTTGCCTATGGAACTTTTGAGACTTTTCTTCCGCTCTATTCGCTCAAGGCAGGTCTTAGCGCCTACGAAGTAGGAATATTTCTGTCTTCTCAGGTCATCACTCTTGCCCTTATGAAACCTGTAATGGGTAGGTTCTCTGACAGGCATGGAAGGAAACCACAAATATTTTTTGGAGCTTTAATCGGTTCACTTTGTATTGGCGGTTTTTCATTATTCAGGTCCTTCATGCCTTTGTTAGTTTTAAGCATCCTTTTTGGATTTAGCTTGTCTGTTGTAACATCTGCCACATCTGCTTTTATCGCTGATCTCAGCAAAGCAGAGGGTCGAGGTTCAGCAATGGGGATTCTCGGTTCCATAATGGACATAGGACACACCACAGGCCCTTTAATTTCAGGTATTGTGGCTACATACTTTAGCCTTTCAAAATCTTTTATGAGTGCATCTTTGGTGCTTATGCTGGCTGCTTTTATATTTTGGGCAAGTTTCATGATTCGTACCAAATGAGGGGGATAAAACATACAATGGATAACACGTGAAAAGGTGAAAGTAGATCGTGTCACCTGTCCCTGGTTAATAAAAAACCCAAATCCAGCGATAACTATTGCAAGTATCGATTGCGTCTGTCATTGCGAGCACCCGAAGGGTGCGTGGCAATCTCTTCAGAAAAGGCGAGATTGCTTCGTTTCACTCGCAATGACAATTCTTATAGCTGGATTTGGGAAAAAGTTTATTGACCATGAGGGAGAGTTCATTTAATCGGTTACTTGCAAACCTTTATCTATTTTAAGTAGTATTTTTGATATGAGAAAACTTGTCACTTTTATTGATACCCACTGCCATCTCGAGATGGATGAATTTAATCCTGACAGGGACGATGTTATCGAGAGGGCGAAAAATGCAGGTATCGAGGCCATGATAACAATTGGATCTGATCTGAAGGGCAATAAAGGGGCTCTTGAACTTTCTGAAAGATATGATTCTATCTATGCTACCGTTGGGATCCATCCCCATGATGCAAAAGACTTTACAGATGACATATTTGAACAGCTACAAGCATGGATTAAAAACTCAAATCCCTCCTTTAATTCCTCCCTTAATAAGTCGGTACGACTCGCAACCGAGGGTGGATACAGAGGGGTCAAAGGGGGGCAGGAGGGGCTTAAGATAGTTGGTATAGGGGAAATAGGTCTTGACTACCACTATGACAATTCACCAAGAGAGGTTCAGAGAGAGGTCTTTAAGAGACAATTATTACTTGCAAAAGAAACTAATCTTCCTGTTGTTATCCACAGCAGAGAGGCGAAAAAAGATACCCTCGAAATTGTAAAGGAAACCGGCATCGATAAAGGTGTCTTCCATTGCTTTTCCGGTGACATTGATATGGCAGAGAAGGTCATGGCCAAGGGATTTTATATATCCATTGCCGGGCCTGTTACATTCAAAAATGCAAAAAAACTCGTTGAGATTGCGAAGTCCATTCCGGATGATTATCTCCTTATAGAAACCGATGCCCCTTATCTTACTCCGGAACCATTCAGGGGAAAGAGGAATGAGCCTTCTTACCTTGTGCACATAGCAAGGACAATTGCGGAACTCAGAGGCATCAGCACAGAGGATATTGCAAGGATTACAACCCTGAATGCAAAAAGGCTTTTCGGGATAGGTCAGATACAAAGAAAAGGCGAGATAGCCTATAAGATACGGGATAGCCTTTACCTTAATATTACAAACAGATGTACAAACAACTGCTCATTTTGTATTAGGTTTATCACTGACTATGTAAAAGGGCATAACTTACGGCTTTTGCATGAGCCAACGGAGAATGAACTTAAAAGTGCAATAGGTAATCCGTCACACTATAAAGAGATCGTATTCTGTGGCTACGGAGAGCCCCTTATCAGACTGGATGTAGTTAAAAGTTTATCTCAATGGATAAAGCAAAACAAAGGTATGGTAAGGATCAATACAAATGGACATGGGAACCTCATTCATGGCAGAAATATCCTCCCTGAACTGAGGGGCATTGTTGATAGCATTTCTATAAGTCTTGATGCACACGATGAAGAGACATACAACAGGATCTGCAGACCTGTTTATGAAAATGCCTTCGGTAATATCGTTGAGTTTATAAGAGAATCAAAAAAATATATACCGCATGTCGAAGTAACAGCAGTTGAACTTGAGGGAGTAGATATCGAAAAGTGCAGGGAGATTACTGACGGGCTTGGAGTAAGACTCAGGGTAAGGAAGTTGCATAGGGTAGGGTAATCAAATAAGAACTTTTAAATATTGTCATTGCGAGCCCGCAGGGCGTGGCAATCTCTGCGTTTGAGATTGCTTCGTCGTTCGCTTGAGGCGTACTCCTCGCAATGACACGGTATTTTTATATTGCGTTATCGGAATTAGATTATTTGTTATCGAAGAAATCGGGGACTTTATCGAGCGGGATTTCTCCCTGGCTTCCATCGGAAAGGCGTTTCCATTTTATCTTCCCTGAACGGATCTCATTATCGCCTAGCATAAAGACATACGCAGCTGACAATCTATCTGCCTTTCTCAACTGACTCCTTAAGGAAGAGCTGGCATAACTGATTTCAACCCAGAGGCCTTTCTCTCTAAGTTTCTCTGCAAGGATGAGTCCTTCTTTTTCAGCGGGTGCTCCTATTGTTGCGATAAAAACCCTTGGTGCGGGAATTTTCAGTCTATCCGAGGCTTTCAGCAGTTCTACAATTCTCTCCATCCCCATGGCGAAACCGATTGCAGGTGTGGGAGGACCGCCGAATTCTTCAACGAGCCTGTCGTAGCGGCCGCCGGCAGCTACTGCGTTTTGCGCACCGAGCTTTGTACTCGTCACTTCAAACGTAGTTCTCGTATAATAATCAAGTCCCCTGACCATATCAGGATTTATGACATGAGGAAAATTATGCAGTCTCAGCAGTGACAGAAGCGCGTCAAAGTGCTCCCTGCAATCGTTGCAGAGAAAATCCGTAACCTTAGGAGCACCGACTCTGAGTTTTATACATTCCTTCACCTTGCAATCGAGTATCCTGAGAGGGTTGAATGTATACCTTCTCTTACAATCAGGACAGAACTCATCAATTTTTCCTGAGAGGAAATTCAGGAGAGCCTTTTTGTAATCAGGCCTGCATTTCTCACATCCGATGGAATTAACCTCAAATGAAAGCCCTTCGAGACCGATCCTCTCAAGGAAGAGTCTGAGCATGAATAGTATCTCCGCATCCAGCTTTGGGTCAGATGTTCCTAATGCCTCAACCCCTATCTGGTAGAACTGCCTGAAGCGTCCTTTCTGGGGTCTCTCATACCTGAACATCGGGCCTGAATAGAAGAACTTCTGAGGAGATGGCAGATCGTAGAGACGGTTCTGCACATAGCATCTCACTACCGGGGCTGTTCCTTCTGGCCGGAGGGTAATACTTCTTCCTGCCTTATCAGGAAAGGTGTACATCTCTTTTTCGACTATATCGGTGGTCTCCCCGATGCTTCTGATGAAGATATCTGTTGATTCTATTATCGGCGCCCTTAATTCCTGGAAACCGTATACAGAAAATACATCCTTGGCGGTTTGTTCAATCTTTTGCCACTGGGATATTGCAGGTGGCAGGATATCCTGGATTCCTTTTAAAGAGGGATATCGCGTCATTTTTCTGTCATTCCCTGTCCTTCTTCCTCCCGTTCCTTATCATACTCGATCATCTTCAGATGTCCTTCGATCAACCTTTTGAGTTCTTCTTTGAAGTGGCGTCTTATTCCCTTCAGATCAACAATATCCTCGTGTATTTTTATAACCTTCTCGTGTGCATCTTTGACAATAGCATCTGCTCGGAGTTCAGCCTCCTTCACGAGAAGTTCTGCCTCCTTTCGTGCATTCGATTTGTACTCCTCTACCATCTGCTGCGCTGTCACAAGGGTCTCTCTGAGGGTAGTTTCCATATCTTTATGCTCTTTAATCTGTTTCTCCAGCCTTATTGCGTTTTCCTTCAGTGACGCATTTTCCCTGAGCAGGTCTTCCATCTCTTCCCTGATTAACTCAAGAAACGCATATACTTCTTCATCGTCAAACCCCCTTAATTTATAGGGAAACTGCTTCTGCTGGATATCAAGCGGTGTGATCCTCATACCATGCCTCCTCCTTTTAATTTATAACCTAACTCTATCAGGGAACTTATGAAAAATTTCTTCGTAAATATAATAGCAAGAATTACAATCATAGGGGAGATATCAATCAGACCGAGTCTCCTGCCGATAATCCTCCTTATCGGCCTGAGCACGGGCTCTGTAACAGCATACAGAAAACGGACAATCTGGTTATAAGGATCGGGATTCACCCAACTGATGACAGCAGCGATGATAACAACCCACATGTATACGGAAAGAATGATATCGAGAATATTCGCTATTGCAATTAACAAATTACCGAATATGAACATAAAAACCTCCTGACTTGTGATGAGCAAAAAGTAAGGTTCTTCACACTTTTCTGTGAGAGCATTCTATTTTCCCTCCCTTGATTGGAGACTACTTCATATTTCATGCTGTCTGCCATTTATTGGTTCACCCTCTCCCTGACCCTCTCCTCTACGAGTCGTAGACCCTCAAGGGCGAGGGATATGTGTATAGTGTATCCATACATTTCCCGGAAGAGCCGTGATGGGGGGGGAGAGACTTCGGATTACACATTGCGCTTCACGCATTATGATTTTCCCAACTCCTTTGCTCTCTCTGTTGCTGCCGAAATCGCAGCAATAATAATTTCTTTTAAAGCCTTTTCCTCAAATACCATAAGACCTGCTGCAGTAGTACCTTTTGGCGACGTGACCATCTCTCTGAGTTTGGCAGGGCTCATGCCTGTATCAAGCAATCGGGCAGTGCCGAGCAATGTCTGGACAGCAAGCGTAGCAGCATTATCATTACTCAGTCCCATTCTGACACCTCCTTCGATCATAGCCTCAACAAAATAAGCTACAAAGGCAGGGCCGCTTCCTGAAAGGGCTGTCACAGCATCCATGTATTTCTCCGGAAGAGTCAGGAGTCTTCCAACTGACATGAAGATATCTTTAATCAGGGCAATATCTTTATCGTGGATACATTCGCACATGGACATAACAGACATCCCTTCCTGGATAAGGGCCGGGGTATTCGGCATGATTCTCACTATCTTCTTCGTCTTAAGTCTCGCTGAGAGATAGGACAGAGTGATACCGGCAGCAATTGATACCACAGTCTTTTCCTCAATAATCACATCAGATATTTCATCAAGGATATTCCCCATTTCCTGGGGCTTTACGGCAATTATTATGATATCAGCATTGCTTGCTACATCCTTATTCCGGGGGGTAGTCTTTATAGCATATGTTTTCTCAAGATATGACCTTCTCTCATCTCTCGGCTCAGATACAATGATATTGCCAGCGTACTTATGAGCTATGCCCTTTATAATCGCCTCTGCCATATTCCCGCCACCAATGAAGCCTATCATATGTTTATCCCCTTTCTCCTTTAAGAACAATGCTCAAATATTCCTGTCCCTATTCTTACCATTGTTGCTCCTTCTTCTATGGCAATCTCGAAATCATGGGTCATACCCATAGAGAGTTCTGGCAACCTGTACCCCAAACGTTTTGCATTGTCTCTTAGCTTCCTTAATTCCCTGAAATAAGGTCTTGCCATTTCAGGATTATCAAAGTAGGGGGGCATAGTCATTAACCCCTCGAGCTTCATATTTTTCATCTTTTTTGCTGCATCAAGTACATCCATCAGGTCTTTCTTTGAGATACCGTGCTTTGTCTCTTCTTCTGAAAGTTTTACCTGCACAAGAACTCTCTGGATCTTTCCAGCCTTTCCAGCATGTTTATCGATCTCTTCCGCAAGTTCTGATGAGTCGAGGGAATGGATGAGGTCGAAAAGCTGCACAGCAATTTTTGCTTTATTTTTCTGGAGGTGTCCGATGAGATGCCACGAAATAGTCGGCAGTCGATAGTCGGCAGTCGGTAGTCTTGAAAGCTCTTCAATCTTGCTCTTTGCTTCCTGGACTCTGCTTTCTCCGAAATTCCTCAGACCCCAATCGATCGCCTCTTTTATCCTCTCTGTGTCTACAGTCTTTGTAACAGCAATAAGTTTAATGTCCTCGGGATTTCTTTCCATCCTCATGGCAGCGTGAGTAATTTTCCTGTAGATGTTCTTGATATTTTCACAAAGCCCTTTATCTTTCATATTTGTAATCAAAAACTTCTCCTCGAACTCTCCTTCGAGGTTCAATAATAATTTTGTTACGTTGTCATTCCCGCTTGTCGGGAATCCTTCTTCCAATTTAGGAAGAAAGAAAGATTCCGGACGAGCCGGAATGACAGATTCGATACTTCGTAGCTCTGCTGCAGAATACTTCAATATCCATTATCATAGTCAATTAGAAACATGTAAAGCAGTATTATAGTATCACAGGGTTTTAACCATGTCATCAATAAGCAGAGTGTTCGAAGATTAATTAAAGGGAAAGTGCCTCTTGATATTCTGTCCAGAGGTTTTCTTTTCTTCCCCCGATATCGATAAAATCCCAGGGAAGGATTTCACTGAATTCTTTTTCCCTGAAGATATAAAATTCCTCTTTGATTCCTGCAGTTGCTGCTGCTTTTCTCCAATCGTTGCATTCAGGCGTCTTCTCGATTACCTTTGATAATCTTCTGTCCCCCTGGGAGAAGAATCCCTGCATATAGGCATATTTTGGCACATCATGGAATACGTTGATGCCTTTAAAGGGGAGCAGGCCATTTTTAATCATCTTTAATCTTTCTTTTACCTCTGCCGGCTTCTCCATTGGATGCCACTGGAAGGGTGTAAAGGGTTTAGGAACAAAGGTGCTGATGCTCAAGGTGAGATTACCTTTTGGGATTGTATTTTTTATCTTTTTGACAAGATTCACTATTCCGGTGATATCCTCTCTCGTTTCTGTTGGCAGGCCAACCATAAAATATAGTCTTAGGGTTGGGATACCTTCAGACAAGATGAGATCTGCTGTCCGGAGGATATCTTCCTCTGTTATCTTTTTATTAATGACCCTTCGCAATCGTTCCGTGCCTGCCTCTGGTGCAATGGAAATGCTCTTATGGCCTTTGAGTAAGCCTACCAGTTCAGCACTCTTTGGACTTGCCCTGAGGGAGGTAATCGAAAAATCAACTTCCGGCATTTTAAGAACCTCCTTTATGCCGGGATAATCCGAAAGGGAAGGTCCTATGATGCCTATTCTTTTCGTTTTCGAAAGGGCTGTGGCAATCTCCTTTTCAAGCGCCTGAAGTGCTTTTTTCCGAAACGGATTGTAGATATGACCAGCCACACAGAACCTGCATGACCAGGGGCATCCCCTCATCGCCTCTATGAGGTACATAGAAGAAAATTCTGTTTCTGGCGTGATAATGGACGTTTGGATGTCTGATTTTGTAATGTCTTTCAGGTAACGCCTTTTGACAATTTCGGGGGCTCCTTCAGAAAAGTATCTTCCTGATATCTTACCCTCATTGTCGTAATAGACACTATAAAATTGAGGCACGTAGAGACCTTCTATGGCAACAGACCTTTTCAAGATATCGGGTCTTTCTGCAGAATGTCTGTAAGCATCAAGAAACTCAGGCAGCAGTTCCTCTGCCTCTCCAATAAAAACGATATCAAAAAAATCAGCAACAGGTTCAGGATTGAAAAAAGCGCAGGCACCACCCAAAATGACCAAGGGGTAGGTTGAATTCCTTTCAGAGCTTCTGAGGGGAATCCTGGATAACGTTAATATCTTTACAATATTCGGGTAATCATTTTCAAAAGAAACAGAGAAGGCAATGATATCAAAACGACTGAGGGTTCTCTTTGATTCCATAGCAAATATCTCAGTATCAGTCCTGAGGAATTCCTCCATATCTTCATCATCGGGAAGGAAAATCCGTTCGCATAGCACATCATCCATTTTGTTCAGAAGACCGTAAATTCCCTGAAAACCGAGGTTTGACATCCCCACATGGTATGTATTGGGATAAACAAGGGCGATGTTTATCTTTCCACCGGGGTCTTTGTAGACAGTTCCCTGTTCTTTTGACAGCACAGAGTCTATTTTTTCTTTGAGTTTCCAGCTCATCTCATAACCAACGGCAGATCATGGAAAATATCGCTCCAGGAACATTGTTCAGTCTATCCATACCTTATTTACTTGAAGACATTAATACATGATAACACAGCCTTGTGTACCAACTAATGTCCTGTAAATACCTTGTCATTCCGAACTTGTTTCGGAATCTCAAAGATTGAGAAAACAGGCGATCCTGAATCAAGTTCAGGATGACATGAAATGTAAAGAATTGGTTTCCTCGGTATTTCAATTTAAGTCCATTCGCGTTATACTAAAAACATGAAATGCAAAAAATGTGGGTGCAAAATAAAGCTCGTTTTTTCATGAAGAGGGGTATCTCTATACTGCATGAATTGCAGTAAAACATACACAATAGGTGAATATGTTGAAGAGATGGATAACGAGACATGGGAACGGATATCCTCTCGCTCCTGCGACAGAGTATAAATCTTTTATAAAAATAGCATAATCGCCGTCTGGAATTCCTCGAAGCTCTACTTCGAGTATAATGTTTGTTTTGTTTGTCATTCATCTGAAACACCCCTCTTTAGCAAAGAGGGGAAGGGGAGATTTTATGGAGATAGATTTATGCAAAAAATCCCCCTCAATCCCCCTTTACTAAAGGGGGAAGGCATACAGAAAAATTTCGGATGTGATGGAATGACAGATCGACACATTGCAGCTCTGCTGATATGAGTTCATAAAAGGAAATACCCGTAAATATGTTGCCGCGAAAAGATCAGTTCAGTGGATGTCTTATCGGTCAATGCCTCGGGGATGCAGTTGGTTACGTAGTTGAAGGCTTTTCCCCAGAGGCCTGCAAGCGGTACGTTGAAGACTTCCTGAAGACGGAAAGGGCCGGAGAGTTCGGCCATTTTCCCATGCCCTTTGGACAATATTCAGATGACTCACAGCTTGCCCGCGAACTTCTCCTGAGTTATGTAAACTGCAAAAAATTTGATCCCCAGAATTATGCAGAACGAATTAAAACCATTTTCACGGAGAGGAACATTGTTGGGTATGGTCAGGCCACCTGGGATGCGGCTGTAAGACTTGTCAATGGTACTTCGTGGGAAGAAGCTGGAACACCTGCACCTTCAGCCGGTAACGGCAGTGCAATGCGCGCTGCCCCAATTGGCCTCATCTTTTTCGACGGTACCGAACTTCTTATCCGGGGAGCTCATGATCAAGGACGTATCACTCATAAGGATCCGAGATGTTCGGCAGGATCTGTTGTGATCAGTGGAGCTGTGGCCCTTGTGCTTCATGGCCAGCCAGTACATTCTGACTCTTTTATCTCAACGCTTGCAGATTTGTCAGGTGGGATTGAACCTGCCTTTGCCTCTGAACTGGAAAACCTGAAAGAGTGGTTATCTCTGCCGCCTGAAAAGGCAGTAACTTTTATCTCCAGGGCTGGAATTGATGCTGATTATTCTTTTGAGGATGACTGGGAGGGGATTACACCTTTCATTATTAGCAGTGTACTCTGGAGCCTCTATTCTTTTCTGAGGACGCCTGATAACTACTGGGAAACCATTTGCACTGCTATCGTAGCTGGTGGTGATGTGGATACAACTGCAGCAATGGCAGGGGCGATAAGCGGTGCATATCTGGGGCTTGATGCAATCCCTTCAGAACTTGCACATCGTTTAACTGACCAGGGGAAGTGGGGATTCGATGAGCTTGCAGAGTTGGCTAATCAGTGCTATGAGATAAAGATGCAGAATATCCAATGAAGCTTCTGCTTTTCTATGCCCATAAGTGGTGGTTTAAGACAGCCTCCAAAAGCCTTCCCGAGGTACCAGATAATGAAAAGGAAGATTTCTTAGAGAATGCTGTGGTGGTTTTTTATCATGTTGAGAAGGAGGATGAAGAGAAAGGGAAGGGTGTTCTTGAAAAGTTAGTTAAGAACATTAAATGGCTTGCTGGCAAGTTCGGAACGAAACATGTCGTTATCCATTCATTCAATCATCTTTCCTCAAGCAAGGCATCTCCTGAATTTTCAGAACAGTTGATAAATCAGGCAACTGAAAGACTCCAGAATACAGGCTATACAGTTATGTGTACACCTTTTGGGTATTTCAATGAGTTCATAATCCACGTCGGCGGTGAAAGCCTTGCAAAGGTCTTTAAGGAATTCTGAGTCTTTATTTTAAGCAGTACGCCTTGCTTCCTTGGCCAGATATTCTTTGATCCATATTCTGAGAAGCGCAGTATAGACTTAATCCCTTACGCTCAGCAATTACTTCGACTGATTTAATATTATCTGGATCAAGTCTTATTGCAATGGTTTTTCAGTGATCAGAAGGTGAAGGTCTCCTCTTCAGCAACCAAAAAGATCGGACTTCCTCCGGTGGAAATAGACACGGCGTGTGCTAATGTCTCCTTCGCTCCTTGAGAAGCAGCGCAGGTTTGCAGTGCCTCCATTGAGGGGAAATGAATTTCTGCTACCCGGTAAAAGGGAGGTGTTCCCTGAGGAGAATCTAACACCTTTGTTGCTACAAACTTGGTCTTGCCGATCAGCTTCTCAACAGCCATCGGCACATGTTTTTCCTGATAGACCTTCTCGAAAGCCTCGATATCTTTAGGACGAGGGTAAATCACCATAAATTTTACTCCAGCCATATTTGCCTCCTATTCAGTTTAATGGTCACCTTACATTTCTTTATTACTTTACTCCCGGAGATAAAGAATGCGTATCAGTATCTGACTGATTTTTTTGTAGGATTTCTGCTTATGAACGCGTAAGCATTGATCCTACAAGATGTCGCCTGAGGCGGATGGGAGAGGGAAGAGAGAGGGGGTGTAGTTTTACTTATGAATTCCTTAGTAACTATTGCCATGCGACAAGACCCAAGTATGAGTAATAGAGATTCTTTATCTCAGACGATTCCAGAATTCCCGCGGGGTTATGATATCAATCCCACGGCAGCTTTTAAGCGCCAATAGATCAGCATCGCCTGTTATAATGAAGACAGCATTCCCTTTGGTTGCCATTCCGATGATAGGAAGATCATCTTTATCTCTGCACATTGAGTTATTAATAGGTTCCGGTTCAACCTTTTCCGCTGTATCTCTCAGATAGTTGGTCACGTCGTGGACAATCTGCTTCGGAAGTTTTACCTTTTTCAGAAGAGCGCTACTGACTTCAGCAAGGATATGTTCACTTATCACAAGAGTATGGCTGGAAATGCAAACTTCAAATGCCTCTGCACACAGCCCGCGTGCCGCAAAGGCAGCGACAATTAGATTTGTATCAAGTACGATCCTCACGAGATCGCCTTGAAAACATCTTCGTCAGTGACCAGACCCTCTGCTTCGGCAAAGGGAAGGACTTTCCTCCTCAGTTGCTGAAAGCGTTTGAGAACGATGTAACGCTCTATGGCATCCCTGATTACGTCACTTTTTGATGTCTTTTCGGCTTTTACAAATCTTTCCAGGTCTCGCTGGAGCTTCTCAGGCAGCCGTATGGTGATAGTGTCGCGCATTCCTGCCCTCCTTTTTTTATGTAAGACAGTGTAACACAACATGGAAATGCAGTCAAGTCCACTTTCCACAAATGTCCACTTTCCACAAATGTCCACTTTCCACAAATGTCCACTTTCCACAAAAGGTACCAGCAATGGCGAGCCGATCGCTTAACGTGTTGAAAAGTGCTTAACATTTATCCTCCTACCAGGTAGAATCTGGTAGGAGGATTTTTTTGCTCAAAGGACCAAACCAGCTCGATGAACGTGTCCCGGTAGAAGTCGGCGCAATTCAGGTCAATTTCTGTAAGAATCCACAGTGCCAGAATTTCGGTGTTCCGGCGAGCACAGAAAGACAGCCCAGAGGTAAGGGAGCAGCGGAACGTGGTAGGGATACGTATAGTGTAGCTGGTTCAGGCCGAGGCACACCCATGCTTCGGTGCAGTTTTTGTGGCCAATATCCAACGATAAAGAGTAACAAAGCCATTCATGAAGAGCTAAGTCGCTTTTGGAAGCCTTTTGATATCATAGCTATCCCGACCTGCCCAAACCAGGACTGGCCGAACTACCATATAGATAGAGAGAAAAACAGGACTCGCTATCACTTGTTTGGACAGACGAAAGCAGGATCTATACGTTATCGTTGCAAGGCTTGCGGAAAAACATTCATCGCCACCTCATCACCCACCATCCGACACCGAAAGCCCCATAAAAATGCCGCGACCTTCCGTCTTCTTGTCAATAAGGTACCCTTCCGCCGTATCTGCGAGGTAGAAGGGATCACCATGTCCACACTCTACCGGAAGATTGATTTTGTTCATCGTCAGTGTATCGCCTTTGCGGCTGAGAGGGAACGCAATCTTCCCACCATGCCACTGGCCCGCCTCTATATCGGAGTTGATCGGCAAGACTATATGATCAACTGGTCTGATGCCGACGACCGGAGAAACATCATTTTCCGTGCTGTCGGCAGTGCTGACAACACAACTGGTTATGTGCTCGGCCTGCATCTTAACTTTGATCCTTTAATGGATTCGGACATTATAGAGAGGGATGCGATTGCCTCGGGTGATTACGAAGTAAAGCCGGCCTACAGACGATACGCCCGCCTCTGGCTCCGGCGTGATTACATCGACGCTATCAAAAAGGCCCGAGCCCAGAGGTTTGGTGCCCGTGTAGGATCATTGAGGGATAGCATAGCTGCCACATATCAGGATGCTAACAACAGGGATGATGTCGAAGCGTTCGAGAACCTGGATGATGATCTCGCGCTGCCAAAAGATGGTATGCAGGTGCGTGGAGAGTACACCATGTATGGGCACTTCTTCTTCCTGAGAAGACTCCTCGATAATGCAGAGAAGGTTCGCTTTTTTCTCGATCAGGACTCAGCCTTCTGGGCTGCTTGTCTGTCAGCGTTTTCCGATAGGATCAGAGAAGGACGGTGCGACGCTTTTTACGTGCGGATCAACGCCGAAGCGACTATTGATAAAAAGCGCCAGATCCTGGCATACAATCGGCGCCGCATGGCAGCAATGAAGCAGTTGCATCCCGAGCTGAAGGATTGGCAGGTAAAACTCCTGATGATAAAGGAGAATATGGCCCAGATGGTCAACATCGGGAAATGGCAGGATCGTTGGGTAGAACATCCGTTCCCGAATATGGGAGAGCCCGAGAAGGCCATGTGCTATCTGACGGATATTCAGGGGTATGACGAGGACCATCTTGCCTGGCTCTACAATAAGGCCAGTCTCCATGCTATTGATCGCTTCTTCATGCAGGTCCGAAGAAGATTGTCTTTGCTGGAGCGACCGATCAGCAGTTCGGCCAGCCCGGGTCGCCGCTGGTTCGGCTATGGTCCCTATAAACCGGTTATGGTGGGCAAACTATTGGACATCTTTCGTGTCTTCTATAATTTTGTGGAAGTGGGAAAGAACAAGCAAACCCCAGCTATGCGGCTGGGGCTGGCAAAAGGCAAGATAACGGTCGAGGACATTGTCTATTATCAGCAGCAAAACTGACTGCAATTGTTCACTACGCCTCTGGGGAAGATATCTTCCCCAGAGAAAAGGACTGCCGACTGAATATCAGCAGTCCTTTTTCATATTTCTTCAACACGTTAAGCGATCGGCTCGCCAGCAATGGCTCTGCCTTTTTTGTTTGTTTCTACAGCAAATCAATGATGCTCTTCCCACTTCAACACTCAACAATTGTAGGGTATGCCGTGTAAAACGTATGACTTATCGGTTCAAGTCCGACGGTGGGAATTTGGTAGTTCGCCCATGTAGCTTGAGGGAGGTGTTAAGGGTAACCTGAAGCACTGAGTTCTCTGACAACGGTTCCGTAAGGGAACTGAGCGAACCTGCGGGTTGCAGCGTAAGCGAACCTATATGTAGCCTCGTAAGTGATAAAGTGGAGTTGTCGACCCTCTCCTACATTGGGGAAGACCTGAACTTTATCAGGAAAGAGGTTCCTTTGCGACTTTCCTGTTCTACTGTTCCACCGAGCTGGTTTTCTGCCAATTTGCAAATAAGTTTAAACCCCAGGGATTTCGTGTGCTTGAAATCCAGCCCCTTTGGTAAGCCAATACCATTATCGCCAATGCGGAGTTCCACTTTACCGTCGTCTGTAGAGTGGCATTCTATTGTAATTTTACCTTTCCTGCCATCTGGAAAAGCATATTTCAGGGAATTTGACACCAGTTCACTGATTATCATTCCGCATGGAGTAATGGTGTCAAGAGACAGGAAAATATCATCAACATCCACTTTCAAAGATATTCTTTCTTTGATTCCCTCATAACTCTTCATGAGGGCATGTGCGAAATCCGTGATATACTCCTTGAGATTGACATCGGATAAATCTTTTGCTTGATACAGTTTCTCATGGACAAGAGCGATTGATTTGATTCTATGTTGAACCTCTTTTATTATATTTAATATATTTTTATCCTCAATGTTTATAGAATGAAGGTCGAGCAGGCTTGAAATTACCTGCAAGTTGTTTTTTGTCCTGTGGTGGAGCTCGCGCAGAAGTATTTCCTTCTCCCTGAGTGATTTCCTGAGATGCTCTTCTGCCAGCTTTCGTTCTGTGATGTCAGTGTCTACACCACGATATCCGAGAAAATTACCCATCTCATCTAACACCGGGGTTCCGCTTGTCTCAAGAAAAACTACATAGCCCATTTTATGTATATTTGCATAGGTGACATTTTTAAAGGGTTTTTTCGCATGAAGGGCTGTAAAGGCTTCTGCTTTAGTCTGTTTCATTATGCCTGGCTCAAGGAAATCATAGTAATGTTTCTTTCCCACGATTTCTTCAGGGGTATAACCAAGTATTTTTTCTATAACATGATTTGAGTACGTGTATAAGCCATTCCTGTCTACTTCCCAAATCCATTCACCCGCACTTTCAGCTACCTGCTTAAAACGTTCCTCTGCCTTTTTCCGCTCAGTAATTTCCCTGGATACGCTTTCTATCATCTGGTTTGTTACTTTCCCCAAAGCTTTTAAAAGTTCTTCTTGAGGGTTATCAGAAATTCGAGTATTAATGTCACCTTTGGAAACCTTATGCAATACATCAAAATGCTCTGCAAGACCTATGGCAAACTCATGAGAAAGATCAACAATTTCTTCGATGTTCTGTGCAGTTACGTTAACCAGATGTTTCAGCTTGTTAATT